>ERZ773013.2328-NODE-2328-length-10551-cov-18.093083_pt1 | contig 10551 bp, 10 predicted proteins | sample MGYA00511670_ERZ773013 | MGnify/ENA primary metagenome ERZ773013 (study PRJEB29015, sample SAMEA2738120) | human oral metagenome | biome: human oral; feature: human-associated habitat; material: saliva | place: China | collected 2257 ...
TCGGGGGTTCAAATCCCCCATCCTCCGCCACCGATCCCCGGTCTTAGATTCTAAGGCCGGGGATTTTTTGCGCCCTTGCTACTATTTCCTCAGAGCCCCTCGGGGTCCGTGCCGCCGGGCGTCCGAAAAAACCTGCAGAAAGCACCACCATGATCTTCAAAAAAGTAGGCGACAGCCGCCCCTACCCCCAGCACGGCATGACCCACGCCGACTGGGGCGGTATCGCGCCGCAGCAGGTGCGTCTCGACACCCTCATCACCACCCAGAAGACCCTCAACCTTGAAACGCTCCTGGCCGAGGACTCCACATTTTACGGCGACCTCTTCCCGCACGTGGTCAAATGGGGCGGCGAACTCTACCTGGAGGACGGTGTGCACCGCGCGCTCCGCAACGCCCTGCACCGCCGCGCCGTCATGTACGCGCGGGTGCTCGACCTGGACTCCATCTCCCCGGCACTGCTGCCCGGGGCCCGCAACTAGGCGACGCCGGGCGGCTTTCCGAGCCCGGACCGCACGGTTGCCCGCAAACACGTAAAACGCAGGTGCCGAGCCATTCTAAGAAGGCTCGGCACCTGCGTTTTAAAGTTTCAACGTATACCTGCGCGACGGAACTCCGCCGAACACACCACCGCGGTAGAAAGGGGCTTACGCGGCATCCTTCCGGGCGGACTCATCCTGCGCGGGAGCCAGCTGGGGTGCGAGTTCCTCGGAGTCCAGGCGTACCGGGTTGCCCTCGGCATCGAAGCGGGCGCCCAGACCCATCTGAATAAAGCGAATCGTGTTGAGGATCTGACGCTCTCGAGTCTGCTCGTCCGGCGCGTCCTCGGTGCGGCCCGCGCTCGAAGAAAGTGAGCCGTGCACTAGCATCGCCAGCTCGCGGATATCGTTCTGCGGAATGTACTTCTCGGCGATGGCTGCCGAAAGAATGTTCGCCAGGACCATCTGCAACTCCTGCACGTGCTTGCCGAGCTTCGCGTAGGACTCGGGGGAGAGCATGGAGCGCATGGCCGGGCCCGGGGGCAGGTGGCGGCGCGCCAGGTCGTTGATCTGCAGGCGGATGTACACGGCCAGCTGGTCGATGGGGTTCTCGATACCCTCCAGGCCTTCGCGTAGCTCCTTGAGGAAGCGTTCGGTCTCGTCCAGGGCGTAGGCGACCAGCAGTTCACCCATGTCGGCGAAGTAGTTGTACACGGCGGTGCGGCCGATGCCCGCGTTCTTGGCGACGTCGGTCATGGTCAGGCCGGGCAGGCCTCGGGTGTAAAGAATCTCGCCGAAAGAGTCCAGGATGGCGCGCTTGGTGTTCTCGCGCTGGGCGGCGTTGGTGGCTGCAGAAATACGTGGCATAGTGACACCTTACCGCAGAATGTCATCAAATGACGAATATATCGAATGTGTCACCAAGAAATTTGCCTAATTCATGCGAATTTTCGCGTTTATGACAAAAACCAGCCCCTACAGGAACCCCAAACGCGTCGCCGTCGCCAAATCCACACCCACCAACGACGCAATCGGATACCCCGTATGGCCACGCCCCGGAGTCACCTGCAGTAGCGTCCGCGCGCCCAGCCCCTCATAGAACGCGATGCCCTCCTGCGCCGCAATACGCGCCGACCAGCTACCTTCAGCGCTCGTCGCCATGCGCCGCCGAGCCGAAGGGGAACGCCCATCCAAAACACCCACGTGCCAGCTCATCAGCAGATGCGCATGCGAAGACGGGCTCAACGCCGCCCGCTCGCGCACCCGCGCAGGTATGCCGTCAGCGCCGCCTCCACCAATGAAGGTGGCACCGCCACCGTGAAGCCAGTCAATATCGTGCGACAGCAGCTCATAGCTGAGGAACTCCGCACCACCCGAATAGCCCGCAAGCCAGACGCGGCTCGTATCCACCCCGTACGCCAGGGCAATCTCCTCAATGAGGGCGCGAACTATCCTGCCGTTTGAGCGGGCGCGAACCCACCAGTTGTAGGTCAGCGGAGGCGCATAAGAATCGGTGTCGGTAAGGCGCGGCTCCCGCAGACTACCCGGCGACAGCACCGGCACCGACAGCATATTGAACTCAGCCGCCACCTGCGCCAGCTCGGCACGCAACGGGGAGGTGCGGCGCAGCAGACGGCTTCCGGCTCGTGAGATGTGGTCGCCGTCGAAGTAGAGGAGCAGCCCGGGTGCCCGGCCGGCGGCGGGATTGCTGAGCAGGTTGAGGTTATCCACGCGGTAGTAGATGGTGCGCCCGCGGTGCGAGAACGGGCGGTAACCCACAATTTCCGAGGAGGCGAGTACGAGCGGCTCAAATACCGTGGCGGCCGCCCGAACCAGGCGCGCCGCGCGGGGGAGGAGCGGATGCAACCGCGGAATGTGCGCGCTGAGCCGCCGCTGGTTGCGGTGGATCAGCGGACGACGCAGGCGGGGGCTCAACCTCTTCATGGCTCCATTGTAGGCAGAGCCTCGAAGCCGGACGGCCACCTCTCGCCGCGCGCCGAAACGCCGTGGAGGCGCATGAGGCGGCTGCGGCCGAGCGTCCGAACTTTAGCGTGGGCGGCTCTCAACCTGCCCGGCATACGGTATATGGGTACTATTAGAGAGGCTCGGGTGGCAGACGAGCCCACCGAACGCGGTCTACGTGCCGCATTTGAAGTTTACGGTGGTCAGCCCACCACACAACCACCACTAGAAACACAACGCATGAAGAAAGACTTGGGGAAAGTAATGGCTAAACCCGTTAGCGAATCTAAAGCTCAGACGAGCACCGTCAAGGTGCCCTGGGCCGGTCGCCGCGGCTACTTTGATCTGCTGCTGGGCGCATCCTGCGTCATCCTGATCATCTCGAATATTGGCGCAACCAAGGGCGTGGAGTTCGGCCCGCTGCCCTTCGATCTGCCCGTTATCGGTAACACCATCGTGACCGACGGCGGCTTCTTCCTCTTCCCCCTGGCCTATGTGATTGGTGACCTGCTCTCCGAGGTGTACGGCTTCAAGCGCGCTCGCCGCGCCATCGTTGCTTCCTTCGTGGCCGCCGCCTTTGCCGCCGTGTGCTTCCTGGTCATCATGTACCTGCCGGCCGCGGGATTCTACGAGAACCAGAAGTCCTTTGAGGCGGTGTTGGGCCCCGTATGGCAGATTTACGCCGGCTCTCTGCTCGGTTACCTGTGCGGCCAGACCCTGAACGCCTGGATCATGGTGTCCATGAAGAAGGCTACCAAGGGTCGTTTCCTGTGGCTGCGCATGATTGTCTCCACCCTGGCCGGCGAGCTGGTTGACACCTTGATTTTCTGCTCGATTGCGGCTCCGGTGCTCGGCATCGAGACCACCGAGGCTTTCCTGAACTACGTGCTGGTCGGCTACGTCTACAAGTGCCTGGTTGAGGTTATCCTCATGCCCATTAGCTACCCGGTTATCGGCTGGTTTAAGCGTCACGAACTCGAGTACGTGGCATAAGCTAACCTCCTGACAGTTGATGTGCAGAGCCGCCCGGCCTAACGACCGGGCGGCATTGCCATTTCAGCTTTATCCAATACACAGCATGTCTAAGAAAGAGATACGTTATGTCTAAACTGCAGGGGAACACCCCCGAGCAGTCGGAGAAGAACGACTCGTTGAATCGTTCCCTGTCCCACGGTCAGCTGACCATGATTGCGATGGGTCTGGCGCTGGGTACGGGTCTGTTCCTGGGCTCATCCTCCGCGATTAAGATTGCGGGCCCGGGCGCTATTGTCTCCTACGCGATTGGTTCGATGATTGCGGCGATTATTGCCGCCTGCGCGGGCGAGATGTCTGTGCGCCACCCGGTTCAGGGCGGCTTCGGAACGATTGCGAGCCGCTACCTGAACCCCTTTAGCGGCTACATCACCCGCTGGGCCTACTGGGCCTGCACCGTGCCGCTGGCCGGTGCCGAGCTGGTGGCCGTGGGCCATTACGTGGCGTTCTGGTTCCCGCAGATTCCCCTGTGGGCTTCGGTGACGTTCTTTGGCGTGCTGATCCTGGTACTGAACCTGGTGAGCGTGAAGTCCTTCGGCGCGTTGGAGTTCCTGCTCTCCTCGATTAAGGTGTCCGCGGTAATCGTGTTCATGGTGATTGGCCTGCTGCTGGTGTTCGTGGGTTTGCCGAACCACGGCGCTGCGGGCGTGCAGAACCTCGTCAACGACGGCGGTTTCCTGCCGAACGGCCCCATGTCGATTTGGATTTCGATGGCCGTGGTCATGTTCTCCTTCGGCGGTGTTGAGATGATTTCGCTCTCCGCCGCGGAGGCGAAGGACCCTGCCCGCTCGGTGGCCTCCAGCGTGAAGGCGATGATTTGGCGTCTGTCCACCTTCTACGTGGTGTCCATGGCTATTATTCTGTGTCTGGTGCCCTGGCAGACGGCGGCGCAGAGCTCTGACCTGACCGAGTCCCCCTTCGTGATGGTCTTCTCCGAGATGGGTATTCCCTTCGCGGCCGACATCATGAACTTCGTGGTGCTGGTGGCAGCCCTGTCGGGCGCGAATGCCTCGCTGTACGCGGCAACCCGCCTGATGCATGCCCTGGGCGCCGACAAGATGGCCCCCGCGGTTGCGGCCCGCACGACCTCCCGCGGCGTGCCGATGGTTGCCCTGCTGATTTCCTTCACCGGCGTTGTCGTGGCGACCGTGATGGCCGTGGCCAAGATCGGTAACATCTTTGCCCTGCTGATGGCTCTGGTGACTCTGTGCATACTGATCGTGTGGATCATGATTCTGCTGACCTACCAGGCCTACAAGAAGGACCAGGGGGATGCCTCCTCCTTCACGGTGCTGGGCGGCCGCTTGACGGCGGGCCTGGCCCTGGTGGGCGTGCTGGGCACCCTGGTGGCCCTGTTCATGCTGGACGGCTCGGGTGTGCAGGAGTCCATCATGGTGGGCGTGGTCTTCTTCGTGCTGATTTCTATCGGCTACGCGGTTGCCTCGCGCCGCCTGGGCGGGTTCAAGCGTCCCGACCTGGATGCAATGCACGAGGCCGAGGAGCTTCAGGCTCGAGCTACCGAGTCTTAGTCTCGGGTTGAGGTTATAGAATGGGGCGCCGCGGGCAAGAGCCGCGGCACCCCGTCGCATCCGGTAGCTCCCGCCTCTGCCGTAGGAGGCATCAACCGGGGCACCCGTACAATGGAATTATTCGCGCCCGCGACCTCGCGGTTTCTGCAGCGCGAGCACACAGCACACATCACGCCCTCGGGCGTATTGAAGGAAGGCACAGCCGTGTCCCACAATGACAGCACCCGCGGCCCCGTCGCCGCGGGAACCGCCGAGCCTCGAACCCTTAAGCGTTCCCTGTCCCACGGGCAGATGACCATGATCGTGATGGGTTCGGCTCTCGGCACCGGCCTCTTTCTGGGGTCGGGCACCGCGATTGCCATGGCCGGCCCCGCGGTTATTCTGACCTACGCCATCGGTTCGGCGCTCGCTTCGGTGATTGGCGCGGCGACCGGTGAAATGGCGATTCGCTACCCGGTGCGTGGCGGCTTCGGCACGATCGCGACCCGTTACCTGGGGCCCTTCGCGGGATTCCTGACGCGCATCGCCTACTGGACGGCGACGGTGCTGATTGCCGGCGTGGAGCTCGTGTCGGTGGCGACCTACCTGAGTTATTGGTGGCCGCAGCTGCCGCTGTGGGTGGGCATCGCGGCATTCGGCGCGGCGCTGATTGTGCTGAACCTGACGAGCGTGAAGTCCTTCGGCATGCTGGAGTTCTTCCTCTCCTCGATCAAGGTCATTTCGATTGTGGCCTTCCTGCTGGTGGGCCTGTGCCTGATTTTCTTTGGCCTGCCCGGCCACGCCGCAGTGGGTACCGCAAACCTCTTCAATGACGGCGGTTTCATGCCTAACGGCCCGGAGTCGGTGTGGCTGTCGCTGGCCGTGGTGATGTTCTCCTTCGGTGGTATCGAAATGATTTCCATTTCGGCCGCAGAGGCGAAGGATCCCTCCCGCTCGGTGCGTTCCTCCGCGAAGGCGATGATGATTCGCCTGGCGACCTTCTACGTGCTGGCCGTGCTGATTGTGGTGGCCGTGATTCCGTGGCGTTCGGCATCGGGTCTGGGTGACGCGGTTGAGGCCTCTCCCTTCGTGCTGGTCTTTGAGCAGCTGGGCGTGCATGGCGTGGCGCACTTCGTGAACTTTGTGGTGCTGATTGCGGCCCTGTCGAGCGCGAACGCGAACCTGTACGCCGGCGCGCGTCTGCTGCACTCCCTGGCGGTTGACGGTATGGCTCCTCGACCGCTGGCCGGGGTGAACCGCGCGGGCGTGCCTGCGCGTGCCGTGTGGCTGTCGACCAGCGGCATGGTGATTGCTATTCTGCTGGCGCTGTACAGCCCCAAGGAGGCGTTCCTCTCCATGATTTTCGTGATTATGGTGTGCGCGCTGACCGTGTGGGTTCTGATTCTTTTCGCCTACATCGTGTACAAGCGCGTTGAGCCCGCCGCGCACGGGTTCCGCCTGTGGGGTGGACGCTTCACCGCCGGCGTGGGTATCGTGTTGCTTTTCGCGGTGTGGGTGGCGCTCTTTAGGGTGCGCGGATCCGCGATTCCCTCCGTGGTGGGCGTGGGCTACTTTGTGGTGCTGAGCGTTTTGTACTTCGCTCGTATCCGTCACAGCCACACGATTGACGACCAGACGTTCGCGGAGGCGCAGCGGGCGACGGAGGGCTACGATGCGGCGCAGCACGACGCCGACCACGCCCTCGAGACCGCGGCAAAGCTGGGACGCTAATCCCTCTCGCGCCTCTCCCGCGGCGCGAACGTCAAGAAACGAAAAATACGGAAGATTAAGGCTTCTTCCGTAATATAACCGTAAAAATAACGCAGACCCTCAAAAGAGGTCTATTATAAATAGTGAACCGTATGATCTTGTATGCGTTCAAATGTCTGTGTGTTGGATGAGGCCTGAAAGCATCGTAGCTTTCGGGCCTCATCGTTTTAATTCGAGCCAATATTTTTAGTAGTGAAATTTCCGAAGAACATAGATTTTAATGTAAATATGTGTTTATGTGTGAATTTTCCGGAGTATTTCCGAAAGGAGTAGAGTTAAAGCCATGCAAAGCCACGAAAACCCTCAGAAAACCACTTCTGCGGCCGGCGCCTCCGCCGCCACGACCGCGGCCGATGAGCTGACCGTGTACGTCCCCGCCCGCTGGGGCGACATGGACGCCTACGGACACGTCAACAACGTTGCCATGCTCTCGATCATGGAGGAGGCCCGCGTGGCCCTCTTCGGCCCGCCGCCCTCCTCGGGACAGAAACCGACTGTGGCACCCAACCCGCCCATCCCGCTCTTCGACCTGGTGCCCGAGGGCGTTCAGGCCCTCATCGCCGAGCACGGCATCCGCTACCTCGCGCAGCTGCCCTACACCGGTGAGCCCGTGCCCGTACGTGCACGCGTGGAAAAGGTGAGCGCCGCATCCGTGCGTATCGGCTACTCGATTCTCTCCCCGGTGGATCAGCGCGAGTGCGTGCGCGCCTTCACCGTGCTGGCCTTCTGGGACTCCGTGGCGGGGCGATTGACTCGACTCAGCCCCGAGCAGCGAGAGCTGCTCAAGTCTTTCCTGCCGAAGGAATAAACGCGGGAGGGTACGGGCCTGCGCAGCCCGGATGGCTTGCGCGCAGGCCCGTATTCAGGCGGTGTTCACGGGAAACGCGTATGCTTAAGGTACCTTCTGCAAAGGGTGCAAAAGGTACAGCCCAGGAGAGAACAATGTCGTTTCACCACACTCAGGTAGCCCCCGCAGGCTGGGGTCGCCGCACCGTGCGCGCCACCGGATGCGCCGCCGCCCTACTCTTCGCCCTGACCGGATGCTTCGGCGGCTCCCAGAGCACCGCCGAGTCCTCCCCGAACCCCACCGCCACGGCCTCACCCACCCGCCACCCGCTACCTTCCTCCACGGCCACGCCGGCTCCGAACACGCCGACGCCGCACGCAACGACCGGGCCGACCGTCACGGAAACCACGGCCCCCGCCTCAACCGCTGAGTCCGTCCCCTCCGAATCCTCGGCGGTTGCTGAGACAAAGGCAACCCCCGTCGCGGATGCCAGCCCCGCCGCCGCTGAGACGCCGCGCGCACCCGAGAAGGTGGAGGCCGAACGCGCCTCCGCCGGTGAGCGCTGCGGGCACATTGGCCGCAAGGGCTACCTGAAGACCGGCGCGGAAATCATGGTGCTGCGCGGCACCGTGGACTGCGCCCACGCCCTGGACGTGCTGACCGAATACGTCACCACCCCGCGAGCTGACGACAACCTGACTCAGAACCAGATCGCGAAGGTGCAGGATGCCACCTGCTACTGGAACCCGCAGTACGAGATGGTCGAAAACCGCCGCGAAGATCGCGGCGCCCCCGAGTGCACCATCGGCGAGGACACCGCCTTCGTGGCTCGCCTGCAGAACCCGGACTCCCCCGAGATCCCGTTCCTCATGGAGCCTGCCCGCTACGATTCCGGTGCCGGCTACTACCGCTTCAAGAGCTACGACGAGCGGACCGTCTGCGAGCTGAACCCCGCCGAGTCCACCCTGGCCTGCGAGCGTCGTCTGGGCGGTCAGCTCACCGACGGTAACGGCGCGGTGGGCCGCACCTTCTCGGCACCGGTGCGCATCACCCGCATGAACTTTGCCACGGGAGCCTACGACGAGCGCGTGGAGGATGTCGCCCCCGCGACCCTGCACGCCGAGAGCACGACCGCGAACACGCTCATGCTGCGACCGAATAACGTGACGGTGTTCCCCACCGATTCCGGCAAGCAGATTACCTGCTACGGTGAGCCGGAGGAGGGCGTGATGACCTGCCACGACGGCGGAACCTACTCGGTGCCCATTGGCGGCGGCCAGTTCTAGGTCGGAGTGAGATCCCGGGCGTGACGAATCGCGGAGGGGGCTCCCCGCAATGGCGGGGAGCCCCCTCCGCCCATACATAGCTTGTGGAGGTGCGGCATAGCCCCCGCACAGGCGGCGTTCTAGAATGGTTAAGGAACCCGGAACCAAAGACGCAGAAAGGTCACCATGCAACCGGCACAGACCCCTCACCCGCACCGCCGGACGAAACGATACGCCCCCGCAGCCCTTGGTGCGACGCTCCTGCTCGCCCTCGCGGCCTGCTCCGGAGGCGGCGGAACCTCGGCCTCGCCGAGCGCCACCGCGACCCCCAGCCCCAGCGCGACGAGCGCGAAGGCAACCCCCACCCCCACCCCCAGCCCCACTCGCACCGTGACCGTCACAGAAACCACCCCGACCCCCGGAACGGTGCAGACCGCGACCGCGGAGGCGACCGTCACCCCGGGCACCATTACGACCGCAAGCGCTACGGCTACCGCGAGCGCGCAGACCGGCGGTCAGGCTCAGGCTTCTTCGACGGCCCGAGCTTCTTCGGCCCCCTCGAGCACCGCCTCGCTCTCCTCCTCCGAGGTGAAGTCCGCGGGAGGCACCTGTGGCACCCTGGAGGCCACCGGATACCTGAAGCATGACGCCACGATTCAGGTGGCTTCGGGTGCGGTGGATTGCCTCTTCGCCAAGGAACTGATTCGTCAGTTCGTGGTGCAGAACCCCGCCGAGGTGACCGACAAGGCCAATGGCGAGCGCGAGGTCATGTCGGCACGCTGCTACTGGAAGCCGGGCGACGGCGTGGACCGCGCGACCCCCGAGTGCGTGTCCCTGGACGGCGGTAACACCGTCATCACCGCGAAGCTGACCAACTAGCCGGCATCTCAAAGCCCGCGCGATTCAAGAGACGGACCCTATAGCATGAGCGCCGCGCTGACGATTCAATCGTCAGCGCGGCGCTCATGTTATTTCGAGAAGCCCGTGCGGTGGGGTCTACGCCTCGCCGCGGGTGGCGAGCACGTCATCCAGGCGGGCGAAGGTCGAACGCCAGGTGGTGCGCACCTCCTCGTGAACCGAGGGAGGCATGGGGCCAATCTCCACGACGATACGGGTTCCGGACCCCACGCCGTCGGCGGTAATCACGGTCTCGGGGAAGAAACGGTGACGCTGGTAGACCAGCACGCTGCCGGGGTTGCCCAGGTGATCGGGCAGCTGCTCGGCGTACTCAATCTCCTTGAAGGGCTCGATGGCCAGAAAGCGGCTCTGCAGGATGCAAGACACCGAGGGGTCCACCTCGTTGATCATGGACAGGCGCTGCATGCCGCCCACCACGGGTTCAAGCACCACGTCGGTGGGGCGCACGTGCCAGCCGGCCGGGCCGTACCAACGGACCAGCAGCTCGGGGTCCATGTACGCGCCGAAGACGTCTTCGATGGGTGCGGCAATCTCGTGGTCGAAGACGAGGAGCTCCTCGTCGGGGACGCGGGTGATGCTCATGGTTTTCTCCTGATGAGGTCGTGGGCTGTGCGGTCGGCGGGCTTAGGGCTTCTTACCGGAGTAGTAGTTACCGAGGAACTCGTCGCGGTACTCGAAGTAGGTGCCGTCCTTGATGGCCTCGCGGGCGTCGTCCACCATGCGCACGATGAAACGCTCATTGTGGATGGAGGCGAGGGTCGCCGCCAGGCGCTCGTCGGCCTTGAAGAGGTGACGCAGGTAGGCGCGGGTGTAGTGGGTGCAGGTGTAGCAGT
>ERZ773013.2329-NODE-2329-length-10549-cov-13.157614_pt1 | contig 10549 bp, 10 predicted proteins | sample MGYA00511670_ERZ773013 | MGnify/ENA primary metagenome ERZ773013 (study PRJEB29015, sample SAMEA2738120) | human oral metagenome | biome: human oral; feature: human-associated habitat; material: saliva | place: China | collected 2257 ...
GCAGCCGCGCTCGTGGCTTGCAACGAGCTGTGGGAGCTGGGCCTGGGTGCCGATCAGCTGGAGACGATCGGTCGCACTCTGGGTGCAGACGTTCCCGCGTGCCTGGCGGGCGGTATCGCTCTGGGAACCGGGCGCGGCGACCACATGAGCGTCCTGCGCGAGGGGGACGAGGCCGTGGCTCAGCATCACTGGGTCATGCTCCTCGCCCGTGAGGGCCTGTCCACCCCGTCAGTTTTCCGCGAGTTCGACCGAATCGATGCGGAGCAAGCACCCACTCTGGTCGAACCCTCCCCCGAGGAGGTTTCCGCCCTGTGCACGGGACCCGAGGAACTGCGCCACTGCCTCGTCAATGACCTGCAGGCCCCCGCCCTGCGCCTGCGGCCCGAGCTGGCCGAGACCATCGCCGCGGCGACGGATGCGGGTGCCCTGGCCGTCACGCTGTCCGGGTCTGGCCCGACCGTCGCAGCCCTCGCGCGTGACGCTGAGCATGCCCACACCCTCGCGGCCACTCTGAGCGACGCGCCCACGGTCGCGCGCGCGATCCCCACCCACGGGCCCGAGTGCGGTGCCCGCATCGAATCGACGGAGGCCATCTGATGGCGCACCTGCTCGGAACCCAAAACGTCGGCGCCCTCGCGGGGTCGCGCAAGCTCCTCGAAGGGGTCACGGTCGGCCTCGACGACGGCAGCCGCGTCGGCATCCTCGGCCCCAACGGTGCTGGAAAGTCCACGCTCCTGCGCATCGTTGCCGGCACGCAGGAGCCCGACGGGGGAGTGGTGACCCGCCGCGACGGCGTGCGCGTCGCCGTCCTGACCCAGGCGGACACCCTCGACCCCGAGGACACCGTCATCCAGGCTGTCCACCCCGGCATGGAGGAGTACGAGTGGGCCTCCGACCCGGCCGTGCGCGACATTCACGCGGGGCTCCTCGCCGACATCAACCCCGCCGCCCTCGTCGGCACCCTGTCGGGCGGACAGCGCCGCCGCGTCGCACTCGCCCGCGTCCTCGCGGCCACCGCCGACATCGTGTGCTTGGACGAGCCCACCAACCACCTCGACGTCGAGGGCGTGGCCTGGCTGGCCGCGCACCTGAACGCCCGCTTCGCCCGCCCCGGCGCGTCGGGCGCGCTCCTGGCCGTCACCCACGACCGCTGGTTCCTCGACGCCGTGTGCGAGCACATCTGGGAGGTCGTCCCCGGCGTCGACCCGGGCGGCGACCGCCCGCAGATCGCCGGGCACGTCGAAATCTACGACGGCTCCTACGCCGCCTACACGCTGGCCCGCGCCGAGCGCATGCGCCAGGCGGACGTGGCCGCCGCCAAGCGCGCCAACCTGCTCACCAAGGAGCTCGCGTGGCTGCGCCGCGGGGCGCCCGCCCGCACCTCTAAGCCGAAGTTCCACATCGCCGCCGCCGAGGCGCTCATCGCTGACGTGCCGCCCCCGCGCGACACCGTCGAGCTGGTGAAGATGGCGACCGCGCGCCTGGGCAAGGACGTCATCGACCTCGAGGACGTCTCCGTGTCCTTCACGCGCCCCGACGGCTCGCGCCTGGACATCCTCGAGGGCGTCACCTGGCGCCTGGCCCCCGCCGAGCGCGTCGGCATCGTCGGCGTCAACGGCGCCGGCAAGACGACGATCCTCAACCTGCTGCGCGGCGACCTCGAGCCCACCTCGGGGCGCGTCAAGCGCGGCAAGACCGTCCAGGTCGCCACCCTCTCCCAGGACACGCACGAGCTCGACGCCCTGGCCGACATGCGCGTCGTCGAGGCCGTCGCCGACGTCGCCCAGACCGTCGTCGTGGACGGCAAGGAGGTCAGCGCCTCGCAGATGACGGAGCGCATGGGATTCACGCGGGCCCGCGCCTACACGCGCATCAGCGAGATCTCGGGCGGCGAGCGCCGCCGCCTCCAGCTCATGCGCCTGCTGATGAGCCAGCCGAACGTGCTGCTCCTCGACGAGCCCACGAACGACCTCGACACCGACACCCTGGCGTCCATGGAGGACCTGCTCGACACCTTCCCGGGCACCCTCGTCGTCGTCTCCCACGACCGCTACCTCCTCGAGCGCGTCACCGACCACCAGGTCGCCCTCCTCGGCGACGGCCAGATCCGCGCGCTGCCCGGCGGCGTCGAGCAGTACCTGCAGATGCGCGCCTCCGGTGACTTCGGGGCTTTTGGGCCGTCTTCTCGCGCCGACGAGGCCGGCTCCGCCTCCCGCCCCGCCGCGCAGTCCCAGGACGCCTCCTCGGGCGAGGAGAGTGCGGGGCAGGGGAGCGCTCGCGGCGGCGTGAGTGACGCTGCGGCGCGGCGCGCGGCCAAGAAGGAAGTGGCCCGCATCGAGCGCAAGCTGGAGCGCCTGCGCGCCGAGGCCTCGAACCTGGAGGCGAAGCTGGAGAAGCTGTCGATCCAGGTGGCCACGGACCCCTCGGCGGTATCTGAGCTGACGAAGGTCTCGGCAGCCCACCAGGACGTCCTGTCCGAGATGGACGAGCTCGAGGAGGCCTGGCTCGAGGCGGCGGATTTGCTCGAGTGAGTTGTGCTGTGATTAACTACGATGTTCGACTGAACAAGTGGTTGAACGAGTGGTGTTAGCCGCTCTCTATCCGATGGAGGAGGAGCGTGTTGTGAGTGGACCTGGCTTCGGACTTGTCATTGGTGCACAAACAAAAGCCGCAGGCTATGTTGTGGACTTCGAAAGTAAACTCGTGGATGTAGCAGAGATGCTTGAGTCTTGCATTCTTGATGACGTTGCGCGAGTGAATGGGCCCTATGTATCGGTTCTGAGTGACGCCCTACAACGGTGGGGTGAGGGTGCAAACGCACATCAGGCCGACCTGGAGCGCTATACGCAGGCACTGATCTCAGTCGATGAGGCACTTGTGGCAGCGGAGGAAGATGCGAGTGGGAATCTGAACGACATCGCGCTGAGCTTCAGGAGCGCATCATGAGTGGGAATGACCTTGTCTTCAATGAGACTGCTGTCAATTACATCGTGGACGACGTCGAGCGTGCGGCCTCGAAGCTGCGGGACGGCAGCGCCGAGATGTCGGACCTCGTGGAGCATGAGCTCATTGAATGGACGGATAGCTCCGAGGCGCGGCAGGCGCAAATGGAATGCGCGCAACGTATGGACGCCCGAGTGGAAGACATGGCCGCTGCCTTGGATTCCCTGAAGCAGGCATTCGAAGAAATCCGTCAGGCGGGCATTGACGCCGAAACCCGTGCATTCGCTGCCGTTGATTAGGGTGAAGTGGCATGGGAAGTCATGATTTTGAAGTCGATCTTGAGGCGTTGGGTACTGCGGTATCGGAATTGAGCGACCTGCAGGAACGCAATAGAACGTATGATGTCGCGGACTATACGCCCAACTCTGGAATGGTTGGCGATCCCGTCGTAGCCGGAGCGCTGGAGAGCTTTAATACGAAGTGGGATCAGGGACTCAATGGGATGCTCCGAGACATTTCTGAGGCCTCCGGACGATTAGGTAGAGTTGCGGGGATCTATTCGGATTACATGGATGCGTGCGAGGAAGCGATGAGGCGTGCTCGCGATGCAGCAGCTGGTATCTCGACGCAACAACTGGTGTTGGGAGGCTGACATCAGCGTAAGGCACACGGGGGCTCCCGTGTTTGAGATCGAGGGTGATCCCGGCTCCATTCGAGGACGTGTTGCGGTGATGCGTGACCGGGCATCCGACTGTGAGAGCATCGCGTGGTCGCTCGAGGAGATTTCAGTATCCGGATGGAGTGGACGTGCGGCCGATCGGTTTCACGAGCATTTCAAGCTGCAGCCGGAAAAGTGGTGGTGTGCCTCGGCGACTTTCGGGCGGGCGGCTGATGCGTGGGAGAACTACGCCTCGACGCTCGAGCACGCGCAAGCACGCGCTGCGCAGGCGAAGATTTCATACGAGGCAGGTGTTGCTTCCGTGGACGCGGCGCTTGCCGAGCAACAATGGGCAGCAGCGCATCCGAAGCAGGATATGTTCGGGATGCCCGTGTTTGACCTGTCCTACCATCCTGAGCGCGACACGCGTCCCGGCGAGGCAATGAAAGCGCAAGCTATTACGGACTTTGAAGCTGCAGTGAGTGACGCCGATGTCGCTGGTGAGGAACTCGCGCAGATACTCTATGAACAGGCGAACCGATCTCCGGATCCTTCATGGGCTCCTGTCCATTTTGCGAAACGTACCATAGCGGGCATCTTTGACGGTGTGTGGGGCCTCTTGTCCATGCAGTATGGCATGGCTCTTGAAGGGATGTGGGACTATGGACGGTACATGCTGGGGTGGATCACCTGGGATGAACTGCAAGCGAAGCAGAAGCAGAACAAAATCTCACCGGAGGACTTGTTTGCGCTACGTGACGCGATCATGGCAGACCCGGCAGGCTTCGCGAAGAAAATGGGCCTCGCGCTGATCAATGCTGAGGGCTGGAAAGACGATCCGGGCGCTGCTCTGGGAGAACTAGTCCCGGCTGCTGTCCTTGCTGCTCTCACCGCCGGCGGTGGAAATGCGGCTCGGGCTGCTGCAGTGCTTGAATCCCTCCCTCTCATTGGCGAGGGCATGATGCTGCGGGATATGGGAATGGGGTTAGGGACTCTTGCGCTGAAGGGCGCGGGTCGTCTTGGTATTGGCGCGGATGGGGCCGTGGGGAGGTTGTCGTCGCATCTGGACGACTATCTGCGCACGCACGGCATGGAAGATCTCGCCGATGAATGGAAGGAGAAACGACTACGTGTCGTTCCCCGAAGTGCGGAGGACCTGGCATCGAGGGTGCCGCTTAATTCGTATCAGTTGGATGGCAAGCCTGCGCCGCATGAAGGGCTGGTAGATGACGTGATGGGGGCGGACATGGCACGCCGACGCGAGCTGGTCCTGGGCGTGAATCCGGATGGGAGTTCGCGTACGTACGCCGAATGGGAGGAAGCGCACTCGTATATCAAAGTGATGCCCGACGGAACTGAGGAACGAATCATTGATTGGCCTCCGAACGGCGGGTACGACGGGGAGCCGACTATGTATTCCTCGGTCGAGGAATACATCCGGGACTACGGTAGGGATGTGGATCGTATTGGGCATCCTGACGGTAACTACCTGGGTGCCATCGAGGACGGCCATCCCGCCTCCTTCGAGGAGCGCTCCCTGCGCCCGGACTCGGTGAACGATCACTATTACCAGTATGAGTTCACTGAGAATCCTTTACCAGAAGGGTGGACCATCAAGTCGGGGAAGGTCGCTCCCTGGGGGCAACAGCCGGGTGGGGCAACGCAGCTGCAGGTGATTAAGGACGACGGTAGTTTTGCGTCAGTCAATGACTTGATTAAGCACAAGATTCTTAAAGGAAAGGAGCATCCTGTTGGACTTTCTTGATGAATACAAGTCTGTTATGGAGAAGTATGCTTGCTTGAAAGTGTTTGTGGGTGCCCATAGCAAGGAGTGTCAATGTTGTATTGATTATGGCAATCATTCTTACATGCGCTTCTGGTGTGACCACGGTGTATATTGTTTTGATATAGAGGAGCGTGGGGAGGTGCGGAGCGGAGGGATGTTCAATTCACCTTCGATCGATTTGACGCAGAAGGTGATGCTGAACTATACGGTGTCGATCTTGCGACACACTCTCGGGTTTGAGTGGCTAGGTCTACCAATGGAGGAAGATCAATTGCCAAATGGTTGGCAGCTTCAAGAAGCCCCAATATGGCGCTATGTTGCCCTTGATGGCCCCAATGGTGAGCATTTGGATTTTGAGGCTTCTGACGAGCGCCTATGTGTTCCGTTAGCGTGGCTTTACGACGTTTCTCCATCTGAGCTGCTGCACGCTTACATGCTTCCCGACGGTGGGCCGCTGCTGCGCCGGTGGCTTGGGCGCCCGTATGTTCGATGAGAGTCTCATGTGTATGAGTATCAATGAAGTGCCTAAGTGTATAGGCTTGCGTAAGTGAATGGAATAGAAAGGAAGAGAAAGATGGAAGTTAATCAGATCCCTGACGTTCACTCGCCTGACTTCCCGAATTCGGGAGTCTTGAAATGGGTGCCGGATGGACCGACAGTGCTCGCTCGAATGGATAGAGGCACTGTGAAGACCTATACGAGCTTTCTGGCCTATACGAAGACTTTTGGCCCCTACGTGGATCGGCTCGGACTGCCCTACGGAAAGTATTTCTGGCAGCTGCCCGAAAATGGGAGTCCCTTTTCGTTGGAAGAGCGATCCCTCGATATTCTCGCGGTGAATGACCCATACTATCAATATCGGGTTGTGAAGTTGCCGACCGGTTTCTCTATCCGAACAGGAATTAATGTCCCACAGTTCTCAATGCCGGGGGGAGCGAGACAGGTGCAATTCATGCTTGGTGACTACCTGCTCACTGCGAGTGAGTGTTTGCAACTTGGCATACTTGAAGCGAAAGGGAGTAACTGATGTCTGTGACAGCGGATCTGGTTGATTTTGCTCGGACTAGCGGTGCGATTTCGTCGGTCTACAAGGGTGACGGAATTGCGCTCACCTGGGATTCAGGACGAAGCTGGCAGCACATTTGGGACACGAAGGACTCACGTCGTCCTCAAGCCTTCTATGGTGAGAGCGAGTATTTGGAGCCACGTGTGCCGACCATGATTAGCGACTATGGCGAGATCATGTTGAAATGGGCGATCATGCGCATCGGTGAAAAAGCGCGGTGGCGCCGCCGGTGGCCGCGAATCGATGTTCCCTCGGCGCTTGAAAGCGTCTCGCCCCAGTGGGGTTTCGAACAGCTCACCCCTATCACTGGCCGCCTGACCTTGGATGGTACACATATTCCGATGGAGATGCGCACGATCTTCCCGGCGCATCCGGAACTCAATCAACTGTCCCATGTGATGCAGATTGATTTCGATGAGCTACTCGCGGGATATATGGACCCATCGGGGGGAGCTCTCCTGCGTCAGTGGGTTTCCTGATGTTGTTGGTGTCGGTGAGGGCGCGGTGAGCCTGTCCGGCGCGGCGTCGCTGACGCGTCGCGCCGGCGGCAAGTGCCTTGCGCGCAGCAACCGTCGTGGCCTCGTCACCTCGCTCTCAATCCCTGCCACGCTATCGGAATCTCATATTTATAATTACAGTGCAAATATTGACTGTCGGTCTAATCCGCAGTATTCCGCGGTTCTTCACCGCGAAAATTTCTCAGCAACTCTTTGACAGTGGTAAAAATCGGCTACTATGTGCCCGGGTTCCGTCGATAGGGCGGAGCATAGGAGCGAAGTGACGCCGTGAGCGCGCTTCAGGGCATGAAAAGAGGCTTGAGAGACATATGAAACGAGGACCCTTCATCGCAGGGGCGGCTCTGCTCGGCGTTGTCGCGCTGGTGCCGGCGCTTGTCCCCAGTGCGGTTGCCGCCGACGACCAGTACGGTGCGAGCGTCCCCTACACGCGATACGAGGCTGAGGAGGCGAGCCGCTCCGACGGGACGACGCTCGAGCGCTCCGACGACCTCGAATCGACGGCTATCGAGGCCTCGGGCCAGTCCTACGTGGCCCTGAACGACAAGAACTCATCTGTGGACTTCACGGCGATGGCTGCTGCCAATGCCCTCGATCTGCGTTTCACTCTGCCGGATCACACCTCCGGTCGCGTTGATGTGCGCGTCAACAACGAGACGGTCGCTACCCTCGACCTCTCCTCTGAGAGCGCCTGGCAGAACGTTGGCGGCAGCAGCGTGTACGACGAGTCGGGAGCAGGCCTGAGGGCGCGCTTCCGTTTCGACGAGGTTCACACTCTGCTCGGCCGTCAGGTCCAGAAGGGTGATCATATTCAGATCGTCAAGGTTGGCGACGATCAGAACTCCTACGGCATCGACTTCATTGAGCTCGAGCAGGCCGCACCGGCCATCGAGCGTCCCGAAGGTGCCGTGAGTATCGCCGACTACAACGATGCGCGACCCGGCGATGGCGTTGCTGACGACGCGGCTCTCGCCGCCGCCATGGACGCGGCTGCGAACACCGCGTCCAAGACGGTCTACATTCCCGCAGGAACCTGGGAATTCTCTGGCAAGATTGGCATTAGTCACCCCGGTCTGACCTTCCAGGGCGCGGGCCTGTGGTACACCAACATCTTCTTCACCTCTGATCAGGCGAAGGGTGGTGGCATCGTCTTCAATCATGGCGCGAGCAATGAGACGCTGACCGACTTCGCCATGTCCTCGAACCTGAAGTCTCGTTACAACCAGGAGGCTCAGTACAAGGGATTCTCCGGTGAAGCCGGTGACGATACCCGAGTTGCCAACGTGTGGGTCGAGCACTTCGAGTGTGGCTTCTGGATGGGCGACTACGTGGATGCCAGCCAGATGCTCTACACCAACGGCATGGTCATTGAGAACGCTCGCATCCGTAACAACCTGGCCGATGGCGTGAACTTCGCGCAGGGTACCAAGGACTCCACGGTTCGTAACTCCTCCGTGCGTGGCAATGGTGACGATGGCCTGGCTTCCTGGGCGAGCATTGACACGTATTCGCACAGTGAAGCGCGTATCGCTGAGGGTAACTCATTCATTGGCAACACGGTTGAACTGGGCTGGCGAGCCTCGGGTATTGGCATCTTTGGTGGCAAGTCCCACGTCATCAAGGACAACCTTATTGTCAACAACTTCTCCGGCGCGGGCATTCGCCTGAACACTGTGTTCGACGGTCATAACTTCGACCTCAACACGGATCAGGGCATTACGATCGCCCACAACAAGCTGGTGCGCTCCGGTACGACGGATGACTTCTATGGAAAGACTCGCGGCGCGATTGATTTCCAGGAAGCGAAGGGCGAAATCCGTAACGTCACGGTTTCGGACAATCTCATCGTGCGCCCCTACGCCGAGGAGATTCGCGCGGACTTCGGTCTGGGTCAGGATGCCCTGTCCGCTCGTGGCATCACGCTGCGCGACAACAAGCGTGACGACGAGGCCATGGACACCGCGCAGGCGAAGGTTGTTAACTACGTGCTCGTGGGCGACCAGGTGGTGCGTACCGTCCCCGAGTCTGAGAACTACAGCCTCTACTGGTACCAGCGCGACGAGCGCGGCAACGATGGCACGATCAACCGCTACTGGGTGTCCAAGGCGGATGGCCTGACCATTACCCCCGACATGGAGTACTCCGTGGAGGGCGGCAAGCGGGTCTACAACGTGACGCTCGGTGACCTGCCCGAGTATCTGCCCGTCTCGACGACTGATTTCTCCGGTTCCTACAACTATGTTGCGGACCTGGAGCGCTCGCAGCCGGCCGACGATGGCACCACGATCGTGGTCCGTTTCTGGTCTGCGAAGTGATCGTTTCCTGATCAGCGGCTCTGTGTCGAATTCGCCCGCGCTGCCTTGTGGTGGCGCGGGCGTTTCCTTGCTCAGAGGCGCATCGGGGTAGGTGTGCCATACCGGTACAGCGCAGGCTCACCTACCCGAATTACGCAAAAGAAATGCCGCATTTATTTGCGTAATTAGTGACGGTGTGAATGCGAAAATAGCTCCCCAATACACCATAGGTATCGTTGGAATTGCAACGAAAACTCGCTACGTTTGGGAAGTGTTGCGAAAAGGCGTATCACTGGTGTCAACAGCGCGGCCAACCCGGTCGCGACCGGCTACATTCAGGCCCCACGGGGCCACGTTGAAAAGGACACTCTCATGGCAGATATGCCCCGCATCCTCGACTGCTCCGTCACCTCCTGCTCCTACAACAAGGAGAAGAACTGCGGAGCCGCCGCTATCACCGTCGGTTACTCGACCTCCTGCACGACCTTCATTCCGCTGACCGTCAAGGGCGGCCTCGGCAAGTCCGAGACCTTCGTTGGCGCCTGCCAGAAGGCCGACTGCGTCCACAACTCCGCGCTTGAGTGCACCGCCGCCGCCATCTCGGTCGGCGCGGGCACCGCTGACTGCCTCTCCTTCGAGGCGCGCTGAGCCTCACTCACAGACGAGGCCGTGGCAGGGATGACCCGCCACGGCCTCGTCGTATGGAAAGAAAGACTCAGCGTCCCTCGCCCGAGCGCACCCGCAGCGTGGGGTGGGGACGCAGGCCGCGCTGGCCGTTCCAAATGAGGTTGACGACGTGAGCCGCGACCTCGTCCTTCTTCATACGCCGGTCGTCGAGCCACCACTGGCCGACCTGCGCGATAAGCCCGACGAGCATCTGGGCGTACAGGGGAGACCATGTCGCATCGAAGTCCGAGCGCTTGAACTGCTCGGCGATGATGTGCTCGACGCTGGTCGCAACGTCGCCCATGACGGAGGAGAAAGAACCCGCCGTGCGGTCCGAGGGGGCGTCGCGCACGAGGACGCGGAAGCCGTCCGTGTTGCGCTCGATGTAGTCGAGCAGGCCCAGGGTCGCGTTTTCCAGGATGAGGCGTGGGCGCTGCGAGGACTCCAGGGATGTCTGCAGGGAGGAGATGAGTGCCTGCACCTCGCGGTCGACGATGACCGCGTACAGGCCCTCCTTGCCTCCGAAGTGCTCGTAGACGACGGGCTTGGAGACCTTCGCTCGGGCTGCGATCTCCTCGACGCTGGTCGCGCCGAAGCCCTTTTCGGCGAACAGGGAACGCC
>ERZ773013.2336-NODE-2336-length-10538-cov-30.145283_pt1 | contig 10538 bp, 7 predicted proteins | sample MGYA00511670_ERZ773013 | MGnify/ENA primary metagenome ERZ773013 (study PRJEB29015, sample SAMEA2738120) | human oral metagenome | biome: human oral; feature: human-associated habitat; material: saliva | place: China | collected 2257 ...
ACTTAACTCATAACTTACCTGTTTGCGGTATTGGATTATAATGCCTTTCAAGCATTGTCTGTATGTCGCTCTGCTTGTAATAGCACTTGTGTCCAATCATTGAGAAAGGGAATTTTACCCGTATCTCTGTATGATTGCAGGGTACGCTTGCTGATACCGAGTCTGCGACATACAGCTTCGTTGTCGAGCCATTCGTCCTTTTTGGGCGGATTGCCGATGAGTTGTTCGATACGATGGATAAAGTCTGCAAAGTCGGAGCAGTGCTGCTCCCATGTCTTGCGGTCGATAATGATAAGTTTCATTGCATTATTTTTATTTTGATTACGTTATTGTTACTTGGCAAACAAACTCATATACAGTCTGTTGCCACTATTGTCGTGTGCAAAGGTAAGCGTAGAACGACATAGAACAAAGGAACGCAGAAAAGCAAGGAAATAGAGGGAAGATAAGAGAAGTTAATTTGTCTGTCTGAAAAGCTCCTAAGCTTTTTGTGAATTACTTATAAGCTTTTTGCAGATTGCTTATAAGCTTTTTAAAGAAAGCTCACAAGCTTTAAGCGCAAAGGTTGGTAGCTTTCCCAAGCAGATTTGGAGCCATTGCAGAAAAACTCTCATGTTCTGTATAAGAATATTATGATTGCGGTAATGAGAAGAGGTGCCGGTTCGTTTCATATCAACGAAAATGAAAGCAGGTAACTCTCGAGAGTTCGACAATTTTACATAGCGATTGTCCGATAGTTTGATAAATAGTCGCATGAGAAGGAAATAGCAAAGGTTGTAGCCAATAAAGACGTTTACACCAACATTGCCAACAGTTCTTGGAAGAAAGAGGATGGGCTTCGCTCACTTAAAAGTGAAGCTGCTGAATTGGACAGAAAGATTGCACTTACACTTGCTCCACCTGATGAGGAAAAAGATGAAACGGAAGAAAAGGAGCAAGAAGAGAATTTACCCAATAATAATTATTCTGTCGAAATGAAAAATGAGAATAATCCTGCCCAAGATAAAGAAGAGGATTGCCGGTTACAGAGTTTCAAACCCAAGTGGAGACACTAATGGAAGTATATTTATAATTGTTTGTCGAGCTGGTTATATTTGTAATAGTTCGCTCGTCTTGACCCAATAGAAGAAAGCTTCAGGTAGTACTTTCTTCAATTTGTTGAGTTTATTATTGACGGAAGAAGACAATTCCATGACAAGTATGGTGTTTGGATTTCCATCGTATTTCTCAATTCTTGTGCTTGATTTTTCTATTGAGGTAGCAAGGTAAGCTGCACGAGCCGAATCTACGATAGCTTCTTCTATGCGATATTTCCCTTTGTAGATGTAGCCGTCTATTTTCTTAATGCCACTTTGCAGCATATTGAAATCACCTTTACCCATTTGCCCTCTGGTAGCCAGACACAAGGCGGTCTCCCTAATATCCTTATAAATGAGTGACAGTTCAGCGGGTAAGCCCCGATATTGCAATTCGATTTTCCCTATTTGGGTGAAAGTATCCTTAGTGTGCTGAAAGTTACCGGAATGTTCAAACAGCCTACCTACATCGTATAGCTGCTTGATGATTTCCAGTGAGCAATCCCTGTCTCCCTTGATATAAGGAATGCCTGAGGTATTGGGGGCAAATGCTGTAAGTTTATCACCGAGAATATCATCAGCAGATGGCACGGTTACCTTCAACGGCTCATTGTCCAATTCTATAAAAGGACCTTTAATCTCGACTTCTTCAGTAGCATGATATTGTAAATCCTCGTACAGGACATCAAGCAGTATATATGCAGGTTTATCATCGTTCTTATAAGCTATGTGATAAAAGAATTTCGAGTGACTCTTTGGAATATTCGTGTCTCTCTGCTGCCGTTCTTCAAGGGTTTTGGATATGAAGCCGAACTTTTCTATATCTTTCAAATACGGCTCAATATCCGTCCCAGGTGGGCAGATAATATCAATGTCGATGGATAGTCGATGGGCAGATTCTCCCAAAATAAGCATCAGAGCCGAACCGCCCTTGAAACAGAAAGGGCAACCAGACAATTTCAGCATCTCCAGCAGAGACATTGCCCTAATAACTTTCTCTATCAGATTCAGGTCTTTATATTTGTTACGAACAGATATAGCCTTTATCCACTCGGTGGTCATACATTCCTTCTTGATCATACAAATTCCTTGATATATTTTTCTATTTGCGCTTTAATATTGCGCCGTGAGGCATATCGCAGTAACATGCCAATATTCACATTATAGTTGGCAAAGGCATTCTGCATCATGTACAAGGACTCTTGCCCTTGCAGGTAGAAGAAATCCCTGTCACATTGGATATCAACCAAGAGCTTCTCAATTCTTGGTACATTTATGCCGTTTACTTCCTGTATGGGCGATTCTGAAACAAGAGGCTTCACAATAAAGGATTTTTTGTCCAACCGGATATAATCGGACATAATATCCTCCTTTGGCGAAAGGAAACTGCGTTCGTGCATATCCTGTACAAAGTGGAAAATGGTTTCAGTGGCATCACGCTCCGTTTCTATATAGATATTGTTGTTATACGACAGGTGATGCTGCAAGTCAGACAGTATTTCACCGTTATAGACACAAAAGTCCAATAAGGGATATACCGCTTTTAATTTCTTATATAACCGAATGGAGTGAGCATTAGGAACAGGACGGAAAATGTTTTTTGGGATTGTTGTATATACTCCTTTGCTTATTCTGAATATTTTTTTTTCGTCCAACAACTTGCGTAAATGCCAAGACAACATCTTCTTGGAAAGTTCAATCTTCCCAGAAAGATACTCAGACAAGTCATTCGTTCTGAATTCCTTGTTGGCGTTTGCAAAATCTACAATTATATTACTGACATTCATTCTGCTAGCATTAATGGTTCGGTGCAAAGATAGTTAGATTTTGGCAATAAAACAAATATATTGCCAAAATCTAACTTATTATTATACTGTCTTTCGTTACCAACCATCTCGCTTCCGTATCAGTTCATCTATCTCTTTCCCGAAGGAAAAGTAACCTGCCATTAGCTTTGAGATAGGGAATTTTTCCTGCCCACACCCAATTATAGATGGTCTTTTGTTCTACTTTGAGTATCTTGGATACATCAATGATATCCAAGTATTCGGGTTTCAAGGGAGGATGGACAGTTGTATCAACAGATTGCTCTTGCAGGATCAGCAGGCGGTTGAGTTTGTCCTCGACACGCATCAGTTTATCAAACAATCGTTTCTGCCATATATCTTCTGTATGGTGTTCTAAGTACGACATAGTTTTGTACGTTGTCAAACAAACGTACAGCAAAAGGGGTTGTATTGCAAAAGTATGACTTTTAGATGCTGACGATAGAGTTTTGGGCTATAAAGCAGCCGTTTGTTGGTTGCAATATAGCCCTTTAGAGATGTTATTTCTTAATAAATTTCAGTGTGTTTTTGTTTACTTTCACGAGGTATATACCTGGTGTAAACTGCGAAACGTCTACAGTGTTGTTGCCTTGAGCCAGTGCTATGGTTGCCATTTTTGTGCCTGTTGCGTTGTATATATAGGCAGTAGCAGCAGCGTCGGCTACTATTGTTACAGTTTCGTTTGCTATACTTGGGTATAGTTTAACGTTCTGTACGTTAATGTTTTCTATGCCGTTGGTAGAGCCTGCAGCCACATTCACGTTGTCAATGCCTATTGGTATGTATGTAATACCCGTTGGCATGTTGTCTGTGCATACGGTTATACCCATGTCGTATAGTCCATAATAGGTTCTGCCACGGTAAGAACTGCCTTTGCTAACATAGAAAGCTACACCGTCCCACGACCTAAACACTTCTTTAGTTCCATCGTTGTATGCAATGTAAACGTAGTAGTGGTTGCTTGTTAGTTCGTTTTTGTTGAATTTAACTTCTATGTATCCGCTTCCATATTGACCTATTGTTATGTTCTGAACCGTCTGCAATGCGTCGCTACTAGCCACTTTGCTACCATATTGGTCGGTAATAAACACTCTAACTGCGCCGTTAAAGCCGTTAGAAGAGTATAGATTTGCCTTTATAACTAGGTCGGCATCTTTTGCAACGGTGCAGTATTTGCTTCCCACATATTTACCATTTTGATAGAAGAAGGCAGAGTTTAGACGAACATCGCCTTTGGCTGGGTCCGAATTATTCTTAGTTTTTATAACCAGTGTACCTATGTCTTCGGTGTTGCCATACATTACTTTGTTTCCGTTGTTGTATGCAACCGATAGTTTGTAGGTGCCTTGTTTTAGGTTATTAAAGGCAGCATTGTTTGTGCTGAACGCCAAAACCACCTTTTCTTCAACAGTTATTGTAGCGTTACCTTCTGAAATAACGTTTCCGTTAGCCAGCAGTTGCACCTTGCCATTATAGTCTTCGTCGCCCTGATTCATTACAGGAACTTCCACCTTAATAGGTTCTCCTTCGTTTGTAGAAAGTGTTGGCAGCATAGTAGTAGCTACAATTTTAGCTCCCATAGCGTTAGCATTTACGTTAATGTATCCTGCACTTTCGTCGATTTCAGCCCATTTTTGGTTTGCAACGTATGCAATTCTGAGGTCGTAAGCACCCTTTTCAACGTTTCTAAAGTCGGCATTGAATGAAATATTCTTAGTGTCTCCAGCCATCATATACGCCTTACTTGATGTTGTAGCCAGTTGTATTTCGTTTTGCTGACCAGCTTTTTTCGCAACAAGTTTAAAGTATCCGTAGTATGCATCGGTGCTATTGTTCTTCAAAGCCACCTGAATTTGTTGGTTGTTTTGTTGCTTCACCTGTGTAGTTTGGCACTTTTGTGCAATGCTAAATTGGTTTTTAACCACAGGGTTAGGTTCTGGTTTAGGGTCAGGTTTACCGTTTCCTATTGTAATAGTAGCAATGTTTTCTTTAATATCAGTCCATGTAGCGTCGTCAGCCGAATAGCTTATGCGTAAGTCGTATTGTCCATCTTGGAATCTCGAAAGGTTCGCGTTGAATGTGTAAGAGCGTTCTGCGTCTCCGTTTACCATAACTTTATACGATTGAGCAAGTGTTTGGAACGAGTTCATACCAGCCTTACTAATAAGCAAACGGAATGTTCCATAGAAGTATTGAACCTTATTGTTCTTGAAAGTAACCTCAATAGACTGGTTGTTTTCGCGTGCAAATGTAGTTTGTTTTGGTCCTTTTGAAACCGTAATAGCTTCAAAGTTTCCGTTTCCAGGCATTAAATAGCGTAGCATTTGGTGTCCCTTAGAGAACGCTCCTACACCTCCGCCATCGCCATGAGTATCTGGTTCCAGCACATCAATAGAGGTCCAGCAGTTAGACATGCCGTTCCAGCCCCAATCAACGTGTACATATTGGTCTTCTGCCAATCCGTCTATAACAAAGCAATGTCCTCCAGCTTGCGAGAAACCAGCATATACAATAGGTCCATAATTGGTAAGTTCGTCTTGTATTCCTGCCCACCATTGGTCGTCAGAATAGTTGAAACGCATAAGGCACGATAGTCTTCCGTCGTATCCAAAGTTATCAACAAGTGTAGAAGTAGCAGCAGTTAGCAATGCGCCACTACCTCCTATTTCGGGTGGACCAAAGTTCATTCGCACACCATATCCCACATCTCTTAGCAGTCTACCAATGTTGTCGGCTTGCGTATTGTTCAGTTTTCTGTTGGTAGCTCGGTCGTATCCGTTGCCTGTAACCCCTTCTGGCATGTTGTTCCAGTCGTATGCTGGTTGTGCATCGTAGTCTATTCGCATTTGCTTTCTAGTTCTTTCCCATGTATACGATGTAGAACCTGTTGGACGAGCTGGCCATTTGTGCCATCTTAAAACGGTAGAAATACCAGTAGCAACACAGCCCGACACTGTTTTATACGATACTCCGTTGTACAAAATGCTTGGACTATAAGCGTTGAAAGGCCATCGTTGTCCCCAGCTAATAGGTGTAGGCAGCAACATTTCTCTGTTGTTTTTGTCTACCGCCAATAGTGGTTCTATAATGTGTTTAGGTTCATTATAGTCTTCACGAGCTGCCAAACGCTTGTACGATTGCGATGGAACGTCCTTCACATTTTGCTGTGCCCATTCTATTTGATCGGCATATTCTTGAAACATTCCAGCCACTATTGGGTTGTCTCTAAGAGCTTCTTCGTCCAGATGCCCCTTATCGGCGTAAGCCAAAATGGCTCTTGTTCTGGTGTCTCCCGATACAACTACAAAGCCTTGATTGTTGTCTCTGTTAATGATGTAGTAGAGACTGTTTCCTGTGTTGGCGTTGTTTTGTGCCTGATAAGTAATTTTTAGCGGAGCCTTTCGTGCTTTAATGCCTCCAAAAAAGTTCTCTGCTAGCTGCTTAGCCCGTTGTGGTTGAATAGGGCTGGCTACTGTTGTAACGCTTAATCCTAGTAATAGCGTTAGTAGCGGAAAATGCTTTTTCATAAAAAAATTAGTTGAATAATTGTTAGTAACTCCACATTCCACCTTTTGTTTGTTATGCAATGGGCATACAACACCCCCTACATAGTCCGTGTTGCTTGTTGTTAAGCCAGTGGAATATGCTTAATATTAACATACAGGTTAGTCCTTTTCTGCAGTAAAAGGGCACCTTTTCTTTATGTATTTGGAATGGCGTTCTCTAGTTTTTGTTTAGTCTTCGAAGTTGTTTTTGTACGTACTTTTTTTCGAGAACGCTTTTTTTGTGTTGCTAAAAAGCCTTTCTGCTTTTGCATAGTAGTGGTAGCCCCTTTTGCATTATAGTTGTTGCAGTGGCTTTTTGCAGTATCTGTCTTGAATGAAAGTCAGACGGGTTCGCTTTTTTCAGGTGTCCTATGTTCGGACAAGCTGTGTAAAGTGTTGTTCTCTCTGTTCATTTTTTACATGTTAAGTTAATGTTATTCTCTCTATGCTCTCTCTTGTTTTCAGTTTGTTGTGGACTCTTTTTTTAGGCGATTGGTTTTTAATTAGCGTAAGAGTTCCACTAAACAATGGCAAAAATAGAATGTTTTGTTGAAAGAAACAACTTTATAAAGTGAAAAAGATTAAACGTTTACATATCTTTAATAAATTAATATTTAAATAAGTTTCGGCTGTTTTTGTGTTGTCTAAATGTTCTCGCAAACAGTTAAAAATGTGCATAATGTTATATATAATGTGTATTAGTGTGAGGCTGTATGTGTGTTTTATAAAATAGGTAACAGTAGGGTGGTGCACAATGGTAGTGTTTTTGTGTTTGTGTTGTATGTGTTTTGGCAATCCGTTGTGGGCATTGTGGCAATCCGTAAGCAATGTTTTGGCAATCTGTTCGCAGCCGTAGGGGGCCGATTTATCGTGCCCACATATACGTATTCGCCACGCATTCGCAATCCGTTGGGACACATTTGGCAATCCGTCATCAGCATTATCGCAATCCGTCAGCAGCCGTAGGGGTCCGATTTATCGTGCCCACATATACGTATTTGCAACAACATTGAAAACCATTTGAAATGCCTTCACGTAATGTTCGCAACGTGTTCGTTATCTGTATGTTACATATTCGCCATGCAAAAGTATGGTTTTTGCGCCACAAAAGTATGGTTTTTGGCATGCAAAAACCCCCTTTTTACATTGCAAAAACCCCCTTTTTGGCGTGCAAGAAGTGGGTTTTTGCAAAGCCTTAATTAGTAGGTGGTTGCATTGTTTTTGTGTTTCGGGTAGATGTAGCAATACAATAAATGTTAGAAACAGACGTTATTCATAGTATGAATAAGGCAAAATTTCTATCCATTGTGCTGTTGTTTGTGTGCCTGCTATATGCTGGAAACGCTATGGGACAGTCGTTTACGCTGCAAGGAAAGGTGTCCGACCAAGATGGAAACCCCATAGAACTGGCATCAGTGATTGTTGCTTCGCAAGGAAAAATTACGATGAGCAACCTTAAAGGCGAGTTTAATATGCAGCTACAGAGTGAAGATTCGGTTAAAATACGCTTCTCTATGCTGGGCTATAAGAGCAAAGTGAAGGTGTTGCACAAGCCACAAGGAAAGCAAACTCTACAAATTCAGCTTGCAAACGACAACCAATTGGAAGAGGTTGTGGTAGAAGCGCACGCACCACAACATGGAACTACCGAAGAAATAAAGGTTGAAGCTACTAAGCGAAACCCGTCTGTTTCGGGCAATGCAGTGGAAGAAATATTGCAAACACAGGCAGGAGTGTCTACCCATTCCGAACTTTCGTCGCAGTATAATGTACGAGGAGGAACGTTCGATGAGAACTCTGTATATATAAATAATGTGGAAGTGTATCGCCCCTTCCTGGTTCGGAGCGGACAACAGGAGGGTCTTTCTGTTATAAATGCCGACCTTGTAGACCGTGTTGGCTTCTCTACGGGAGGCTTCGAAGCTAAGTATGGCGACAAAATGAGCTCGGCTTTAGACATCACTTATAAGCGTCCTAAACGCACAGAAGGCTCTATTACAGCATCGATGTTGGGCGCAAGCGCATATTTTGGACTATCATCGAAGAAGCTTACATGGACTAACGGACTTCGATATAAAACAAATAGATACCTCTTGGGTACGTTAGAAACAAAGGGAGAGTATAACCCTTCGTTCTTAGACTACCAAACTTACCTGTCGTGGCAACCATCTAAACGGTGGCAAATAGACTTTATTGGGAACATATCGGATAACAACTACAACTTCGAACCCGAAGACAGAGAAACCAAATTTGGTACACTAAAGAATGTAAAGTCGTTTAAAGTATACTTCGATGGTAAGGAAAAAGACCTCTTCCGCACCTTCTTCGGCTCGCTAAACATTACCCGACACCTATCCAAACACACAGACGTGTCGCTAATAGCATCGGCTTTCTCTACCAAAGAACAACAACGATACGACATTCAGGGGCAATATTGGCTCACACAAACCGAAACTTCGGAGAACTTAGGGGTGGGAACCTACATGCAACACTCACGCGACTATCTTAAAGCAGACGTTAAAAGTCTTAAATTAATGCTGTTGCACCGTGCAGGAAACCACAAAATAGAAGGCGCTTTCACCTATAAGATGGAGAAAATAAAGGAAAATTCTGCCGAATATGAGTATCGCGACTCTGCCGGATACAACATTCCGCACAACGGAGAAACACTCGATATGATTTATTCGCTACGCGCTCGCAACACGTTAAACGCAAAACGCATTGAAACATACGTGCAAGATACATGGAATTTTAAAACCAACGACTCTATACCAACACTGTTTAGGCTGAACTATGGTGTGCGTTACGCCTACTGGAACTTTAACGGAGAGAGCATTGTTTCGCCTCGTGCATCGCTCAATATCACACCCGGCTGGAACAGAAACCTATCGTTCCGTGTGGCAGCAGGACTATACTATCAGGCACCATTCTATAAAGAACTGCGCGATACTGCCACCGTGAATGGCGTAATATATGCCTCGCTGAACAAAAAAACACGTTCGCAACGGTCTATACACGCATTAGCGTCTATGAGCTACCGCTTTACAATGATGAACAGACCATTCAAATTCACTGCCGAAGCATACTATAAAGCCATATCACGACTGGTTCCTTACACGGTAGACAACGTTAAAGTAACCTATTTTGGCGACAAACAAACCTCCGGACACGCCACCGGACTCGACCTAAAACTATTCGGCGAGTTTGTACCAGGCGCCGATTCGTGGCTCACTTTAAGTGTTATGAACACCGCAATGAAGCTAAATGGCAAGAACGTACCCCTACCAACCGACCAGCGTTTTGCCCTTAACCTCTTCTTTACCGACTATTTTCCTGGCTCAACACGGTGGAGAATGTCGCTGAAACTGGCGTATGCAGACGGCCTTCCATTCTCTGCGCCACACCAAGAACTAAGTTCTAACTCGTTTAGAGCACCTGCTTACAAACGCGCCGACATAGGTATGAGCTACCGAATATTTGATAATAACGATGGTTCGCACCACTCTATATTCCGCAATGTGTGGGTAGGCGTAGACTGCTTGAACCTTTTTGGTATTAGCAACGTAAACTCTTACTACTGGATTACAGATATTTCGGGACAGCAATATGCCGTACCTAACTATCTAACAGGTAGACAAATAAACGCAAAACTATCGGTGGAATTCTAAAAAAACATAGAAACAATAACATAATTTAACCGTTATAACTTGTAAGAATTATATAAAACGACTAACTTTGTAGCGTTATTTAACAACGAATATAAAGACAAAGACGTTATGAAAAAATATGAATGCGATACCTGCGGGTATGTTTACGACCCAGCAGTAGGCGATCCAGACGGTGGCATAGCACCAGGAACAGCCTTCGAAGATATCCCAGACGATTGGGTATGCCCGCTATGCGGAGTTTCAAAAGAAGACTTCTCAGTAGTTGAAGAGTAATTTCTAAAAATTTTAAAGTTAATAAATTTATGGGAGGTACGTGGTTTTTTGCCACGTGCCTTTTTTGTTTTTTATAGTCATCTGCAGCGTTATAGCGGGTCAGTCCTAAAACCCAGTTGCAAGTCTATACTCTTAAGCGCATAATTTCAT
>ERZ773013.2339-NODE-2339-length-10520-cov-5.623411_pt1 | contig 10520 bp, 7 predicted proteins | sample MGYA00511670_ERZ773013 | MGnify/ENA primary metagenome ERZ773013 (study PRJEB29015, sample SAMEA2738120) | human oral metagenome | biome: human oral; feature: human-associated habitat; material: saliva | place: China | collected 2257 ...
GCGGGGCTGCCCACGCTCGTATTAGCGGGCCCACGTGCGAGTTAGCGGGCCCACGCGCATGTCATCGGGCTCACGTGCTGGGAAAGCGCTTCCGCGTGAGCGCGCCACGATTCCAGGCAACAAGCACTGGGATGCGGCTGATCGATTGAGATGCCCCGACATTTCTGATCGGAAAATCCCGGGCAACTGGGAAGGTGACCTGATCATCGGCCAAGACGGGGCCAGCGCAAGCATCGAGCCTGGTTGAGCACACGACCTGCTACCTGATCATCGTGGCCTTGCCCCTGGGTCGGAAAGCCGATCAGATCCGGTGCGCTCACACGCCGCATCCAGGGCCTGCCCACAGGAACCCCCATCACCAGCCGTCACCCCTACCTCGACGCCATCGCCGACGAGCCGGGCAACTGCCCCAGAGCCACCCTCGGCTACCCGACCCCCACCCAAACATTCAACAAACTCATTGCCACCACCCATTGACACCGCCCGATGTACTTCTTATCGGCAATGTGTATACTGAAAAACCACGAATCATACGCACGCCACCGATTGGGGAACATCATGAGGAAAAGCCGGAGAGTTCTGGCTACGGGTGCTGCTTTGGCTCTAGTCGCTGCAGGTGCAGTCACAATGGTTGCGCCTCGCAGCGCACGAGCCGATACCGAGCCCTTCGCCCTCTCACAATACGTCTCATCGACAAGCACGACTGTCTGCAATACCGCCCCAGTGATCACGACCTATCACGGTACCGTCGTGCTGGACATTCCGGTCACTACTCTTCTGGCAGGCCACGAGGCCGAAATCCGCGCTGCGGCTGCACAGGGACTCTCCCCTCATGACTCCGGCAGCAATAACAACCCCGATATCGCGCTGACCGTGAGCGTCCCTTCGGAAGCCAAGTTGGGGACGTCTCGCGCGAAATCTACTTCGTCACTGCTCGCCTACACCTCGTTCTCCCCGAGCGATGACAACACACAGGTCACTGCGAACATCCAGCTCAAGGATCTGAGTTGGCAGCAGCTGCTCGATATCTACGATGCAGAGAAAGCCAACCCCGGCCAGCACACGATAAAGGTCCAGGTCCCCTATGCCGTTGGCACCACTGACCCCACGGAAGCTACTCGACTGGCCAGCGAACAGGTGACCGTGACAGGTACGTTCAACTTCTTCGCATCTCCGACCACTCCCGCTCAGGTCTTTAACTTCGACACGAAGACCCTGGCAGTCGCACAGTCACCTACCGATTGCTTCGCGTCCGCACCGACCAGGACAACGCGCTGGGTTGACGAAGAAGACGGCCACGACTTGCAGCCCCCGAAGACCGGGCCGAATTTCTTCCAGCCCGCAGGAATTCCCGACTACGAATTCTCCACGTGGGAGTTGTCTTCGGATCGCTTGACCGGTATTTATAAGTACAAGAATGTTTTCGGCTCCCTTCCGGTCAACGGTGATGACCCGGCAATCGACACCGATTTTAAGATCGGTACCGATGAGAACCCCCCAACTCAGAAGGAAGAGATCCAAGCCGAGAGTAAGAACTCGCTTCTGACCATCGAGAACGTCGTTCACTTGGACGACCTTCGCGGCGGACGCATCGCGGATCTCCTCCAGAAATACGAGGAGACGCCCAACGCTTTCGACGATTTTGGCCTGAGGAATGCTCACTTGGGCTTCACAACCCAGATCACTCTTCCTACGCAGCTGAAGTTCTCCGATCCCTCGGCCATCTCGGTAACCGGGCTTCCCCAAGGTTTCTCAGCGACGACAGTGGCAGTTAACGGACAGAGAGCAACGATCACCGTTGACTTCGATAACCCCTATCAGATCACCACTATTGAAGCCCTCAAGGATGCAACGACTGGGCTTCACGGAGATGCGGTGATCACCATTAAGAAGATTGCGTTTACTGATTCCGCAACTGCCGATTCGGATTACACGATCGATCACCTCACGCAGGGAATCATCTCGGTTGTTGTCGAGAAACAACTCGGCGCTATCGTCAGGCCTGGGTGGCCTTCGCCCGCATGCCCTCCGACTATGGGCGACGACGACCGTGTCGAGCCGGCCGATCCTCGTTCTGTTGTTGGAACACTCTTCGATCCCCCGCAGCCTGCTTGTCCTCCTTCGGGCATCCCTCTGAGCGCCGGGTGGAGGGTACCCATGATGGGCCCTTCTGCCGGGTGGGATGAAGCTCCGCTCATGAAGCACCCCCTGAAGTACACGACCAGCGAGACGCATCCCTACGTGACACGACTGTCCTTCAAGCAGGGTCCGACGCCGACACCGACACCGACGCCGACGCCGACACCGACACCGACCACGGTCACGCCATCGGTTCCGCCTACTCCTGCAACGCAGCTTGCCAAGACCGGTGCTCTCACCGGCGAGGTGCTGATACTCGCTACCGTAACTGGCGCTATCGGCGCCGCAGCAATGCGGAGGAAGCGCTCGTAATTCGCGTGTCATAGCCAGAGGCGGGGGTACCGGTCATTCACCGGCACCCCCGCCTTATTTGTGTTAACGGACAAAACGTGTTGGCTTTGTAGCGACTATTCAGCTTGGTAGTAGGCGAAAGTCGGTGTTGAAGGCGGGTGTTTCATTGTGGTGGCATGACCACTCCCACGTGCCGTCACTCATATCCGCGAGTCGTGAGACGCTGCGGCTGTTGCACATGTGGCAGCTCGGTCATGGGCGAGGTTCGCAGGCTCGTCGCTGGCGCTCACGAGGCAGCCTGGCGTGCGGCATCCCACCGGCACGTCCGCCAGAACTCCCGTCGTCACAGAGATGATCCCCAGCAGCACCGCAAGGCCATCGCCGGGCGGTCTATCCAGAGTTTCGCATGCAATTCCCCTGGCACCGTATCGCACCACACATCCACATCGTTGGAATTGCAACGTTTGTAGAAACTGTTGAAAGTTCACCCAATCGAATTGCATGCGAAACTGCTCGACGTGTGCGCACCAACGCGCACACGGGCCCTCTATTGTGCGCCTGGGCGTCCCTGCCATCGGGTTAACGCGCGAGCGCACAGCAAGACCGAGAGCTTGTCGCTCGCGGGTAGATCGTTGAGTCGCCGGCACACGTCGACTGCGCGCGATGGTGAGTGCGTCGCAGACGACGAGGCCGGGGCACCTCGTGGGTAACCCCGGCCTCGGCCTCACGCGATACGCCCGAGCGACGTTCGCATCGCGTCAGGCGAAAACCTATGCAAACTTCCTCAACTGGCCTCTGCTATCAGGCGCGGTACCTGCGCAGGGCGATCACGCCAGCGCCGATGAGGCCGAGGAGGGCCGCCGCACCGGCGAAGCCTCCCGCGACCGTGCCCGTGCGTGCGAGCTTCGGAGCAGGCGTCTGCTTCGCGGGCGTCGCGGGCGTGGAAGGCGCGGGCGTCGCGGTTCTCGAAGGCACGGGTGTCACAGTCACCGAGGGAGTGGGCGCGGGCGTCGCGGGTCTCGAAGGCACGGGCGTCGCAGTCACCGAGGGAGTGGGCGCGGGCGTCGCGGGGGCCGAAGGCACGGGTGTCACAGTCACCGAGGGAGTGGGCGCGGGCGTCGCGGGCGTGGAAGGCGCGGGCGTCGAAGTCACCGAGGGAGTGGGCGCGGGCGTCGAAGGCGTAGAGCTCGGCTCGGGTGTCGGATTATTCGCCACCTTGCGGATCAGGATGTCGGTGTTCGCACCCACGGCGCGCGCGTCGGCGGGGTTGTTGGGGTCGACTGTCCCAGCGCCGGTATCAAGGCCGAAGACGTTTTGGCCGGGGACAATCTCGTAGCCGGCAGGGATTGCCGGGATGGCCGTCGCGGCGGCGCGCGACGGATCGTTCTGATCGTTGGCATAGGGCTGTGCCGCGTGCACGGTGCCGTCGGCATCAACGAGACGAACCTTACCGAGGGATGAGTAGAAGACCTGGCACGCAAAGTGCAAGTCGGGCTGATCCGGATCGAAGTTCATTGCGGGAGCGCTCACTTCCAGCGTGTACTGGCCGGCGACGACGGGACTGGGAAGCATGGGGAGCCCACCGGCGCCTTCGCGCGGAGTGTACTCCTGGCGGGGTTCGATAATGGTGCCGTTTTCATCGGCAAGGTAGCAGGTTGCCGGTCCCGCGACGTCTGCCGCGTAGGCTGGGACCTGCAGGGCACTGGGGATCGCGGCGAGGCTCAAGACAGCCGCGGCAGCGCCGACGCGCACGATCGATGGGGCATGCATGGACGTTGTCCTTTCATGGTCAGGTTACACCCACCACCTTACCGGGTATCCACATTCCTGTCTTGTATTCGAGTCTCGAATCGCGCCGATCTGTCACGACGCTGCACGGCGCATCACTGGTCAGAGTCCGCCCACCTCTCCCCCACCGGCAGCACCCACACACGCCGCCACCAGGCGCTTCGCCCCACGCGTAGAGCACTGAGAACGAGGCCGGAGCACCCACGCGGGCAACCCCGGCCTCGTACATCCAGGTGAGGCGAGTTCAGTGCCCCGGCCAGCTGCGAATCGTCGTCAGCGCGGCGACCGAGTACCGGTCCCACACGCGCCCGCCGACACGCACTGCTCCCTCCAGGATGAGCACCGACCAGGGCAGGGCGACCACGTAAGCGACCCAGAACGGGACCAGGCCGAAGGAGGCCAGCGCGATCAGCACATAGGAAGGGATCTGCAAGACTGCGGTGCCCGCGAATCCCGCGAGCTGCATCAGCATCGTCAACAGGAACGAGCCGGTCCCCTTCGTCGCGAGCGGGGACGTACCCGGCGGCTGTACCGGGTACACCCAGCGCGCATTCACGACGAGGGTCGTTGCGGCCGCGCCCGAGAAGAGGACGATGCCCATCACCTGGTGGAAGACGAAGTCGGACGCACCAGCCCTCGTGATGGCGTCGTGGATGAGGTATCCGAGCGCCTGGGGCACGAAGACGACGAGGGAACCGACGAGGCGCCCGCGACGTTCCTCCCGGCCGCTCATCCCCGAGGAGATGACGATCCAGGCACCCGTCGAATCGTATTGCATGAGCGCTCCCACGCTCAGGCCCATGGTCACGGGCACGAGGTAGAGGAAGATCCCCGTGAAGAGCACCTGCTGCCCATCGACCGCCACGCGCCCCAAGAGCACCCCGATGATCGGGAAGAGAATAGCGAACACCATATTCATGTTGAGGCGCGGATCCACGATCCAGTAGCGCAGCGTGCGCGCCGCCAGAGACGCCGAGCGCACGCCGAGGCCGAGGCGCGTGAAGGTGTCGACGCTGCGCAGGCCAGCCGCTCGAGATTGCGCGGTGCGCTGTCCTCGTGCGTCCTCCTCGGCGGACTCGTCGATGAGGTGGCGTCCCTCGTCGATCGCGCTCTGCGCGTCGGCACTGATCTCACCCGCGTAGCCGCTCATGACGGGACGCAGGACGGCCAACCAGACACGCCAGCCGACAACAGCCGTGGCCAGCGTGACGAGGGCGCGGATGCCGGCGGCACCCCACGCCCCCTCGAGCAGGGAGACAACAACGCCGAAGGGAGCGCCAACGGGCGACCACAGCGCGACGTTCAACCCCGCATGGAACAGCTCCACCGAGAAGTTATCCGACAGGAGCTTCATCCAGTAGCCCAGCGGGGTCAGCACCACGAAAAAGGCGATAAAGCCGAGCATCGTGACGGCGTCCTTCTTGCCCGAGCTATCCAGGCGCACCGCGAACCAGGTGCCGACCGCGCGCGCCCACAGGACCGCGAGAGGAAGGGTGACGATACCTGCGAGTAGCCACCCGAGGGCCTCAAGCCACTGGGCGCGCCACAACGCAAACCACACGGGAACGAGAAGCGCCATGGCGGACATGACGCCGCCGGGCCCCACAGCGGTCGCGGCGACCAGTGCCGCCCCCAGTCGCTTGCTCGGCCCCACGTAGGGCGACAGGCGCACGGGATCGAGTGAGTTGTCCATCGAGGCAAACGCAATGGGCAGGATCAGCCACAGGACGACGACAACGGGACCCACGATGGGAAGGAACGGCGTTGCCAGGTCGGCCTCGTCGGATCGGGCGAGGAACGCTGCCCCCACGAGCACGGACGCATAGATGCCACCGAAGTACAGGACGCCGAGGGCGGCCAGCACCAGCACGGCAGTCTGGCGGCGAACCGTGTTCCAGATGATGCGGAGCTTGAGGCGAATCAGTTGCCCAACCACGACAGGCCTTCCTCGGAGTGGACGCCGCCGACCAGGGAGGTGAAGCGCTCCCCCAGGTCGCCGCCCTGGGCGACCTCGTCGGTGGTGCCGGCGACGAGGACACGCCCCTTGTCGATGATGGCGACGTGCGTGCACAGCTGCTGGACGGTCGCCATCACATGCGAGGACAGGATGACGGTGCCGCCTCGGCGCGTGTAGTCGGTGAGGATTTGGCGGATATTGGCCGCGGAGACGGGGTCGACGGCCTCGAAGGGTTCGTCGAGGACGAGCACACGCGGGGAGTGGATGAGGGCGGCGGACAGCGCGATCTTCTTCGTCATGCCGGCCGAGTAGTCACTAATCAGCTTCTTGCCCGCCTCGGCCAGGTCAAGGGCGTCCAGCAGTTCCTGAGCGCGCTCGCGGGCGGTGGAGGCGTCCAGCCCGTGGAGCATGGCGACGTGGACGAGGAAGTCGGGGCCGGAGAGTCGGTCGAGGAGGCGCATGCCGTCGGGCATGACGCCGAGCAGGCCGCGCGCCCGCTGGGTGTCACCCCACACATCGACGCCGTGCACGTAGGCGGTGCCACGGTCGGGGGTCAGCAGGCCGGTGGCCATGGTCAGCGTCGTGGTCTTACCGGCACCGTTGGGGCCGACGATCCCGTAGAACGATCCGGTGGGAATGTCGAGGGAGAGGTCGGCGACGGCGACGAGGTTTCCGTATATCTTGACGAGGCCTCGGATCGCCAAGGCAATATCGTCGCCGACGGGGGCGGCGGGCAGTGTATCGGACACAACAGGCTCCTTCACGCGTGAAATGCCTGTTGATTTTACGGCGGTGCCGTGACTCATCCGACGCAATATCTCAGATCGTGATCCCTGAGATAACTCCTGATGGCGTTCCTATCGGGCGCTCAGGACGACGCTGAGTCCGTCCTCGGGGTGATACGTCCAGGTCACGCGGTAGACGTTCCATTCCTCGTGCTGGGCACCGTCGACCGCGCGAGTGATCAGCATGCGCTCACGCACCGACGACGGAGTGTCGAGCTCATTCAGGATGCAGCGGAAGTCCGTCTGCGACAGACCGTTGGCCCCGTCCCCGTAGGCCACGAGAGTCAGGGAGGCCTTGTCGGAGGCCAGGCGCGCGTAGCGACTGCTGACCGAGCACGCATCGAGCGAGTGCGCCAGGTTATTGGCCGCCACAGAACGCAGGTAGGACATCCCCACGTAGGCACCGACAGACAGGAGGATCGCCAGCAGGAAACCGACGATAAACATGGCGAGGCCGTACTTGGCACGCGTGCGCCGCTTGGGGCGCTCGCGGCGCAGGGGCGGGCGCTCGTCCAGTTCCTCGTAGCGATAGGCACGCGCGTCCCGGCGGCGTTCCTTGTCGGCTTCGGTGAAGCGGGCGACAACCTGCTCACCCGGCACGCTCCGAGGAACGCGAGACGCTCGCCTATTCAGTGCGACATCGGCACGCGTGGGCAGGTCGTGCTCGGCGCTCCAGTCATCGTCACTGTCCCCGTAGAAGGCTGCCGAGGCCTCGTCACAGTGGGCGTATTCCCGCTCGGTGGGGGTCTCCTCGCGTGGCGCAAAGCTCTGCTGCTGGGGCGAGTAGCGGCTCAGCGGCAGCGTGGGCGGGGCGACCTGCGGCGCGGGGGTTGTGCTCGGCTGCGTGTGGGAGCCGGAGGGGGTCACGACCGCCGAGGTGTATTCGTCCTTCGGTGCGGGTGTGACGACCGGCGTGGGCTTGGTCGTCGGCGATGACTGCGCGATTAAGCGGTACCCATCCCGGGGTGGGACGCGCGCGATGACCGTGCGTTCGGCGTCGGACGAGAGGGGAGCAATTCGCGGCTGGCCATTCTTCGTCGGCGCTTCGGGCACGGGGGCGAAGGCTTGTTTCGCGGGTTGCGAGGTGGGGGCCGAGGCCTCGGCGGGCAGGGCGGGACGGTCAGCCAGACGCGTGGGCACGCCTCCCGGATAGTCGGGCGTGACCGATCCTGAGCCGACCCGGTATGCGTCCGGCATTGCAGCCCCCATGAGTCCTCCACCAACACTCACCTATCACTTGTTGAACAAGCGTAGTAGGTGATTACTCAGGAAGCAAGAGGTTAGTCGATCCCGAGCGCCTTGCGCAGACGAGCCACGTGACCGGTGGCCTTCACGTTGTACTGAGCCAGTGCCACGGTGCCATCCGGGGCAACAACGACGGTGGAGCGGATGATACCGACGTACGTGCGACCGTAGTTCTTCTTCTCCCCCCACGCACCGTAGGCCTCGAGGACCTCGTGATCGGGGTCGGAAGCCAGCGGGAAGGTCAAAGATTGCTTCTCCGCAAAGCGTTCAAGAGCAGCCATCGAGTCGGCAGACACGCCGATAACGGAGTAGCCAGCACCGGTCAGGGAGGCCAGGGAATCACGGAAGTCGCAGGCTTCCTTCGTGCAACCGGGCGTGGATGCCTTCGGGTAGAAATAGACAACGACACCCCGCGAGGAAGCGGCGAGGAGATCCGACAGGGACAGCGTCCCCTGGGTGGTATCGACGGTAAAATCGGGGGCCTGCTGGCCGATGTCCAAAGTGCTCATGCCCCTCAGTCTATGAGGGTCGCTCCCCTACTGCGAGGGGGGCGATGCCGGTGCGCGAGATGGGACTCGAACCCACACGTCAAAGACACTGGAACCTAAATCCAGCGCGTCTGCCAATTCCGCCACTCGCGCGCGCACCCAAGTCTAACCGATGGGAGCCGCCACGTCCGAACACAATATGACGAGGCATCCTACCGCCACAGGGTGGTGTCCCTCATACGCGCGGCGGGTAGGGCGTGTACGCCTGGGTGGACGACCTGTCAAGAAGGAACAGCACGGTCCGGGAAGCGCCTGCGCGCAGCACGACTCAGCGCGCGGTGGCGTTGATCGTGCCTTCGCCGAGGACGCGCGTCCTCCTGTAGACGACCATCGACTGGCCCCGCGCCACGCCGCGCGCGCTTGCTTCGAGGACAACGCTGATGGTTCCGGCCTGCTCATCCCGTATCAACGACGCGACGGGAACGGGCGTGCCGTGCGCGCGCAACTGCACAAAGAGGTCGGTGGCATCACAGCCGTCGTCGTCGGAGGCGAGCCAGACGGCGTCCGTCGCTTCGATACGGGAGATGGACAGAAGCTCGGAGGCACCGACGACGACTTGGTTAGTCTCGGGCCTGGTCTCGAGGACGTAGCGGGGGCGACCGTCGGGTGCGGGTGCGCCGATGCCCAGGCCTTTGCGCTGTCCGACCGTGTAGTTCCAATAGCCCTCGTGGCGACCCAGGACCTCACCGTCGGGGGTAACGATGTCGCCCTCGGCAGCGCCCAGGTGGGAGCGCAGAAAGCCCTGCGTGTCGCCGTCGGGGATGAAGCAGATGTCGTAGGAGTCCGGCTTGTTGGACACGCCCAGGCCCAGGCGCTCCGCCTCGGCGCGAACCCACGCCTTGTTGGGCGCGTCGCCGAGCGGCAGGACGACGCGGGTCAGTTCCTCGGGGCCCATGACGGCCAGCACGTAGGACTGGTCTTTGAGGCTGTCGGCGCCGCGGTGCAACTCGGGGCCGGCCGCTCCGTCCACGATGGCCGCGTAGTGGCCGGTGCACACCGCGTCGAAACCGAGGGCGAGGGCGCGGGCGGCGAGCTCACGGAACTTCACGAACTCGTTGCAGCGCACGCACGGGTTGGGGGTGCGCCCGGCCCGGTACTGCTCGACGAAGTCGGTGATAACGGTTTGCTCGAATTCGCTCGCCAGGTCCCACACGTAAAAGGGGATGCCGACGATCTCGGCGGCACGGGCCGCGTCCCCGGCGTCCTCGATGGAACAGCATCCGCGCGAGCCAATGCGACACTCCTGCGGCTGGGAGGACAGGGCCATGTGGACGCCGACCACCTCGTGGCCGGCCTCGACCGCTTTCGCGGCGGCGACGGCGGAGTCCACGCCACCGGACAGTGCTGCCAGGACTCGCATGCTCAGCGCTCCTCGTTTCGTTCGTTGCGCACGTGGGCGACGCCGTCCAGGGCTGCGCCCGCTCGCATCGCGGCGGGCAGAGCGGACAGGAAGGCGTCGATATCGTCGCGGGTCGTCTCGCGTCCAAGGGAGACACGCAGGACGCCGAGCGCCTGCTCTTCCGTGCGCCCCATCGCCATGACGATATCGGAGGGGCGGGTGACACCCGCGTGGCACGCGGACCCCGCGGACACCGCAATGCCGGCCATGTCGAAGGCCATGAGGACGGCCTCGGGGCGGGCGGTGGGCAGAGACAGGTGGATGATCGCCGGGCACGAGGCCGACTCCCCCACCGTCGGGGACACCCCGTCGGGCAGGTGGGCCAACAGGTGCGCGCGCAGGTCGGCAGCGCGGGCAGCAAAGGCGGC
>ERZ773013.2348-NODE-2348-length-10489-cov-7.072743_pt1 | contig 10489 bp, 7 predicted proteins | sample MGYA00511670_ERZ773013 | MGnify/ENA primary metagenome ERZ773013 (study PRJEB29015, sample SAMEA2738120) | human oral metagenome | biome: human oral; feature: human-associated habitat; material: saliva | place: China | collected 2257 ...
TCAATCGGATACAAAATTAAGTCCAGATGCAAATGGAGTCTATCAAATCCTTACAAATAGAGCCTATAAATTAAGAGCGGTATTTGACTTAGAGCATTACAATGGAGATATTCAAAATGGTGATTTCTTTAAATTAGAGGTTCCGGCTGAGATTACTTTCTATGATAATCATGACGTGGAATTAGTTGATTTAGCAACGAATGTACCAATTGCGGATGCACATTTTGAAGGCCATGGAGATAACCAAGGTGGGACGATTACAGTCACACTGAAGAACCTTGACCAATATTTAGCAGCAAAAGGTGCGGATACAGTCAAAGAGGTCAAAGGAACTTTGGCGCTAAACTTCTTATATAAGAAGAATGTTTCGAACCAACCCGTAACATTTGATTCACCTTCAATGAAGACAACAATTACGCAAACGCATAATGTCCAAACTCTTTCAAATGAAACAGATCCAATTGGTAAAGAAAACTTTGCAAAAATTGGTGGGCAAGCAGCAAATAAAGCATGGACATCAGCAAAATTAGAAGCTGCAGGTTCAAAAGGTTCTGGCCAATACGTTTCAGAATGGAAAGTACGTGTAAACACGAGTGGAGATAACTTAGGGGAAAACTTAGTATTAACTGATACATTGCCAAGTGACCCATCTACTGCTTCGATTCAATATATTCCTGAATCATTAGTCGTGTACAATGCACCTTCAATGAACGAGACAACATCTGGTAAAGAATCGGATTTCGTACAATTAGTAGAAGGAACTGACTACACAGTAAACTGGAATGAAAACTATACAAACTTTACAATCACATTCAAAGATGGAACTAAAAAATACTATGTCACTTATGACACAACAACTCCAAATGATGGAAGTAAAGTTCAAAATATGGTTTCTGTAGCAAAAGCAGACGGTACACCTGTCACTCGTCGTACAAATACGACTGAAACAACATTCACAACAAGTGCAACTTCGCTCTTCTCAGGCACAATCGAAGCAACGAGTGCTTATACAGTTAAAGTGAGCAAAGTAGATGCGAAAACATTGAATCCTGTACAAGGTGCTGTGTATGTCATTACAGATCCAGATGGAAATACAGTTGAAGTGACTACTGACGACGAAGGTCATGCTGTTTCTCCGCAATTCGATGAAAAGTACGCTGGAAAAGAATTCAAGATTAAAGAGAAAACTGCTCCAGAAGGTTACGAATTAGACGAAACTGAATATACAGTAACTCTTGGTAAAGATGGAAGCATCTTACATGTGAAAGATACTCCTAAAGAGGAAGAAACAACTACAACGACAACAACTACCTCTACAGAGGAAGAAACAACTACAACGACAACAACAACTACCTCTACAGAGGAAGAAACAACTACAACGACAACAACTACCTCTACAACAGAAGAAACAACAGTTACAACAGTTGAAGAAACTTCAACAACTGTAACAGAAGAACTTCCAAACACAGGTACTGGCAACCAAACAATCTATATGGTGATTGGTGCACTTTTAGTAGTTGCAGCAGTTGGAGTGTTAGTATTCGCTAAGAAAAAAGATTCTGACGAAGAAAGCAAAAATTAATTTAAATAAGTAAGACTGGCAGGTTCTCTGTCAGTCTTTTTTTATTTCCAAAATGAATAAGAAAATGAATGATTGAAGTCCGCTTTTAGGAGGAGTACAATAGAAGTAGATAGAAGAGTTGAAATGGAGGGATAATGATGAAAAAACTGATGTTGATTTACTATAATATCGTCGCTGTTTTAACCATTCTCTATTTAGTGCTAACAGCAACCTTAATGAACTTAGGGAATGCTTTTATTACAACTCAAGGATGGCATGTTGTCATTCTCAGTATACTGATTTTAGTCATTGTATTTGGAATGGAATTTGCGAAGAAGAAATTCCCGGATGATTTCTTTGAATTTATTATTGAAAATGCGGGGCTACTTTGTATCGCATGGCTTACATTAGTCGTTCGAGCGTTTGGTGTTACTGTTTTAAAATACGCAACAGATTTAGCACTTGATGAATGGATGCAGCAAGTCATCCAACGAGCAGGCGTTGTGCAGATAGTCATCTTTGCCATCACAAATGGAATCGTGGTTGCAAAAATCATTCGATATTTTGCAAGAAAAAGATTCATAGCAAACAATGAATAGTCGCAAGCGGAGTGCCAATGTGCATTCCGTTTTTATTTTTCATCAAAAATCGATAAGATAGAGAAGAAACGTTGATAGAAAGAGAGGGAAATCGATGCGGAAAATTTTACATGTAGATATGGATGCGTTTTTCGCATCGGTGGAACAAAGGGACCATCCTGAGTGGAGAGGAAAGCCTGTGATTGTCGGTGGGAAACCTAACCAAAGAGGTGTTGTGTCTACTTGTTCATATGAGGCGAGAGCTTTTGGCGTGCGTTCTGCGATGCCTACAGCCAAAGCCATGAAACTCTGTCCACAAGCCATACTCACGCCTGGGCGATATCAGTTATATAAAGAAGTTTCTGCCCAGGTGCATGAAGTGTTTCGAACCTACACTGATTTAATCGAACCGCTCTCGATTGATGAAGCCTATTTAGATGTTACAGAGAATAAGAAAGGAATCAACTCTGCAACAGTGATTGCTCATTCGATTCAAAAGGACGTCTACGAAAAAACAGGACTCACTTGTTCAGTTGGAGTATCCTTTAATAAGTTTCTCGCGAAAATGGCATCAGGTTATCATAAGCCTTCTGGAGTAACCGTCATTACACCAGAAAATGCCAAAGAATTTATTCGAACAATTCCTATCGAAGATTTCTATGGAGTAGGAAAAGTGAGCGCAGAGAAATTGAAACAAGCGGGTATTCTAACAGGAGAAGATCTCTTTCCATTGTCTAAGGAAGAACTGGAGAAGAAGTTTGGCACTCTTGGTCCACGATTGTACTTGCAAGTACGAGGGGAGTCAAATGACCAACTGACGCTTCATCGTGAACGGAAATCCATCGGGACAGAGCGAACCTTAATAAAGGATACGACCGACCATGGTATTCTAACGGGATACTTGGAGGAGTTTTCAGAAGAATTAGAACGGATGTTGAAGAAGAGAAGTCTTGCCGCAAGAACCGTCACGCTTAAATTAAGAGATTTGGAATTTAATACAATGACGAAGAGTGTTACAATGCGTGATTATTTGAATAAACAGGAGGAAATCTATTCGATTGCACTTCAGCTTTTTGAAGAAATGATGGAAGAACGCCCGATAAGACTAATAGGTCTTACCGTTTCACATCTTGAAAATACAAATAAACTCTATAAACAATTAAAACTGTTTTAAAATATTAGTACAGTTTCCGTCAACATACTAGTACAGTTTCATTGTGAAAATCAAGAAAATAGTTACTGAAAAATACTGAAAACAGAAAAACGATTGAACAAATCAGAATAAAAGAAGACTTTATTTAGCGTAAGATAGTGGTAGTTTTTTCACAAAGTTTACAAAAACGCTCCATAAAGTCTTCTTTGCTTGCATATTTCACAAAAGTTTGTTAAATTATTATACGATAGCAGAGGGAATAGTACAGTTTTAACTACCTGTTTTGTCTGTTAAGCACAATTTCTTATAGAAAAGGGGAAAAAAGAAGTATGGCAACGAAGAAAAAATTCAATCTCGATGCACTTTTCACACCAAATAACACGAACTTCGAAATGGTTCAAGTGTTAGACGCAGAAGGAAATGTTGTAAATCCTGACTTAGTACCAGATTTGTCTGATGACGAATTAGTTCAATTAATGACTGACATGGTATGGTCACGTATCTTACACGAACGTTCAACTGCATTAAACCGTCAAGGACGTTTAGGTTTCTACGCTCCAACAGCTGGACAAGAAGCTTCACAATTAGCTTCAATCAAAGCTATTGAGAAAGACGACGTTCTTTTACCAGGTTACCGTGATGTACCACAATTAGTAAAACACGGTTTACCATTATCACAAGCATTCTTATGGTCTCGTGGACATGTTGCAGGTAACATGTACCCAGAATCATTAAAAGCTTTACCACCACAAATCATCATTGGTGCACAATATGTTCAAGCAGCCGGTGTTGCTTTAGGTCTTAAAAAACGTGGTAAGAAAAATGTTGCAGTGACTTATACTGGTGATGGAGGATCTTCACAAGGGGACTTCTATGAAGGTATTAACTACGCTGGTGCATACCAAGCTCCTGCAATCTTCTTCATTCAAAACAATGGTTGGGCAATTTCAACTCCTCGTGAGTTACAAACTGCTGCTCCAACATTAGCTCAAAAAGCAGTTGCTGCTGGTATCCCTGGTATCCAAGTAGATGGTATGGACCCATTAGCAGTTTACGCTGTAACTAAAAAAGCTCGTGAATACGCAGTTGCTGGAAACGGTCCTGTGTTAATCGAAACAATCTGCTTCCGTTATGGTCCTCATACATTATCAGGTGACGACCCAACTCGTTACCAACCAGAAGGAATTCAAGACGAATGGGCTAAGAAAGATCCATTAATTCGTTTCCGTAACTACCTAACAGCTAAAGGCTTATGGTCAGAAGAAAAAGAAAACGAAGTAATTGAAGCAACTAAAGAAGAAATCAAAGAAGCGATTAAAGAGGCTGACAAACAACCTAAACAAAAAGTTTCATTCTTCTTAGAAACAATGTTTGAAGAACCAACAAACGTTATTAAAGAACAAATCGAACACTTTAAAGCAAAGGAGAATAAATAATTATGGCACAAATGACAATGATTCAAGCCATCACTGATGCATTGGCTGTTGAATTAAAACGTGATGAAAATGTCCTAATTTTCGGGGAAGACGTTGGTAAAAACGGTGGGGTTTTCCGTGCAACTCAAGGGCTTCAAGATGAATTCGGTGAAGACCGCGTGTTCAATACTCCTTTAGCAGAATCTGGTATCGGTGGTTTAGCAATCGGTTTAGCATTAGAAGGTTACCGTCCAGTTCCTGAAATCCAATTCTTCGGATTCGTATTCGAAGTAATGGATAGCGTGGTAGCTCAAGCAGCTCGTACACGTTACCGTATGGGTGGAACTCGTCAAATGCCTATCGTATTCCGTTCACCAATGGGTGGAGGGGTACATACTCCAGAATTACACTCAGATAACTTAGAAGGTTTAGTAGCTCAATCACCAGGTTTGAAAGTGGTTATCCCATCAAACCCATACGATGCAAAAGGGTTATTAATCTCAGCTATTCGTGACAACGACCCAGTTGTTTACTTAGAACACATGAAACTATACCGTTCATTCCGTGAAGAAGTTCCAGAAGGAGAATACACAGTTCCTCTAGGAGTAGCTGCAGTAACTCGTGAAGGTAAAGACGTATCTGTAATTACTTACGGTGCAATGGTTCGTGAAGCAGTTAAAGCTGCTGAGAACTTAGAAAAAGAAGGAATCTCAGTAGAAGTTATCGACTTACGTACTGTTTCTCCATTAGACTTAGACACAATCTTAGCATCAGTTGAAAAAACTGGTCGCGTAGTTGTTGTTCAAGAAGCACAACGTCAAGCTGGTATCGGCGCAATGGTTATGTCTGAAATTGCTGAACGCGCAATCTTAAACTTAGAAGCTCCAATCGGACGTGTTGCAGCTCCAGATACAATCTTCCCATTTGGTCAAGCAGAAAACGACTGGTTACCAAATGCTAGCGATATTGAAGCTAAAGTTCGCGAAACAGTGAACTTCTAATTCAACAAATTTCATTCTAAAGAGCCTCTCACTTGAGTGTGCTCTTTAGAGTTTTATAAAAATAAGAAGGGATGTACAAGCATGGCTTTCCAATTTAAAATGCCTGATATCGGTGAAGGTATCGCAGAAGGCGAAATCGTAAAAATCGACATTAAAGTCGGAGATACAATTCAAGAAGATGATATTTTATTCGAAGTACAAAACGACAAATCTGTAGAAGAAATTCCTTCTCCAGTAAGTGGTAAAGTATTAGAAGTTAAAGTTCAAGAAGGTACAGTAGCTCGCGTAGGCGACATCATCGTAGTAATCGACGATGGTTCAGGCCCTGCAGAAGCATCTGCACCAGCAGCGGCTCCAGCGGCTTCCCCTGCACCAGCTGCACCAGCAGCATCAAGCACTTTCCAATTCAAATTACCTGACATCGGTGAAGGAATTGCAGAAGGTGAAATCGTTAAAATCGACATCAAAGTAGGCGACAAGATTGCTGAAGATGACATTTTATTCGAAGTACAAAACGACAAATCAGTAGAATCTATTCCTTCTCCAGTAGCTGGAACTGTTACAGCAGTTTTAGTTTCTGAAGGAACAGTAGCTCACGTTGGTGATGTAATCGTTGAAATCGCAACAGAAGGCGGTTCTCACGCACCTGCAGTAGCGGCTCCAGCAACACCTGCAGCACCAGCTCCAGCAGCACCAGCGGCACCTGCAGCTCCAACAGGAGTTCCAGCAGCAAGCAACCCTGGTAAATTAGTATTAGCAATGCCTTCAGTTCGTCAATATGCACGTGAAAAAGGCGTTGACATCACAGCAGTAGTTCCAACTGGTAAAGGCGGACGCATCACTCGTGAAGACATCGATAACTTCGGTGGCGCACCAGTAGCAACACCTGCAGCTCCAGCGGCAGTAGAAGCTCCAGCAGCATCTGCACCAGCAGCTCCAGCTCAAGCATCTGCACCAGCAGCGGCTCCAGCTAAACCATTCGTTGGATCAGCTGAACGTGAAGAACGCGTTAAATTAACTCCAATGCGTAAAGCAATCTCTAAAGCAATGGTTAACAGCAAACACACTGCACCACACGTTACATTACATGACCAAGTTGAAGTTTCTAAACTTTGGGATCACCGTAAGAAATTCAAAGATGTTGCAGCTGCACAAGGTACTAAATTAACATTCTTACCTTACGTTGTTAAAGCTTTAGCAGTAGCAATGAAGAAATTCCCAGTATTGAATGCTTCTATCGACGATGCATCTCAAGAAATTGTTTACAAAAACTACATCAACATCGGTATCGCTACAGATACAGATTTAGGTTTATTCGTTCCAAATATCAAAGATGCGAATACTAAGAGCATGTTCGGTATTGCAGATGAAATTAACGCATTAGCTGCAAAAGCTCATGAAGGTAAATTAACAGCTGCAGAAATGGGACAAGGAACAATTACAATTTCTAACATCGGTTCAGTAGGTGGCGGCTGGTTCACTCCAGTTATTAACTACCCTGAAGTTGCGATTTTAGGTGTTGGTACAATCGTTCGCGAACCAGTTATCAACGAAAACGATGAAATCGTAATCGGACGTAACATGAAATTATCATTAAGCTTTGACCACCGTATCGTGGATGGAGCAACTGCTCAAAAAGCTATGAACGAATTGAAACGTCTATTAAACGATCCAGAATTATTATTAATGGAAGCTTAATTCATTAAATTGTTAGGAACGGCGTAGACATGGGTTTACGTCGGTTCCTTATTTGAAAACTTTTAAGAGGTGAAAAAAATGGTAGTAGGCGATTTCGCTATTGAACTAGATACAGTCGTAATCGGTGCCGGCCCTGGTGGATATGTTGCAGCTATTCGTGCAGCTCAAGAAGGTCAAAAAGTTGCGATTATCGAGAAAGAATATTTTGGTGGTGTCTGCTTAAACGTTGGATGTATTCCATCTAAAGCGTTAATTTCAGCTGGACATCATTACCAAGAAGCACAACACTCAGAAGTATTTGGTGTGACTGCTAAAGAAGTTGTTTTAGACTTCGCTAAAACTCAAGAATGGAAAGATAACCAAGTTGTTAAGAAATTAACTGCTGGTGTTGAGTACTTATTAAAGAAAAACAAAGTTGAAATTATTAAAGGGGAAGCGTTCTTAGTGGATGAGCACACTTTACGTGTTGTTACTGAAGACAGCGCTCAAACTTATTCTTTCAACCATGCTATCGTAGCTACAGGTAGCCGTCCAATCGAAATCAAAGGTTTCAAATTTGGCGGACGCGTTATCGATTCAACTGGTGGTTTAGGACTTAAAGAAGTTCCTAAAAAATTAGTTGTTATCGGTGGTGGGGTTATCGGTTCAGAACTAGGTTCAGCATATGCTAACTTAGGTTCACAAGTAACAATCCTTGAAGGTGCTCCAAGCATCCTTTCAATGTTCGATAAAGACATGGTTAAACTTGTTGAAGACAACATGGCTAAAAAAGGCGTTACAATCGTAACAAGTGCAATGGCTAAAGAAGCTATTGACAATGGTGATAGCGTAACTGTTAAGTATACAGTAGACGGCAAAGAAGAAGCTGTTGAAGCTGACTACGTAATGGTTGCTGTAGGTCGCCGTCCTAACACAGACGAAATTGGTTTAGATGTTGCTGGTGTTGAAATGACTGACCGTGGTTTAGTTAAAGTTGACAACCAAGGACGTACAAACGTTAAATCAATCTTCGCAATCGGTGATATCGTTCCTGGACCAGCTCTTGCTCACAAAGCAAGCTACGAAGGAAAAATCGCTGCAGAAGCAATCTCAGGTAAAGCAGTGGCTGTTGACTACCGTGCAATGCCATCTGTTGCCTTCACTGATCCAGAATTAGCTTCAGTTGGTTACACTCAACAACAAGCTAAAGATGCTGGTTTACAAGTAAAAGCTTCTAAATTCCCATTATCAGGAAATGGTCGTGCATTATCATTGAACGCTACTGAAGGTTTCGTTCGTTTAATCACTACTAAAGAAGATAACGTAATCGTTGGTGCACAAGTTGCCGGCGTGAACGCTTCAGATATTATTGCTGAATTAGGTTTAGCAGTTGAAGCTGGAATGAATGCGGAAGATATCGCATTAACAATCCACTCACATCCATCATTATCAGAAGTAGTTATGGATACTGCTGAATTAGCATTAGGTATGCCAATTCACGTATAATTCTAAAGAATACGACAGAGGACTCGAGTTTTCGAGTCCTTTTTTGTTTTAATCAAAGGAAAGATGTTATTGTTTATGTTTTAAATCCGAACAATTATCTGAATGAACTTTGAAATATTTGTGGTTTTCTCCTGGATAGCTTGATTGGAGTAGGGGTTATCCCTTATAATGAGGCGTATAAGACCGAATGAAGGAAAAGCTTCATCAACCTCCATTCATCGAACCTTTTTGTAAACGAAGGGGGATGTTTCATGTCAGAAGAGAAGAAATTTAAGGATTCCTACGTACTTTGTATCGGCGGAATGAACGTGGATAAGAAAGTTCAATTGCTCGAAAATCTCGTGCTTGAGACGAGTAATCCAGTGGTCTCGTCGCTAAGTGCCGGTGGTGTTTCAAGAAACATTGCCGAAAATCTGGGACGTCTAGGAGTACCTGTTAAGATGTTGTCAGTTGCAGGCGATGATGAAAGTTTTACGTGGCTTGAAAAAGAGACGGAAGGCATTATCGATTTTTCATTTGTAGACCGATTAAAAGGGAAAACAACGTCGAATTATACAGCGATTTTGGACCTTCAAGGAGATATGTGTCTGGCTTTGGCTGATATGTCCATTTGTGAGGAAATGACGCCTGAGTGGCTTATTTCGCACGAAGAAGCGGTGAAAGATGCAGCTTTAGTGATTGCAGATTTGAATCTTCCGCAAGAAACATTACAAGCGCTCATACAGCTGACTAGTCTTGAGAACATTCCACTGGCAATTATTCCAGTGAGTGGGCCGAAGATGAAACGAATCCCTGACAATTTACACGGAGTGACTTGGATTGTCGTCAATGCGGATGAGTCCCAAACTAGGTACGGAGAACATACATTAGCTGAATTAGCCACTTTTTGGCAAAAAGACGGTGTGGAAAATATCGTTATTACTAAAGGAACGAAATGTGGTGTCTTTGCAGATGCTACAGGAGTCGTAAAGACTTTTACACCTATAAAAGCAGAGCAAGTTTGTGACGTGACAGGAGCAGGAGATTCATTTTCTTCTGGAGTGCTCTACGGTGCTCTTAAGAAAGCAAGCTTGGAAGAGTCGATTGGATACGGATTAACGAATTCGTACTATACAGTCCAAGCTATTGAAACCGTTCGAAAAGACTTAAACGCTAAGTCATTTGAAAAAGAATATCAACAATTAAAGGAAAGAGGTTTATCATGAATCCATTATTATCAATCAGTAAAGAAGTGCAACACGCATTAGACAACAACCTACCAGTCGTTGCGTTAGAATCAACAATCATTTCACACGGAATGCCATATCCACAAAACGTTGAAATGGCTAAAACAGTAGAACAAATTATCCGCGACAATGGCGCTGTTCCAGCAACAATCGCTATCATGGATGGAAAATACAAAATTGGTTTAGAAGAAGCTGACTTAGAACGTCTTGCGAAAGAAAAACCAGTTGCAAAAGTATCTCGCCGTGACTTAGCAGAAGTGTTTGCTAAAGGTGTTTTAGGAGCAACTACAGTAGCGACAACAATGATTGGTGCGCACTTAGCTGGAATTAAAGTATTCGTAACTGGTGGTATCGGTGGGGTTCACCGTGGCG
>ERZ773013.2354-NODE-2354-length-10481-cov-4.523979_pt1 | contig 10481 bp, 9 predicted proteins | sample MGYA00511670_ERZ773013 | MGnify/ENA primary metagenome ERZ773013 (study PRJEB29015, sample SAMEA2738120) | human oral metagenome | biome: human oral; feature: human-associated habitat; material: saliva | place: China | collected 2257 ...
CCTGCAGGTATTTGTTCCCGACAACATTCTGGGCCTGAGTGTCAGCCTGAAGGAGTCCTCAGAGGGTGCGCTGGCCGCGACCCCGAGCTTTAACGTTCTTCAGCTACTGCTCATGTCCATTGCCTTTGGTATCGCAGCGATCAAGGTAGGTAAGCCCGCCGAGCCGGTGCTGGCGTTTGCTGAGTCGTTCCTGGCGATTATCCAGAAAGTGCTGTGGTGGATTATCCGACTCGCGCCGATCGGTACCGCGGCTCTCATCGCCCATGCCGTGGCCGAATACGGGTGGGGATCACTGGGGAGCCTGGGCAAGTTTGTCATCGCCATCTACATCGGCTTGGCGCTGGTCATCGGCGTGATCTACCCGTTGGTGCTGAAATTTAACGGCCTGAGCATTACGCAGTTCTTCCGCAAAATATGGCCCGTCACTTCCCTGGGATTTGTTACCCGTTCCTCCATGGGTGTGATGCCGGTGACCGAGCAGACCGCAGAGAAGGAACTCGGAGTGCCACGCTCCTATGCGTCCTTTGCTGTGCCGCTGGGTGCTACCACCAAAATGGATGGTTGTGCTGCGGTCTACCCGGCGGTGGCCGCGATCTTCGTGGCGCAGTTTTACGGTGTTGACTTGAACATCACCGACTACCTGCTCATTGTGTTTGTCTCTGTGATCGGTTCCGCCGCCACGGCCGGCACCACCGGCGCGACCGTGATGCTCACACTCACACTGTCTACCCTGGGACTTCCGCTGGAAGGTGTCGGCTTATTACTGGCAGTGGAGCCGATCGTGGATATGGGTCGCACAGCCGTGAACGTCACCGGTCAGGCACTCATCCCGCTGGTTGTGTCCAAGCGCGAGGGCATCCTGGAAACGGACACCTTCGCCGCACCCAAGAAAGAACCGGCGCTGGTGTCGTAGATGTGGGTGACTGGGTTTTCAGCTGTTCTTGTCACAAAATCACCAGTCCTTACTCACGCCCCACGATAGTATCTTTCTGTATAACGCCTAGAGAACGTCACAGGAAGGGCGCACCGATGAAAAGTTTTTCTAAGTCTTTGCTCGTTGTGGTTGACGCCGGATTGCTCCTCTATTGGTGCCTGGTCATCACGGACTTATTCCCCGAAAGCATGCGCTTTCGCGATTACAGTAACCAAGTCATCCAGGCCTGGAACTGGTCTTTCTTCCCGCTGGATGTTGCTGCTGCCTTGACGGTCTTTGTTGGTGCATTTTTGATAAAGCGTCATGTCGTGGCAGGCGATATCGTGCTGGTGCTTGGGTTGACGTTAACGTTCTGTGCGGGTTTTATGGCGATATCTTTTTGGGCGTTCTATGGCGATTTTGAGCCATTCTGGTGGGGAAGTAACGCGCTGCTCATGATTGTGCCGCTTGTTGTTTTTGCTGGCATGGTCTGTGAGCGCATGAAACCAGCGCCACAGTAGAAAAGTAGAGCAGTAGAGGCGCCCAACCTAGCTTGCCTCAACGCACTCTGGCGGTGTGATACACAGAGTGCATGAAATCGCCTATTCCTGATTATCTTGAAGAAGTCCTTGAGACGGTGCGGTTGGATCAGTCTGGGGAGCTTGCCAGCTATATTCCACAGCTGGCAACCGCTGACCCTGATCGTCTGGCCGCTGTGTTCGCCACTCTGGACGGTCAGGTGTATGGGGTGGGCGATGTTGACCATCAGTTTTCTATCCAGTCCATCTCTAAGCCTTTTGTGTATGCGCTCGCGTTGGCGGATCGTGGTTTTGATGACGTGCTTTTCAAGGTGGATGTGGAGCCGTCGGGGGAGGCGTTTAACGAGTTGTCGTTGGAGGGGAATACGGGCCGACCTCGCAATCCGATGATTAATGCTGGCGCGATTACGATACATTCGCTGGTAGGTAGGCCAGACTCGACCCCGGAGGAGCGTTTTGAGCGCGTGATGTCTGGGTTGTCGGCTTTTGCTGGCCGTAAGCTTGAGGTGGATGAGGCGGTGTACACCAAGCAGTGCGCGTTATTGGTGTCTGCCCGGGATTTGGCTGTCATGGCGGTGACGTTGGCTAATCAGGGGTTGAATCCGGTGACGGGAGAGCAGGTTGTGCCGCTGGAGGCTTGATTGGCGTCCTGCCTGGTCAGGTGGGGCTGGCCACGTTTTCACCGCGTCTCGACGCCCACGGCAACAGCGTTCGTGGTATCGCACTGTTTGAGCGGATTTCGGAGGACATGGATTTGCATCTGATGGAGATGCCGCCGGTGTCTCAGGCGGTTGTCCGGTCCAATAGAGTGACGGGTGGCATCCGGGTTGTGGAGCTGCAGGGCGATATTCGTTTTGCTGGCGCTGAGCGGCTTATCCGTGAAATTGTGAGTACCGTCGCGGAGGAACCCAGCGTGGCCATTGATGTCAGCCGCGTGCATTCGCTGAATCCGGTGGCGTACCGGATGCTAATGGAGGTTATTCGGCGGTTGTCTCTGAATGGCTATACCGCCTACCTGATTGATCCCGAGGATGTGGTGCCCAACCCGGATCCTGGCGGCGGCGGTCACGTCACGGTAGTGCGTAACCTTAATGAAATTCCTGTTTAAAGAACGCCACGATGTCGGGGACTGGCGTGAGTGCGGTTTCGCTATGTGCTGATTTCAGGGTGTCAGCCACGGGGTTGCGGGGATAGTCCACAAACCGCACAGTCCCGCCCTCGCGCTGCCAGTTTTCCCCGAGAGCGCGACTGTCTTCCCATGAGACGAGAGGGTCGGACTGGTGATAGATCATGAGCACTGGGACCTGAGGAGCCCGCAACCCGATGCGCTGCCGTTGTATTTCTTTTTGCACGTCAGGGAGGCGATTGACCAGGTCGAAGACTGATTCGCCGGTGGTGGTGAGGTCCCGAGTGTTGTGTTTGCCAATTACGGCGAACATGGCGGGCACACACATCGTGTCAGCCTTAGCGAGCAGGGCCTTGCCCTCTGGGGTGAACACGCGATCTATCTCGGCTTGGACTGCAGGGTACTGCCGAGAGAGCGTGTTCACGGCCATGAAGAGCATGCCCACTTCTTGTTTCCCGTCTACGTCCTGTGCCAGGTGGGGGAGGTTGTAGGGCGGCGCGGATAGCGCCGCAGCTTTGATGTTGAGCTTCGGGGCGTAGTTTGGCGCGTTTTCGGCCGCCCAGGCGCTGGCCCCTGCGCCTTGGGAATGCCCAGTGAGGGCGATGGGAGCGTGGGGCCTGTCGAGGAGGGAGAGTCCCGCGGTCGCGGCGTCGAGAAGCGCCTGCCCAGAGGCGACGTTGTCCATGTAGGAGTGCTGGTCGGGGGTGCCCAGGCCCGGGTGGTCCGGCACCACCACATCCCAGCCTTGTTCGAGCATGGAGTGGATGGCGTAGTACTGGGACGCCACGGCACTTTCGCCGGGATTGGTGGGGTCAATGTGGGTGCCTTGGGTGACGGTATGGGAGAAGGCGCAAGGGTCGTCGCCACCCTGGGTAAAAGGTGTGATAATCACCACAGGTCGTTCACTGGTGCTATCCCACGGGCGTGTCGCACGGAAAAGAGTAGCTGTTGCGCTAATATCACGACCGAAGCTGTCGCGAGTGTCATAGGCGAACCATGTGGCATCACTCAGGTCGAAGGGAGTGTTGTCCACAAATGTGTGAAGTGGTCGGGTGTCTTGAACTGCCCCGCGACTCTGGGCATTGGCGGCGGTGGGCACGGTGATGGTGGTAACTGGCAGAAGGAGGGCGCAGATGCACACGCTTATAACTCGGCGAGAAGGCATGGTGCTACCTTTCGGGTTGTTGGTAAACCGCAATCTAGCAGCGATTAGCATGTAACCATGAATGAACTTGATGCATTGCAGCAATGGCCTGCGCATAATGTTGCGGCGGGTGTGGTGAACGGGGCTAACACGTCAACGACGGGTGATGTTCACCGCGTGTTTGAGCTGGCGTCCGTGACCAAGCCGATTGTCGCCTATGGGGTGTTGGTCGCGGTTGAAGAGGGCGTGTTTGATCTGGATACGCCGTTGGGGCCTGCGGGGTCGACTGTTCGGCACTTGCTCGCGCACGCCAGCGGGGTGGGGTTTGCCTCCCGCGAGCCTGAACGCGCACCGGGGGAGAGGCGGATCTATTCTTCGGCCGGCTTTGAGATTCTAGCTGATGCCATTGGCGAGGAATCCGGCATCGATTTCCCCGATTACCTGCGAGAAGCCGTCTTTGATCCGCTGGGCATGCGCGACACGAATCTTTACGGCTCAGCGGGGCACGGTGCCATCTCTACCGTTCATGACCTGCTTCTTTTTGTCGCTGAGGTGTTACAGCCCACGCTTCTCGACGCCCAGACCGTTGCCGATGCTGCCAGTGTTCAGTTTCCGGAGCTTTCCGGTATTGTCCCTGGTTATGGCATGTTTAAGCCCTGTCCGTGGGGCCTGGGCTTTGAGGTGAAAGGCTCAAAGGGGGCGTCGAGGGAGCATTGGACAGGCGCCCTATTACCCCCGGACACGATCGGCCATTTTGGGCAGTCAGGGACTTTTTTGTGGGTTCATCGGCCTAGCATGCGCGCTATGGCGGTGCTCACGGATTATGCTTTTGGGACGTGGGCAAAACCATTGTGGTCTGAGACGAATGATGCGATCTGGAGGCGCATGAACGAGGGTTAAGTCGGGGCCTCAATCTAAAGTTGAGATTTAATAAACGGGGGTGTCAAGTAGAGGTTGAGGGTTGCCTTGGGGGTGTGTTGTGCTGGAAACTGTGCAGTACCGCGAGGCCGTTGGGGAAGACGAACCTCGTCTTACACACCACTATGTTTTTGGCTGTGTTATATAAGTACCTTATCCAGAGGGGTACTTGTGTGAGCAATGCGCAAAAATGGTGTGTCAGTGCTGCCTTTACTCTTTGAGGACCACCGTGACCCAACAAACTTTGACACCGCGTACCCCGAACCTCGTCTGGGGAATCATTGAAATCTCCGACATGCCTAAGCGCTTCCGCCTGGATGTTGAGCAGTTGTTTGTGGAGTATTTGCCCAGCCCCGCGCCCTCTGAAGATACCCGCGACTACGCCGCCATTGACGCCCTCAGCGCCGAATGGTTCACCCAGTGGCGTCGCTCCCGCTCCAACCCAGGTACTGTGTCCTGCCGTCAAACCCTGTCGGCGCACCCTGCCGAGCTGGAAGAATTGGAGCATGCGCTGGCCAAGTTCGCCTACGAGCAAGGCTTCACCGCGACAGTACGCCGTTTCTAAAGCGCGTCTCTAGGGGCGTGAGCTGAGGAAAGCGTAGATATCGCCAACAGTGCGGAACATCTGCGCGTCGGACTCCTCAATGCGCACTTTCGTGCTCTGCTCAAGCTGCACCGCAAGCGTGATAGCTGTGAGCGAGTCAATCCTTAGATCTTCGACGAGGCGTTTCTCAGGGCCAATATCCTCCGCCTCGACGCCCGCAGCTTTAGCAATAATCTGAGCCACCGCAGCATTTGGTCCCTGCTCGGTGGCTTTATTCTGTTCACCCATAAAACTTAGTAAACCATGACTTGCCGGGATTCTTGGCTTTCACCGTGCCAAAGATATTCGCACCGCGCAGTGTGATGCGCGGACCATTGGGGATGGTCGTTTCGGAGATAGTTACTTTATCCTCACCGAACACCGAAGCCACCTGGGATTCCACCATCACACCTGGGGGAACAATCACCTTAATCGTGCCGAATATGCACGTCACGTCCACAAGCGTTTCGGGTGCGGTGAGCGAAGCTTCACTCAAATCCAGCGTCACATCGCCAAATATGCACAATGCTTGTGCCATGCCGGGCAGGCGGAATCTACCCTTCCGTTTATGGGTGCCAAAGATGGCTACCAGTCGCGTTGGTATGTCTGTCGGCGGAGTAGCAGGTGCTGTCTGCACAGTTTGTTCCACCGACGAGTTCGGCACCACAGCTACTTCACGGGTAATGCGGTCAATGGTGGCAATATCGTCGGTTTCCCACACTGTGCCCACAAGGTCAGAAAATCGGCCAAGGTCCAGTCGACCATCGCCCACAGCCTGGGTGAGCTGCGCCTGGGCGTATTCTCTTTTGTCTTGAAATGGAACCGGAGACGTCATAGTAATAAATCTACCCAGATTCATAAAAAATCCCCCTTTCCGGTGGGAAAGGGGGAATAAAACCCTGATTCTTATACAGAGGTTGGGTCCGTGAGCTTGTACTTCTTCGCGGCGTCGTCAGCCACTGAAATATCAAGTTTGCCCTCGCGGGCCAGGGCGGACAGCACAGCTACAACGACCGATTCGGCGTCGATGTTGAAGTAGCGGCGTGCGGCGGGGCGGGTGTCGGAGAAACCGAAACCGTCTGCACCAAGAGTGGTGTAGTCGCCTGGAACCCACTTGCGGATCTGCTCTGGCAACGCAGTAGCAAAGTCAGACACAGCCACAAACGGACCGGAAACTCCAGAAAGTTTCTGGGCGACAAATGGTTCGGCAATCTGTGCCGCAGGTTCGCGGAGCTGCGCCAAATCGTGACGCTGGCCGTCGCGGGCGAGCTCATTCCACGATGTCACGGAGAAGATGTTGGCGTGAACGCCGTACTCCTCGGCAAGTATATCGCGTGCCTGCAGTGCTGCCTGCATGCCAATACCGGAGGCAAGGATGGATGCCTGGTGTCCGCCGCTCTCTGCGGGCGAGTACAGGTAGATGCCCTTGTGCAGACCTTCAACATCCAGGTTCTCCGGTTGTGCGGGCTGCGGTGTGGGCTCGTTGTAGATGGTGAGGTAGTACATCACGTTCTCGCCACGACCAGGTCCATACATGCGGTCAATGCCCTCGCGGATGAGGTGTGCGACCTCGTAGGCAAAAGCGGGGTCGTAAGACACCACGGCGGGGTTGGTGCCTGCGAGGAGGGGGGAATGCCCATCCATGTGCTGCAAGCCTTCGCCTGTGAGCGTCGTGCGTCCGGCTGTTGCGCCCAAAAGGAAACCACGTGTCATCTGGTCACCTGCTGCCCAGATGGAATCACCAGTGCGCTGGAAACCGAACATCGAGTAGAAGATGTACAGCGGGATCATGGCGACGCCCTGGGTGGCGTAGGAGGTACCAGCGGCGATGAACGATGCCACAGAACCAGCCTCATTGATGCCTTCATGCATGATCTGTCCATCGACGGCTTCGCGGTAGGACAGCATCAAGTCATTATCTACCGGCGTGTAGTTCTGGCCGTGCGGGTTGTAGATCTTCAACGTGGGGAACCAGGAGTCCATACCGAACGTGCGAGCTTCGTCAGGAATGATCGGTACGAGGCGCTTTGACAGTTCCTTGTCCCGCATGAGTTCTTTGAAGGTACGTACCACAGCCATAGTGGTAGCCACCTTCTGCTTGCCAGACCCCTTGAGTAGCGGTTTCATGGTGCTTACGTCCGGCACGGTGAGGGGCTCGTAGTCGGTCCGGCGCTCTGGGAGGAAACCGCCAAGCTCTTTGCGACGCTCCAGCATGTACTTGATTTCCGGCGAGTCGGGGCCGGGGTTGTAATACGGCGGGAGGTAAGGATCTTTCTCGAGTTCAGCATCGCTGATCGGAATCCCCTGACGATCACGGAAGTGCTTCAAATCGTCCAGAGTGAGCTTCTTCATCTGGTGGGTTGCATTGCGGCCCTCAAAGTTGTGGCCCAAGCCGTAGCCCTTAATGGTGTGGGCCAAAATGACGGTGGGGCGGTCTTTGGTCTCCATCGCACGCTTGAAAGCGGCGTAGATCTTGCGGTAATCGTGGCCGCCGCGCTTGAGCTTCCAAATTTCCTCGTCGGTCATGTCCTCGACGAGCTTCTTTGTCTTCTCGTCGCGGTTGAAGAAGAACTCGCGCACGTAGGCACCGTCGTTGGCGCGGAAGGTCTGGAAATCACCATCATGCGTGGTGTTCATCAAGTTGACCAGGGCGCCGTCCTTGTCCTTTTCGAACAGCTCATCCCATTCGCGGCCCCAGACGACCTTGATCACAGACCAGCCTGCTCCGCGGAAGAAGGACTCCAATTCCTGAATGATCTTGGTGTTGCCACGCACTGGGCCGTCAAGACGCTGCAGGTTGCAGTTGATCACAAACGTCAGGTTGTCCAGGTTGTGCAGGGCAGCCATCTGGATTAGGCCGCGGGATTCCGGCTCGTCCATTTCGCCGTCACCAAGGAACGCCCACACGTGCTGCTGAGAGGTGTCCTTGATGCCACGGTTGTGCAGGTAGCGGTTAAACCGGGCCTGGTAAATGGCATCCATAGGACCGAGTCCCATAGACACGGTGGGGAACTCCCAGAATTCGGGCATGCCGTGGGGGTGCGGATAAGACGGCATACCGCCCTGCGGGCGGGATACTTCCTGGCGGAAGCCATCAAGGTCGTCTTCCGTGAGTCGGCCCTCTAGGAATGCGCGGGCGTACATGCCGGGTGAGGCGTGACCCTGGAAAAACACCTGGTCGCCGCCACCTGGGTGGTCCTTGCCGCGGAAAAAGTGGTTGAAACCGACTTCATACAACGGCGCAGAGGACGCATAGGTGGAGATGTGTCCACCAACACCGATGCCCTGTTTCTGTGCGCGCTGCACCATAATGGCAGCGTTCCAGCGAATCCAGTTACGGTATTGTTCTTCAAGATCAGCATCGCCGGGGTATTCAGGCTGCTGGTCGACTGCAATGGTGTTAATGTAGTCGGTCTTGGTTAGAACCGGTACCTCAACGCCTTTCTTGCCTGCTTCCTGAATTAGGGATCGCAGGATGTTCTCGGCACGTTCGGTGCCGTGAGTTTTAATAAGGTCCTCAAGGGACTCGGCCCACTCCTGGGTCTCTTCTACGTCGATGTCCTTGAAGCCATCGAGAAGGGTGCTCAGGGAGTGCTCGTTCGGTACGTTAGCCAAACTAATCCAACCTCTCTTCTGTGCGGTTGTTCAGATGGTTCATGACGCGATTCTGCGTCGTTTGAATCATCTCTATGTTTAAGCGCGGCAGATCGTTAGACCTGCTACGCTTCTTTCTCTACTATCTTAGACCTAAAAATGGCCTTCATGGCATCAAAATGATGTTTTTGTGATGTTGGTTTCGCACTCTGGGCATCATTGAGGAAAACGGGGCTCAAAAGAGGGGGTGTTAGGGTCTAAGTGAACCTATATATCAAGGGAAAACGGGCGACATGGAATTGCCGTGAAGTACCGCTTTTTACCGGGATTTTGGTTGGGGTGAAGGTGTTGTGTTCCGTGGGGTTGTGTGGGGTTGGGTAGGACGCAGTGAATCTTGGTCTGCGAGTCGATTAAAAACGGTGAGATGTATAACACGCTTAGATGGTTTGCATACCCAGAAGTCGGTCTGTATAGTATTACCTTGTGTTCGGCTGACATTCGTTCAGTAGGAACTATGGGTCTTTAGCTCAGCTGGTAGAGCGCCACGTTTACACCGTGGATGTCATCGGTTCGATCCCGGTAGGACCCACCGCTAACCCCGGTACCGCACGGTACCGGGGTTTTGTTTACCCTCAGCGGTTTACCCACCCGGGCCGTATTCCCCCGCGCGTATCCCGATGCGTGCCCCGGTGCATTTCTCCAAGAGTGAGAAGAACAGCCCATCAGGGCTTAAAAGTACACTCTACCTGTATATAGCCTGTCCTCAGCGCGTATCCTTATATACATGACTGAAAACAAGAAGGCACAGATTGGTGTTACCGGCCTTGCTGTCATGGGTGCAAACCTCGCCCGCAACCTGGCACGCAACGGCTACACCGTGGCACTGCACAACCGTTCCGCTGAGAAGACCGACGCCCTGCTCGCCGAGCACGGTGCAGAGGGTGACTTCATCCGCACCGAGTCCCTGCAGGAACTCGTCGACTCCCTCGAATCTCCCCGCCGCATCCTAATCATGGTGAAGGCGGGCGCACCCGTCGACTCCGTGATCGAGCAGCTCACCCCCCTGCTGGACGAGGGTGACATCATCATCGACGGCGGCAACTCCCACTTCCCCGACACTATCCGCCGCGAGCGCGCACTGGCCGAGAAGGGCCTGCACTTCGTGGGCGTCGGCGTGTCCGGCGGTGAGGAAGGCGCCCTCTGGGGCCCCTCCATGATGCCCGGCGGCTCCGCCGAGTCCTACAAGCACATCGGCCCCATGCTCGAGAAGATTGCCGCTAAGGCTCCTCAGGATGGCGCACCCTGCTGCGCATGGATCTCCACCGACGGCTCCGGCCACTTCGTGAAGATGGTCCACAACGGTATCGAGTACGCCGACATGCAGGTGATTGGCGAGGCCTACGACCTGCTACGTTCCGTGGCCGGCATTGAGCCCGCCGAGCAGGCTGAGATTTTCAAGGCCTGGAACAAGACCGAGCTGAACTCCTACCTGATCGAAATCACCGCAGAGGTGCTCGCACAGGTAGACGCAAAGACCGGCAAGCCCCTGGTTGACGTTATCGTCGACGCAGCGGGCCAGAAGGGTACCGGCCTGTGGACCGCTAAGGCTGGCCTGGACCTCGGTTCCCCCGTCTCCGCTATCGCAGAGTCCGTGTTCGCACGCG
>ERZ773013.2355-NODE-2355-length-10481-cov-3.122674_pt1 | contig 10481 bp, 8 predicted proteins | sample MGYA00511670_ERZ773013 | MGnify/ENA primary metagenome ERZ773013 (study PRJEB29015, sample SAMEA2738120) | human oral metagenome | biome: human oral; feature: human-associated habitat; material: saliva | place: China | collected 2257 ...
GGCGTCGCTACTCCCATTCTTTGCCATTGGTTTTGCCCTCGCCGCCTACCTCCAGCTTGGCACTATGCCTATCGCTATCATTGGCGCAGCAGCAGGCGTACTGCATCTCATCTATACCTCCAAGGAGGGCGTGAACGTTTTCGAGGGATTCTCCTTCGGCCCTGAAGAGGCGTCTGACATCGCCGATGAGGCTGCTGCAGGACAGAAGCGCCTAAGCAAGAAGACTCTCCGTAAGTCCTGGTTCATTTGGCAGAGCTGGGGACAGATTTGCTACAACTACGAGCGCATGATGGGTCTGGGTTTCTGCCACTGCATGGTGCCGGTCCTGGAAGAGCTCTATGGTGATGACCGCGAGGCAATTGCAGCAGGCCTCAAGCGTCACCTTGCATACTTCAACACCGAAAACACCTGGGGCTCCATCATCCCGGGCATCACCGCGGCAATGGAGGAGGAGCGAGCGAACGGCGCCGATATCGACGACGACATGGAGAACAACCTCAAGACCGCACTCATGGGTCCCATGGCAGGCATTGGTGACTCTGTTACCCAGAGCCTCGTCAAGGTGGTTCTCCTCTCGATTGCAATTGGCCTCGCATCTCAGGGAAGCGCGCTTGGTCCTATCCTGCTCATCGTTCTCTTCAGCATTTATGCGCTCGGCGTAGGCTACTTCTGCTACAACGCGGGCTATCGCTTTGGAAAGAACGCTGTCACCAAGCTACTCGCCGGTGGTCTTGTCAAGCAGCTCACTGAGGGCCTTGGCGCCATGGGCATGATGGTACTTGGCTGCCTTGTCGCCACCGTGATTCCCATTACCTGCCCGCTCACCTTTGACTTGGCTACGGGGACCATCGAGATTCAGTCGATTCTCGACACCATTCTCCCCAAGCTGTTGCCGCTCGTCTCGTTCTTGGTTACCTACCACTTCATCAAGAAGGGGGCAAAGCCAACGACCATCATCATCGCGATGTTCGTGATAGCCATCATCCTCTCTCCGCTTGGCATCCTCTCGTAACACAAAGCATGCAAGTGGCATCGATTACCAAAGAAGGAGAAACAGCATGTCCTCACTGATGGAGAAACACCTCGAGACGTTTGGGGTACCTAAGCCGGTCATCGGGTGCCTGCACATGCAGGCGCTGCCTGGAACCCCTTATGCCGATGATGGAATGACTCTTGAGGAGCAAATTAGGCGTCTGAAGCAGGATGCACGTGTGCTGCAGGATGCGGGTTTTGACGCCCTTGTGTTTGCAAACGAGGGAGACAGACCTTACCTCACCCCCGTTGGTCCCGAGACGGTGGCGAGCTATGTGCGGATTGCTACAGAGGTTGCCTCTGAAATTCACGTTCCCTTTGGCTGCGGGGTATTGATCGACCCCATTGCGACACTTGCTGTAGCAAAGGCGATTGGCGCAAAGTTCGTGAGGACCTACGTGAGCGGTTCCTTCGAGGGCCTATTTGGGTCCCAGAAGTTTAACCCTGGTGAGATATTCCGTTACCAGCGTCGCATTGGTGCCGATGATGTAAGGGTGTATACATACTTCGAAGCCCATGCGGGAACATGCCTAGATACGCGCTCAAGTGAGGAGATGCTTGAGGCAGGGGTTGCAAACATGCCTATTGCGGGGGCACTCTTTGGCGGCGTGCATGCGGGGCTTCCGCCGGAGGAGTCACACATTGTCCACTTGAAGGAGCGTTTCCCTGAAGTACCCATCATCATTGGTAGTGGTGGAAGGGTGGACAACATTGGAGACCTGCTGCCCCATGCGGATGGCGTTATCGTTGGTACCAGTATTAAGCGCGACGGGGTTCTCTGGAACAACGTAGACGCAAACCGTGCCCAGGCATTCATCAAGGCAGCTAAGGGATAACTGGTTTCGCTGTTTCGCGCGAGGGCCCTGCAGCCACAGGTTTAGTTTGAAAGCCTTGTGGGTGTGGGGCTCTTTTCATGTGGCTTCTTTGGTCACTGCCTACTCTCCCGTCGCGTCGCGAAACTCCTGTGTGCCGGCATCGGACCAGGAGGTCTTTCCAGATGCGATGACCTCGCCCGTCTCGTACACGTAGGCGTACTCGTCGAGCAGCGTGGCCTCTTCAATCGACCCGCTGCCGTAACCCTCCACGGGGCAGCTCTCCAGCGCAAAGAGCGCACACGCGCCATTAGCGGACTCGCGATCGTAGATGAGAAGCACGACCTTCTCGCTGTCCTGGGAGAGAATGACCTGCTCGTCCCCCTTGGCGTTGTACGTCACCTGGTAGCCGTAGCCCTGCGACTTGAGTGCCGCGTCGTAGACGGCCTTGTAGCCGGCATCGATCTGCTCGGCTTCTTGCTGGGCAACCTCAGAGGATGTCGCCCCGCCATCGGTTGGCGCGGGTGACGTATCCGTCTCCGTGTCTGGCAGCTCTCCTAGGCTCTCATCCGCAGTGGCCCGCCCTGTTGAGACGCTGCCGTCAAAGCCCATGGTCACAAGCTCGTCGCTCTGTTCGGACCCCTTAAGGCGCACCTCGGCACCCGAGTCCTCCCAGCTCACTTGCCAGCTTGTGGGGCGCACCTGCCCGCCATCGTCTGAGATTTGCGTGTCCATGCGCGAGACCTCGCAGCGGCCAAACTTGAGGACAAGGCGCGCGCCCGCAGGGGAGAAGAACATGGGCTCGCCAACGGACTGCAGCTCAAGCGTGTAATTGCCATCTGGTGAGACCGACGTGTCGACGGTGCTCACGGCATAGTTGAGCTCGTACACCAGTGCCGCTGCGAGAAGCGCCATAACCACGACAACACCGCCCACAACGGCAAGCACGGTCTTTGCCACATGGCGGGCGCGATGCTTCTTGCCGTGCTCGGATGTCATGGCGCCTCCTCTTACGTTGCGTGGTTAGGCAAAATGCTAGCAGGACTTTGGCGTGGGACGGCAGGGCGCTGCCGCCCCTCTTGGGATAGAGTGTCTGTGAGAGGGGGTGCCATGGAAGATAAGCTGCTTAAGCTAGTTGGGTTGGCCTTTGGGGTGTTCGTTGCCATTGCGATTGTCTTCCAGATTGCCGAGCAGCTGGATGCCTTCGCCTGTGGCATCGCGTGCGCTGCAGGAATCGGCGTGATGGTTGGCCTTCCCATCTGCGTGCTACGCACCTTCTTTGGGCCAGACGCACAGCCCAGGCCCGGCACTTGGGGCGGACTTGTCGCGGTGATTGCCATTTTCGCGTTCTCTCTCTCCTCTTCTACGGGATGTCTGGCCAGCTTGATGGTGGAGCCGCAGCAGCCATGGTGCTGCTTCCCGGATTCGTGACCTTCCTGGGCATCTTGCGAGGCTAAACAGGCTCTGAGGAGTGCGGCGCCATCTCCGCTGCTATGCGTAAACTTGACTGAAATTGACGTAAACTGATTGAAATTGATTGAATTTGCGAGATAATCATTCCACGCGCGAGGCCCGTACGGCGATTCATTGGGGGAGCGTGCGGGTCTCGCGCCTGTACTGCATTACCATGTTGGCAGAGTGTTCTACCTGCTCTGACATTGCTTTTGGTTTAGGCGAGCCGTGGGGGTGGCGCGCATGCTTGCGCGTGAGCGACAGGACATCATCATTCGGCTCGTGCGCGAGCGCGGTTCTGTCACCACGTCAGAGCTCATGGCCATGCTCGGCGCCTCCGAGTCAACTGTCCGTCGTGACCTAGAAATTCTCGACAAGCAGCACCAGCTCAGCCGCGTGCGTGGTGGTGCCACGGCGACGATCTCCCGCGCGCGGCTCATCGTTCACGATGCTTCAGTTGCCCAGAAGCGCGACGTCAACACCGTTGCCAAGCGTGCCATTGGCGCCCGAGCGGCTGCGCTCGTTGGCCCGGACGACTTTGTCTACATCGACGCGGGTACCTCGACCATGCAGCTTGCGGAGGCCATCACCCAGACGGAGGCAACGTACTTCACCAACTCGATTCCCCATGCGCAGCTTCTTCTTGCGAAAGGGTGCAAGACCTACCTTCCTGGCGGGATGGTGAAGCCACTCACGGAGGCGCTGGTGGGGGAGGCGACCATTGCCTCGCTTGAGAACCTCCACTTTACGCTGGGCTTCTGGGGCACCAATGGCATTTCGCGCGAGGCTGGCTTCACGACGCCGGAGTACAGCGAGGCCAAGGTCAAGGAGGTCAGCATGGTGCATACCCTGCGTCGCTACGTGCTGGCCGACCAGAGCAAGTTTGACCAGGTATCTCTCGTCACCTTCGCGTCCTTCGAGGACGCGACCATACTCACCGACCAGCTCCCGTCTGACGGGAGCTTTCAGGATGCAGACAACGTCGTGGAAGTGGGGAGCAGCTCATGATCTACACCGTAACGTTCAACCCGTCGCTCGACTACATCGTTCGTCTCGATGACCTTCGCCTGGGCGAGATTAACCGCGTGAACTACGAGCGGGTCCTGCCCGGGGGCAAGGGGATCAACGTCTCCATTGTGCTCTCCAACCTGGGGCATGCGTCGACGGCGCTGGGCTTTGTCGCCGGCTTCACCGGCAGGGAAATCGAGGCGCGCATGAGCGCCTACGGTGCCACCTGCGACTTTATCCAGGTGAAGGAGGGCATGAGCCGCATCAACGTGAAGGCAAAGGCTAAAGAGGAGACGGCGATTAACGGCCTCGGCCCCAAGATCACGCCCCAAGACATCGACGCGCTCTACGCCAAGCTCGACGCCCTTCAGACCGGTGACCTGCTCGTTATTGCCGGAAACGTGCCGTCGATGCTGCCCTCCGACATCTATGAGCGCATCATGAGCCGCCTCGACGGTCGCGGCATCGACATCGTGGTGGACGCCGAGCGCGACCTCCTTGTGAACGTCCTGCCGTACCATCCGTTCCTGGTAAAGCCCAACAACCACGAGTTGGGAGATATCGTTGGCGCTACCATCTCGCATCGCGACGAGGTCGAGCCCTACGCGCGCATGCTGCAGGAGCGCGGCGCCAGAAACGTGCTGGTCTCCATGGGTGGCGAGGGCGCGGTGTTGGTTCCCGAGAAGGGCGACGTGATCATGAGCGAGGCGCCCAAGGGGACCATGGTCAATACCGTGGGGGCGGGCGATTCGATGGTCGCCGGCTTCCTCACCGGCTGGATCGAGAGTAACGGCGACTACGAGACGGCCTTCAAGATGGGTGTCTGCACGGGCTCTGCCAGCGCGTTCTCAGATAATCTTGCCATGCGCCCCGAGGTCGAGGCCCTGCTCGCAAAGATGTAGGCGTTGGGAGAGCTTTGCATGGCAGACGACACGCTCGACCAGATACGCGAGAAGTTCTCGCACGACCGCTTTGCGACTGATGCCTGCGGCTGCAGGGTGGACGAGGCCCGCGCGGGTCATGCGGTTTGCTCACTCGATATCACGCCCAAGCACATCAACGAGAAGGGCGTCCCCATGGGTGGCGCCATCTTCACGCTGGCGGACTTTGCGATTGCCGTCGCCTCTAACCTGGGGCGTGTTCCCACGTTTTCCGTCTCGTGCAACATCGAGTTTCTCAACGTAGCCAAGGGGAACCGTCTGATTGCGACTGCAGACGTTGATCGTGCCGGCCACACGCTGGGGTTTTATACGGCCGTGGTGAACGACGAGCTGGGGACGCTGGTCGCAAAGATGACGTCTGTCGGGTACGGCAAGTAGGGCAGGCGATGCTCCCATCCCCTACTTGGCGGGGATTGGGAGTAGCACGCTGAGCCGAAACATCCCCTCGCTGGCGTCGATGGAGGCGTCGCCGCCGTAGCGTCTTGCCGTCGCGCGTATCGACTTGGTGCCATAGCCGTGAAGTCCGCCGTCCGTTTTGGTGGTCTGCGGGAGGCCATCGGCAAAGCGTAGCTCGCCCTCGTAGAAGTTGCGTACCTGGATGTCCACCATGCCGCCTGCCGTCCGCGTGCTCACATCAAGGATGAGCCGGTCTGGATCGCTCACGCGCCGCAGTGCCTCGATGGCGTTGTCGAGGGCGTTCCCAAAGAGGGAGTAGATGTCCGCCTCGTCCATGAAGGAGAGCGAGCGCCCGTCGACTGTGGCCGTGAGGGTGATGCCTTCGTTGCGGCAAACCAGGCTCTTCTCGGTGAGGATGGTGTCAAGCGCCGCATTGCCGGTCTTGATGCCGGCGTCATAGATAGAGACCAGGTCGCTCACGCCCTCGAGGAACTTTGCGTCTGCGGCTCCGTTGGCCTGCCAGTGGCGTATCTGGTGCTTAATGTCGTGGCAGCGCTGGTTGATGGCCTCGATGGTGTCCTTCGAGAGCTGGTACTGGCGCCGCTCGTCCTCGGCGAGCTGCCGCGCCGTCGCGGCGTCCGCCCGCATGCGGGCGCTGTAGAGGATGACGTACTCGAGTGCTAGCGTCAGGCCGCTGATGAGTAGCTGCGAGAGGTAGAGCCCCACAATTGCCTCGATGGGCGCCGTACCAGCATCGACGAGCCGCCGCGTGACGGTGTCGAGCGTGATGTTGGCGAGAATCACCACGCACACGGCAAAGAGCACGCGCGCGTCCCCGCTGCCCTCAAGGTGCTGCTCGCGAATCCTGCGCACAAAGGTGGCGTAGGCAACTGCGGCAGCCAGCAAGAATACCAACAGCTGCCCCAAGGTCGATGCCGCCTGCGAGTGCTCCGCCCCGCCAAGCGCAAGCGGCTCGATAGCCTGCCATAGAAGGTGCGCCGTGTTCTGCAGCACGTATCCCGCGGTGCAGCAGAAGATGGCATCCCATTTTCTCAGCTCAAAGACCATACGCGAGAGCGGGATGCACGAGAGTAGTACTAGCACGAAGAACGCAAGGTGGGGGACAAGCTCGGCGACGGGGCCAAGCGTGGCAATGCTTGGAATGATGACCGTCTGCAGCACCGCGCTCGCGCACGAGATGCCCAGGCACAGCGCAACGGCTAGGGCAATGCGTCGCCCCGCGTTCTTGCGCAGGGGAAAGAGCATGCAGAACAGCGCATCCGCCGCGTATATGGACATGAGGTTGGGGATGCTCAGGAGAAGGAGATGCTCGAGCATCAGAACGTCCTCCCCAGGTAGCGCGAGAAGGCCGCCAGCGCGTCCTTGCGCCGGCGCCGGCTGAGCGGCAGCTCCTCTCCGTTCTCCATGGTCACGCTGGGTCCGCGCATAAGACGCACGTAGTCCATGTTCACGATGCAGCCGCTGGAGATCTGCAGGAGCGGTCCGTCCTCGTCGATGGCATCCCCAAGCTGCTGGATCGTGCCGCGCATGCTCACAGGCTCGCCGCCCGAGGCAAGGTGAAACACCAGGTCGTGGCGGACCAGCTCGATGTAGTAGATATCGCGCACGGGCAGCACGCGCACGCCGCTCCCCGTGGGCACAACCACGCGGGCTGGCCCGCTGTTGCGCAGACGCCCCGCAATCTTGTCCATGCACATCTCAAGCTTGGCCTGGGTGACGGGCTTCACGATGAAGCCGGCGGCACCAACCTCGTAGCCGCTCACGACGTACTGCGAGAGGCTCGTCACAAAGATGATGGGTGTGTCCGCGTCGTAGGAGCGCATGAGCGTCGCGGCCTCCATGCCGTTGATCCCCGGCAGCTCGATGTCGAGAAACACCACGTCAAAGTCGCGCATCCCTGCGCTCACAGCGCTTGCCACCTGGCTCCACTCGACCTTGAACTCAATGCCGTGGCGCCGACCGTAGACCTCAAGGGCACTTCTCAGTGCGGTGGCGTCGTCCGGGTCGTCCTCGATGATAAGTGCTCGGTTCATCTCGCCCTCCGCCTGTTGCCTGGTGTTGTCAGCGCCTTGCGTCAGACCATTTTCCCATCTTGCGTCCCGGCTGGCGAGTGGTGCCGTTCACCCGGCGCGAACGGCGTGTGCACGACATTGCCGGTCTGAAAACCGTCCAAAGCGTCCAAGGGGCCGCGCGGCGGGCGGCGCGCACGTACAGTCTTCGCAGGAAGCCGCGGGAGGACCGCGGCACAAAAGGGAAGCACGAGGAGGGAGAAGGAATGCTGGACATCAACTGGGATGACGTCATCTCGGTCATCCAGTCCGTGGCACCGGAGCTTGTGTTCATCGTGGTGGCGCTGGTTGCGGCCATCGTCGCTAGCGTGATGCTGCACGGCAAGAAGAAACGGGGCGAGAAGGTTCCCGCGCCGGCGACAGTGCTCACTTGGGTTGGAGCGCTTGTCGTTGTTGCGGCGTCGATCAACGCGATGCTTCTGGGACCGCTTAACAGCGTGGTCACCATGGCCACGGCCGAGAAGCACGAGCTGAGCCAGGCCTCCATCGACCAGACCAACCAGCTGGCGGTGGACATCGAGAACGAGGGTATCACGCTGCTCAAGAACGACGACGGCACGCTGCCGCTCACCCCGGGCAACGTGAACGTCTTTGGCTGGGCGTCAACCAACCCCATTTACGGCGGCACCGGTTCCGGGTCGCTCTCGGACGCCTATGACACCACGTCTTTGCTCGATGGCCTGCATGATGCGGGCTTCTCGACCAACGACGAGCTCACCAACTTCTACACGAGCTACGCCACTGAGCGCGGCAAGATCTCTGTGACCGCTGCAGACTGGACGCTGCCCGAGCCGCCGGCCAACACCTATGGCGACCAGCTCATCCAGGACGCCAAGGACTTCTCGAACACCGCCATTGTGGTCATTGGCCGCGTGGGCGGAGAGGGCCTCGACCTTCCCACCGACATGGGCGCCGAGGGCCTCACTTACAACAACAACTCGAGCGAGTATGCCGACTTCGAGACCGGCCAGCACTACCTGGAGCTTGACCGCACCGAGCGCGACATGCTCGACCTGGTGTGCGCCAACTTCGACAACGTCGTGGTGGTGTACAACGGCGCGAACGCCTTCGAGATGGGCTTTGTGAACGACTACCCCCAGATCAAGGGGGTGCTGTGGGCGCCACACCCCGGCCAGGCCGGTTTCGAGTCCCTGGGCAGCGTGCTCTCCGGCGCGGTGAACCCCTCCGGCAAGACGTCCGACACGTTCCTCTATGACCTCACCGCCTCGCCGAGCTGGAACAACTTTGGCGACTTCCCCTACGACAACGTGGAGGAGTTCCAGATCGAGAGCGCCCGCGGCACGCGAAGCCCGCGCTTCGTGAACTACGTCGAGGGCATCTACGTTGGCTATCGCTACTGGGAGACGGCGGCGGACGAGGGCGTTGTGGACTACAACGCGTCCGTGCAGTACCCCTTTGGCTACGGGCTCTCTTACACCACCTTCAACCAGGAGATGGGTCCCGTGTCCTACGCGGACGGCACGGTCTCGTTTGACGTGACGGTTACCAACACGGGCTCCGTTGCGGGCAAGGATGTGGTGCAGGTCTACAGCAACCCGCCCTACATCGACGGCGGCATCGAGAAGGCCTCGGCCAACCTCGTCGACTTCGAGAAGACCAAGCTGCTCCAGCCGGGCGAAAGCCAGACCATCACCGTGAGCTTTGACGATGACCTTCTCGCCTCGTACGACTACCAGAACGCCAAGACCTACGTGCTGGAAGCCGGCGACTACACGATCTCGATCAACGCCAACAGCCACGACGAGTTTGCCGAGCAGGTCGTGAACGTGCCGGAGACCGTGACGTACAACTCTGACGACAACACTCACGACGGCGACCTGGTGGCGGCCACCAACCAGTTTGACGACGTGGCGGGCGATGTCACGTACCTCTCGCGCGCCGGGTACTTTGCCAACTACGACGAGGCCACGGCTGTCCCCACCAACTACAGCATGTCCGAAGAGGTCAAGGCAACCTACTACAACAACGGCAACTACGATCCCACGCAGTTCAACAACCCGGACGACGTGATGCCCACGACAGGCGCCTCGAACGGCGTGCGCCTCTCTGACCTGCGCGGCGTTGACTACAACGATTCCAAGTGGGACCAGCTTCTTGATCAGCTCACCTTCGACGACATGGACACGCTCATCGCGAACGGTGGCTACCAGAACGCGGCCGTGGGCTCCATTGGCAAGATTCGCCTCTCCGACGTCGACGGCCCCGCGGCACTGAAGGACAACTTCACGGGCGTGAGTTCCATTGGCCTGCCATCCAACGTCTCGCTTGCGTGCACGTGGAACAAGGAGCTGGCGCTGCGCTACGGCGAGGCGATTGGCGACATGGCCCACGACATGTACGTGACCGGCTGGTACGCGCCGTCCATCAACCTGCACCGCTCCGCCTTTGGCGGCCGTAACTTTGAGTACTTCTCCGAGGACCCCACGCTCACGGGCACCCTTGCCGCGCAGCAGGTCCTGGGCGCAAAGGAGAAGGGCGTCTATGCATTCACCAAGCACTTTGCTCTTAACGAGCAGGAGACCCAGCGCAACGGCCAGCTGTGCACCTGGGCCAACGAGCAGTCGATTCGCGAGCTTTACCTGCGCCCGTTCGAGATCGTGGTGAAGGCCGCCCCCGACGGCGAGGCCATCATGGGCTCCTTCAACTACATTGGCAACACCTACTCAAGTGCAAAGCTCGAGCTCAACCAGAACGTCCTGCGCGGCGAGTGGGGTTTCACGGGCATGGTC
>ERZ773013.2356-NODE-2356-length-10480-cov-4.755300_pt1 | contig 10480 bp, 8 predicted proteins | sample MGYA00511670_ERZ773013 | MGnify/ENA primary metagenome ERZ773013 (study PRJEB29015, sample SAMEA2738120) | human oral metagenome | biome: human oral; feature: human-associated habitat; material: saliva | place: China | collected 2257 ...
CTCACCTTGAAGAAGATGCTGGTAAATTAACTCACAAAAATGGTTATTCACTAGTAGACCTTAACCGTCAAGGGACACCACTTATCGAAATCGTTTCTGAGCCAGATATTAGAACACCAGAAGAAGCGTATGCTTACTTAGAAAAACTACGCTCAATTATTCAATATATCGAAGTATCTGACGTTAAAATGGAAGAAGGTTCAATGCGTTGTGACGCGAACATTTCTATTCGTCCATATGGTCAAGATAAATTCGGTACAAAAACTGAGCTTAAAAACTTAAACTCATTCACTTTTGTTAAAAAAGGATTAGAATACGAAGAAAAACGTCAAGAACAAGTTATTCTATCTGGAGGAATAATCGAACAAGAAACACGTCGTTTTGATGAAACTACAGGTGCAACAAAACTAATGCGTGTTAAAGAAGGTTCAGATGATTACCGTTACTTCCCAGAGCCAGATATCGTACCTATGATTATCTCAGATGAGTGGATGGAAGAAGTAAGAAAAACTATTCCAGAACTTCCAGATGCTCGTCAAAAACGATATCAAGAAGAACTTGGATTACCAGCATATGATGCACACGTACTAACATTAACTAAAGAAATGTCAGATATGTTCGAAAAAACTGTATCATTAGGAGCTGATCCAAAATTAGCATCTAACTACTTAATGGTTGATGTGAATGCATACTTAAACAAAGTTCAAAAAGAACTTAGCGAAACTAAGCTTACTGCAGAAGGTTTAGCAGGAATGATTAAATTAATCACTGACGGAACTATCTCTAGTAAAATCGCTAAAAAAGTATTTGCTGAATTAATCGAACACGGTGGAGATGCTGAGAAGATCGTTAAAGAAAAAGGTCTAGTACAAGTATCTGACAGTGGTCAATTATTAGCTTGGGTTAACGAAGCATTAGATAACAATCCAAAATCTATTGAAGACTACAAAAACGGACGTGACCGTGCTATTGGTTTCCTAGTAGGGCAAATCATGAAAGCTTCTAAAGGTCAAGCCAACCCACAAATGATTAACAAAATGTTATTAGAAGAAATAGCGAAAAGATAATAGAAAATAGAAAATGAACTTGACGCAAAGGGAAACTCAATAAGGGATTTATAATCCAGTAAAACATCGGCATAGTCATAATGATAGGCTATGCCGTTTTTACATTGATTGGGATATGTACTTCTCCGGAGGTAATTTACATTTTGAGCGGATACTTTTGAACTTTATGTCCTTTCTAACTTATTAAGGAGATTTGATGGTGGCAATTCCGATAAAAAATTAAAAATCCTTAAAGAAGAATAGCTTGAAGGGAGGTACTACTAGAATAATTCATATTTATTTGTTATAATAACGCTATATTGATGCATACAGAATTGAGGAGATAATAGATATGAATTTTCCAGAAGAAATAAAAAAACTTAGAGAACGCTCACTGTTAACACAAACAGAGTTCGCTGAGATTGTTGGTGTAGCATTTTCTACTGTCAATAGATGGGAAGCTGGAAAAGCTAGACCTAATATTAATACTATGAAAAATATTAAATCCTATTGTGAGAAGAACAGCCTTCTTTATGAAGATGTAGAAGAAGCATGGCTGGATTATAAAATTGAAAAATCAGAGGTGAAGTAACTTGTGATAGATATTATCGAACAAGAAATTATGTCAATGAGCGAAGAACTTTTTGATGTTCTGCTCAAAGACCGTACAACAAAAAAAAATATCTGCTGGGCTACAGATCATTACATTTCTCATGGTTCTTCGTATTATCCTCAAGAACCCATTACAAAGGAACTTGTAACTGGAAGAAATATGAAACTTGTTCAACCAAGAGTTGCAAAGTCCCATGCAGTTCAATCGAAGCGTACCAAGGAAAAGGCAGAGGTCTTTACACCCTCGTGGGTATGTAATGAACAAAATAATTTAGTGGATGATGCTTGGTTTGGGAGAAAAAATGTTTTTAATATTTGTTATGAACATACGTGGAAAGCAACAACTGAGAAAATAGTATTCCCCGAAGGGAAACAATGGACGGATTATGTAGATTCTAAGAGGTTAGAAATCAGCTGTGGTGAAGCTCCATATCTTGTAAGTAGATATGATACTGTTTCAGGAGAAGAAATTCCATTACAAGAACGTATTGGTTTACTCGATAGAAAGCTTCGCATAGTAAATGAAAATACTAATAACGAAGATGAATGGATTAAATGGGCTACTCGTGCTTATCAAAGCACATATGGCTATGAATATCAGGGAGATAATATTCTCATTGCTAGAGAAAATCTTCTATATACCTTTATCGAAAATATGGAATATAAGTTTGGTCATAAGCCCGATTTATCTTTGCTTAAGCAAATAGCACGTATTATTTCTTGGAACATATGGCAAATGGATGGAATAACTCTGACTGCTCCATTCTCTGAAAGACAACGAGTTATAACACAGATTAGTATATTTGATTTTATTGATTTGGATGAAGAAGAAAAGGAACAGGAAAAGGAACCGATTCCTTGTAAGATTTTTGATTGGCGTTCGAATAACAGCCTAGAATTTAAAAGTATGATAAAAGGGGGTAAATAGCATGGGTAGAGAGAATAAAATAGCCTTTAATAGTGCGTTCAACTATAAGGTTATCTATGCTTTTACAGTAGATGATGACAAACATAAAGGATTAATAAAAATAGGAGATGCGACGCTTCATTCTGACGAAGCTATAGATAAGTTGCCCCCTAATAGTCGTGCGTTAAATCAAGCTGCACTTTCAAGAATTAAAGAATATACAAATACTGTTGGTATTACGCCGAACCTTCTTCATACCGAACTTGCAGTTAAAACTGTAAAAGGGAAAGGTGGTTTATTTAATCTGAAAGCCTTTCGAGATCATGAGGTGCATAGAGTACTTGAAAATTCCGGTATCAAGAAAACAAAGATTGGTGATAGTACAGGTCGTGAGTGGTATCGTATTGACAAGGAAACAGCTATAGAAGCTATTAATGCAGTTAAGAAAAATTATGCTAATCTTAGTAATTCCGATGTAACTGAATTCATTCCTATTATATTCAGACCAGAGCAGAAAGAAGCAATCGATAGAACCGTAAAACAGTTCAAGAAAGCTGACCGTATGCTTTGGAATGCCAAGATGCGTTTTGGTAAAACTTTGAGCGCTCTTGAAGTTATAAGGCAATGCAAATATAAAAAATCTATTATTCTCACTCATAGACCTGTGGTAAATGACGGTTGGTATGAGGACTTTACAAAGATATTCTACGGTACAGGGTATCGCTATGGTTCGAAGAATAATGGCTATTCAGTAGAGGACTTGGTAAAGACAGATGATAACTTTATCTACTTTGCTTCCATTCAGGATTTAAGAGGTTCTGAAACTGTTGGCGGTAAGTTTGGTAAAAATAGTGATATTTTCGATACAATCTGGGACTGTGTAATTGTAGATGAAGCTCATGAAGGAACTAAGACAGCCCTTGGAGATGATACTCTAAAAGCAGTTATCAAAGAAAATTTGCATAAAACAAAATTACTTGCTCTTTCTGGTACTCCGTTCAATATCATGGATGAATACGATGATAATTCCATCTATACATGGGATTACATCATGGAGCAGGAAAACAAATCTGAGTGGGATAAATTGCGCTTCGGTGATTCTAACCCATATGATGAATTACCGGAACTTCGTATTTATACTTATGATCTAGGGGATTTGCTACATAACAGCAACTATATTACCTATGAAGACAAAGCTTTTAACTTCCATGAATTTTTCCGTACATGGACTGGTAATTACAAATATGATCATGCTCAGATGCCAGCAACTGCAAATGTCGGAGATTTTGTGCATGAACGGGATATTTGGTCGTTCTTAAATCTGATAACAAAATCAGATAATAATAGTGCTTATCCATTTTCAAAAGATGAATACAGAGAATTGTTCCGGCATTCATTGTGGATGGTCCCAGGTGTTCGTGAAGCTAAAGCGTTAAAAGCGATTATGAGTAAACATCCGGTATTCGGAAATGGCCAATTTGATATTGTTAATGTTGCTGGAAGTGATGACGAAGAATCGACAGATGCATTAAACAGCGTTAGAAACGCCATTGCAAAGGCTGAGAAGGTAGATACTTATACTATAACACTGTCTTGTGGTAAATTGACCACTGGTGTAACTATTAAGGAATGGACTGCTGTATTCATGCTTTCAGGTTCTTTTTCTACTTCAGCAGCAAACTATCTGCAAACTATATTCCGTGTTCAGTCACCATGCAACAAAAACGGAAAAATCAAAGAGACTGCATATGTATTTGATTTCGCTCCGGATCGTACTCTTAAAATGGTATCCGAGGCTGCATCAGTTTCACACAAAGCAGGAAAAACTAATGATGGTGACCGTAAGATTTTAGGTAAGTTTTTAAACTATTGTCCTGTTATTGCTATCGCAGGATCACAGATGAAGGAATATAAAGCCGACAAACTACTGCAGCAGCTTAAGAAAGCTTACGCTGATAAGGTCGTTAGAAACGGATTTGATGATACAAATTTATACAATGATGAATTACTCAAGCTTCAAGATATGGATTTAGAAAAGTTTGAGAATTTAAAGAAAATTATCGGTGAGTCTAAAGCGGCTGAAAAAACGAAGGATATTGATGTTAACAACCAAGGCTTGACGGATGAAGAATACGAAGAACAGGAAAAACTGAAGAAAAAACCGAAGAAGGAACTTTCTGAGGATGAAAAGGCTCGTCTTGAAGAACTAAAGAAAAAGAAAGCTAATAGGAATAATGCTATCTCTATTCTACGTGGTATTTCAATCCGTATGCCTCTTCTGATTTATGGTGCTGATATTCCTTATGATGAAGAAATAACGCTTGATAAATTTGTAGCACAGGTCGACGATTCATCATGGGATGAGTTCATGCCTACAGGAGTTACGAAGGAATTGTTCGCCGATTTTAGAAAATACTACGATGAGGATGTATTTATTGCTGCCGGACGAAGAATCAGAAATATCGCTCGTGAGGCAGATGAGCTTAATCCCACGGATCGTGTAAAGAAGATTGCTAGTCTATTTGCATATTTCAAGAACCCAGATAAGGAGACTGTACTTACGCCTTGGCGTGTTGTTAATATGCATATGTCAGACTGCCTTGGGGGTTATGATTTTTACGATGAAGAACATCGAGAGACCTTGGATAAACCACGGTTTGTAGATAAAGGTCAGGTAACAACAGATACCTTTGCAAATCCAAAGGCACAAATCTTGGAAATCAATTCTAAGACCGGGCTTTATCCTCTTTATGTAGCATATAGCCTATATCGTGCAAGACTCAAAGAGCTCTCGGTAGATTATGAAATAACACTTGATATGGAGCGAGATGTATGGAAAGCTACTGTAGAGCAGAATGTGTTCATTATTTGCAAAACACCTATGGCAAAGCAGATAACAAAAAGAACCCTTGTAGGATTCGATAGTATAAAAATCAATGCTCACTATTTTGATGACTTAGTAAATCAGATGAAGAATAAACCGCAGCAATTCATCGATCGTGTGTTTAAAACAAATTATTGGAAGAAAGAAGGTGGAGGAAAAATGAAGTTTGATGCAGTGGTGGGGAATCCACCTTATCAGGAAACTTCCGGCAAGAACTCAGATAATCCTATCTATCACTTATTCATGGATGTTGCCTTTAATCTTTCTGAGAAAGTTTCATTTATTACACCTGCACGTTTCTTGTTTAATGCGGGTGCAACTCCGAAAGACTGGAATAACAAGGTGTTGAATGACGATCATTTTAAAGTTATCTATTATACTAGCAACAGCACTGATGTTTTTCCTAATGTAGATATAAAAGGTGGTGTCGCAATCACATATCGGGATGAAAAAATGAAATTTGGTAAGATTGGCATCTACTGTGCTTTTCCAGAGCTAAATTCTATCAAAGAGAAGGTGTGGAAAAAAGCTGAACATTCTTTGTCAGATATTATTACCAATAGAGGGCAATACCGATATTCAGACCTTGTTTATGCTGAAGAACCAAATGAAATGGAAAAGACAGCTGATCCAAGAATTGCACCGAGTGCATTTGAACGTATGCCTAAACTATTCGTAGAAAATAAACCTAATGACGGCAAAGAATATATACAAATTTTTGGTAATTTGAAAAATACCCGTGTGTATAGGTGGTTTAGAAAGGATTACCTGTCTGAAATAGAAAACTTGTATAAATATAAGGTTATGATACCGAAAGCAAATGGAAGTGGAGCTATTGGAGAAGTATTATCTACGCCATTAATCGGCACGCCATTAATCGGCTATACAGAGACATACATCTCTATTGGTGAGACTAACTCAAGGCAGGAGGCAGAGGCTATACTTAAGTATGTGAAGTCTAAATTTGCAAGATGTATGCTCGGAATTTTGAAAATCACACAAAACAATGCGAAACCTACATGGGCATATGTTCCTTTACAAGATTTTACACCTAATTCCGACATTGATTGGAGTAAATCTGTAAGAGCAATAGATAGACAGTTATATGCAAAATATGGTTTGTCTGATGAAGAAATCAACTTCATAGAAGATAAGATTAAGCCTATGGAGTAATGATGCAAGATTTTCAATAATTAGACAAGCGTCTGGAAAATTTTCGTATCTATAGAAGACTACAAAAACGGACGTGACCGTGCTATTGGTTTCCTAGTAGGGCAAATTATGAAAGCTTCTAAAGGTCAAGCCAATCCACAAATGATTAACAAAATGTTATTAGAAGAAATAGCGAAAAGATAATAAAATATAGAATAAAACCCTAGGACATTATGTTCTAGGGTTTTATATATAAAAAGAATGTATCTTTAAAATAAGACTAGATATCTCATAAGATGTATTCTTTATTATTTTCGTAGTTGATATTTATGTCCAATATATTTAAAAATCCTTACTGTATTATTTTCTTGTGGAGTATTTACTTTAAAGAAAAAGTAATGATCTCTTTTATCTTTTGATTTATTCGCAGCTAATCTGAAAAAGTTACTATTGTTATTCATCATTAAACTTAAAATATCATCAGTTAGAAATGTTAAAGGGATGTTTAAGGCAGAATACTTATAGAAATCTTTTTCGAATTTATCATAGTTACTACTGAAATAATCAAATTGGACTTCATGTTGATTTAATTTATTCATAGTCTAATTCCTCTGCGATTGAAACTTTTAATATATCTTTTATGTCGATTTGAATAATAGTATCTTTTGTTGTGAAGTAAATATAGTCATTTTGGCAGTCGGTTACTTTTCCTAAAAATGGAGCTATTTGTTTAGTCGTATATAGATATGCTAAACCTTTAAAGAAAAATAGTTGATTTAATAATAAACGTTTTTCAGCTATATCCATATTTATAGAAAAATTTATAGTATTACCTTGAGTATTAATAGCTGTAGTATGTTCCGAAATAAAAAATCCCATCCATTTTGCCATACCACGGTCTACATATTGCCTAGCTGATTTATAGGGTAGGTAGCTTCTATTAATCATGATATACCATCCATACCACCAGCATGCCCACCAACTAGTTTACTTCGCTCTTTAACACGAGAGCCTTCCATTAAAATACTACCATTTTGAACAGCTAAAAAGCCGTATTTATCCCGAATAGAATCAAGAGTCTTATCGATTTTCTCCTGTTTTTCTATTGTCTTAATATCATCAAATAATGAAATTATAGTAATATTATCATCGACTAAATTATCATATCTTACAGCGATAGAGCGAACAGCACCACCTGTATATTTCTTTCTGAATAGTGATAATACATAATCTGTTAGTTGTTTTGTATTTTGAGTAGGTTTAATTTTTTGAGATGCAACGAGAGGTCTTTTTTCTTCTATGCGACTATAGCTAATAGTTATATGTACTGACTTAGCTTTCTTTCTAGCACGTCTTAATCTTATAGCTACCTGTTCAGCCATTTCTGATAAGACGAGTTCTATTTGTGACTTAATAGTGTAGTCTTTAGGTAAAACTTGTGAATTTCCAAGTCCTTTTGATTTTGGTTTATACGGAATAGAAGGTTTGCTTTCATCAACACCATTAGCATGAAACCACAGTTGTACTCCGATAATGCCAAATTCCTTTTTTAGTATATCCGGATTAGCATTTGCTAAATCACGTATAGAATATATTTTTAATTTATTTAATCTTTTTTCAGTTCTTGAACCAATTCCCCAAAAATCAGTAAGGGATTTTATATTCCAAACTTTAGTTTCGACATCTTCATAAGACCAATTAGCTCGCATAGTATTAGTCTTTTTAGCTTCATTATCAAGTGCTAATTTAGCAAGTAGTGGATTAGCATTACTCATACCAATAGTAGAGAAAACACCAGTTTTTTTCCAAATATCACGCTGAATCTTTGCACAAATAATATCTAACTTTTCACGTCTAGACTTTGTACTATCTTTTATAAAATAGTTTAATGACTGTGTTAAATCGATAAAACCTTCATCGATAGAGTAGGGATGAATATCCTCATCAGGAACATAATTTTTCAGCACGTTTAATATTTGAATATTTTTTTCTATATATAAGTTCATTCTAGGAGGAACTATAAGTGTCTTTTTAGCCCAAGATTCAACATGTTGGATATATTCAGGAGTAATTTTCATACCAAAGCGTTTAGCATTGTAATAAGAAAAAGTTCTATCATTAATATTAAAAGGTAAGTCATAGCTGCGACCAACATTATTTTTACCGAATACTTCTTTGAAAACAGGTGAACTAGCAAGAATTAAACCATTGCAGTTATCAGCACGACTCATAACACAAAGTGAAGTAGTTAGGGGATTTAATCCACGTTCTACACACTCAACACTAGCGTAAAAGGACTTCATATCGATAAAAGCAATATCAGAATGAGGTTCTAATGTGTAATCGATAATTCCCATAGCTACACCTCGCTAATAGGTCTAAAGCTTTTAGTGACTAATCCTACTATTCTTACTTCGTCGATAGGTGCAATAATATCATCGTATTTATCATTTAATGATACTAAGCGTACTTTGTCTTCTTCGATATAGACTTTTTTAATATAGGTTTCTTCATTATACACTACAGCATATATTAAACCATCATAATCAAAACCAGTTTTCTTAATAAGAGCTACATCACCGTTATGATACTTAGGTTCCATAGAATCCCCATCTATCCAAGAGGCGATATCATAGTCATATTCGCTACTGAAATAAACAGTATCGAATTCATAATTCTCATCATAGTAGTTACCTAGACCAGCAGATAACTTAGCGTGAACACGATATTTATATAACTGAGAAAAATATAGCTCATTGGCTACTTTTAGAAGCTTTTGTTTGTTAATATCATTTAGTTGCAAGTATCTGTTGACTATTTCGTACTCTGATTCAAAGTAACTAGTTTCAACATTAAAATAATCAGCTAACTCTTCTAAATTCTTTTTATTAGGTACGAATTTTCCTTTTTCCCAGCCATTATATGCTGAACGAGTAACACCAAGGTGCTCGGCAATAGCTGTTTGTGATATATTATGTTTTTTTCTAAGTGCCTGTAATCTATCTTTTGAAAACATATTAGACCTCCTTTCTAAATATTGTCAAGTTATAACTTTACAAATTAATTATAAAACAAAATAAATATAGTGTCAAGGTAGAGAAAGAAGATAAATAAAGAAATACTAATTATAAGATATTACTAGCGAAAGTATAATAATATATAATGATAGAAGTGATTATTAAGAAGGTATAAATAGGTTTTTATCAAATGGTAAGGAGACATTATGAAAGAAGAATTACTGAAAAAAGCGATACAAGGTGATAATAGTGAAGTGTTGGATCCAGTTACGAAAAGTGTCTGGGATTTACGAGGTGTAAGTGAAGAAGAACTCATAGTAACAGCAAAAGAAATAAATGAAAAATTAGGATATGAACTATTCGATGATTTAGACTACGAAACACTAATAAGTGATTTTTCAAAAGTATCTCGTGAAAGATTTAAATACACTATTGAAAAATCAGAGTTTCGTAATGATAGATTAGAAAAAGCAGTTAGAGAGCATAGTGATGACATATTAGTAGATGTAATAAAAGCACATGAGAACTTTGATTCGATGGATATATATGAACTATACGAACTTGCCTTTGCGGTAAATAAAAAACTAGGTTATAGATTATTTAGAGATATATATTCATATAGCTTAAAACGAGACTTTGAAAGAGTAGCTATTGCAGTGAAAGTATATAAAGAAGAAGGAAAAATAGTTAAGTTTATGAAGTAGTAATTCGTTGAGTGCAATTAATCTAGAGTAAAAAATTAAATGGGGAATAAATCATGTTTAAATTAAAAAAGATTAATAGAAAAAATGTAGGAGAGATTTTGAAATTAGAGGTTTTTGATAATCAGAAAAGATTCGTAGCTCCAAATAATATTAGTATA
>ERZ773013.2358-NODE-2358-length-10471-cov-47.914843_pt1 | contig 10471 bp, 8 predicted proteins | sample MGYA00511670_ERZ773013 | MGnify/ENA primary metagenome ERZ773013 (study PRJEB29015, sample SAMEA2738120) | human oral metagenome | biome: human oral; feature: human-associated habitat; material: saliva | place: China | collected 2257 ...
CTAAAAAAGCCCCCGCAGTTACACAAGCGGAGGCACAAACCAGCGTACGCCGAAAGCGGCGGACAAACCCGTTCACCTCAAAACTCGCAAACTAACGCCTGCGGCGGTCAACCGGGTGGGAGGCATGCTCCACTTGCAAACTGCCTACAACCATACCGCAAAATCCCCGACAGACGCAAGGAATTAGACGCAAAACACCATAAAAATTGCGGGGATTCCTCCAGAAAGTCCACGGAAGTACCCACTCTTAAGGACGCATTTACCGAAACAAACGAAATATGAGATTCTAGGACTATGAGCACTGAAAACACGAGTTTCCGCTTCACCGCGGAAGAAGAAACCCCCGTACACGGCCACACCGAACTCACCGAAGAGCAGGTCGAAGCCGTCAACGAACAGCTGCGCGACATCGCAGACGTACCCGCCATCGAAATCATCAGCTCCGCAGCCATCCACATGATGAGCGCCGCAGCCGTCAAGTGCGGCCTGGCAGCAGACGAAAACGCCGACGACCTCAAGGACCTCGACGAAGCACGCAAGCTCATCACCGCGTTGGCAGGCCTCGTCACCGCCGCAGCACCCGAAATCGGCTCCCAGCACGCAGCACCCCTGCGCGACGGCCTGCGCACCCTGCAGCTCGCCTTCCGCGAAGCATCCCCCTTCCCGGACGAACCCGGCAAGGGCCCCGGCGAAAAGCTCACCGGCCCGGTGTACTAAACCAACTGGTTTATGCGATCACGAAGCCCCGTCTCCCTCACGCTGAGGAAGACGGGGCTTCGTCATATACAACGCCTAGGTGGATAAGAAACCCACGCGGGCTAGAGCGAACCGGCAGCTTTAGCGGGAACCAGATTGACGCGGAGCGGTAGCTTTAGCGAGAACCAGCTACCTCAAGAGCCTGCTCAAAACTAAAGTTACCCACATACAGCGCCTTACCAAGCACCACGCCCTCCAAACCAGAAGGCACCATAGAACGCAGCTTCACAAGATCAGCCAGCGACGCCACACCACCGGACGCCACCACCCGACAGGTGGTCTGAGCCAGCACCTCATCCAGCAGCTCCGCACCAGGGCCCGCCAGAGAACCGTCCTTACTCACATCCGTGACGATATAGCGGCGCACACCCGCGCCCTCCAGCCACGCCAGCGCCTCCGCCACATCAGGACCCGACCAGTCGGTACCGCGAGCCACCGTCACCCAGCCCCGCTCGGGGGTGTAACGAGCATCGAGGCCAAGAGCCAGAAGATCAGAATCGGCATAACGAGCCAGAGTGCCTTCAAGCCAGGAAGAATCCGCCAGAGCCGCACTAGTCACGTTCACGCGGTCCGGATTCAGGCTCAGGGCGCGCTCCAGACTCTCAGTGTTACGCACACCGCCGCTGACCTGAATACGAACCGGAGCGGAGCCGGCCATCCGGGCATTCTCGGCACGAACAGCCGCAACCACCTCAGCCAGAACCTCAGTATTCGTGCCGCGACCAAACGCTAAATCAAGGTCAACCAGGTGAATCCAGCGAGCGCCAGCCTTCACCCAAGTCAGAGCCGCCTCAACCGGGTCGAGGCGCTGCTCGCCACCGGAGAGGGTACCGCGCACCGGACGCACTGCGTAGCCTTCAGAAATATCAACAGCGGGCAGAAGTTCAAGAACGGGTGCAGACATTAGTTACCTCCCGCAACAACAGCAGCGGAGCCCTCAGACGACAGGGACTCAGAAGGCAGCGACTCAGAGGATAGGGAGAGGCGACCGGTCACCGCCAGGGACGCAACCCAGCGACGCATAAACTCCGCACCCAGCTCGCCAGATCCCACCGGGCAGAACTGCACCGCCGTCAGCGGACCGTTCTCAACCGCCGCGATATAGGCAGGCTCGGTGACAGTCCACGTCACCACGGGAGGGGCAATATAGTCAATGCTCTGATCAAAAGCCCACTCAAAAACGCCGTGCTCAGATTTGAAGTGAGCCTCGCCCTCAAGATCCTTGAGTAGCGCACTATCGGAGGAAGAACGCAGGGCAGAAGCACCGGGCACCAGGTTGCGGGTAGAAAGCTCCACGCTCTCACCGGGCCACTCCCCCATGCACTGCACCTGAATCTGCCCCATCTGCGGATGCTCCACCGTCACCGAGTCGAAGAGGCAGCTCAACGCTGCACCGGCAACCAACACCGGACGACCGCCAGCAACCCGGCGACCAATCACGCGCTCAGCGTCCTTAGCTTTCAGGTCTTCGTACGCCTCAAGAGAGCTCGCACCGCCGGTCACCACCATGCCGTCAGCCTCACGCAACTGATCGGGCACAGCGGTCACGATAACATCCGCCCCCGCATCCTGAAGAAGCTTCACCAGGGCACCACGAGTTCCGGGCTCCCCCAAAACGGCAACCACAGGACGAGCGGTCTGAGCATTCTGTACAGAGTCAGTTTCGACGGGGGTGGGTTCAACGGGAACAGGCATCGGTGCGCTCCTAGTTCATAGGCTCAAGAATTCGACTCAAGCGCTCCAGCTTGAGAGATAGAGGATTCGGAGTCAAGACATCAACCTCACGCAGAAGCCAACCACACACGGGTCCGTGCTTAGCGCTGAGGCTGAGGAATTTCCAGACGCTGACCGGCATCAACAGAGGTGCTGGTCAACGAGTTCAACTCCATAATACGAACCACAGTATCACGGGTATCACCTTGCGGATCCACCGCCTGAGCAATATCCCACAGGGTCTCGCCGTGCTTGACCACAACGACGGTTCGAGTCACCGAAGCGTTCTCCACAGAAGCAGAAGCCGCCGGGCCAAAGAAGCTAATAGCGCCGAGCACGATCAGCGCCGCCAAAGTCAGCAGAGGTAGCCCCTTCAGGAAACCGCGCACAGTGCCAAGACGACGAATAGAAGCGGGAACCTCGCGCAGAAGCTCGCCGCCCTTAGCCAGAAGAGCACTTTTCATGCTGGGCACCTGCGCATCAGACTGCGCATCAGAAGCTACAGAGCGAACCGATGCAGGTGCCTGAACAGAACCAGCGGGAGCTTGGGTAGGCTGAGCCACCTGCGCAGGGCGGGGTGCATGAGCCGCACGAGAAGAGCGAACAGACTGCGAAGACGCAGGCACACGAGAACGCTGCGCAGTGCGGACAGGGGTGGTGCGGGCGGGGTGAAGTACCACCAAACCTGCCGGAAGGTGTGCAGAAGTGCCGCGAGAAGCAATAGGTGCTGCAGTAGTCATTGTGGTTCCTTTCTCTCAGCTCGCCCCGGGGTTACCCCGCGGGTCTAGCAGTGCCGAGCGATACCCGCCCGGTGGTCCTAGTTGAGTGATAACTATGGAGTGGTGATTGTTAGGCGATAACTATTGGGTAGCTATTCTCTAGTTAGGTCAGAGCGTCGGGTGCACCGGGTTGCCTCGGGTTGCCTCAGCACCCCACCCCCTGCGCCCTCTCTTCGCCAGATGCTCCCTAGATTCGCCAGAGGCTTTCCAGAGCATCCGGGGTAGATCACGCGAAGAGAGAGGCAGAGGATTCGAATACATTCGAACACTCATTCACTCTCCCCTCCCGAAAGACTCCGGGTCGAATCTTCGAATATTTTTCGAACATTCACCCGTAAATCCTGAATTTCAGGAGAGATTCAAGAGTATATACGAACTCTTGTTCTAAAGTCTAGCAGAGATGTACTAAAAATTTCTTCGAGTTTCGAAGAAAAAATCTAGAATATTTGTTTGAGTTTTTCGGTGTAGTGTTCTACACTGGTGTCAAGAGACGTTCCACACGCTCCTGATGAGTCCTACTCACAGCAGGTTTCTGTACTCGTTACAGCTTGGTTCTGTATCGAGTGCAGATGCTGCTGACTGAGTTTTATAGGGCGGAGGCGCATACTCGTTGCCTGTGTACCGCTCCGGTATCGCTCCGGCACGAATAGAATTCCTCCACCCCCTGACGAGATAAGACCCATTTCGGCAGAGCCAGAAAAAATTTTTAGGATTCCATCAGAAAGCGTGTGAAGCACCCATCCGTGCCCCGACCGGACTGCGGCTCAGACAGACTGCAGAGACCGGAATACAGAAATCGGGGCACAGACCGAAGGAAAAGAAATGGCAACAGCACCCCGTCCGGCGCTGACCGCGCGCCAGCAGAAGATTCTTGACGCGATCCGCACCGAGATTGAACAAAAGGGTTACCCGCCGTCCATGCGCCAGATTGGTGACATGGTGGGTCTTGCGTCCCTGTCCTCGGTCACCCACCAGCTCGGTCGTCTCGAGACCATGGGCTACATTCGCCGCGATCCCAAGCTCCCCCGTGCCATTGAGGTGCTGGATGAGAACGGCGTCGGCATCCACGGTAGCGCGTCCTCTTCCCTGCCCGAGCTGCCGAACTTCGAAGTCGGCGATGAAGACCTCGTACCCGTTCCCCTGGTTGGACGAATTGCAGCGGGCGGTCCCATTACCGCCGAGCAGTCCGTGGAGGATGTGCTCGCCCTGCCCCGCCAGCTGGTCGGTAACGGCAAGCTCTTCATGCTCAAGGTCAAGGGCGATTCCATGATCGACGCCGCAATCTGCGACGGCGACTGGGTGGTTGTCCGCGAGCAGCACACCGCAGACAACGGCGATATCGTTGCTGCGCTGCTCGACGATGAAGCAACCGTGAAGGTGTTCCGTCAGGTCGACGGCCACACCTGGCTCATGCCGCGCAACTCCAACTACGAGCCGATTATGGGCGACCGCGCAACCGTCATGGGTAAGGTCGTCTCCGTGCTGCGTAGTCTCTAGAAGACATAACCGTTAGGGCTTTGAGCTCTATATAGAATCACCCCGGTAATACGTGAAGGTTCACGTATCACCGGGGTGATTCTATATGTCCAAATTTATATGCCCAAAGCGGGGCGGCGCAGCCAGGAACGAATCCCGCCCGAGCTAACGCTCAATGCTCGCTGAAAGACGAGCCAGCGCACCAATCACGGCTGCCTTATTCTGCGTCGACCACATCGGCGGCATCGCCTTCATCAAGAAACCGCCGTAACGTTTAGTCGCCACACGAGAATCCAGCACAGCCACCACGCCGCGGTCAGACACCGAACGGATCAGGCGACCCGCGCCCTGCGCCATACGAATCGCCGCATGGTGAGCAGAAACCGCCATAAAGCCGTTACCGCGGTGACGGTTCACCGCCTCCGTACGAGCCTGCGCAATCGGGTCATCCGGGCGTGGGAACGGAATGCGGTCCATCACCACCAGGCGGCACGAGTCACCGGGAACGTCCACGCCCTGCCATAGGCTCATCGTTCCGAACAGGCATGAGTCAACGTCCTCGCTGAACTCCTCCACCAGAGCCTTGAGCGAAGACTCACCCTGCAGAAGAATGTTCAGGTCGCTATGCTCGCGCATGTACTCGGCGGCACGCTCAGCGGCACGTTTCGAGGAGAACAGGCCCAGGGCACCGCCCTCCGATGCCTCGCACAGCTCACGCAGACGCTCCAGCTGCCCCTCGTGCACACCAAATCCCGGAGGTTTCAAATCTCCGGCAACGTACATGATGCCCTGCTTGCGGTAGTCGAACGGCGAACCCACATCGATGCTCGTCCAGCGCGGCGCGCCCTCGCCCTGCAGTCCCAGGGCAGCGGCTGCAACGTCAAAAGAGTCACCCACCGTCAGGGTCGCGCTCGTCAAAATCACGGTACGGTCAGCGAACAGGCCGTCACGCAACTGCAGGCCAACGCTCAACGGAGCGATATTCAGGGTCGCCGGGTCGGTATCGGAAGCAGCCACGTAGCGGCCGTTCTCCCAGCCACCCTGACGAGAAATCCACAGAACGTCCTGCTCGCCCGAAGCCTCCAGAATGCGGCTACTCATATCGTGCACCTCAGAGACACGCGAGCGCGCCATCTGCAGGCCGGCATCAACGTCCTGACCGTCTGGCTTCGTATCGGACAGGGCGGTGCGGGCGGCATCGTTGACCGCAGAAATAGCGGTCAAAAGGCGACCGTCCAGGCCCTTCAGCAGGCCCTCGGCAAGACCCTCGAACGCGGTCTCCAGGGTGCCGGCAGCCATTTCCAGTGCGCCGGAATCAGCCTTCGAATGCTTCTTCACGCTACGCGCCGCACGGCGAACCATCGCGACCGTCAAAGAACCAGACACGGCACCGGTCACGCGGTCCACCAGCTCATGAGCCTCATCAATAATGACCGTCTCATGTTCGGGCAGAACCTTCATGCCCTCAAAAGCGTTAATCGCCAGCAGGGCGTGGTTCGTGATGACAATGTCAGCCTCAGCGGCACGGCTACGCGCCATCTCGCTAAAGCACTCTTCCACCAGCGGGCAGCGGCGGCCCAGACACTCGGCGGCGCTGACCGAGATCTGAGCCCAGGCGCGGTCAGAGACGCCGGGCTTCAACTCGTCACGGTCGCCGGTCTCCGTGCGGTCAGCCCACTCGCGCAGGCGCACCACTTCCTCACCCACGCGGGAGGTCGAAGAGGGCATGTCAAAGAGAGCATCCGGCTCGTCTTCCGGGTAGCCGCCCTCCAGCTTGTGCAAGCAGAGGTAGTTATTGCGGCCCTTGAGCAGAGCTACCTGCGCCTGCGACTCCGGGCGCGGCTCCAGCGCTTGTAGAAGACGCGGAATATCGCGGTTCACGATCTGCGCCTGCAGGGCGAGGGTCGCCGTCGCCACCACAATCGGCTGGTCCGACTCCCCCACCCGCGCCAGGGCAGGAACCAGGTAGCCCAGAGACTTACCGGTACCGGTACCCGCCTGCACCAGCAGGTGACGCTGCAGTTCAAGAGCCTGCGCCACATGCGCCACCATGGTGCGCTGACCGGCACGGTTCTGACCGCCGGTGGCGGCAACCGCCTCGTCCAGCAGGGTCAGGGCATCCTTCGCGCCGGGCAGGGTTTCAAGCTCCTGCCCGGTGAATCGGGTGCCGCCGGTTGCCGATCCGGGTACGGTTCCCGGGGCGTTTTTGGGCGCGTTGATGCTCTCGGTCACGCTCATACGCCTCTAGAGAGCCTCGGAGGTAGAGGGTTGCTCGGAAACAGAAGCGGTCGCTTCAGCCAGGGCGTGTGCCTCCGCAAGTTCCTCTTCCAGGACCTCCAGCAGGTCGCCTTCCAGCACATACTCGGACAGTTCGGAGGCGACATCCTCACGGACCAGAGCCACCACGAACGTGCCGTCCGATACGAAATCGGTGCTCTTAATTTCGGCATCCCACTCGTGCAGGCGCGAAATAATCTCACCGTGCGAGTACGGAATCAGCAGCTTCACCTCAATGGAGGGGCGCGGAATGGTGTCCGCAATCTTCTGCTTCAGCTCCTCAATACCCTCACCGGTACGCGCCGAAACGATCACGTGCTCCGGCTCGCGCTGGCGCATACGCTCCAGCACGAACGGGTCGGCGGCATCCGCCTTATTCAGCACAATAATCTCGGGGATATGGCGGGCGTCAACCTCCGCAATGACCTCGCGGACAGCACGAATCTGCCCCTCCGGATCCGGGTGCGAAGCATCCACCACGTGCAGGATGACGTCAGCGTCAGCGACCTCTTCCAGGGTGGAGCGGAACGCCTCCACCAGCTGGGTCGGCAGCGAACGCACGAAACCCACCGTGTCAGAGAGGGTGTAGCCGATACCGTCCGGGGTCTGAGCCTTACGGACGGTCGGGTCCAGGGTCGCAAACAGGGCGTTCTCCACGAGCACGCCGGCATCGGTCAGACGGTTCAGCAGGGAGGACTTACCCGCGTTCGTGTACCCGGCAATAGCCACCGAAGGCACACGGTTACGGCGACGGTTCAGACGCTTCGTCTCACGCGCCGGCGCCATCGCAGCGATCTCACGCTTAAGCTTCGCCATGCGAGCGCGCAGACGGCGGCGGTCCATCTCAATCTTGGTTTCACCGGGACCACGCGAACCGATACCCTCACCGGCTGCGGCACGGCCACCCGCCTGACGGGACAGGGACGCACCCCAACCACGCAGACGCGGCAGCATGTACTCCAGCTGAGCCAGCTCAACCTGCGCCTTACCCTCGCGGGACTTAGCGTGCTGAGCGAAAATGTCGAGAATCAGGGCGGTGCGGTCAATGACCTTGACCTTCACAATGTCTTCGAGGGCACGACGCTGAGAGGGAGCCAATTCGGAGTCGACGATGACGGTGTCGGCGCCGGTCGCCTCCACAATGTCCTTGAGTTCCAGCGCCTTACCGGAGCCGAGGAAGGTGCCGGGGTCCGGCTTGAGGCGGCGCTGAACCAGGCCGTCCAGAACCTCGGAACCTGCGGTTTCAGCCAGTGCCGCAAGCTCACGCAGAGAGTTCTCTGCATCCTCTACGGTGCCTTCAGTCCACAGACCAGCCAACACCACGCGCTCCAGACGCAGCTGGCGGTACTCGACCTCGGTGACGTCTTCAAGTTCGGTGGAGAGGTTCGCGATACGGCGCAGTGCGCGGCGCTCAGCGAGATCTTCCTGGTCACCGTCATATTCGGAATGCTCGCGCTGAACGTCAGAAATTTCGCGCGCGCGAGTATCCAGCACACGGCGGCTAGTGTGGTTGCCGTGGGCGCTGGAAGAGTTATCGCTGTGATGCGCGGTACCGGCGGCGTCATAAGTAGTGACGGAGGCGGCGGCCTGGGAGCGGCCCAGAACGCGGTCTACGGTGCGGCGCAGCTGCTCATCGCTGGGCAGCTTTTCGGTATCAGATACGGGGGTGTTCTTAGAATTCATACGCCTCTAATTCTACCGCCGTTGCCCGCATCAGGTAGGGGGTTCGGTCGCCTGTGCGCTCAGGGCGTGCAAGCTACTGCCCCACCTCGCGAATACTCTACCCGTGTGCGGCGCGTTCTTGCCCTACCGGTACACTGGATAGCATGAGCGAGCAGCATTATTTCTCTGAAACCCCCGAGACCGAATTCAAGCCCCGCCCCGTGCAGGTGGAGCTTGCCGGCCGCAAGGTCACCGTCACCACAGCTAACGGCATTTTCAGCCCCTCCGGCATTGATAAGGGCACCGCTATTTTGCTGCAGGAAGCACCCGACCCGCAGGGTACACGCATGCTCGACATCGGCTGCGGTTGGGGCCCCATCACCCTGACTTTGGCGATGCTCGCACCGCAGGCGCAGGTGCACGCGGTGGACGTGAACTCCCGCTCCATTAGCCTGACCGAACGCAACGCCGCCGCTCTCGGCCTGTCCAACGTCACCGTGGGAACCCCCGAATCGGTTGACCCCGAACTGCGTTTTGACACCATCTGGTCGAACCCGCCGATTCGCGTGGGCAAGGAGGTTCTGCACGAAATCCTACTGACCTGGCTGCCGCGCCTGGCGCCCGGCGGTGACGCATACCTGGTGGTTCAGAAGAACCTAGGCTCCGATTCTTTGCAGAAGTGGATGGACGCGCAGCTTGGACAGCTGCACCCCGGCGAGTTTGAGGTGTCGCGCTATGCGACCTCGAAGGGCTTCCGTATTCTGCAGGTGCACCGCTACGAGGACTAAAATCTCTGGTGTTAAATCCTCTAGCGCTGAAACTTCTGGCGCTCATTGCTAAAACATAAAAGCGGCGGGTGTTTTCTGAACGTATTGTCAGAAAACACCCGCCGCTTTTGTCGATAAAATCTCTGTTCTAAGACTGCTCTATCGCAGCAGGCTATCGCAGCACGACGGTCGCAACCATCTGCGCCGGACCAGCCAGAACAACATGCTCCAGGTCGTCCGGGCCCAGCACGAAAGTCACCGCGAGGGTACCGCCGGGCACATGCACCAGCCATTCATCCGGTGCTTCCTCGCCGCCCCAGAAACGGGTCGCCGCAGCCGCCGCACACGCGCCGGTACCGCAGGACAGGGTCTCGCCCACGCCGCGTTCGTGCACGCGCATACGGATAGCACCCACATGCGCGCCGCTCTCAACATCCAGGTCGACCGGCACCACAAACTCAACGTTCGTGCCGTTGACCGGGGCGGGGTTCACCTGAGGCAGGCTGTGCAGGTCCAGACCGTCCAGCTTACCGTCGGAGCCGAGCATCACCACGGTGTGCGGGTTACCCATCGAAATGGACAGGCCAGCGCGCGGAGTCTTCAGGCCGCGAGCAGACACCAGGCAGTCCTCGCCGCCCTCGCGGGCAGCGTCACCGTGAATGAAGCTCCACGGACCCATATCAATCGCGTAGCCCTCTTCGGTGCGCGCCACAGTCTTCACGCCCGCACGGGTACCGATCTTGACGGTCTCGCCCACCTCAAGTTCAATCAGGCCCTCAGTGCGCAGGTACTCCACGAACGCACGCACACCGTTGCCGCACATCTCAGCGATAGAGCCGTCACCGTTGCGGTAATCCATGAACCAGACAGCGTCCGGGTGCTCCTCGAGCAGCTTCTGACCCGCACGGGAGGCGGTGCTGCGGGCAGCACGAATGAAGCCGTCCGCGCCAATGCCGAAGTGGCGGTCGCAGGCGCGGGCTACCAGCTCGGGGGTGAGGGCAATTTCTGCGTTCTCGTCCGTCAGAAAGATGAAGTCGTTAC
>ERZ773013.2359-NODE-2359-length-10471-cov-8.421755_pt1 | contig 10471 bp, 11 predicted proteins | sample MGYA00511670_ERZ773013 | MGnify/ENA primary metagenome ERZ773013 (study PRJEB29015, sample SAMEA2738120) | human oral metagenome | biome: human oral; feature: human-associated habitat; material: saliva | place: China | collected 2257 ...
ATCGTACCGGGTTTCACCGAATCGACGAGGCCGGGGCTGGGCGAGCCGGTCCCCTCACTCCGCCCCGCCCTCCCCACACTTCGTCCCCTCACTCCGTCCCGCCCTCCCCAAATGTCGCACGTAATTTGGTCCACCTATCTTTTATTAGGTATCGAGAATTGCGCGGAATTCCAACGATCTGATTTCAATGTTTGAAATAGCTCGAAGGGAATTACGTGCGACATTTTTGTGTAAACATATGGTGAAGCGGCAACCGGGCAGCGCGAGCGCGGGGCACGGGAACTCGGGCGCGGGCCTCGTCAGCGGCCCCGGGCGATAACCTCCACGCCGGGCAGGGCCGCGCGGTAGGCGTCGAGGAAACGCTCGTACCCGGCCACGCCCTCGGCGGTGGGCTCCAGAGTCGAGACCGAGGCGCCCGCGAAGACGCGCTCGGAGAGGTACTCCGGTAGCGCGAGGCCAGCCTCGCCCCCCGCGAGGAGCGCACGGTAGCGCGCGAGTACCGCGATGCCCCACGCGCCTCCCTCGCCCGCGGTATCGCCAACGGAGACCGGGATGTTCAGCGAGTCGGCGAGGATCTGCTGGGCGACGCCCGGGGTCTTGAAGAGGCCGCCGTGGGCGAAGAGCGAGTCGAGGCGCACCCCCTCCTCGCGCAGGATGTCGACGCCGATGCGCACGGCCGCAAAGACGCTCATGAGCTGGGCGCGCACGGCGTTCGCGAGGGTCACGCGCGCCTCGGCGGTGTGCGTGAACACGGGCTGCGCGGCCTCTTGACCGACGAGTGGCTCGGCGGACAGCGTGTTGTAGGCCATGACGCCGCCGGCGTCGGCCTCGCCGGTCAGCGCGTGGTTGTAGAGGGCGTCGTAGATCGCGGGGACGCTCACGTCGGCGCCGACGACGCGCGCGAAGTCCGCGAACCAACCCACCCACGCGTCGATCTCGGACGCGCCGTTGTTCGAGTGGACCATCGCGACGGGCGAGCCGTCGGGGGTGGTCACCATGTCGATTTCGGTGTGCAGCTCGGTGAGGGAGCGCTCGAGGACCGCCATCAGGAAGACCGAGGTACCGCACGAGATGTTGCCGGTGCGCTGCGCGATCGCGTTCGTCGCAATCATGCCCGTCCCCGCGTCGCCCTCGGGCGGGCAGAGCGCGATGCCGGGCCGCAGCGTGCCGGTCGGGTCGATGAGCGCGGCTCCTTCGGGGGTGAGCGTGCCCGCGTCCTGGCCGGCGCTCAGCACGGTCGGGAGGACGTCGCGCAGACGCCACGGGACCAGGCCCTCGACCATGGCCTCGTACTGATCGAGGTAGGACTCCACATAAGTGCCTGTGGTCGAGTCGATCGGGAACATGCCCGAGGCGTCGCCGACGCCCAGGACGTGCCGACCCGTCAGCCGATAGTGGACCCAGCCGGCCAGCGTCGTCAGGCGTGCGACGCGCGGCGCGTGCTCCTCGGCGTCGAGGACCGCCTGGTGCAGGTGGGCGATCGACCAGCGCAGGGGAATGTTGAAGCCGAAGAGTCGGGTCAGCTCGTCGGCCGCGCGTCCCGTGTTCGTGTTGCGCCACGTGCGGAAGGGGGCGAGCAGGTTGTCGTCGGCGTCGAAGGCGAGGTAGCCGTGCATCATGCCCGAAATACCGATGGAGCCGTAGGACACGGGGGTGACGTCGTAGCGCTCACGAACGTTGGCGACCAGGGAGGCGTAGGCGCTTTGCAGGCCGGCGAGAACATCGTTGAGGCCGTAGGACCACAGGCCGCCCTCCAGGTGGTTCTCCCAGCCGTGGCCGCCGGTGGCGAGCACCTCGTGGTCGGGGCCGATGAGGACGGCCTTGATGCGGGTCGAACCGAATTCGATGCCGAGAGCGGTGTCGGCGGCGGCGATGGCGGCGCGGGGGTCGGTGCGCATGGGTGCTCCTTGGGTCTTCATTGACGAGGCCGGGGTATGGAATGCGCTAACGGTAACACTTTCGCGCACGCTCCGACGGGGACCTGCGACCACTTATCGAACACCGTGCACGATATATGCGAATTCGCGCCTTATTCACGGCGCTGTTGCCCCATCAGCCTGGTGCTCCCACTCACCCATCTTCCTCTTCAATTCGCCCTTCCAACTGACGGCTCGGGGGAGTAGACTACGCGTAGTCACTGTTGAGGAGGACGCATGTCTACGGCACGTGTTGCACGCTCCGTCAAGCTCGATCCCGAGATCGATGCCCGGCTCACGGCCCTTGCGCAGCGGACGGGACGAACGAAATCGTTCTACATGAATCGCGCCATCGAGTCAGCGCTTGAGGACATCGAGCTGGCCTACTCACTGCAGGCTGAGCTCGAGGACATCCGCGCCGGGCGAGTCGCATCGGTGAGCCTCGACGAGGCGGTGAAGATCCTTGGCCTGGAGGGCTGAGCTGTCACCACGCGCACTGAAACAGCTCCGCAAGCTCGATAAGCCGACCGCAAGACGCATCATCGAGTATCTCCGCGAAATCTCGAGTGGCGAGGATCCCCGCTCGCGAGGCAAGGGACTGACCGGCAACCTCGCAGGATTGTGGCGATACCGTGTCGGCAACTATCGGATCATTGCGTCCATCGAAGACGATGAGCTATTGATCCTCGCCATCAACATCGATCACCGGTCACGCATCTACCGCTGACCTACCGGGCGCCGAAGCCCGCGATGAAGAGCTCACGCGCGCGGTCGATGACGGCCAGTTCCTTCTCACTCAGCGCCTTGGCGGCGCTGCGCTCGATGAAGGTCAGGACGACGGAAGCGTAGACGTCGGCGGCGAGCGGCAGCACATCGTCATCCACGCGACCGCGCGCCCAATCGGTAAATACCGAACAGCATGTCCATCAGTATGCGTGCGGGCGCCCTGCTATCGCCAAGGCTTCAACCCGAGCTTGAAAGCGACTCGCACCGCGTGATAGCCTTCCCGAACACAGCCACAACGGCACGCGATGATAGGGAAAATATGTCCACGGACCTTCGGATCAGCCCCGACGACATCACGAAGGCTGCGAACGACCTGGACGCGATCGGCGAGGCCACCGACGGCATCCAAGTGCCGCCAACTCCCAGCCCCAGCGCACTCGGAGGCCTAGCCATGAGCGCCGGGAATGCCCGATTTGAGCGAGGCGTGGATGTTCGACGCGAACGCATCCGGCAATGGCACGCCATGACCTCAGAAGCACTCAATGACACGAGTCGACACAGCGTCGATCAGGACGCCGCCTGGGCGTCAGCGTTTAGACGCGACATCGCAATCCCCCTGTGACAGCAAGGACCCCCAATGACTAACTTTGTGTCGTGGATCAACGATGTGCCCGGTCAGTCAGGAGCGCTTTTTGCTGCGGCAGCCGCCTGGAAGCAGGTAGGACAGCAGATCGCTTCAGCCGCCGACGATATTTACGCCGTTGATGACGCACTCTCCTCATGGGTCGGATTCGCGAGGGCCAGCTTTCATAGGTCATCTCAGCGCAGCTATCACAGGTATCTGAACCTGGGAGAGGGCATCATCGACGGCGCTTCCGTCCTCGAGAAGCAAGGCTGGACAGTAGACTCAGGGCAGCGCTATATCGAACAGCTCCGCTACCACGCCGAGAAACTTGACCAAGAGTTCGCCAAGACCCCTGCCGCACTCCGGCCCCTCGTCTACCAGGAGCTGTGCGTGCAGGCAGCTGCCCTCGCCTTCGCCGCCTACGCTAAGATTATCGAGGTCAAACAGGCGACCGAGCAGCACGGCCAGGAACTCGCTCAGACGTTCCACGATGAACCCATCACTGTCGATCAGTCCGGAAATCCAACCGAGACCGGTCAGCGCGCGCATTTCACTGACACGCAGATTGACCAGATCAATGCCGATCTTAACGACCTACTCAACGGTTCCTTCGACTTCTCAGGAATGAAGCAAGGCAATATCGGTGATTGCTACTACCTCTCCTCACTGATGGGACTTGCTCAATCACCCGAGGGACAGGAACTCCTCGCGTCACTGATCGAACCCCACTACGATGCGTCTAAAACACACGTTGACGGCTACTACGTCACTATCTTTAACGATCCCGCCGATCCAACCCGCTCTGGCACACAACGGGTCCTCGTCCACGACTACTACCTCAATGGCGTCACGCAGAACGGCCAAGTCACGGTCTATTCGCTCATGGAAGCAGCCTATGGGCAAGCTCATGGCGGAGGTGCGAACGACTCAGGACAACCGCATTACGGCATGTCCGGAGGCTGGAGCGAAAAGGCTCTCCACACGCTGACACAGCACACCGGATACACCCTTCGTTCCGATGAGGGATCACCTGATTACACGCCCAGCGAGCGCGCCCGCATCCAAGCGGCGAGTAGCCAGCACCTCCCCATCATCGCTGAATCAGCCACGAGCCTCGAACAGTACGACAACCAGCGAATGGCGACGGTAACCGTGACCACGAGCAACGGAACGACCGCTGACATCAGGCTCTACCAGTCACACGCGTATACCGTTACCGCTTCCGACGAGAACGGTATCACCCTGTGCAATCCGCACGGGACGAATCCCGGAACACAGGGGGAAAGCCAACCCGCCACCTTTACAATGTCGTGGGAGGATTACGAACGGTACTTTGGTGCCACCACAATTGGCCGAACATCATGAAGCATTATCTGCCCATCGTAGCGGCATTCGCCCTTGCCAGCTGCACCCCGGTTGTTCCTACCCCGACTCCAACGGCCAGCCCTACCACGGCCTCGCCAACGCCCACCGCCACGGGAATGGCATCCCCTCTTCCCACACCCACACTCACGCCCACGAAGGATAGAACCATGGCGCCATGCGCAGGAGAAGTAGTATCGGTCGACGAAGTCGCAGTTTTCCGGCCGCACCCGGATAAGCCGGAGCCTTCCTACGTGTGGACCGGGTTTCGCATCGTAGACGGCGTCATGACCGCAACCGTCGTCGGAGGCTACGACGCGACGGAGTACCCGGACGGCTACGTGAACGCCGTCGATGTCACCGTCGGAGAAACACTGGAGCTGCCGCACGCGGGCAGGGCCACCCTCCTCGACGTGATGCCTGCCAGCGGTCCGGGAGCACACGGCACCGTCACCTTCTGCTGGGAGCCTTCCCCGGAACTCCTGTCGACTCCGTCGGCGTGACGTCGGGGCGTCGTCTCACCCCACTCACGCCCATCGCCTGGGCGGCAACGGCGCTCACTGCCCCACCGGAGCCGCGCCAAAGCCCGCGATGAAGAGCTCACGCGCGCGGTCGATCGCTGCCAGCTCCTTGTCCGTCAGCGGCTTCGTGGCGCTGCGCTGGATGAACGTGAGCACCACGGAGGCATACACGTCCGCAGCGAGCGGCAGCACCTCGTCGTCGACGCTCCCGCGCGCCCAATCGGTAAATACCGAACAGCACGTCCGATAAAGCTGCTCGTGCAGGTCTCCGTCGCCACCCACTCGGATGGCGAGCAGGGTTGTCAGGGCGCGTCCGTTGCGCGCGTAGACGTCCGCCAGGTGCCGAGCGGCCGCCCGGGCGTCGCCCTCTCCCCCGAGCCAGAGGCCCTCGAGCGCCGGCGTGATCTCCTCAAGGAGGAAGGACACCACTTCGGCCAGGAGGGCGTCCTTGTCGGCGTAGTGGTCGTAGAAGGTCGTGCGCGAGACCATCGACGTGCGACAGATGTCCGCGACGCTCACCTGCGCGTAGGGCTTAGCCTCGCACGCCTTGACGAGGCCGGAGCGGATCGCGCGGCGCGTCTTGCGGATGCGCAGGTCCAGGTTCTTCTCAGCGTCGCGCCCGTGCTTACTCTGGCTTCGAAGGTACATTGTTCTCCGATCACTCAGCGCCTATCGATAGTCATATCCTACATATGTCGATCACATCGTTCGGTATCCGACAGACCGTGAGGTATTGTGTGCTCCTCATCGCGATTTCGAGGCATAGTCTCGTCGCATGTTCACGCGCTACACCGGCAACCGCCAATTTGATCTGCAGCTCAACAGGACCTTCCAGCCGATCCTCGATCGCGCGGGGATGGACGAGATGGCCGCCACCACCCTCCCCCAGCTTCGATCAACGAGGGAGATCACGACGCTCGCGCAGCGACTCGCCGAGCGCTTCTCATCCGAGGGGGACGCAGATGCCGCGTGGCGCCTCTACGAGCTCGCGGCCTTCTACCTGGGCGCCGACGACCCGCGCAAGCGGCGCTTCATCGACGCCATGTCAGCCGCCTTCGACGAGGCCCACGAAGGCCTCGCGCTCGCCCGGCACACGGTTCCCTATCGCGGTGGGGAGCTGACCGCGATGCGATGGGAGGCGGACCCGGTTCACCGGGAGCTGGCCCCCGCGGGCACGCCGCACACGCTCGTCATGATGAACGGATTCGACGGCTACGCGGAGGAGATCATCGACTTCGCGTCCCACTTCCCGACCCGTCCCTTCGACGTCATCACCTTCGACGGGCCCGGCCAGGGACACACGGCCCTGGCCGGCACGCCTCTCGAGCCCGAGTGGGAGCGCCCCACGGACGCGGTGTTGGACTACTTCGGCGTGGAGAGCGCGGCCGCCCTCGGCGTGTCCTTCGGAGGGTACCTGGTCATGCGGGCGGCCGCCCACTGCCCGCGCATCACGCACATCATCGCCTTCGACATGATGTACCGGCTCCTGGACGGCCTGACGGTGCCACTGCCTCGTCCCCTGCGTCCCATTGCGGATGCGGTCGTCGCGAACCCGAGGCCCGCGTGGCTCATCGACGCCGCTTTGGGCGTCGCGCCGCGCTTCAGCGCGGACCTGGCGTGGAAGCTCCAGCAGGCGCGGCACCTGACGGGTCTGAGCAAGCCCAGCGAGGTGCTGCGGGCGTTCGGCGACTACACGATGGCACCCCTTGAGGGGGCGATTCGCCAGCCGTGCCTGGTGCTGGCCGGGGACGCTGACCAGTACGTGCCCTTCGAGCGGCTAGGAGACGTGCGCCGGGCGCTCGCGAACGCGGCAGAGCTGGACGTGCGCGCCTTTCACGAGGCCGAGGACCCGGACATGGCGCAGCACTGCCAGATCGGGGACCTGGACCGCGCCTTCGCGATCATGGGCGAGTGGCTGCTACTCTGCAAATGAGGCGATCAACAGGCAAGTTAGATCAGGAACGCCGAATTTTCGATAATTTTTATCGTTGTAAGATCGATAATGTAGACTATCCGCATGCAGCTCCTACGATTCACGTTTGAGAACCACCGATCGTTCCGCGATGAGGCAACCCTCGACCTGGCGCGTCCCACACTCAAGACGCTCCGCCCTCCCACGGGCACACAGTGGAGTGACCACATCCACCACGTGGACGGCATCTACGGGGCGAACGCTTCCGGCAAGACTAACGTTCTCGATGCCCTCCATTACATGCTCGGAGCCATCGGTTCCTCGGCAACATCATGGCTCGAAAAACCACAGTTCCCTCGAGCCCCCTTTGCGCTTATCCCGGGACAGATGACAGCTCCCGCTACCTTTGAACTCGAGTTCATCTTCTCCGGCCAACGCTACGCCTATCGATTTGCGACGGATGGCGACGGCGTCACCGAAGAATCCCTGCATGTCGTCAGCACTCGGTGGAAAGAAGTGTTCGTGCGCAATGCTGACGGGCGAGTCAAGGGCCTGAAAAGGATACCCCACGTTGCCCGACGTGAACTTGCTCTTTCCCGCGCCGCCCAATTCAACCACGAAACCGTGATGCCCATCTGGGAAGCTCTCATGCGCGGATTTGACCTCTATCACGTGGGCGATGACGAGGTCAACGCCCGCCTTAGTCGCATCGCACGGCAGCTCCAAGAACGGAGTCTACGTCTCGATGACCTCGTCACCCTCGCGCAAATCGCAGACACCGGTATCACCAACATTGAGGTGGAGGAACATGCAATTCCACCACAGCTTGCCCGGCTCATCACACGCATGCTGACACCCACAGCCGACGATGTGCAGGACGAACAGCCGGATCAGTCCTCCGAGGAGGAAAGAGACCTGAGCAACTTCATCGCACGCAATCTCTTTTTCCGACACGGTACGAATAGCGGAAGGCTCAGGCACTCCGACGAGTCCACAGGCACCATGGCGTGGCTTGCACTGGGAACAGCCGTCGTGAGCGCACTTAGGAACGGTCGCGTTCTCGTCGTCGACGAACTGGGTTCAAGCCTTCACCCTCAGCTTTCTCACCTCATCATCGACTGGTTTGAGGACCCTTCGGTGAATACAAGCGGAGCTCAACTCATTTTCACAAGCCACGACATGACACTGCTCGACGCTGGCCGCGGCGACAGAGAAAAGCGTGAGCAGGTGTGGTTCGTGGAGAAAGATAGCGACGGCGTCAGCGAACTCTTCAATCTCGCAGATTTCCCTCTTCAGAAGGGCAGCAACATCGTCAAACAGTACCTTGAGGGACGATTCGGCGGAGTGCCTTACACCGTTCCTTCGCTCATTCACAAACTCCTCAATCCTCGTACCGGAGAAGAGGAGTGAGAGTCGATGGGACGACGCAATACACGTAAATCACGCAACGCAAAACAACTCAAGATACGTTATGCGCTATTCACCGAGGGCTTAGTCACTGAACGTCAGTACCTTGAGCTACTGCGTTGGGGTTGTGCGCAAGTTGTTGACGGTTTGTTTATGCGGCTTTTGTCCAGGCCGCTATGGCAGACCCTGACAAGGCGTGGGCGAAGAACGCACGGTCTCCGCCCACGTGTCACAAACGGGGAGACGGGTCCACAAGAACACTCTGAAGATCTGTATGAGTAAAATCGTCGCCGATGAACAACAAAGGAAGGCCAGCAGCTTTCGCAGCTCCGTAGACTAAGCAGTCACCAAAATTCAGTCTTGCGGGCGAGCCGCTTCCCCTGCCATATCTGCGCAGCCCCTCACGGGCGCATCTCAGTTCGTCGACACCACATTCGACAATAGTTAGCCCCAAGATGCCGAGGATCGAATCAATTTCTGAGGCTCGTGCCTGCCCCATCACAATAGACAGCTCAAGTACTGTGGGCGCAGCGATAAGTCTCTGGGGATGTTCATCCAAAGCCTTCATAACGTCGGCAGCTCTCGACTCCGACCTGATCAACGCAACCAATGCCGAAGTGTCGACAATCATCGAGGTTGCCCCTCACTGTCATAGATATCGTCGTCTGTCAGCCAGGGGTCATCAACACCTTGACACCTTCTCTGCACATCAGCAAAGGCCTGCCAGTCGATAGCGTGATTGGCTCGTTCCTTTTCCATCTCAACGGTCAGCGCGTCGAGAACAGCACCTGTCGCGGTAGTCCCACGTAGGCGTGCCAGCTCTGTCGCCAGCGCATGCACGCGTTCATCCTTGATGTTGAGTGTCGCCATATCGCTAGAATACGCACCAACACAGCCGTCGTCTACCCCAAGGTAGAACCCATGGGAAAGTTGAGCTAGTCCGCCAGGCGCTGGGAGACCACCGTCGTGACGCCGTCGCGCATCGTGACGCCGTACAGGGCGTCCGCGATCTCCATCGTGCGCTTCTGGTGCGTGATCACGATGAGCTGCGACGTCTCCTGCAGTTCCTTGAAAATCGCGAGCAGGCGCGACAGGTTCACATCGTCCAGGGCGGCCTCGACCTCGTCCATGACGTAGAACGGGGAGGGCCGCGCCTTGAAGATCGCGACCAGGAACGCGATCGCGGCCAGGGAACGCTCGCCGCCCGACAGCAGCGACAGGCGCTTGACCTTCTTGCCAGCGGGCCGGGCTTCGATCTCGATGCCCGTCGAGAGCATGTCGTCCGGGTCGGTGAGCACCAGGTCGCCCACCCCGCCCGGGAACAGCACGCCGAACACGTGCTCGAACTGCTCGCGCGTCTCGGCGAACGCCGACGCGAACGCCTCCTGGACCAGGCGATCCACGTCCTGCACGATGCGCAGCAGATCCGCCTTCGAAGCTTTGAGGTCCTGGACCTGATCCACCAGGAACTTGTGCCGCGAGGCCAGCGCCTCGTGCTCCTCGAGCGCCAGGGGGTTCACGCGCCCCAGCTTCTCCAGGTCCTTCTGCGCCTTGGCGAGCGCCCGCTCCTGCTCGGCCCGCACGTACGCGCTCGGCTCGGCGGCCGCGGCCTTTTCGACCTGATCGGGGTCGAGCGGCAGCATCGGTACCAGCGTCTCCGGACCAAACTCGGCGAGCAGCTGCTCGGGTTCGAGGGACAGCTCCTCGAGGGCACGCCGCTGCAGGTCCTCGACGCGCAGGCGCGTCTGCTCGGCCGCGATCTGCCCCTGGTGGGCCGAGGCCGTGGCCTCCGACAGCTCCGCACTCAGTCGGTCCAGGGCGCGGCGTGCGTCCGAGACCTCCTGCGAGACCTGGGAGCGCCGCTCGCTCAGACGGTCACGCTCCGCGGCAGCCTGAGCCAGGGCGCGCTCAGCAGCCTCAAGGGCCACGCGGGCGGCAGCTTCCACGTCCGAGGCCGTGGCCAGTTCCGTCTGTCTCACCGCCTCGCGCCGGGCATAGCGGG
>ERZ773013.2361-NODE-2361-length-10466-cov-6.413889_pt1 | contig 10466 bp, 9 predicted proteins | sample MGYA00511670_ERZ773013 | MGnify/ENA primary metagenome ERZ773013 (study PRJEB29015, sample SAMEA2738120) | human oral metagenome | biome: human oral; feature: human-associated habitat; material: saliva | place: China | collected 2257 ...
AATAATAAATAATTTTAACAAATGGATGGGGTACGAATAATTCTTGGAATGGATATCAGCACAACTTGCTGTGGTGTATCTATTTTGAAATACAATACACATACGGGGGAAAAAGAAATCATGTATATTGGTAGTGTAAAGTTCAAAACACAAAAAGGTCTTACTACAGAAGATTCTTTATTTGTTAAGAGCCGTCAATTTACAGAAGATTTCATAAACAAATATAAGGATATTGGGATTACAGATATAGTTATCGAAGCACCATTGCCTAATTCGAATAACCTTATGACTGTTCATACGTTGGCAAGATTTAATGGAATGCTCAGTCAATCTATTTTTGATGCAATTTCTGTAGCCCCACAATATATCAGTTCATATGATGCAAGAAAATATGCCTTTCCAACATTGATGTCTGTTAGACGTTATGATAAGAAAGATGAACCATATTCAATCGATAAGGTTCGTAAAGCTATCAAGAAAAATGAACTGACACCTTTCGGTGGGTACACATATAGCACAGATAAAAAGTATGTTTTGTGGGAGTTGATAAATAAATCCTATGATGGAATTGTTTGGCAATATAACAAAAATGGTGAGTTAAAAAAAGAAAATTTTGATGCATCCGACTCGTTAGTTGCAATTTTAGGATGGATTAACTATATTAAATATCATGATGATGAACCCAAAGTTGTTGATATGTCTGAAAAGAACATATCAGATAACGATGGTAATACATTCACAAAGATTACATACTCGGTTCGTTTTTGTGACGAAACAAATACAAAAACAGCTGTGTTTTAATTAAAAGTAAGTTTTTTCTATTGTGTTATTTTCAATGTTTTTTAGGTTTTGCCGTGTATTGTTGTGTTTAACTTCAGTATGCGGTTTTTGTTTTTGGTGCTTTTTATAGTATAATGATATTGATAATGTTATTTTAATTCTTCATATATGTTTGATCTTGAAATTGAAAATATTGCTCGAATTACTGAGAGAGTTTTAGGTAAACCACGTCATGAGACAAACACTGATGGGTGGACGGAATACGACTGTCCATATTGTTGTGACATGGAAAATATTGACCACGATGGGAAATACAATTGTTGTATTAATTATCGAGAAGGTTATTTCCATTGTTGGAAGTGTGGGGCGGCAGGAAAAATATCAAAAGTCCTAAAAGACTATGGTGGTCAAAGTGTTGTGCGTGAATATTATGATGAAATTAAAAGCATCAGAAATTCTCGAGAGTATCAGTTTACACAAAGTAATGCACTTGTTGAAAATGAATTGGTTGAAGTTGAAAATTCAATTAAACTTCCTGATAATTTTCGTCTTATTTCGAGTGCTGATAAGGAATCGTATGGTGCATACAAATATCTTAAAGAACGTGGATTAGACTATGATATAATTAATGAATTTGGTATTGGCTTTGTTCCATGGTCAAATGATTTTAAGATGAGAAGTCGTATTGTAATACCAAGTTACGATCAATACAATAATCTTAATTATTTTGTTACTCGTGATTATACAGGTAAACAAAAATTAAAGTACATCAACCCTAACATTGATAAGAAAACTATTATTTTCAATGAACAGAAAATAAATTGGGGTGAAAATATCACGTTATGCGAGGGCGTATTTGATAGTTTCGTAATACCTAACTCAATTCCACTTCTTGGTAAAGAATTAAATGAAGATTTTGCTATATACCAAGCTTTATTTGATAAAGCAAGAGCTAATATTAACATCTTATTAGATGATGATGCTGTTGATGATGCAAAGAAAATGTATCTTTTTCTAAATACAGGGATATTGAAAGGAAGATTACGTTTTATAGAGTGCCCAAGTGGTTATGATGCTTCTCTATTTTATCAAAAATTTGGGAAAAAGGGTATGTACAAATTGATGAGAAGTGCAAGACAATTGAATGAATATGAATTATTGTAGTTATATATTTTGTTTTGCACGTTTTTTGCAGTAATATATAGATAAAGTATAAGTAATGATTATTAATATAGAGATTTCTGATAGAGATTATAGAGATATTGAATTATACTGTAACGCAAATGGGTTAGATTTAAATGATTATATTTCAAATATAATTATGGAAACCCATTATTGCAACAAATATGGTGATTTAAACATAATGATGGAAAAAGTCACTGAAGAAAGTACTGCCTCTCCAAAAAAGAAAGTGAAACGGACTAAGAAAAGTGAAGTGATTTCTACGGAAGAAAATGGTGTAGAAGAACAACTTGAAGTAAATAAAAAACAAATAACAGATAATGAAGCTGCGCCTACAGAAAAGGTGGAGAAAGTAATAGTTAAAAGAAAAAGAACTTTAAATACATTGTAAAATGATTGAAAATATAAAACCTACTGATAAAATTGTTGTGGATGTGTCGATGTATCAGATTGATATTAACCCATCTAAGTTGCAGTCACTACGTAGAGAAATTGCTGACAAGTATGGCCTTCCATTGCGTAATGTGATTGTTAATCCAAAACCAATTATGGTCGATAGTGATGGGAATAAAGTATCTTTGACATCTGATATTATCACGAGTATCCAAGATCCTAAATTTCAACAGAACCTCTTTAAGGAATATATTGAACTTAAAAAGATTGAGAATGTTGATATGGATATGATTTTAGATATTGATAACAAGGTTAACGCTTTTGTTGATTTTGATTCATATTCTAAATATAAATCATATAAATTTACTTATGTAAAGTGGAAAAATTTCCTTTCATATGGTGAGGATAATTATATTGACTTTACGAAGCTAAGTGGATTGGTTTTGCTTTGTGGCAAACCACAAAATCAAAGTGGTAAGACAACTTTGGCACGTAATCTTCTTCGTTTTGCTTTGTTTGGACGTTCAGAAAAAACCCCTAATCTTGCAGGTGTATTTAATAAATTCACGCCTGAGGCAACAGAAATGTCTGTTGAGGTTGGTATTGAGATTGAGGGTGAGAATTATGTTATTCGACGTACTGTAACACGTCCTGCGCTTTCAAAAAGAACTGAGAAAAGTAAATGTAAGCAAACAGTAGACTATTTCAAAGTAGTTAATGATGAATTAGAGCTAATTGAAAATTGCGAGGCTGAATCAACACAACAGACAAATAATGTTATTCGTGATTCTATTGGTTCACTTGAAGATTTTGACCTTATTGTTTCAGCAACAGCAAAAACACTTGGAGATTTGTTCTCAATGGGACAAACAGACCAAGGTAAATTGTTTTCACGTTGGCTTGGGCTTCTTTCATTGGAAGAGAAAGAGGGGGTTGCGAAGGAATTGTATAAGAAGAATGTAGAACCTGCTCTTCTTTCAAAGAAATATAATAAAGCAACTCTTGAAGGTGAGATTGCTGATATGCAAACGGTTATTAAGGATAATGAGGAAACGTCAGTAAAACTTGAAAAGAATGTAAATGACAGAAATAATGAACTCCTTAATCTTAATAACGATAAAATTCAGATTATGTCTGAACGTAAGGAGGTGAAGGAAACACTAATTAAAACTGATGTTGCAACCGTAGAAAACAACATTAATATTATTAATGACAAGTTGACTATTGAAAGAAATAAGTTTAAGCAACAGAAGGATGAATGGGGCGAACTTAATGGTGCATCATTTGATGTTGAAGAACTAAAGGCTCTTCAACAAGAAAGAAATGACATCGTAGATAAAAATGGTGGTATTAAACAAGAAATTAGTCTTATTAAGGATAATATTGCTCACATAACCGAGCTTATTGAACAGAAAGTTTGTCCAAACTGTGGCCATGAAGTCGATGTAAAAGAACAAAGTGGAATCATTGAGTCTAAACAAGATAAAATTAACAAACTTGTAGAACAAGGTGTTGAGAATAAGAATAAGATTGATGAAATTGACAAAAAAATTGCAAAGTTAGAGGAAGACCGAGAAAAGGTTAATAGAATGAACCGACTTAAATTGAGTATGACGGCTTTGCACACACAAATCGAGAATTACAAGTTACAACTTGATGCTTTGAATAAGACCAAAGAAGAAATTGAACAAAATAAAGAGAACATCATATTTAATAATGAAATAGACAACAAGATTCGTCTCGTTGATGAAAATATTAAGTCTATTACTGCGGCAAAAGAAACATTTATTCGTCAGATTGAGACTTGTAAGGTTGAAAATGAACGTTATAAGAAAGATATTAAGGTTCGTGAAGATCTAATTGTTAAGTTGACAGAAGAAGAGAAGGTTATCCGTAGTTGGGCAATTTATAAAGAACTTATTGGTAAGAATGGTATCTTGAAAATTGTTCTGAAACGTGCACTGCCAATTATCAATAATGAGGTTTCAACTCTCCTAAATGGTTTGGTTGATTTTGATGTGGTTCTTTCAATTTCTGATGATAATAAAATTTGTATTGACCTTGTTCACGATGGTGTGTCAATGAATGTTGGTCTTGCTGCATCAGGTTATGAAGAAACGATGGCAAGTCTTGCACTTCGTAGTGCTTTGGCAACCGTTTCATCGTTTGCAAAACCAAACTTCCTTGTTCTTGATGAAATTTTCGGAGCAACAGGTAGTTCACACTATGATGATATTAGAGAATTGCTCCGACGAATTATGAAAAATCATGATTTTGTGATAGATATTACACATAATGAAATGATTACAGATTGGCATAATCAAATCATCGAAGTGGTTAAGGAAAATAATATCTCAAAACTTACAGTAAAATGAGTAAAGTAAAAATTAATGATTATGAATCTGAGATAGAATATTACTTCAATTCACTTAAACATTATAAAAAACTCACTCGTGCTGAAGAGAAAGATTTAGGTGAACGGATACAGAAAGGTGATAATAATGCTTTAAACACATTAGTAGAACATAATTTGAGATTTGTTGTTAGAGTTGCAAAGGGATACCGTGAAAGTGGTATTCCTTTTGCAGACTTAATTTCAGAAGGAAATCTTGGACTTATTCATGCAGCAGAAAAATTTGACCCAACTAAGAATATTAAGTTTATCTCATATGCTGTATGGTGGGTACGATGCTACATTAATGAGTTTATTGAAAAGCAAACAACAAATGCGGTGATTAGTACGGATAACTATAAAGATTATCAATATAAAGATGAGTTAATTAATGAAAATTTTGAAGAAAATTTGAATAATCTTAATGATAGACATTCTACGATTGCTGACTTGTTAATATGCTTAAAAGACCGTGAGAGAAAAATTATTCAAATGTCATTTGGTTTAAATGGAGAAAATGAAATGACTCTTGATGAAATTAGCAAGGTAACTGATTTATCAATGGAACGTGTAAGACAAATTAAGGACACTGCAATAATGAAACTTAAATGCGAAGCTCTATCACGAACAACAAATGATTTTAAAGAAATGAAAATGCTTTCTTGATAAGGAAAGCATTTTTTCTTATATTTATAATAAAATAATAGATAAACAATTATTATGGCAAAGAAAAGTAAGAAAACTAAGGCAGTTGAACCTGTTAATGATGTAGAACTTGATGCATTGGTAAATGAGGCTAAAGAAAACATTGATATGGCCGAAGTTGATAAAGTAATTGAAGAAAATGAAAAAGACAATAATACAGTTCTTGAAGAAACCGTTGTTGAAGATGTTAAACCAATGGAAGAAACCGTAGAAATGGTCGACACAGAAGATGAAAGTGAGGAAAAAGATTCTGAACATGTGAGTGAAGAACCTTCTGAGGAAGATAAAGAACTTGAGGAAGAAGTGACTGCTGATGAGGTTGATGTTGAGGTTGATGACATGGAAGAATCAATTGATGATGTAATTGCCGAATGTACAGGTTCTGTTGATGAGTCTAAAGAACCCACTAAGGATACAGAAGAGCCTTGGTATGTTGCACGTGCAAAACGTATGGGGGACTATTATAATTGGTAAATAACAAAAACAAAATGAACAGAACTGAGAAGGAGTATAATGTAATTTCAGAATCAATAAAAGCAATGCGCCACATACAACGTAAGGGTGCTATTAACATTCTCAGAGAATCTGAAGAAAAGGATACTGAAAGCGATGGTGCTGTGCCTTACACAACTCAAGATGAAATGTTAAATAATAGCCTTCAGCCTTGTAGAACACAATTTGGTGCAAACTTTTCTAAACTGAAAAATCCAATGCTTTATTATCCCGAAGATGGTGATGTTACACTAAGTGGTGTTATTCCTTCACTTAATAATGCTAAATTCCAATTCAGACTTTTAGAGCCATCAGGAAATGGTTGCTTTATTTGGCTTGATAGCATACAGTTGAGTGAAGAAACAATTAATAAAATTCATAAAATATATGGTGTCTTCAAAAATTGGAAACAACAATTGGTAACAAGTGAAGATATTAAACCATTAAAATTAAAGAATGAAAACTAATGTATAATACATTATAAAAAGGTGTGGAAATTATTACTTTCCTCACCTTTTTTTTACATGTTATTAATATTTATTTTAAACTGAATTTATATGAAAAAATATATCAGAAAAAAACGCCTTAATGAAGATGTTACAACATCTGAGGTGCGCAGCATTGTGAGTAATAAATTGGATGACTTGTTAAAGGAACGAGAGTTTGAGAAACGAGTTAAGGAGATTACTGCGAATGTAGTTGAAAAATTTATCTCTGAATTATTTCATAAAAGATTAATGTGGAAAAATAGTATAAAGAATGGCTAAAGAACAATTATTAAAATATGCAAATTCAAGTCAATCAAATAAAAAGAAAATATTTGCCTTGCGTGATTGGTGTCATAGACAAGGAGATATTTTTGGTTTACAAGAAGTTTTTGATTGTTTAAATGATTTTGCTCAAACCAACGGAGAAGATATATCAAATCTTATTGAAAAATTAGTACATAAATCAAAGGTTAATGGGCGGTCATCTGTTGTGTGGGGTGATACAGGGTTTCAAATGTATTTAACACGTGATGAAGATGGTGTATTACAAGTTAGAGGTAGTGATAGTCATTTTGTACCTAATGCAAAAGGACAACATTCACCACATGACAATAAGGTATTACGAAAGGATGGTCAAATTAACAAAAACTTGAATAAGACAAAAGAAAGACTTTATAATTTAGGGCAAGAAGTTCGAAAGATATATAGTGGACAATCTAATGGATTTATAACGCTTGCAATGGTGGCAATTAAAAAGTATGCTGGTGCACATAAAAAGTCTGAAATGTCAGTTGTTGATAAATTGAAAAAAGGTGTTTTACGATTAGATGCTAATGATTGGGTTCTTGTACCTAATAATCATACAATTAAATTGGATGAGTCTCAAGTAAGAGAATTGGCTGAAACAACAAAACTTACTGAGTATAAGTTCTATAATAATGTTCAGCGTTTTCTTTCTGATTTATTAAAAGACCCTGTTGGTGCACAATTACCCTTCTTACTTCAAGTTAATGACATCACACGTAATTATTTGTTATATCATTTGAAAAGCTTAGGTATTATTAAACGACACCAAAAGATTAGTGATAAAGATAGCCAAGGCAATCCAAAGACTGCTAAGATGGTAGTCAAATATAGTGTACCTAAAAAAGATTTTGTAAAGAAGATGAAGAAATTATTCATCACAACTGTTGCTAAAAATGTTCCTGATAAGTTAGAAAAGATTTTAACTGAATGTGATGGTGGAGCTATGGGTGGAGAGGCCGCAGGAGCAACAAGTGCTGATACATCAGGACAGTTTAATCAACCATTATTTGGCGTTCAACGGCGTAAAATGCCGAGAGAAATAGATGAGACTACCGCAGCATCTAATGCAGGAAATTATCAATATACAGTGCCATTTGCTTCTGATAAAGAAACAAGAAATAGAAAGCCCGGATTTAGTGTGAAAAGACAAAACGAAATGTATTTTCATAAGAAAAAACTTTTGAATGAAGATCGGGAAAGTAAAAATTTATCTAAGGCAAGGAGAGTAATTAATCAAATGCAACCTAACATGGATGCACAGAAAACACTTGAAGTGATAAGAAATTATATTCCCAATTCAAGACTTATGAAATGTGAGTTTTTACCAGGCGTAACTCGAATGATGCTTGATGGTTTATTTAACGATGAATCAAAAATACGCCAATTGAATCAGGTTTTGAAATATATAGCGACAGAAGAATATTCAGGTGAGTATAATCAAGATCTAAATGGAGAAGACGCTGAGACGTTAATTAATCGTTTTAGTGATAATGTTCAACAAGATATAGAGAATGATAAACAAAATGTTGGTAATACACAGTATAAACAGAATAATAATTATAATATTGTAAAGATACACTCATTTGAAGAGGCTGAAAAATATGGTAGATATACATCTTGGTGTGTGACACATGATCCTAACATGTATAACTCTTATACTGCAGAAGGTGATAATATATTCTATTTTTGTTTAAAGGATGGTTTTGAAAATATTCAACCTGAAAAGGGTGAGAACTGTCCAAAGGATGAATATGGCTTATCAATGATTGCTGTTTCAGTCTGTCCTGATGGTTCGCTTAATACAGCAACATGTAGGTGGAATCATGATAATGGTGGAGATGATAATATATTAACAACAGAGGAAATATCACAGATAATTGGAAGAAACTTTTATCAAACGTTTTTACCGCTATCACCTGAAGATATTAAAGAAATTAAACAAACAAAAATTAATGAATTAATGCGTCGTATAACCGAATATAACGAATGTTATCGTATTAAAGGTAGTAGATATTTAACTAATCTTTTTGAACAATGTATTATTTATGATACTGAAACTAAAAAGATTATATCAGGAGATTATATATTTTCTTCAGTAAGTACCATAATAAAATTTCCGTCACACATTGCATTCATGGTAAATTATAATGGAGAATTCGGTGTATTTTTCCCTGAATATGGTTTTGTTCCTTGTTTGTATGATGCAAACACAATTCGTAATATAATCAGAGACAAATGTGATTGTTTACCTTGTAATAAAAATGAGGGTTTAAATTATTTTGATATAAATAATTTAACTTATTTATATGACGGACTGTCGGGGCTTTAGGACTCTAAAGCCCCCTTTGGTATGAGGAAGATAAGGATATGGACCTTTTTTTTAAATGGCTTGAACAGGATAAAACGGTACAGAGTGCGCCTCAGCTTTTTAAATGCGGTAAGAACTACGGCTTATACGGTCTCGGCGGTTCTTCCAAAACGGCTCTTATTGCCGATATACTAAACAACACCGGAAAAAAATGTATCATTATCGTGCCCACGAGCGAACAACAAACTATATGGCTCACGGATTTACATTTTTTTGCGCCTCATCTCCGTACCTATACCGTGCCGCTGGTCCATAGGACTCTTTTCACGACCACCGCGAAAAGCCTGGATTTTGCCGTCCGTCGTATGGAAGCGTTGACGGCCCTGCGCGGTGATAAACAGGTGATCGTTGTGGCGACGGCGGCGGAAGCGGCCCAGCATGTCGTGAGTCCGGGTGAAATCGATGCCGCCGTGTTGACGTTTGCGGTCAATGAAGAATATGCCCGTGAAACGGTTCTCGCCGGCCTTGCGGAGGGCGGGTATGAACGGACGGAACTCGTTGATCGTCGCGGCTGTTTTTCTGTTCGCGGCGATATTATCGACGTATATCCGCTCAATGAAGAGCGGGCCGTCCGTATCGAATTTTTCGGGGATACCGTGGAAAGTATCCGCTATTTCGACAGTACGTCGCAAAAGTCCGGGGAGCACATCGATTCCGCCAGAATTTTACCCTTCGCCATGGCCCGTGACGGGATTGATGCCGGGTCTACGCTGCTTGATTACGGCGACGACTCGTTTATTATCTGGGACGAAGGAAACAGGTCGAAAGAAGAACTGAAGAAGTTTTGTATCGAAGCGGACGAATGGAAGGGGCGGACGGAGCAGTGGCGTACTATCACGGGACGGCAGCATAATGCCGTACAGCTGTTCCTGTCCGTCCTGGCCCAATCCGTGAGTAATGTTGACGAAGCCGCCGCGCTCAGTTTCACGGCCAAGACGATAGCCGGCTTCCGCAAAGAGTTCGCTCTTTTAAAAGACGAACTTCAGCATTGGCTGCGCAATGACTACAAGATAGTTTTCGTTATTTCCGGTAAAAACAGAGCCGCTTCCTTGCAAAGCTGGCTGAAACGCAACGATCTCGGCGCAGTTCCGTTGGAAAACGGAAAAGACGGAGCGGGGATCTATATGGCAGACGGAGAAATTCAGAACGGGTTTGATTTGCCGTATGCCAAACTCGCGGTCTTATCCGAACGGGACGTATACGGCACGCAGAAAAAGCGATTGCGCAAGCATACGGCAAACGGACGGGAACTTAACGCCTTTACCGATTTGAACAAAGGTGATTATGTAGTGCACGATGTTCACGGCATAGGTAAATTTGTGGGGATAGAGACTATTACCGTTTTGGGAGCGGTAAGAGA
>ERZ773013.2364-NODE-2364-length-10463-cov-7.982994_pt1 | contig 10463 bp, 7 predicted proteins | sample MGYA00511670_ERZ773013 | MGnify/ENA primary metagenome ERZ773013 (study PRJEB29015, sample SAMEA2738120) | human oral metagenome | biome: human oral; feature: human-associated habitat; material: saliva | place: China | collected 2257 ...
CTTATAGGACTTTTGATTTTCTCGCGTGCAATTTTTCATTGGTAAGTTGGAGGACATATGACCGCCAATTCAGTTTCTGAAAACACTACATCTGAGACCACTCCCTTTAGGAGCGGTTTTGTTGCCTTAGTTGGTCGTCCTAGTGTTGGTAAGTCCACGCTGTTAAACGCATGTATGGGTCAGAAGGTGGCCATTGCAAGCCCTGTTGCCCAGACAACGCGTCGTCGTTTTAGGGCAGTGGTAAACGGTGAGAACTCCCAGCTGGTCATTGTAGATACTCCAGGCCTCCACAAGCCCAAAGACGCTCTTGGAAAAGAGCTCAACAAGGCAGCGCTCGGAGAGCTTAATGACGCTGATGTCATTGCTTTTTTGATTGATGCTACCAAGCCTGTTGGTCGTGGAGATGAATGGGTTGCCAATCATGTTGAGCAGGCGCATGCTGCCTTTAAGCTGCTGATTATTACCAAGGCTGACATTGCAACTCCAGAGCAAGTAACAGAGCAGCTTGAGGCCGCCCAGGCTCTTGCGCACTTTGATGACGTGCTTGTTGTTTCTGCTCCAGAAGACTTCAATATCCAGGCATTTATTGCGCTTGTGTCAGAGCATCTTCCTGAGGGTCCTATGTGGTTCCCAGAGGATATGGAGACTGACGCATTATCAGAAGACCTGGTAGCAGAGTTTGTTCGCGAGAAGCTCTTGTTGAATCTTCGTCAGGAAGTTCCCCATTCCGTTGCCGTTGTTTGCGATTCTTACGAGGTGGCAACAGATGGACATCTCTCTATTTCTGCCACCATTTTGGTTGAGCGAGAAGGACAAAAGGGCATCGTAGTTGGCCAGGGCGGCTCCATGATTAAACGCGTTGGCGTTGAGGCTAGAAAAGACCTGGAGAAACTGTTTGGTCGCAAGGTTTACCTTGACCTGCAGGTGCGCGTTCAGCCTCTCTGGAGGCGTGATGCCAATGAGATTAAGCGCCTGGGTTACTCAACTGAGGATTAGTTGTGCCTGGTAGAAAGAGCGCGCGTCTTAAAGCAATTGTGCTTGATAGAACAAAACTCGCTGAGCAAGACCTCATCTTAACCATGCTTTCCGATTCAGGAGAAGAGTGTCGTGCAGTCGCAAAGGGTGCTAGAAAGCCAGGCGGCCGCTTTGCTGCGCGCGTTGAATTGTTTTGTGAGCTAGACGTACTGCTGGCAGAAGGTCGCTCGCTTGACATCTTGTCCGAGGCAATCTTGCTTGAGCCGCACGCATCGCTGCGCGGAGATCTTTCTAAGGTAGCGGCTGCGTCAGCTATCTGTGAAGTCGCACGTCTTTCGTGTATCGACGGCGTCGAAGACGCGTTTCTCTATCCACTGCTCTCTCGCGCTCTCAGAGCCTGCGAAGAAGTAGCTGACGAGAAACACTTAGATCTTGTTGTTGCTGCTTATGTGTTTAAGGTTTTGGCACATGAAGGCTGGCGCCCTGAGTTGGAATCGTGCATTGCCTGTGGAGATGAAGCTCTAACGTACTTCTCGCCAGCTGCTGGTGGCGCATTGTGTGGAAGTTGTGCGCATGAGATTGAGGGAGCCATTGAGGTAACTCCACTTGAGCTCTCGTGGTTGTCGTCGCTTCTAAAACTTACCTTTGACCAGCTTGTTGTTGCCGAGATTGCTCCAGAAACTGCGCTCTTTTTGCTCACAAGCGCACATATTTGGGCAGCCACACATCTTGAAGCACGCCTCAAAGCATTTGAATTTCTACTCAGTATCTAGTTGAAGTGGATTTTTACTAGCAAAGTTCACCAGTAACTGGTATCCTCTTGTAGGTTATTTCCTTGTTCTTAGGGGCTAGTCACTGCCGGCTACCTTCTCAGTACAAGGAGTATTCAACGCGAAAGGCGGTTTATTATGGCAGTAACTAAGGATCGTAAGGCTGAGCTCATCAAGCAGTACGGCAAGGACGAGAAGGACTCCGGTTCCGCACAGGTTCAGGTTGCTCTTCTTACTGAGCGTATTCGTCAGCTCACCGACCACATGAAGTCCCACCAGAAGGACTTCCACACTCGTCGTGGTCTTCTGATGCTCGTTGGTAAGCGTCGTCGTCTTCTTTCTTACATCAAGTCGAACGACATTGAAGAGTACCGTACTCTTATTGCTTCCCTGGGTATCCGCGACAACATCCAGTAAGTTGGCTTTTTAGGGCGCCGTCTGGCGCCCTTTATGTTTGAGGCCCGTTTGCAATGGGGCAAACGGAGATAGAAGAGGAAAGAAATGACTAAAGTAACTCACGAATTTGACCTCTATGGTAAGCACTACACCCTTGAGGCTGGTGAGCTCGCAAAGCAGGCAACAGGTGCCTGTATCGTTAAGTGCGGCGATTCCACCGTACTTCTCACTGCAGTGGTTTCCAAGGAGCGTAAAGATTACGACTTCTTCCCACTGACTGTTGATTTTATTGAGAAAATGTACGCAGTTGGTCGTGTTCCTGGTGGATACCTCAAGCGTGAGGCTCGTCCATCCGAGAAGGCAACCCTTACTGCTCGTATGATTGACCGTCCTCTGCGCCCATCCTTCCCAGATGGCTTCCGCAATGAGGTTCAGATTGTTGCAACTTCTCTTGTTGCTGATCAGGTAAACGCTGTCGATACCATCTCTGTCATGGGCGCATCTGCTGCCTTGGCTGTTGGTGGCGTTCCTTTTGAGGGACCACTTGCGTGCGTCCGTATTGGCCGCAACGCTGATACCGGCGAGTTCCTAGTTAACCCAACCTATGAAGAGCGCGATCACTCTGACCTTGACCTTGAGCTTGGCGGTTCTTCCACCTTTATTTCCATGCTTGAAGCTGGTGCAGATGAGATTTCCGAAGAGGATATGCTCTCCGCTATGGCATTTGGTCAGGAGGCAATTGCAGCCTTCTGCGAGGAGCAGAAGAAGTTTATTGCTAAGTGGGAAGAGGTTAACGGCCCTATCGTTAAGCGTGAGTACATCCTTGACGAGCCAATTGCTGAGGTCCACGACCGCATCTTTGCTTACTATGACCAGATGAGCGCTGCTCTTAAGGACGCTGACAAGCAGTCCCGTATGCAGAAGGTTGCTGACCTGATGGACGAGATTAAGGCTCAGTTCACCGAGGAGGAGCAGGAGCTTTGGAGCCGCGCTATTGCCGTTGAGCTCAAGGGTCTTGAGAAGCACGCTATGCGCGTCATGGTTGTTGAGACCGGCGAGCGCGTTGACGGCCGTGTTGCAGACGAGATCCGTCCAATCATGGTCAAGCCTGATTACCTGCCACTTGTTCACGGTTCTGGTCTTTTCCAGCGTGGTCAGACTCAGGTTCTCTCCATTTGTACACTTGGCATGCTCAACGAGTGGCAGCGTCTTGACACCATTGAGCCAATGGATGGCAAGCGCTACATTCACCACTACAACTTCCCACCATTCTGCACCGGTGAGACTGGCCGTATGGGCAGCCCAAAGCGCCGTGAGATTGGTCACGGAGCTCTTGCAGAGCGCGCACTTCTTCCTGTCATTCCTTCCGAGGAAGAGTTCCCTTACACCATCCGCGTTGTCTCTGAGGTAATGGAGTCCAATGGTTCTTCTTCCATGGCTTCTACCTGCGGTTCTACGCTTTCCCTTATGGATGCAGGCGTTCCTCTAAAGCGTCCTGTTTCTGGTGTTGCAATGGGTCTTATCCAGGAGAACGGCAAGACTGTTGTTCTTACCGATATCCAGGGTCTTGAGGACTTCCTCGGCGACATGGACTTCAAGGTCTGCGGTACCACCAAGGGTATTACCGCAATGCAGATGGACAACAAGGCAACTGGTCTTACTCCAGAGATTCTGCGCAGCGCACTTCTCCAGGCTCAAGAGGGCCGTATGTTCATTCTGAACAAGATGCTCGAGCAGATTCCTGCACCTCGTACTGAGACCAAAGAGACCGCTCCACAGATCATCTCGCTTTCTATCCCAACCGATAAGATTCGCGACGTCATTGGCTCTGGTGGCAAGGTTATCCGCGGTATCCAGGAGGATACGGGCGCAACCGTTGACATCCAGGAGGATGGCACCGTCTTTATCGCTGGTACTAACGGTGCTGCCGAGGCTGCTGCAGAGCGCATCAAGGCTATTGTTAAGGTTCCAGAGGTAGGCGAGGAGTACACTGGTCGCGTTGTTGGTCTTCAGCCATTCGGCGCCTTTGTTGAGCTCCTTCCTGGCAAGGACGGTCTGCTTCATATTTCCCGCGTTGCACAGGGACGTGTCGAGAAGATCGAGGATGTCCTGGCTGTTGGCGACGAGGTTAAGGTTCAGGTCCTTGAGGTAGACGAGAAGGGCAAGATTTCTCTTGACCGTCTCGATAAGCCAGAGGCACCACAGGGTGCTCCAAAGAAGGACCGTGAGGAGCGTCGCCCACGTCGTCAGAACGACAACGGCAACTCTGAGCGCAGGCAGCCACGTCGTCACCACGACGCATAAGGCACGCTCAAACTCAATGGGTTTCTCGCCACGCGAGGTCTTATAAAACATGAGGTATTGAAGAGAGCTTCGATGCATGTCGGAGCTCTCTTGTTATTCTGTTGAGATTTTGATTCTTTGGGAATATATAGCGTAATACGTGCTGATTTTTTATATAATTAAACAACATGTAGATTTTGCAAAAAGTCTTGTAGACGGCCCTTTGGGGTGGCGTCTGTTATAGAAAGTTATTTGAAAGGAAAGCGTTTTAATGCCTAAGAAAGACCCAGCTCTTAAAGTCATTCCTATGGGCGGACTTGATGGCATTGGCAAGAACATGACCGTTTTTGAATACGGTAATGATATGGTGCTTGTTGATGCTGGTTTGATGTTCCCAGATGACGAACAGCCTGGTATTGACCTAGTTTTGCCAGACTACACCTATGTACTAGAAAATGAAGATAAGCTTCGCGGTATTTTGATTACCCACGGTCACGAGGATCACATTGGTGCTCTTCCGTACCTGCTTATGGACCTTACTCGTAAGGTACCAATCTATTCCAGTAAGCTCTCGCTTGGCTTTATTGAGGGCAAGCTTGCTGAGCACAAGATTGTGGGTACTAAGCTTCGTGAGGTTACTGACGGTTCAAAGGTTCAGCTTGGTGCCTTTGACATCACGTTCTTCTCGATGACTCACTCTATTCCTGCAGCTTTTGGTATTCATATGAAGACTCCTGCAGGAACGCTTATTCACTCCGGTGACTTTAAGCTTGATCAGACTCCAATTGATGGCGTGCGTCCAAACTATGCCGCCATCACCAAGTTTGGCTCCGAGGGCCTTGACCTGCTGTTGTCTGACTCAACCAACGCTAATCGCCCTGGTATGACTCCATCCGAGGCTTCTGTTGGTGCGGCGCTTCGCCACATCATCAAGAATGCAACTGGTCGCGTCTTTGTTGCGTCGTTCTCAAGCCACATTCACCGCCTGCAGCAGGTGTGCGATGCCTCTGTTGCGGTAAAGCGTAAGGTTGTTGTTACCGGTCGCTCTATGATTACCAACACAAAGGTTGCGCGTGAGCTTGGTTACCTCAACATTGCCGATAAAGACATCATTGATGCGTACGATGTTGATAAACTCGCAGATGATCGCATTGTTGTTCTGTGCACTGGCTCCCAGGGAGAGCCTCTGAGTGCTTTGGCACGCATGGCAAACGGAGAGCACAAGTCGCTTTCCATTCGTCCTCAGGACACCGTAATCATCTCTGCAACTCCTGTTCCAGGTAACGAGAAGAGCGTTCAGTCCATCATCAACGCACTCTCTAAGATTGGTTGCGAGATTTACGACAAGTCAAAGGCACTTGTCCACGTTTCTGGCCATGGTAGCCAGGAAGAGCTTAAGCTTATGCTTGGTATGGCTCGTCCAAAGAACTTCATGCCTGTTCACGGTGAGGCTGTTCACCTGCGTGCTCACGCAGAACTAGCTCAGCAGATGGGCGTTCCTGCTAATCGCATTTTCATTCTTGATAACGGCGACACGCTTGAGATGAGAAACGGCAAGGTTACTCGTGGTAAGACGGTTGAGTCTGGCGTAGTGTACGTTGACGGCCTCTCTGTCACCGACGCTAACCCTGTTGTTCTTCGTGACCGTCAGCGCCTTTCTCAGGACGGCATTGTTACCGCTGTGGTAACCCTTGTTGGTCGCAACCTTAAGCCAGGTGTTGTTGAGATTTCTGGCCGTGGTGTTTCATTTGCCGACGATGACGAGCTTATGAATGACGCACAGAATCTTGTGAGAAATTCAATCGAGAAGGCCTCTAAGTCTGAAGGCGCAAACATTGAAGCAATGAGAAAGAGCGTTCGTAACGCCCTTTCTAACTTCCTTTGGAGCAAAACTCGTACTCGACCAATGGTTATTCCGGTCATTATGGAGGTATAAGCCCAATGCCCTCTAAACGCACCTCAAACGCAGCAAAAAGAAATTCTAGAAACGCCGCTTCTGCCCAGGCAGTAGGCTTGAGCCCACTGCAGAATGACATCATTGGTGTTGTTCTTGCAGTGGTTGCAATTGCTCTGTTTTTGTCCATTATTGTCCCTTCTAACGCTGTTATTACCAGCGCAATGGGTCATGGACTCAAGCTCTGTTTTGGTACGGGAGCGCTGCTTTTTCCCATTGCAGTATTTGTCTTTGCTATGACCTTCTTTATGCGTGATGATCAGGGAATCTCTACGCGTATTGCTATTGGTCTAACGCTGGACGTTCTTGCTGCCCTTGCTCTTATTTCACTTAACTTCCCAGGTGCCGAGGCTGCTCCAGATATGCTTTTGGGCACAAAAGTCCTAGAGGCTGCCGGCGGTTATGTGGGCGGCGGTATTGCTTGGGTTTTGCTGCGCTTTGTTGGCCGCGTGGTGGGCAATGTCCTTTTGGTTGGCTTTATTATTGCCGGTGTTGTTATCTGCGGCTTCTCCATTTCTGACATGGTTGAGCGCGTAAGCTTCCGCCTGGATGAAGCGCGCGAGAATCATCGCTACCGTAAAGAAGAGCGTGCTCTTGCAAAAGAAGAGGCGCTCTACGCTGCAAATGCTCCACAGCCTGCAAAGAAGCAGGGTAGACGTGGCGCAAACAACCAGTCTTCTCTCTTTGACGAGACCGGTGAAGGGGAGACCACTTATCTGGGCAATCGCAAGACTTCTGTCATTAAGCGTGATGCCCGTCTTTACGAGGAAGAAGAGGCGCAAGAGGATGCAGGAGATGCTCCAACTACACTCATTGATAAGGCTAAGAATAAGCTGCGTTCTAAGAAGAAAGACCAGCCAGATGATGCAGTTGTCGAGAAAAACGATGTTGCTGTAGCTGATGTTGCTCCTACAACAAAACAGGCTAAACCTAAGAGCAAAGCTAAAACGACACCCGATTTTCTCGCCACACCTGACCAGCTCAAGAGGCCAGGCGACAACGATGAGTCGTATGAGCTGCCACCATTTAGCATTCTGAAGACAAACAAGAACTCGGCCACTTCTGCCGTAAGCGATGATGAGCTTGAAGCTACTGCTCAGAGACTCCAGGCTACGCTTGAGGAGTTTGGCCTTTCGAGCCAGGTAGTTGGTTGGACTGCGGGTCCTTCTGTCACTACGTTTAAGATTTCGATGGGCGAGGGAGAGCGTGTCAACAAGATCACTAATCTTGAGGACGATATTGCGCTTTCACTTGCGGCAAAGTCTGTTCGTATTTTTGCTCCAATTCCTGGAACTTCTCTAGTTGGTATTGAGATTCCTAACGAGAAAGCCCAGGCAGTCAACTTGGCTGACGTTCTTCCGTTTGCAAAAGGCGGTCCTCTTGAGTGCGCCTTTGGTCGCGATTCTGAAGGCAAGCCAATTGTTGTTGACCTTGCAAGTCTTCCACACTTGCTGGTTGCAGGTACTACCGGTTCTGGTAAGTCTGTTCTGCTCAACGCCATTGTCATGTCTATGCTCATGCGCGCAACTCCTGAGCAGGTTCGCCTTATTATGGTTGACCCAAAACGCGTTGAGTTTACAGGTTACGCTGGCCTTCCTCACCTGTATGTTCCAGTTGTTACCGAGCCAAGGCAGGCCGCAAGTGCGCTTCAGTGGGGCGTCACCGAGATGGAGCGTCGTCTTAAGGTGTTTGAGCACTACAAAGTGCGTGACATTAAGACGTACAACAGAAATGTTGATGGCGATAAGTACGCTGATATGGAGAATCCTCCAAAGCACATGCCTTACTTTGTCATTGTCATCGACGAGCTTGCTGACCTTATGATGGTTGCTGGTAAAGACGTTGAGTCTTCCATTGTCCGTATTGCTCAGCTTGGTCGTGCTGCAGGTATTCACCTGATTGTTGCAACGCAGCGTCCTTCTGCAGACGTCGTAACTGGTCTGATTCGTGCAAACATCGATAACCGTGTTGCGCTCTCAGTTGATAACTCTTTGAACTCCCGCATTATTCTGGACCAAAAGGGCGCTGAGCAGCTGCTGGGTAAGGGTGACATGCTGGTTAAACTTCGTGGTAAGAAGCCTAATCGTGCACAGGGTTGCTGGGTCTCTGACGAGGAGATCGAGGAGACTGTTAAGTACATCCGCACTCAGCGCGTGGCCGAATATCACGACAATATTTTGACTGTTGCAACTCCAACACAGGCCGAAGGCGTTGGCGGAGTTGGTGGTATGGCACAGGCAGACGACCCACTTATTTGGGAAGCTGCGCGCATTATTGTGGATTCTCAGCTAGGTTCTACATCTAGTTTGCAAAGAGCGCTCTCTGTTGGGTATGCTCGTGCTGGTAGAATTATGGATATGCTTGAGGCAAAAGGCGTTGTTGGCCCAGCTAACGGATCAAAGCCTCGAGAAGTTCTTATCGATAAAGATGCTCTTGAAGAGCTCAAAGTTCAAGACGCTGCCTATAGGGAGGTAGAGTAAGCATGCCACGCCCTCGTTTTAGTGAGATGCTCGTAGAACGTAGACGACAGCTCGGACTTTCTATCACGCAAGCATCAAAGATCCTTCGCCTCAAGGAGCAGGCACTTATTGCTTTTGAGGAAGGCGATTTTAAGAATATGCCTCAGAGTGGCTATGCTCAGGGCATGCTTTCTTCATATGCTCGCTACCTAGGACTTAATCCGCGTGAGATTGTAGACCTCTTCCAGGAAGAGAGTTACGAGTTTGAAAACGGCACCTATTCTCATGAGCTGCGTCGTCGTACGCGAGACACCCAGTCTGGTCGTGGCATTGCGGGCTATGACGTTGTAAACGAGTCTGGTAGTAGGCCAAAGGCATACGTACAGTACCACGGTCTTCTTCCCACATCGGGCGGACCAGCTGGTGATATGGGTGCATTTGCAACTACGTCTGGTGTTCGCTCCAGACAAACCGGTGTGCCTCTGGGGGCTCAGGCATCTGAGGAGGATGCTGGTGGCTACTCGTATTCTCGCTATGCTACAGGTCATGCGTACAATGCCGGTATTGAAGAGGCTTCTCGTCAGAAGACTATGGCAAGCCGTACGCGCGGTGGCGTTCAGCGCAAGCGTGTGGGTATTGCAGGCGTTAGCATTCCAGCTTACAAAGACGATGTAACCAGAAGAACTGTTGCTCCAAGTGATTACACTGATGATCTTCGCTATGACAATGTAACTGCTCCTTATGAGCGGGCATCAACCATTTCTGGCCGTCGTGGTTCAAGAAATATCGCACAGGTAGATAGGCCTAATGTTCGCCGTCGCCAGCCATCTGGCGCTGCTGCTCAACAACGTCGTGCTCCTCAAAGACCAGGCGTTATGGGAGCACTTCAGAATTACTTCTCTGACACAGGACGCACAATTGCCACTGTGTTTGCTCTTGTTGTTGTGATTATTACTGCTGTTTTGCTGTTCAGCGTTCGTTCCTGCATGACAGCTCGTACTACGCCTACTACAACAAAGACAGTAAGCGTTAATAATTCAACAACTGATTCTTCAAAGAATTCCACTACTACAAATAGCAACACGGACACTTCTAAGAAGGATTCAACTGATGCTTCTAAGAACACCACTACAACTGAGCCAAAGAAGGAAGAGACTCCTAAGCAGACTACCGTAGTAGTTACCGTTGCAGACGGTCAGACCAGTTGGGTTGAGATTACTGTTGATGGTAAGAGTGTTGAGGCTGATGCAATCACTGGTCCATGGTCTCAGACATACACCGTCACTGATTCCATGAGCGTTCTTGCAGGTACACCTGGCGCTGTTGCGGTTACCGTTAATGGTACTGCTAAGCCATTTGATGCAAATGCCTCAGGTATTGGTACCTTGACTATTCAGGGCACTAAGCCTGCTGACGGTACTGCAGCAAATGCTTCTGGAACTCAAACAAACAGCACGTCAACAAGTACTACCGGTGGAACTTCTGGCACAACTAACAACCAGAATTCCAACAGCAATTCAAACAATAACTAAACGCCATGGGGCGAGAAGTTCTTCTCGCCCTGAATATACGGAGGGGAAATGGCTAAAGAATCAAGCTTTGACGTTGTGTCTGAAGTAGACATGA
>ERZ773013.2365-NODE-2365-length-10463-cov-3.260184_pt1 | contig 10463 bp, 8 predicted proteins | sample MGYA00511670_ERZ773013 | MGnify/ENA primary metagenome ERZ773013 (study PRJEB29015, sample SAMEA2738120) | human oral metagenome | biome: human oral; feature: human-associated habitat; material: saliva | place: China | collected 2257 ...
ATTTTCAGGCTACAAACTCAGAAATCCTACAATGATAGTCTGTGTCAGCCCTCAAATCCTTCGCAAAGATACACATTATCCACCAATTTTGCGCAACAGACATTCGATTTTTGCATCGTAAAGTATATTTTTCCTATATAACGATGATGGCTAAGGACACAAGGCTCACTCCATGTTCCTTTGTACTGATTTTGCACGCTGCTTGCTAGTTTCAGAGCCTCAATTAGACTATCTTTGTCTGCAATACTCACCTCAGGAGCTGTACCACAGTGCAGCCTGTTAAGGAGAAGATAACTTCCTCTCAACGTTCATTTTCTTATTGGCTTCTTGTTTCTCGATTGTGCCCGACGTAGCACAATATCGCAACAACAAATGAAAACAAACTGCTCAACAGTCAAACGATTTCCGTTTAAGCACTAATGACGGGTTGGAGCAAAAAGCAACCGCACATTCTCCGTACTTTTAGTTATCGCAATATGGATGTTTTCACAATTCAAAGCCCCTCATTTAACGCCCAAATTCGAAGTCAGAAAAAGTTGCTGGGAATTATGCGATTCTCAGAGAGTTTGAAAATAGAGATTTTGGGAACGTTTTTCAGGTATTTCGCGCGTTTTCTTGTAATCTGAGCTTGTTTATAGAAATCGACGGCTTGTTTGAGAAGAAACAACGTGTTGTTTTACCAAAAACAACACGTCATTCGTTCTATTTCAAGGGACATTTTTCAAATTATGTCCGACGAAATTTTTATTTCGTCCGAGAAAATTGGAAAAACGTCCTAGAAAATCGGGAAGAATTCAAGAATTCGAGTAAGATTTAATGGGCTGATGATTTTGAACTCACGTAGCATATATTCTTCTCTTCCTAGTTTACACAAAATTCTGACCAAAATTCTCCGTGCGTTTTAACACTCAAACCCGCGTATTTGGTTAATAATTCATTTTCTATGATGAATGTATACCTTCCTCTCAAGGAAAAAGCAGTGGATTAAATCAAATCGGTCATTAAATCCTGAACAGATTTCATGAGATTGTTGAGCTGATTAATTCTCGTTAGTTCAAAGGCGTAGCGGGTTACGATGAGAACAAACGAGAAACAAGATGCCAACAAGAAAACTAAATTTGTTCAAGATCTAATGACCGATTTGGGCTAAATGTATTACCTTTGCAAGAAGAGTAAACCCTCTATTCCACATTCTCTATTCCACCAAAATACAAATCCTATGCTCATCACAACCACTTATCAAGTAGATGGTCAACCCATCCGTCAATACCTTGGGGTCATCAGTGCAGAAAGCATCATTGGTGCCAACTTTATCAAGGACATTCTAGCCAACCTCACAGACTTTTTCGGCGGTCGCTCCAACACTTATGAAAAGGTGCTCCGTGAAGGTAAAGAAACAGTGCTCCGTGAACTTGAAAAGCAAGCCTCAATGATGGGAGCAAATGCCATCGTTGGTGTTGATATTGACTATAACACCGTAGGAGCTAACGGATCCATGCTCATGGTGGTAGCCACTGGTACTGCTGTTGTGCTCTAGACTCCACCCTCATCTCCTTTCGTCCCTTTGCTGCATGCCACTGACGTGCAGCTTCAATCGTTCTTCTTTGTAGATTTCCTGCTTGTTTGGAGATTTACAAAGAAGAACAGGATAATTTTATGCTACAATCTCATTTCAACTCAGAAGGACTCATCGAAGCCGGCTGCGACGAAGCTGGGCGCGGCTGTTTGGCAGGCGCAGTCTTTGCCGCCGCGGTCATTCTCCCTCCCAACTATGAGAACCCACTGCTCAACGATTCCAAACAGTTATCTGCTAAAAAGCGAGAAGAACTTCGTACTATCATTGAACGAGATGCGCTAGCTTGGTGTGTGGCACAAGTGGACCCTGAGGAGATAGACCGTATCAACATCCTCAATGCCGCCATCCTCGCCATGCACCGTGCTCTAGAGGGACTCACCATTCGCCCCGAATACATCATCGTAGATGGCAATCGATTCAAACCTTATCACGATAAAACAAGACGACACACGGATAAGGCAGTAAAAACCACAGAAGAACCAGTGATTATCCCCCACACGACCATCGTAAAAGGCGATGGAAAGTACCTCTCCATCGCTGCAGCTTCAATCTTAGCCAAGACCTACCGCGATGACTATATGACGGATCTCCATCAACAATATCCTCACTATGGCTGGGACCGCAATGCCGGTTATCCCACCCGCCAACATCGTGCGGGCATCTCCAAACACGGCACCACTCCCTACCATCGCATGACCTTCAACCTCTTAGGCGATCGAGCGCAACTCGAATTAGATTTCAAATAAAATTCCACTATTCCCATGCCACACTACGCAGACGTCGTTCTTCCTTTGGCAGTTCCAGGAGCCTATACCTATCGCATTTCTCCCACATTGGGAGAAAACCTTGTCGTAGGCTCACGCGTGGTAGTTCCCTTGGGAAAATCCAAACGCTACACCGGCATTGTCATCCGCCTCCATGATGGGAACAACACTGTAGAAGCCGAAAAAATAAAGGACATAGAGGAGTTGGTGGATGAACATCCCCTACTCTTACCTCAACAGATTGAGCTTTGGCGCTGGATGGCGCAATACTATCTCTGCTGCCCTGGCGAAGTGATGAAAGCTGCGCTTCCAGCTGGCTTAAAGCTAGAGAGCGAAACGCTTCTTGTAGCGACTGAAGATGCCGACCCAGATGATGAGCAACTGACGAAGACGGAACAAGCCCTCCTCCGCGCCCTCTCCAAAGCACAGAGTTTACAGCAAGTGCGCAAAACGCTTCCTCTCCCTGGACTGACGCGCGCGGCAAAACGCCTCATCGAAATCGGATGCGTGGAAGTGGAAGAGCGCGTGAGCCAATCATTCAAGAGCAAGACCACCACGATGCTCCGTTTGGCTGATGCCTATCATTCGGAGGAAGCCCTCTTACAACTGGACAATCAACTAAAGCGTGCGGAACGTCAACGCGAGGCGCTCCTTGCTTTTCTTGATATGGCAGGCATCGACAGTGTAACGGCTTTGAAAAACTTTGCTTTGCTCCAACCAGTACAGCGCCATTTGCTCCAAGAACAGCTTGGTGATTCTACCACGGGCATTCCTGCCCTCGTAAAGCGCGGAGTGCTCGAGACATACAATGTAGAGGTGGGACGTCTCAAACTGCACAAGGCTCTCCCCGAAAGCCTGCACCACCCTCTCAGCGAACCACAACAAAAAGCGCACGATGAGATTGTGGCTTTGTGGGAAAAACAACGCGTGGTGCTGCTCCATGGGGTGACTTCAAGTGGAAAGACGGAAGTTTACATCCAGTTGATTAAAGAAACGATTGCGCGCGGACAGCAAGTCTTGTTTCTCCTCCCCGAAATTGCGCTTACTACCCAAATCACCGATCGTCTCGGACGTGTGTTTGGAGAGCAGTTAGGGGTCTATCATTCCAAGTTTCCCGATAATGAGCGCGTAGAATTGTGGAGGAAACAACTTTCCGATGCTCCTTTCCCTCTCATTCTCGGTGTTCGATCTTCCCTGTTCCTTCCCTTCCAAAACCTAGGTTTGGTGATCATCGACGAAGAGCACGAATCGAGCTACAAACAGCAAGACCCTGCACCGCGCTATCATGCACGCGATACCGCCATCCTCATGGCACATCAGGCAGGGGCAAAGGTGCTCCTTGGCACTGCCACCCCCTCCGTAGAGACGTATGCCCACGCCCAAGAGGGAAAATATGGCTATGTAGCCATGAACCAACGCTTTGGCGAGGTGGCGATGCCCGAAATTGTGGTGGAAGACGTGGCTGAACTGCGCCGCAAACGCTTGATGCCAACCCCCTTCTCTCCACGACTGCGCGATGAGATACAAGCCGCTCTCCAACAAGGACAACAAGCCATCGTGTTTCTCAATCGCCGTGGCTACAGTCCAGTGCTCCAATGCCGCAGCTGTGGATGGTCGCCTCACTGCACACGCTGCGATGTGCCGCTGACCCTCCATTTGAAAATGAACAAAATGGTATGTCACTATTGTGGCACCCACTATGATGTGCCCACCCACTGTCCACAATGTGAACAGGCTGACTTGCGCGACATGGGAGCCGGTACGGAAAAGATTGAAGCTGCCATCGAAACTTGCTTCCCCCAAGCCAAAGTAGGGCGCATGGACCTCGATACCACACGCTCTCGCTCCGCCTACGAGCGCATCATTCGCGACTTCCAACACGGACAAACCAATCTTTTGGTAGGGACGCAGATGGTGACGAAGGGTTTAGACTTTGGTGGGGTGAGTGTGGTAGGCATCATCAACGCAGACCAACTGCTGAATCAATGTGATTTTCGCGCCCACGAACGTGCTTTTCAAATGCTCTCACAGGTCGCAGGTCGCGCTGGCAGACGCGGCAAACAAGGACGTGTGGTGCTCCAAACACGACAAGCCAAACTTCCGGTAGTGCAACAGATAGTGGCAGGAGACTATGGTGCAATGTTTCGGCAAGAGATGCGCAACCGCCATCAGTTTCGCTTCCCTCCTGTGGTGCGCCTCATCGCCATTTATCTGAAACATCGTGAAGAACGTGTGGTGGCAGGCGCAGCCCGCCAGTTGGCAGCGTGGTTGCAGCCTCAGTTTGGAGAAGACCTCCTCGGTCCCGACCGTCCGCACGTGGGATATGTGCAACTGCTCCACATTCGCAAAATACTCTTGAAGGTAGATCCCTCACGAAGCGCCACAGAAGTTCGCCAAATGCTTCGTGCATATCGCGATGGACTCATCGCCCTACCCCAATTTCGCAACGTAACCCTCTACTTTGATGTCGATCCAGTCTAGCCTTTTAGACTGGATTGATTTGTTTTTCCCCAATCCAAGAGGAGGAATATAGAAACTTCTCTTTGCTGAATTGCAAGAAAAACAGAAAAACTGCTACACTTTTTGCTGCACCCCTTGCCATTTTCAAAAATTCGTTCTATCTTTGCCCCTATCATGCTACGAATGTTCAAACGAAAATACAAGGCTATGATGATGGCATGGGTCATGCTATTGTCATTTTTGCCTCAAGTGTTGGTGAAGGGATTTCACCAGCATGGGACTTCGTTGGACAAGATGGAATGCAACTTTGTGGCACGCACCCTGCATGCCCCTTCTACTTCGACGGCTGAGGACAGAAATGCTCAAGCCACGCAAAAACAGCATGACAACCAGCGCAAACACCTTGCGCAACATCAGAAAAACTCTTCAGATGAGGGGAAAGGCAACAGCACAGATGGTCACGATTGCGCCATCTGCCATTTCTTGATTTCCCCCTTCACTCCCCCCACTTTCACCGCCTTTTCTTTTGGTGCTCCCACGGTGCGTGTTGCCTACCAGCAACATGCCGATGCGGTGTGCTCGGTTGCCGTGACCACTCCTCAACTTCGCGGACCTCCGCAGGCATAACACATTGGCGTAGATTCCTTTCACGTGGTGTAGACCTTCCTTTGAAGAGCCTCTATACCCGTCCGTCTAAGCCTTGATTTGCTCAAAAGGCAAATCTTCTACCCTTATTTTTTCTTTTTTGTATTCTCATTACGGAAACATCCCTTTTGCTTACGAGGTGTTTCTGCAGCTTCGGCGTTTGCATCAGGGATAACTATCACTATTGCTTTCCGGAGCGTAAGACGATGACTAGTATTTCTCTATGAAGCGATTTTTCTCAACGAATTTCGCCTTGTGGTCGATGGTTGTGCTGTGCCTACTATCTACCGCATTGCCTACATTTGCTCAAAATTCTAATTTCTTCCGCATCATTGTTTTTGATGCAGAAAATGGTGTCCCCGTGATGGGAGTTAGCGTGGCGCGACACAAAGACATCGCTCCCTCTGCTAGCGACGGCACATTGCACATCGCGTCTTCTCAACTCAAAGGCGACAGTTTGCTGCTTCGCGCAGTGGGATATTCACCTTTGGCAGTAGCTGTGGATGAAGTGCGCCACCACCAGCCGTTGCGCGTGCAAATGAGATTGATGAGCAATCAACTCAATGAGGCTGTGGTGAATGGACAACGGGTGATGCACACGCAGAATGCAGTGTTTCGCACCCTTGGTGCAGCAGAGATTTCCAAAAACTTGGGAGGAACTTTCGCAGAAATGCTCTCGCAAGTGTCGGGAGTGAGTATGATTCAAACGGGAGCTACGATAGCAAAGCCCGTGGTGAACGGCATGTATGGCAATCGTCTGCTGATTATCAACAATGGGGTGCGACAACAAGGACAACAATGGGGTGTGGATCATGCGCCCGAATTGGATGCTAACACAGCGGGACGCATCACCGTGGTGAAAGGTGCGGAAGGTGTGCGCTATGGTTCGGAAGCACTCGGCGGTGTCGTGCTGATGGAAGGACAGTTGTTGCCTTATGGTCAGCGGAAGTTGATGGGAAAACTGAGCGGACTTTACGGCACAAACGGACGAAAGTTCGCCTTTACGCAGCAGTTGAGTCAAGGTTTTCCTCTCTTGGGAGGAAATGCGGCTTGGCGCGTTCAAGGAACTTATGTAAATGGTGGCGACCGCAGCACCGGAAGTTATTTGCTCAACAACACTGGCGTGCGCGAAATGAATGGTTCGATGACCTTCGGCTGGCGAAATCCTCAATGGGAAATACAAGGATATTACAGTCTGTTCTCCACGGAAATTGGAGTTCTTTATAGCGCACAAATGGGAGACGAAAGTTTGCTTCGCGAGCGCATCAAGATAGGTCAGCCGGTGAATTTCTATCCTTGGACGCGACAAATCGACTATCCTCACCAAAAGGTGCAACACCACGTGGCGAAAGTGGAAGCAAAATACACTTTTTCCAACGGAAGTCGCTTATCGCTGCAGTCGGCTTTTCAGCATGATGATCGCCGCGAATACAACCAACGCAGAAATTATCGTTCGATGGTGCCTACTTTGGACTTACGTCTCAATAACGTTCAAACCGATGTGCAATGGAAACACACTTATGCTGAACATTGGTCGAGCGAAGTGGGAGTTTTCTACGGAACGATCAACAACTACAATGAACCTGGCACGGGAGTTGTGCCGATTATCCCGAATTATAGTCAGCAAAACCTGGGAGTTTTTGGGATTCAAAAATACACCGGACGCGATTGGGGAGCAGAACTCGGTGCTCGCGCAGATCGACAAACACTTGATGCGCGCGGAAAAGACATTTTTGGAGAAGATTACGGCGGTTTGTCGCACTACACCAACTTCACCTACTCTGCTGGTGCACACTATCATTTGTTGCCGCAACTCGATGTCCTCTCCAACTTCGGCACAGCTTGGCGCGCTCCGCACGTTCACGAACTCTACAGTTATGGTGTGGAACAATCGAGCGGACTCTTTGCACGTGGTGACTCCACGCTTCGTCCAGAAGTGAGTGCGAAATGGGTCACCTCTTTGCGTTTCAACACTCCGCGCTTCTCCGCTTCGGTAGATGCTTATCTCCAATGGATTGATCATTACATCTACGACGAACCCACAAAGGAGGTAATCACCATGGTGGCAGGAGCTTACCCCGTGTTTCAATATCGCAGTGCAAATGCCTTCTTCCGAGGGTTTGATGCTGACCTGTCTGCAACGCTACTTCCTAAATTGCGCTATGCACTGAATGGAAGTATGGTGTGGGCTAACGAAACAAAGACAAACCGGATGCTGCCATACATCCCTTCTTTCCGCACCACGCAGAGTTTGAGTTGGGAAATCGGAGATTGGGGACATCTGCACGACATTCACGCTAAAGTAATCCATCGTTTTGTGGCAAAACAGCACCGCTTTGATGCAAAAGCCGACTTAATCGACCACACTCCACCTGCTTATCAATTGTGGGGTGCAGAGCTAAGTGCCAATTTTGTGCTGCGCAATGGTCATCACCTCCATCTCCTTCTCACGGCAGACAACATCTTCAACCTCACTTATCGAGAATATACCAATCGCTTTCGCTACTACGCACACGATCTCGGACGCGATGTGCGACTCATGCTCACTTGGGATTTCTAAAGTAAAAACATTATCACAAGAAACATTCTAACACAACCCTTCGATATGAACAAATTTTTCTCCCTCCTCTCGCTCATGTTTGCGCTGCTTCTGGGTATGGCAAGTTGCGACACCACCGTGCGCGAAGCCGTCGACGAACGAAAAAGCAAAGACCACGGCGACCCCATCAGTGTACGCTTGACCTTGACTCCTGGACGTCTTGTAAACCAAGTCTTTACGCCACTCATTGACTCCAAAGTGGAACAGACGAACAGTCAAACCATCGAATATATGTTGCAAAAGCACATCGGATGGGCGCCAATCTCGAGCAGCAAATCTGGCTTCGACGTGTTTCTAAGTTCAGAAGACACAACCCTCGTCTATCGTCTCGACATCAAATACTTTGACCTTCTGCACAAAGACATCACTTATCAATTTGTAGAAAACGGTCAAGACAAGATTCACCAGCACTTTTTCACTGCCGACAGTCTTTACACGCAACAAGGAAAGATGCGCAACAACGAAAAAACAAACCTCATCTTGTCTTACACCTACGGCGACACCGACCCTTGGTCACAAGAAATGGGAACAAATGGTGTGCGCTGGACTGGAAAAGACAATCCCATCGGATTCAAAGGATACTTCCGTTTCCACAAAGCTCAAAAGTTTGACCTCAACATCCGCCTCATGCACGCGCGCGTTTCCAAATATAGCCGTCGCAATCACGCGCTTTCTCCCTTCTATGCGCCCTCCCCTGGACAACTCAGCGAAGACGCTTGGGATTTGAGCATGCGCTTCCCCATCACTGTCAATCGTCAATAGATTTCTCATCTATAACTTCAATAATTCCTCATTTTTCTCACTTCATTCACACATTGCACTATGAACAAAAAGATTCTCTCCCTCCTCGTTGTGCTGCTCAGCGGATTTGCTTTTGCAGCTTGTGGCATTGACGAAGCCTGGATTACCCCCGAATCTAAAATCGTCAAAACCGACACCGTTGCGGCTCACCACGACAAAGAAGTGGCAACCGATGATGCACCTGCCAAAGTGCAACTCACTCTCGCCGGAGGACACTTCCACGGAGTGGCTTTTCACCAAGATGCTGATGCCAAAGGCATTCTCTACAAAAAAGCGGTGCAGCACATCACACTCGTGCGCGAAGGCAACAAATGGAAACTCGCAGAAGGCAGCGACTCTGTATTTCGCGTGATGAGTGCCAACGAATACCAATATCCCTATGGCTTGTGGATCAAGTATTTCGACAAAAATGGCAAAGACATCACCACTGAAATTGCGGAAAATGGTGAGAGCAAGTCGCACCAACACTTCTTCCAAGCCAAAGATGTGGTGCCCACTTTCGATGGTAAACAACAGAAAGACGACAATGTCACCGACTCTTTGTTCAGCTACACCTACATGGACACGAATCCCACCAACGGCATCTTGAAGGAAACCACCGTTAATGGAAAAATCGTGCCTAAAGCTGAACTCCGTGGTTCTCGCGTCATAGGTGATAACAAATTGGGATTGATTTTCACCCCTGAAAATCCCATCGGAACGAAGGGTTTCTTCCTCTTCAAACGCGAGCGCAAGCGTTTCAACATGAACATCAGTTTATATCATTTTGAAAACAACGCCAAATTCCTCGGCGGCACTCCCACGGGTTTTGTCGCTCCTCGCGCTGGTCAGCGCAATTTGGCACATCTCGAAGCACAATTCACCGTGCCTTTCATCGTTTATGCCTCACGCGAAGAGACCGGTTTGTGGGAAAAACTCGAACGCGTCACCTTTGCTGACCTCAACACCGACGAACAACGCTTAGTCACTTCCACTGCTCGCGCCTACAACATCACCATTCCACAAGCCGTCAACGAATGGCTCGAACAAATCTTGGGTGAAGTAGACAAAGAGAGCGGTAGCCTTTGGTTCTAATCGCTGCACTACTCTATTATATAAAAAGAATCCGTGGACGAATCTCACATCGTCCACGGATTTTTGTATTGTATCAAGTCGTGCTACGGAGTCTAATGACCGATCTGGGTTAAATCACGCCTTGTGCCATCATGGCTTTTGCCACCTTCATGAAACCAGCAATGTTCGCTCCTTTCACATAGTTCACATAGCCATCAGCTTCTGTGCCATATTTCACGCACGACTCATGAATGCTCTCCATAATTTGGTGCAAACGCGCGTCCACCTCTTCGGCAGTCCACGACAAGCGCGCAGAGTTTTGACTCATCTCCAAACCAGACACCGAAACACCGCCTGCGTTGGCAGCCTTGCCCGGTGCATAAAGGATTTTAGCTTCCTGGAACACCTGGATAGCCTCGGGAGTAGAAGGCATATTTGCCCCTTCACTCACTGCAATGCAACCATTTGCCACCAGTGTCTTCGCGTGCTCGCCATCGAGTTCGTTTTGTGTGGCAGAAGGAAGTGCGATGTCGGCCTTGATGCCCCAAGGCTTCTGACCTTCAAA
>ERZ773013.2367-NODE-2367-length-10459-cov-2.721549_pt1 | contig 10459 bp, 7 predicted proteins | sample MGYA00511670_ERZ773013 | MGnify/ENA primary metagenome ERZ773013 (study PRJEB29015, sample SAMEA2738120) | human oral metagenome | biome: human oral; feature: human-associated habitat; material: saliva | place: China | collected 2257 ...
TGAGCACCGGTCAAGCTCTAAAGTCTTTGGCGCCTATTACGGGGACTCGCATGAGTGCCCGCGCTGCAGTTGTCATTGACTGGGAGAGCGAGTGGGCACGCCACTATGCGATCGGTCCGATTAGTTCTGAAAATCCCACAGATTCGTGGGGGAACTTCGCGCCCGCTAAGTCCTGGCACCAAAGCCTGTGGGAAGCGGGAATCGCGACCGATGTCGTGGGTGTCGATAACGACTTCACCTCCTACGATCTCATCGTTGTGCCGGCAGTCTTCATCGACTACCCCAACATGGCGCACTCTTTGCGCATTGCTGCCGAGCGCGGCGCGCAGGTAGTCATCACCGCCCCAAGCGCAGTTGTCGACAGCCAATGCGGCGCTATTTTGGGCGGATACTTGGGATCTCTTGCGAGCCTTGCCGGAGTGAAGGTTGTCGAGCACTCGACCTTGACCGGCCCCTCTCAGGGGCGCACTTACGATGCTCGCGAGAGCACTGCTTACAGGATTTCCGGTGCCGTAGAAACTCCCGCTGCCATGAACTGGTGCGGAATCGATACCGACAACGAGGCTCTCAAGCGAACCATTGAGCTGGTTGGAGACGCTGCCAAAGACCTGCGCTCGGGACGCTGGGCCGAAAAGATCGTGCCCGCCGGCGAACATGAGTGGCGAGGCCTCGGCGAAGGAAATTCCACGGCCAGCGTTGAGTGCGTGGCCTACTTTGATGGCCGAGGCGGCGGAGTCGACCTCGCGGGAGCGTGCGCACTGAGCAGAAACCGAGTTGGGCAGGGCTCGGTGTGGTATGCCGCAGCCGACTTCGATGCACTCTCGCGATCGGTCCTTGTGCGCATGTGGGCGAGCTACGCGCGAATTCTCCCCGTGTTCCCCGATCTTCCTCGAGGAGTTGAGGCACAGGAACGCGAGGGCTTCCTCTTCCTCCTCAACCATTCCGATCGTGCAGTTGAACTGAGCGGGATTGTGGGCAAAGATCTTCTCAGCGGAAGTGAATGCACGGGACACGTGGTCCTAGCTCCGCGTTCAGCAATAGTCGTTGAGAGATAAGGGATCACATAGTGGAGAAGACGCATGCGGATGCTTCGCCTCTCCGTCTCCACGAACTCTCCCTTGATCAACTGCCTTCCGATACGCGACGCGTACTCGAGGGGATTGATCGAGTGCTCGTCTATTCAATCCCCATGCGCGTGCGTTTTCGAGGGATTGATGTGCGCGAAGGCCTTCTCCTCCATGGTGAAGAGGGATGGGGAGAGTGCGCCCCGTTTTGGGACTACGACCCCCAGGAATCTGCTGCTTGGCTTGCCAGCGCATTGGAGGCTGCGCGCATTGCCTCGCCGCGGCCTCGTCGATCAAAGGTCCCCCTCAATGTGACGATTCCCGTGATCGCAGCCGATGCTGCACGCCAGAGGATACTCGACGCTCCTCAATGGATGACCGCGAAAGTAAAGGTTGCCGATGCGCGTTCCGACCTTGAGCATGATTGCAGGCGCGTCGAGGCAGTCGCCGAGGCGCTAGCCGAACGACACGGCTCATCCGCGCGGGTACGTGTCGACGCCAATGGCGCATGGGACCGAGAGAGTGCTCTCACGTGGATCGCGCGTTTGAATCGTGCAGCAGAGGCAGTGGGCGGACTTGAGTACGTTGAACAACCCTGCATGGCAGTTGAAGACCTCGCATGGCTGCGTCGAAAACAAGACGTTCCCATCGCCGCAGATGAATCGATTCGTCGCGCGGAGGACCCCCTCAACGTCGCGCGTCTCGAAGCAGCGGATGTGGCCGTCATTAAGATCGCGCCCCTAGGCGGAGGACGTGCGGTTACTCGCCTTATTGAGGAACTCCCCATGCCACTGGTGATCTCTTCGGCACTCGAGACCAGCTTTGGCTTGGATTACGCGGCGCGAGTGGCATGTACTCTGGATCAGGCACCACGTGCGTGCGGGCTGGGAACCGCTAATCTGCTTGCAGCAGACGCTGCGCTCACCCCCGCGCTCATCCACGACGGGTGCATGATTCCATCCGAACTTTCCTTGAACGAAGCTTTGGTGAGCGAAGCACCTATTGACAGCTCTCTTACTCAGTCCTGGGCTGAGCGCCTGACTGAAATGGCGCACTATCACTAGAAGAAAAGACATGTTCCCATCACAAGCTCTAGCGCAAGGCATCATTGACTCCCTCATTGCGGGCGGAGTTCGCGACTTCGTGTACTGTCCCGGATCGCGAAATGCTCCTTTCGCCTATGCTCTTGCTCGCCTGGAAGCCCAAGCCGAGAGTCCAATTCGAGTTCACGTCAGGCTCGATGAACGCTCCGCCGCCTTCTTCGCCTTGGGATTGAACCTTGATGCGAGTGCTTCGCAGCGACGAGGCCCTGCGCGCGCCTGCGTCATTACTACCTCGGGAAGTGCGGTTGCCGAACTCTATCCCGCGATTGTCGAGGCCCACTACTCTCGTGTCCCGCTGCTGGCCATCAGCGCCGATCGCCCTGTCGACTTGCACGGAGTCGGAGCCTCCCAAACCATGACGCAGCAGGGGCTTTTCTCGCCTCACATCGTGGGGGAGTGGAACTTCTCGACCGCGATTGAAGAACTGGGGAGCATTCCTGATCGCATGTGCCGGGCTCTTGCGGCAAGTGCTGGTCTGCCGAGTGGCACGCCCGGTCCCGTTCATATCAATTGTGAATTCCGCGATCCGTTGATTCCCGAAGAATCCCAGAGTGAGAGTGTGTGCGAGGCCCATGAAGGAAAGCGACGCGCGGGGGTATCGGTCTATCCCACGCATTTCCTTCGCGATCCCTTGAGTGAGAACATTCTTGATCCAACACGAGCGACCGTCGTCATTGCGGGACAGGGAGCTGAGGAAGCAGTGCTTGAGTGGGCCGCTCGCTCGCGGGTTCCGGTTTTCGCCGAGCCAATGGTGACCGGGGTTCCTGAAGATGTACGTATTCCTTTCCAGCAGACGCTTCTTGACGATGAAGAGATTACGGGGCTTTTTGAGCAGATCATCGTGACGGGACGGCCGACTTTGTCGCGTCCGGTTCAGGCCGTGTGTGCTTCCGGGAAACGAGTCGTGGTCGTTGCCTCCTACGGTGAGTGGCCCGATCTGCACGGAAGTGCATCATGTGTTGTCCCATCTCTTCATGACGGTGATTGCGTGGACGAGGCCCGCCAACTTCCCCTCCTTGAGGCGCTGCGTGAACGCGTGAAAGAAGTGCGCGCGGGGATCGAGGAGATGATTGCCTCTTATGGGGATACCCTGAGCGCACTTGGAGTGATGGATATCGTGTGGCAGCTGTGCCCGAGGATTTTCCTCGGGGCTTCCAACCCGGTTCGTATCGCTGACCTCATCGCGCATCGCCACGAAAATGCCAGTGGCCCCACTCAGGTCTGGTCGAATCGAGGACTGGCGGGAATCGATGGCAATACCTCAACCGCTCTTGGATGGGCGAGCGTGTGCGCGCGCCTCGAAGGTGCAGATTGCTCGGGGGTGACTGCGGTGATGGGGGACCTGACTTTCTTACACGACGCCTCTGGTTTGGGATTGCCTCGCGGTGAAGAGTTTCCGCCTCTTCGAGTAATCGTTCTTGATGATTCCGGTGGCTCAATCTTTGAGAGCCTTGAGCATGGACGCACAGCACCGACGGAAATGTATGAGCGTTATTTCGGGGTCTCACAGCGCGCGGACATTCCCGCACTCGCCTCGGCATACGGCGTAAAAACCCGCACTATTTCCTCGCTTGCCCAGCTTCGCGAGATCCTTGCGTCACCAGTTGAAGGACTGGAAATTCTTCATCTTCCTATTTCGCGGCCGACGAGAGATATTGCGCATCTGCGATCCTTGTAGCATGCTAATGTAACAAATTGATAACGATTGAAATGGGTTGGCGATGAATACTGACGAAAATACACCCGAAGACGGCGCGCGCTTCCAACCGCTGATGAATGAAACACCCGAGCAAAACGCCTCGGAAACTCCTAGCCCTGTCCTTCCAACTCCCGCAGCTCCGGATGCTAGTGACGCAAGCTTTTCGCAGAGTACGCCGGTCGCCTCGGCAGAGGAAACCGGCGCAGAAACTGTAGAGGCAGCACCGGTTGCCGTTGCGCCCACTCCGGTCAAGCGCGGCCCGGGCTGGGGAGCCCTCTTCCTCGCCATGGTCTGCAGTATCGGAATGGCAACCGGTGGAACCCTGGTACTTGGCCAGAATCTGCGTTCCTCTGTTACCACCCCCTTGGTCAGCCAGACTTCCGCCCCTGCACAAGCAAACTCTGCTGGAACTGCGGTCGATTGGGAAGCAGTTTCGGCAACCGTGTCTCCCGCGGTCGTGACCATCAACGTCTCTGGGCAAAACTCTTCCGGCGTCGGATCAGGCGCGATCGTTGATTCCTCCGGCAACATCGTCACCAACTACCACGTCATCTCCTCGGTCGTCGATGGAAGCGGAAGAATCCAAGTCACCCTGACCGACGGGCGAATCTACGAAGCAAAAATCGTTGGAACTGACCAAAGCACAGACCTCGCAGTGATTCGCCTGGTCAACCCGCCTTCGGATCTGGTCGCCGCGCAATTCGGTCAATCTTCCGACCTCAAGGTCGGTCAGCCCGTCATGGCGATCGGTTCACCCCTGGGCCTATCAAATACCGTAACGACTGGAATTATCTCGGCGCTTAACCGTCCCGTCCAGGTGCAGGCCTCCGAATCGAATGACCAGGGCAATTCGAAAGACCCCTTCAATCAGCTTCAACAGCAAAACAACCAGGCGGTGACGACGAACGCAATTCAGGTCGACGCCTCGATCAACCCCGGTAACTCTGGCGGTCCTCTCTTCAACGAGCACGGGCAAGTGATCGGAATTAACTCCTCGATTGCCTCGCTGTCCTCGTCATCGAGTTCTCAAGCGGGATCGATTGGTCTAGGCTTTGCGATTCCCTCGGACCTGGTCGTTTCCGTTGTCAATCAGCTCATCCAAAATGGCACGGTCGACCACGCCCGGCTGGGAGTTTCCATTACGACGGGTGCTGCGCGAGTTGGAAACGATACTCGCGCGGGAGCGCAGATCTCCGCAGTGACTCAGGGCTCGGGCGCAGAAGCCGCTGGATTGAGGGCCGGGGACGTCATCACGGCTGTCGACGACAACACTGTTTCATCGGCGCAATCCCTGGTCGGATACGTGCGGCGCTACATGGGTGGCCAGGAAGTCAAGGTGACCTACGTGCGTGACGGCGTTGAAAATACCGTCCACGTAAAACTCCAGTCGGAAAACTAGGCTAGACGCCTAAAACCTCAAGAATCGGCCGCATCTTGCTCTGAGTCTCTTCAAATTCGCTGCTCGAAAGGGAATCTGGCATGATTCCGCAGCCGGCGAAGACTCGCAAGGTGCGGCCGTGATCTTCAAGTTGACCGCAACGAAGAGCAATCCCAAACTCGCCATTACCGGCGCCGTCAATCCAGCCCACGGGCCCCGAGTAACGGCCTCGTTCGATGCGCTCGTGAGCGTGAATGAGATCGAGAGCATCATCAAGGGGGGTGCCGCATACCGCAGCCGTTGGATGCAACTGTGCGACAGCATCGAGAACAGAGCCTTCGGGAAAAGATGCGTCAACATCGGAACACAAGTGAGCGATATTGGGGAGTACGAGGACCTCGGGACGTGCGGGTGCGCGTACGTCCTGGGCAATGGGCAGAAGAGCTGCGACAACCGATTCAAGGGCGAAAAGATGTTCGGAGCGATCTTTCAAAGATAGCGGGAGCTTTTCCGCATCTTCGGGACGGCAGCTTCCTGCTAGGACCCGCGAGTGGAGGTGCCCGTCTTTCAAGGAAACCAACATTTCCGGGGTTGCGCCGATCAATCCGTCAACGGAAAAAGTCCAGGTTTGCGGGTAGCGCTCATGAAGACTCTCAACGAGGGCAGCCTCGTTAATTTCGCCGTCGCTGCTGATTGTCAGGTCGCGCGCCATCACAACTTTTGCGGCCTCTTCATTGCGCAGTGCGTCAATCACCTCGTCAACAGCCTTGCGCCACTGTTCCTCGCCCATTGCGCCGGGGCCGCACTCAAGGTGCGAAGGAAGAGTGTGCTGGCGGATCGGCGGCGCAAATTCGGGTTTCACGCGAGAATCTGTTGAAGCAGCGATGACAAAGCGCTGCGAACCGGAGGTGATGATTGTCAATTCCGGAACGATGATCGTGCGCTCACCATCGTCTTCAAAAGCGCAGGATACAAATGCAAAAGGAAGAGTGGGGAGGTTTTTTCCCCAAGCGTCGCGCGCGCCCTCGCCCCAATGAACTTGGGCTTTTTCACGCAGGAGATCCCACACGCGAGCGGCCTCGGTGATCGCAGCATTTTCCCCGGCCTCAACCAGAGGAGGGCAATCCTTCCCCCGCTTCCAGCTCCAGGCTTTCCCCCAACCGACCATGGCCTCGTCGCGGATCCACGCGCATACCCCGGAGGAGGGAAGCAAAGAGAAGATTGGCGCGCGCCCATACTCGCTAGAAGGGTCAATAAGATCAACCCAGCAATACAGCGTCGGGATCGTCGAGAAATGTCGAGAGGGCATGAGTCAATGCTAATTCCCTGCACGTCGATGAGCGATTGAGTGTGCCTAAAACACGCACAAATGGGAAAATAGACACATGAGTGCACACACTTCCTCTCAGCCGCGCCGCGCCGATCTTGGGAAATCTCAAGACGAAGTAGCTGCGATGTTTGACGACGTCTCCCAGCGCTACGACGTGATGAACGCTCTGCTCAGCGGCGGGATGAATTTTGTGTGGATGAAGGCACTGACCGCGGCACTCAAACCCAGGCCCTCCGACTATATTTTGGACCTGGCCGCTGGGACCGGCGCCTCATCGGTAGCGATCGCGCGCAGTGGTGCTCGCGTTGTCGCATGTGACCTCTCGGCTGGAATGATTGAAGTGGGACGCGCTCGCCACCCCGAGGTTGATTTCGTTCAGGGCGATGCCATGAACCTTCCCTTTGCGGACAATACTTTTGACGCGGTCACAATTTCCTACGGACTACGAAATGTTCCCGATCCGAAGCGTGCCTTGGAAGAGATGTCTCGCGTGACGCGTCCGGGTGGGCGTTTGCTTGTCTGCGAGTTTTCGACGCCGACATCGGCGCTCCTGCGCGCGAGCTACTCGCTGCACCTCCAGTACCTGATGCCCCTGGTTGCCCGCTTTGCTTCCTCGGACGATGTTGCCTACGACTATTTGGCGGAGTCGATCCTTGACTGGCCGGGTGCCCCCGAAGTTGCCGCCTTGATTGCCGAGGCCGGGTGGAGCGATGTGCAGTATCGTTACCTCACGGGTGGCATTGTTGCGCTTCATCGAGCCTACAAGGCCTAGGGGGATGCGGAAGACTTCCGGTCGTTTGCAGAGTGTGGACTGCAGGCGGCCGGATCCTTTTATGGGCCGTAGTTTCGGGGCGCATAATGGGAGAGTCGAAGAAGACTGTGTGAATGGAGCCTTCATGTCCACACCACTGCGCGTCGGAATCATTGGATTGGGAGCGCGATGCTCCATTGTCGAAAACTGTCAGGTTTCCTCGGTACCCGCTGAACTAGTAGGCGGCTGTGATCCCAACCCCGCAATGCGCGAGCGCGCTCGTGAAATCCTTGGTGACCATCCGTGGGTAGAAAGTCTGGAAGAGCTTCTTGACCTGGGAATTGATGCCGCAATTGTTACGAGCCCCGATGACACTCATGAAGACATCACATGCCAGCTGCTAGAAGCTGGGGTTGGAGTCTACTTGGAAAAGCCCATCGCCATCACCATTGAAGGTGCCGATCGCGTGCTTGAGACCGCGTTTCGCACAAAGACACCACTGTACGTTGGACACAATATGCGCCATATGGCCGTTGTCCGAATCCTGCGCCAAGTTATTCGCGATGGGTTGATCGGCGAGGTCCGTGCGATCTGGTGCCGGCACTTCGTGGGAAACGGCGGCGACTACTACTTCAAGGATTGGCATGCTGATCGCAGCCGTACGACAGGTTTGCTCTTGCAAAAGGCCGCACACGATATTGACGTGATGAATTGGCTCTCCGATTCTGTGCCCGAGCGGGTCGTCGGAATGGGGGACCTCATGGTCTACGGAAAGCTCACAGATCGCGGTGGCCAGCGCAGCGATCGCGTCATGAGTGACTGGTTTTCCTATGAAAACTGGCCGCCGGAATCCCTCACGGGACTCAACTCCGTCATTGACGTTGAAGACCTCTCGATGTTCATGATGAGACAGGTCTCAGGAACCATGATTTCCTACGAGCAGTGCCACTTCACTCCGGATTACTGGAGAAACTACACCGTCATTGGAACCCTAGGGCGCGCAGAGAACTTCGGTGACGGCGACGGCGGAGTGGCGCGGGTGTGGAAGCACCGGAGTCGTTGGGAACCTCAAGGCGACATTGAAATTCCGATCCGAGGTGATGCTCGTGGTCACGATGATGCCGACGTCGCAACAATGGACGAATTCTTGCGTTTTGTTGCTCACGGAGATCAAACAGATACGACCCCTTTGGGTGCGCGTGAGGCCGTTGCCGCAGGGGTCCTTGCAACGAAGTCGTTACGCGAGGGCAATATTCCCTTCGATGTACCACGGGTGGCCCCGCACATTGCTGCCTATTTTGAGGGCAATCAAGAGCGAGGCCACCGGTAAAGATTCGCGTGACGAACGGCTAGAGGCTAGCCGAATGTGTAGCCACTGAAGGAAGAGACAATCTTCGCCAGGAAGGCGAAAATGCTCTCCAGTGCGGCGTTGATCCTTCCCGTGCGCGCGAGCTTGCCGGAGCTATCCGGGGTGCTTTCCCTATCTCTTGCCGAGGCCGGAGCCGTGGGAGAAGGATGAGTATCGCTTTGCTCATGTGTGGAAGGCTCTTGCGCGGAAGGGGAGATTTTCCCAAGGCTGAGGTATCCGGGAAGAGTTTCCCCCATTGCCTCGTTTGCGAAAGCAAGTGGAACGCCATTGGGTAGGGGGTTCACGACGCGCACAACCGCGGTAAGTTCATTATCCGAAGCGGAACGTGGTGCGGGGGAAACTGCCGATTTTCCGTCGACGTTGAGCGTGGCCTCGACGATGGTGGAAGTTTGCGGCTCAAGAGAAGGCAGAGGCGAGTCGATGCGAGTCGATGAAACAATGCGCCCCTGCGAGTTCACCAAGGCGAACTCAATGGGCCACGAGGCGTAGAAAGGCGCAAGGCCGATATTGGTGATCTCTGTTTCGACGGTGACAGAAGCCCCTTGTGTACTCAGGCGAGTTTTCTTCGCCTGCAATGTGTAACCCATCAGAGCGCTCGCTCCAGCGGCGCGCTCGTGGTCTTCACCCGTGTAACCGATGCTGAATCCATTGTGGTTGATGAGCCATGTTGGATGGCTTTCCTGGATGGAAGTTACGACATCGTAGTTGCGTCCCTGCGCTTTTTCTTTTTCAAGATCCGGGCAGTTGAGGGGCTCGGAGAAAATGCAGGTCTGGAGTGAAGGGTAGAGCTCGCCCCCGATGGGGACCTGTTGCCACGCGCTTTCTTCCCCGTTCTTCTTGAGATGCGACAGGAAGTGCCAGCTGACGTTGGGAAGGGTTGAGTAGGCGAAGGAATCGTCGTGATAGCCCATGTGGTGGGCTTTCGTAGCGGCGGTTGGGTGACGGAACTGAATGGGAGTCGTGTCAAAAGCCTCGTCCCATGCTTCGACGAGGCGCGCGCGGGTTTCGCTGGAGGGCATCCAGTTTTCCCCCCTTGGATTCTCCGGACTCTTCTCTCCGTTCATGGGGTATGTGTGGTCTTCTCCCCAGAAACCGATCAGGCCGGCAGTGATGTAGCCAATGCGCGGATCGCCGTCGTATTTCTGGCCGAATTCTTTGATGAAATCGACGAGCATCTCTTGGATTCGAGGGTCGTCGTAGTTGGGCGAGAAAGAATCGGTATTCCCGTAAACGCTGTAGTGACGCGATGTATCGATGCCTTCTTTGATGAGATAAGTGGGGACGCCGCTCTCCTTCTTGGGACAGTCGAGGTAGAAACGGAGAACTGTCTGGTGTCCGCGGCTCGCAATGGAGTCCAGCATCTTATCGACTTTTTCCCAGTTGTATGTGCCCTTGTTAGTGACAACAGAGTTGACTGGGAATAGTGCGAACTCCATCGTGTAGGGGAGTGGGTGATCAGCGAGATCCGGCTCGCTTCCGTCCTCGGGAGCAAATGGGAGAAAACCTTTAAGAGGATTAGAAATGGGAGCGTCTGCACTGGCAAGCTCCTGCCATTGTCCTTCGCCTGGTCCCTCGTTTGCTTCTGCGGGGAGTGAGGCAACAAAGATCGAGGCTGTGAGTGCGCTTGCGAGTGCACATGCGCTGAGTTTTCTCATCGTCAAAAGAGGTCTTTCGCTCGGGTGAGTGTGGTGCTCACGAAAATGTCGTTTCCTTGGCCTTTTATGCGCGCTGAGCAACAATATCTATCGAAGCTTGCTCCGTACTG
>ERZ773013.2369-NODE-2369-length-10448-cov-3.359761_pt1 | contig 10448 bp, 9 predicted proteins | sample MGYA00511670_ERZ773013 | MGnify/ENA primary metagenome ERZ773013 (study PRJEB29015, sample SAMEA2738120) | human oral metagenome | biome: human oral; feature: human-associated habitat; material: saliva | place: China | collected 2257 ...
TCATGGTCATCCGCGCCATGAAGGGGGAACAGCTCCCCGTCTACGGCGATGGAAAAAACGTCCGTGACTGGCTGCATGTGGACGATCACTGCAGTGCCATTGATGCGATTGTGCGCCGTGGGGCGGAAGGCTCTGTCTATAACGTTGGCGGGCACAATGAGCGCTCCAATATCGATGTCGTCCGTACGATCCTGCGCGTTCTGGGCAGGGGAGAGGAACAGATCTCCTACGTCACGGATCGCAAGGGGCACGATCGCCGCTATGCCATCGATCCGACCAAGATCGGACGGGAGCTCGGATGGCAGCCGCAGACGAAATTCGATGACGGCATTGAGGCGGTTGTTGCGTGGTATCGTGAGCATACGTCGTGGTGGGAGGACATCCTCAGCGGTGTCTATGAGAAACGAAATGCCGAAGCATGACGCAGTGGCAGCTCCTCTGTGCGGATGCAGGCGACATGCACGGCGTGCATAGGAGGAAAATGCGTGCTCTGTTTTAAGGATGTCTCTGTGGACTACGGGTGCGGAGACGCTACGGTCCATGCGCTCGCGGATGTGTCCGTGCAGCTGGAGCGCAGCACGGTGCTTGCCCTGATCGGTGCATCGGGCTGCGGCAAGTCGACGTACCTGCGCTGCCTCAACCTCATGAACCGCGAGATTCCGCGCTGCGTGGTCGAGGGCGAGATCAACTATCACAACCACGACGTAAACACGCCGGACGAGAACCTCTTCGAGCTCCGCAAGTCCATAGGCATGGTGTTCCAGCAGCCCACGTCCTTCAGGAAGTCCATCCGCGAGAACATCCTCTTCGCGCCCAAGCGCTACGGCCGCATCAAGAGCCGCGAGGAGGCAGACGAGCTGGTGGAGACGTCACTTAGGCAGGCGGCCCTGTGGGACGAGGTGAAGGACAAGCTCAACCAGAGCGGACTTGGCCTCTCGGGCGGGCAGCAGCAGCGCCTCTGCATCGCTCGCGCCCTGGCCACCAGCCCGGACGTCCTCCTCATGGACGAGCCCACGAGCGCCCTCGACCCCATCTCGACCTCAATGGTGGAGGAGCTCATGGTCGAGCTCTCGCGCGACCACACCGTTGTGGTCGTGACTCATAACATGCAGCAGGCAACGCGCGTGGCCGACAAGACCGCCTTCTTCTACCTGGGCCAGCTCATCGAGGAAGCGCCCACGGCAGAGCTCTTCTCGAACCCGCGCGAGACCCGTACACAGGAATACCTCTCAGGGAGGTTCAGCTGATGGCCATCCAGACCCGCTCCAAGCTTACTGCTCAGCTCAAGGACATCGAGGACCTGCTCGTCCGCTTTCGGGACAAGTGCGCATCCGACATCCGCGCCACCGGACTCGCGGCTACGGGCGATAAGGGCGCTCAGGAGGGCCTCGCCCGCAGGCGCAAGGCCGAGGACCGGCTGCGCTCTTCGATCGAGTCGTCCTGCCTCGACGTCCTTCTCCTCCAGCAGCCGCTCATCGGCGACGACATGCGCTTTGTCACCGGTGCCTTTAGGATCGTGTCCGACCTCTCGCACATCGACGGCATGACGCGCGACGCGAGCTTCCTCGCAGCCGAGGTTCCCGAGAAGGCAACGGCCAAGTTCAGCTCTGAGTTCACTCAGATGGCGGACGTCACGGCGAAGATGGTCGAGAAGGCCGTGGACGCCTTCTGCAACTCTGATACCACCTCCGCACAGGAGGTAATCCAGGAGGACGCCGAGATTAACCTCATCTACGGCGATGTGACCGATAAGCTCGTGGCGCAGATTCGCGAGGGCAAGTCCTCCGCCCGCTACCTGCCCGAGGTGCTCATGGTTGCCAAGTACTTCGAGCGTATCGGAGACCTCTCCAAGCGTATTGCCTCATGGGCCATCTTCCGCGTGACGGGCGAGCATGTGACCGAGAAGGGCGTCGACCCCATTCCCACGGACGATTAGACTTGTTATGTAGGTTGGCTAGAGAAGGGATGGTCTGAGGCTGTGCCAGGGAAGGCGTCTCCGGTCTCGGGCGTGGTGTACTACGTCGAGGATGACAAGAACATCCGTGAGCTTACGGTTTATGCGTTGCGCCAGGCGGGGCTTGATGCTGCGGGTTGCAACGACGACTCGGAGTTCAGGCGCATGTGTGCCGAGAGGAGACCCGACGTCATTCTCCTCGACATCATGCTTCCTGATGCCGATGGCCTCGACATCCTTGCTCGTGTGCGCCACACGCCCGGTCTTTCTCGTGTCCCGGTGATGATGCTCACCGCGAAGGATTCCAAGCTCGACAAGGTGCGCGCGCTTGACGGTGGCGCCGACGACTACCTCTCTAAGCCGTTTGGTATGATGGAGCCGGTGAGCCGCACGCGTGCACTGCTCAGGTGTGCGGGGAGAACGTCGGACATGCCCGAGCGCAAGGCGCTCTCCGTCGAGAACCTCACTCTCTGGCCGGACCGGCGCGAGGCCACCATCAACGGCCAGCCCCTCTCGCTTACCATGCGCGAGTTCGACCTGCTCGAGTTCCTCATGAGAAGCCCGGCGTGGTCTTCTCACGCGAGACGCTCCTGCAGCGCGTGTGGGGTTGGGACTTCAACGGCGGGTCGCGCACGGTGGACGTTCACGTGCAACAGATTCGTGCGAAGCGCGGTGACTCCTCGGACCTCATCGAGACCGTCCGCGGCGTGGGCTACCGCATGCGCGGGTAGGCGACGGGCGTGGGGGAGAAGGTCACAAAGCCAGTAGACAAGACCCGCTCGCTTCGGAGGAGCGTGTTTGTCTCGCTTGTCGTTGCATGCTCCGTGGTTGCGGTCGTCCTTCTCGTTACGCTCTCGCTTTTCTACCAGGCATCGGCGCTCGACGAGGCGCGGGAGATGCTCGCTCGCGAATGCGCCGCAGTTGCCACCGCCGTCGATGACGAGGACGGCACCGCCGGCGAGATAGGGCTCCTCTCCTCAACGGACTTTGGGGAGGAGCGGGTTACGCTCATTGCCCCCGACGGAACCGTTCTCTACGACTCCCGCGTAGATGCGGCAACGCTCGAGAACCACGGAGACCGCCCCGAGGTCAAAGACGCCTTCCAGACAGGGGATGGCGAGTCGGACCGAGACTCGGACACGCTGGGATACGTGAGCCTCTACCATGCGAAGCGGCTCCCCTCTGGCAACGTCGCTCGCCTTGGACTGGAGCGGAGCAGCGTCGGCCGCATCCTGAGCCAGGATCTCGTGCTCATGGTGCTTGTTGTGGCGTGCCTGGTCCTTGTCTCCTGGTTTGTCTCGCGCGCCCTCGCAAGCCGGTTGGTTAAGCCCATTCTTGAGATCGACCCCGAGACCGGTGACGCAAAGGCGCCCTACGAGGAGCTGGACCCATTGGTCTCTCGTCTCAACGAGCAGCACCGCGACCTTCTCGACCGCATGGACCAGGTTCAGAGTGCCGACGACATGCGCCGAGAGTTTACCGCCAACGTCACGCACGAGCTCAAGACGCCCATCGCTGCCATCTCCGGTGCCTCCGAGCTCATACGCGACGGAATCGTGCGACCAGAGGACATTCCCAACTTTGCCGGCCGCATCTACGACGACGCCCAGCGTCTCTCGTCCCTGGGGAGCGACATTCTCACGCTCTCGAAGCTGGACGAGACGGAGCGGACGCAGGACAGGCAGCTCTTTGGAAGCGTCGAGCCCATTGACCTGCTCTCCGTTGCCTCCGACGTGTGCCAGCGCTACGAGCAGCGCGCCCGGGATGCAGGCGTGAAGCTCAAGCTGGACGGCGTCTCCACCACCATTCAGGGAAACGCACGCCTGCTCGACGAGATGGTAGGCAACCTTGTATCCAATGCCATCCGATACAACCGCAAGGGCGGGAGCGTCTTTGTGTGGGTGCTGCCCCAGAACGGTTGTCCCTGCATCCGCGTGAGCGACACGGGGATAGGCATTCCCGAGGAGGACCAGGGCAAGGTGTTCGAGCGCTTCTATCGCGTCGACAAGGGCCGCAGCCGCGAGAAGGGCGGCACCGGGCTTGGGCTTGCCATCGTCAAGCACGCGGCTGCATTCCACGACGCGAAGGTCGACCTCAAGAGCGAGCTTGGCAAGGGAACCCAGATTACGGTGACGTTCCCGTGAGACAAAGGGAGTTTCCCTTTGTCTCACTGCGTGACGCGCACCGTTGTCCCGTGCTCGCTTGCGCGCAGCGTGCGCACCCAGAGCTGCGGCATGGCCTCGCTCGCGGCTTTCGCCACGCTTGCGGCGCGCTCGTCTCCGTCGGCAATTGCGAGCATGGTCGCGCCAGAGCCCGAGATGAGAAACGTGCAGGCGCCGTTCTCATGGGCAACGTCGTGAAGCATCTGGTAGTCGGGGATGAGCGGCGCGCGGTACGGCTCGTGGATCCTGTCGTGGCAGCACGCGCGGATGGCGTCGGCATCACCCTTGGCCATGGCGCTCACCATGGCGAGGCAGCGGCCCACCTGCCAGGAGACGGTGCTTGTTGGAACCATGGCGGGAAGCGCCCGGCGGGCGTCTCGGGTGAGGACGCGGTAGGGTGGAGCCATGCAGACGAATCGCAGGTTGTCGGCAACCACCCAGCGCGTCGTCACGGTCGTGGCGTCCTCCACGTAGGAGCTCACAAGCCCGCCCATGACGGCGGGGGCAACGTTGTCGGGGTGCCCCTCGATGGCGGTTGCGAGAGAGAGAGTGCGCTCGCGGTCGAGAGGAAGCCCGGCGAGTGCCTGGGCGGCCGCGATGCCCGCAACCACGCAGGTAGAGCTTGACCCAAGGCCACCGGATGACGGTATGGTGCAGGACTCGGTGATGTGAAGCGGCTGGGGCTCAAGTCCAAATTCCCTGCAGCCACAGAGGTAGGAGGTCCAAACCAGGTTGTCCTCGCCCGCAAGCTCGGGAGCACACCCATCAATCTTCAGAGTGTCTGTCGGCTCGAAGGAGAACTCCGCGGCAAGGTCGAGCGCAAGCCCCAGGACGTCAAAGCCAACGCCGAGGTTTGCTGAGGTTGCGGGAACGCTCACGCGCACGGTGCCAGCCATCGGATCTCGTCCCTTCTCGTCCGCGCTCACAGGAAGATCCTCGCGCAGGCAGACTCCACGAACGCACCCATCTTGTCACGGTCGCAGACGTTGTCGTGCAGGCTCTCGGCGTCGCGCAGGCTTGAGAGCTGCACAGGCGCCTCAGTGCCGGTGACGTGCTCAAGCGAGTCCATGCTCGCAAAGCCGTTCATGCCGGACGCGTCCACGCCAAGGGAGCCAAGGACGTCTGCCGGGAACTTGTAGGGGCTCGCCGTGGATAGGCATACCCGGATCGTGCCGTCCTGGGGTAGGGCATCCAGAACGTACTTGGCAACGGCGGTGTGTGGGTCGATGAGCTTGTGGCAGTGCCCCCAGGTGGTGCGGATCGTCTCGCGTGCCATCTCGTCGTCTGCGCGGCCGCAGCTAAAGGTCTCCTGGATGCGGGCGAGAAGCGCTGGCGGCACGGTGTAGGCGCCCTTGTCGGCAAGGTCTGCCATGAGGGACGAGACAAGCCCCGCATCCCCATCGGAGGCAAAGTAGAGCAGGCGCTCGAGGTTGGAGGAGACCAGAATGTCCATGGAGGGGGAGATTGTCTTCACGAACGGGCGGCGCTTGTCGTAGGTGCCCGTGGTGAGGAAGTCCGTGAGGACGTCGTTGGCGTTCGACGCCACGACCAGCCTGCGGACCGGCAGCCCCAGGCGCTTGGCGTAGTAGCCTGCCAGGACGTCGCCAAAGTTGCCCGTGGGGACAACATAGGTGACCTCGTCGCCCTGGGCGATGGCGCCGGAGCGAACGAGCTGGGCGTAGGAGTCAAAGTAGTAGGTGACCTGGGGAGCAAGGCGACCGACGTTGATGGAGTTTGCGCTCGAGAGCACGACGTTTCTGGCCGAGAGTCGCGCCGACAGCTCGCGGTTGGAGAAGATGCGCTTGACCTCGGACTGGGCGTCGTCAAAGTTTCCACGGATGGCGCAGACCGCCACGTTGCCGCCAATCTGCGTGACCATCTGGAGGCGCTGGATGTCGGACACCTTGCCCCAGGGGTAGAAGACGCAGACGCCGGTGTGGGGCACGCCAGAGAAGCCGTCGAGCGCCGCCTTGCCCGTGTCTCCGGAGGTTGCGGTCACAATCATCACATCGTGCCCGTCACCTTCGCGCGCAACGCCCATGAGCTGCGGAAGCATCTGAAGTGCAACGTCCTTGAAGGCGCAGGTGGGACCATGGAAGAGCTCGAGGAGCCAGTCCTGGCCAAGCGGAGTTACAGGGCAGATGGCCGGGGTGTCCCACTGAGAGCCGTATGCCGCACCCACGCAGCGGGCCAGCTCGTCGGCAGAGTAGTCGGGGAGGAGGGTCCCAAGCACACGCTCCGCCGTCTGGGTGAAGCTGCTTGAGCACACCTGGGCCAGGTCGATCTTCTCCTCGCCAAGGGAATCGGAGACGTAGAGGCCTCCGTCAGGCGCCAGGCCGGCGAGAATTGCTTGCTTGCTTGTTACCAATTCCCCGCGCGAACGGGTGCTGTGGTAGAACGTTTCCACGGTTGGCTCCTTGTGTCGTTTGGCCTTGCATCGTGTCCAGCACGTATCATAGCTGGTGCCGTGCGTTGCCGTGCGGCACGTGGCATGTGCCGACACACATTCGAAAGAGATTGGAAGCCGATGAAGATAGCCATCCTGGGATACGGCACCGTTGGCCGTGGCGTAGCGCAGATCATCGAGGAGCGCGTACCCGAGGTCGAGGTCGCCCGCATCCTCGAGCTGCCAGACCGTCTCACCGACCCGCGCATGACCCCCAACTACCAGGACATTGTCGACGATCCGTCGATCGAGCTCGTGGTTGAGTGCATGGGCGGCATCGAGCCCGCGCACACGTTCATCCTCCAGGCGCTCAACGCCGGCAAGCACGTGGTGACCTCGAACAAGGCCGTTGTGGCGGCGCACTTTGCAGAGTTCGCCGAGGCCGCCTCCAAGGCGGGCGTCGGGCTTCTCATCGAGGCTTCGGTGGGCGGCGGCATCCCCTGGATTGCAAGCATCGAGAAGGTCCGTCGCATCGAGGAGGTGCAGTCCTTCTCGGGCATCATGAACGGAACTACCAACTACATCGTTTACTCCATGCTCAAGGACGGCGCGGATTTCTCCGAGGTGCTGAGCAAGGCACAGGAGCTTGGCTTTGCCGAGAGGGACCCCACCGCCGACATCGACGGCATTGACGTGCGCAACAAGACGATAATCTCTGCTTCCGTTGCGTTCGACGTTGCCTGCACGCAGGACCTTCCCGTCACCGGCATCAGGAACCTTACCAAGTACGACCTCAGCCTCTTTGGCAGCCGCGGCCTCACGGTGAAGCTCATCGGGCGCGGCGTCCAGGACAACGGCCGCTATGCCGTCTCGGTCGAGCCCGTCGCCGTGAGCACCTCCACGCTCGAGGCAAACGTGCCCACCAACTTCAACCTCGTGACACTTGACGCGCCCTCTATTGGCGAGCTCAAGTTCTACGGGCAGGGCGCAGGCAGCCTTCCCACCGGCAACGCCATCGTCCAGGACATCCTCGACTGCGTGGCAGGCAGAGGGCCCACCTATGACTTCTCCCGCGGCCTCGCGTATGACCCAACCATGCTCCACGGACCTTACGTGTTCCGCACCGAGGCCACCATCCCCGGCTCCACCTTCTACGAGCCAGGCGCTGTCATTGTGAAAGACCTTACCGCCGTGCAGGCGCGCGCCCTGCTCGACGAGGCCCTGAAGTCCGACCCAACCACGTTCATGGCGGCCGTGTCCGCGAACAGCTAGGAGAGGTTCACATGATCAAGATCTGCAAGTTCGGGGGTTCCAGCGTCGCCACCGCTGATCAGTTCCGCAAGGTCAAGTCCATTGTCGAGTCGGACCCAGACCGCCGCTTTGTGGTCGTGTCTGCCGTGGGCAAGCGCTTCTCGGGAGACAACAAGATCACCGACCTTTTGCTCCTCGTGAATGCCCACATCGAGTACCACGTGGACTGCCCCTCGCTTCTCGCCGACATCGAGCAGCGCTTTGTCGACATCGCCAACGAGCTCGGCGTCAAGTGGCCCGTTGCCGAGAAGTTCGAGACCTTTGCGGCAAACATCAAGAAGCACTCGCCTGAGTATGTAGTCTCGCGTGGCGAGTGGTTCACCGCCAACATCATGGCCGAGTACCTTGGCCTGCCCTTTGTTGACGCCGCCGACGTTATCGTGTTCCACCACGACGGCAACGTGGACATGGAGCGAACCGCAGCCCGTCTCAAGGACTTCGCGCACAGGAACGGTGCCTTCGTGCTTCCCGGCTTCTACGGTGCGACGGTCGACGGCGCAATCAAGCTCTTCCAGCGCGGCGGCGGAGACATCACGGGCGCCATCGCGGCGCGCTGCCTCGACGCCGACGTCTACGAGAACTGGACGGACGTCTCGGGCTTCCTCTCAGCTGATCCAAGGATCGTCGAGAACCCCCGCTCCATCCGCCGCATCACCTTTGACGAGATGCGCGAGCTCTCCTACATGGGCGCCTCGGTCCTCCAGGAGGAGGCCATCTTCCCGGTTCGCGAGGTCAACATCCCCATCAAGATCATGAACACCAACCGTCCCCAGGACGCGGGCACCACGATTCGCGAGACCGCGGAGGCCGGTGCGGACGAGCACCTTATCACCGGCATTGCCGGCCGCAAGGACTTCATGGCGGTGCACGTCAAGAAGGCCCACATGTCCAACGAGGTGGGCGTGGTCTCCCGCGCACTCTCCATCTTCGACCGCTACGGCGTCTCCATCGAGCACATCCCCACGGGTGTCGACTCGTTTGGCGTCGTGGTGGCGGCCGCTGACGTCAAGGACAAGATCTACGCGATCGTCAATGACATCCGTCGCGAGATCAAGCCCGATGACATCGTGATGGTCGACAAGCTCGCCCTCATCTCGGTGGTGGGCCGTAACATGTCCAAGCGCTCGGGTACCTCGGGCAAAATCTTCGGCGCGCTCGGCGACGCGGGCATCAATATTCGCATGATTACCCAGAGCTCCGAGGAGATTTCCATCATCGTGGGCGTCGACAACACCGATTTTGAGCGCGCAATCAAGGTCATCTACGAGCGCTTCGTTCGCAACGAGATGGTCTCCGCCGAGTAGGACCACGCATTCACACGCCTGCCCCACGGGCACATGCAGAGAGAGGAATCGCCACATGGCAGACAAGACCGTCGCCATTCTCGGCGCCACGGGCGTCGTTGGCACGCAGATGATTCAGTGCCTCGAGGAGAGGAACTTCCCCGTTGGAAAGCTCGTGCCCCTTGCGAGCGCGCGCTCGGTTGGGAAGACCGTCACCTTCCACGGCGAGGCCGTACCCGTGGTCGAGGCCACGCCCGATGCCTTCGAGGGGGCAGACATTGTCCTTGGTGCAGCCGGTGACTCGACCGCCAAGGCCCTTCTCCCCGAGGCAGCCAAGCGCGGCGCCGTGTGCGTGGACAACTCCCATGCCTTCCGCCTCGAGCCCGACGTACCCCTGGTTATCCCCGAGATCAACGCGGCCGACATCGCCAACCACCCGCGCAACATCATCGCGAATCCCAACTGCGCCACCATCATCGGTCTCGTTCCCACCTGGCCGCTCCACAAGCTCGCCGGCCTGCGCCGCCTGATCGTCTCCACCTACCAGGCAGCCTCTGGTGCCGGCATGCCTGGCCTCACCGAGCTCCAGCGAGAGATGGGCGTTGTTGCCAACGGTGGCGAGATGGGCGACACGAGCCCCTTCGCGTACCAGCTAGCGGCCAACCTCGTCCCGCAGATCGGCTCCTTCAAGGACGAGGGCTACACCTCGGAGGAGTGGAAGATGCAGAACGAGGGGCGCAAGATCATGCACCTTCCCGAGGTCCGCGTGAACTGCACCTGCGTTCGCGTGCCGGTCATGCGCTCTCACTCCGAGTCCATCACCGCCGAGTTCGACCGTCCCATCTCGCCCGACGAGGCACGCCAGGCGCTTGCCTCAGCGCCTGGCGTCAAGGTTGTGGACGACCCGGCCAACCTGCGCTACCCCATGCCTCTTGACACCTCCGACCAGGACCTCGTGTACGTGGGCCGCATTCGCCGCGACCTCTCGGCCCCGGATGGCGTGAACTCGCTTACGCTCTGGTGCTGCGGCGACCAGATTCGCAAGGGCGCCGCCACCAACGCCGTCCAGATCGCAGAGCATCTTCTCTAGGGCGTGGGGAGTCCCATGGCGCTTCTTTCCAGCTACTACCTCCCTGGCATCTACGTGGAGGACAATTCCATCGATGTCCCGCTCGACTGGCGCGGCACGAGTCCCGCCGCCCTCGCTGGCGTGACGGGGGACGAGCCTTCCGCACTTGCCGTGAAGGGTGCCGCCGAGCAGCCCGACCAGGCATTTGTCGGCAAGAGCATCAAGCTCTACGAACGCAATGTCTTTCATTATCTCAAGGGATTTGCCCTCTATCAGAAGGGGC
>ERZ773013.2371-NODE-2371-length-10447-cov-10.937548_pt1 | contig 10447 bp, 9 predicted proteins | sample MGYA00511670_ERZ773013 | MGnify/ENA primary metagenome ERZ773013 (study PRJEB29015, sample SAMEA2738120) | human oral metagenome | biome: human oral; feature: human-associated habitat; material: saliva | place: China | collected 2257 ...
GGCCACTAAACACACTGAGGCCCCAGCCCACCACCGTGGGCTGGGGCCTCAGTGTGTTGAATCTGGTCGTGTGTGAGCGCTGCATGATGCCTCGTGGGTCATCCTCGCCGAGGGTGAAGCGAGTCGTTGGGAACTATCGCTGTTGGAGAGAACCTTCGAGGGAGACGTCCGCTTCTGTCGGGTTCTACTCCTTATGTGTCCAGAAGTGTTTGACGACCCACGTATCTCCATCAGCTACAAGCAGCATGGTGCCTTCGTAATGGTCGACAGCTTCATCACTCTTCGAAGAGAAAGAGATGGTGGAGTAGTCAGGTTTAGTTGCGTCATTGTCTTTACGAATAGCGGTTCCACTCTTCTCGGAGTAGTCGAATTTAATGCATGTTCCGCTAATTTGATCTGGCGTAGATGTACAGTCCCATATCTCTTTCGTCATGAGGTACTTGATTGTTATCGGTCGTGTGACAATTCGATCTGCATGAAGTGCCTGGATATCGTTATTTACTCTGCTGCAGTAATCGTCGTTCTGGCATACCTTCATGAAGTCTTCTGTGTCTCCGGTATTGAACGCATAAGCCCAGAGGTCGGCGTACCACTGCGATGTTGCTTGGGCTCCAATTTGTCCACCTGCGTGGAGGTGTGGCGGGGGAGTGGGCTTTGGGACGTCAACGGGTGTCGGTTCTGCGGATTGAGGGGTGTCTCCCGATTGGGAGCCAGATTGCGCGGTGCTGTCAGACTGGGGTGACTGTGCCCCGGACTCAAGTTCGGCGTTCGCGTGGGCTCGAGCATTGAAGGCGTGGAACCCCAGGAACGACGCGCCGATGATGACAACAGCGGCAATGGCGGCGCCGAACCACTGGCCGATGGTGGAGAGTTTGGTGGTCATGGTGCATCACTCGCTAGTGCCCTTGGCTTTCTTCCCAGGTGTCGGTGTTGCTAATGAGGAGGTGGGAGAGGCGGAACGGGCCCGTTGTCTCCGTGGTGGTGACCAGACCGTCGATGGTTTGGGTCTCTCCGGTGAAGGGGTTGGTGGCCGTGCCTGCCCAGGTGGTGGTCAGCGTGATGGTGCGCGTGGCGTCGGGGTAGGGTCCGTCGAATCGGGATCTCCAGCCGTTTGGTGGCGTGTAGTAGTGGCGGATGAGGGCGGGGTCGGTGTTGGGATCCATGCCTTCTTGCCAGGGCATGCCCGGCGAGGTCGTGGTCAGGTCCGGGGTGTCGTCTCCCCAACTCCACGTGTAGGAGGTGGCCGTGAGGGTGATGGTGATGTCGTGGCCCAACAGGTTGATGACGTGGGTTTGAGTGGGATGGGTGGCTGCCACGAGCGTGGGAATGTACTTGTTCGTGTAGGACACCCCTTCGGGCCGCTTGTGCAGGCCAGCGCCATCGGCGTGGATGGTTGTGGCTGCGTAGTAGAGGATCTCGCGCGTTGTCGGTGTCCATCCGGCGTCGCCGCTCTTAGAAAACAAAGGACGGCACGAATATGGAGTGGTGCTGCCATCTGCATCAACGGCTATGTGCCCTTTGCCATCACAATTCCACTCCTCCATAGACGTCACCGCCTCAGGACTCGCCTTTGCATTGTTTGTGAGCCGTGGGATGTCGTCTGTGGGCTTATGGTTGTTGGAAGTACCACCAGGTGCGTCTTCCGTTTTCGAGATTTCTGTTGCAATCGTCGTGTCTGGTCCGTCCGAGTATCCTGTCATTTTTCCATGAGGCTCATCTGTGGCATATGAGGGCACAGTTGTTAGGAATAATGAGAACAACAATCCAAAGAGAATAGAAGCACTCGGGAATGCAAATTTAGCCTTCATTGTCACCAATGACCCTTCCCTGCGTCTCGACCCATCCATTATCTGTCCAGGTCATAATGAATGTCAGTGTTGACTCGTAGGAGGTGCTAGCAGTGTCTAATTTTGTCTTTGTGCAACTTATACCGTCGCTTGATTCGATCCTGAATTTGACAAGAATTGATCCTTCGGGAACATCTTTTCCATTTGCTTCTATTGGCTCCACCCGGAGCACGTGCTTAATATTGGATTCCAATCCGTAGGTCCATCCGTTCGTATACTGTTTAGTCACGTCTGCGATGTAGTCCGATGCGAATTTCGACGTTGGGGAGGACATATCCGAGAATGGCTGTGTGTCTCCTGTGTTCCAGGCGTAGACCAACAGTGCGAGGTAGTGTTCTGCGGCTGCTTCCGCCCCGCGTTCACTGTTTTCCTTTGCCGCCTCGGGTAGTTCGGGTTTGGTGTAGGTGTCCGCTGCGAACTGGGCTGGGCGCACGAGGACTCCGTCGGGTCCGATTTGGTAGCCGCCCGACATGGCGGCCTCGCTCGACACTGTGGGGGCGGGTGTGGGCGCCGCCGTGGGGCCTGTGGCTGCGACGGTGGGTGTCTCGCCCCAGGCGTGCCACCAGCCTTCGGCGACGCCGTTGACATAGAGGGCGAAGAACCCGCCAATCACCAGTCCCACAACTGCGATGCGGATACCCCAATCGACAGCGCCGACGCGCATCCAGGAAGGAGCCTGGGGGCGCGTGCGGCTGGTGGGCAGTTCACGCTCGGGCGTGCGGCGCGACGCCGAGTCGAGGAAGGCTTTCTCTTCCTCAGCAACAGATCCATCGGACAGGGGTGAGTTCTCCATGGTGTGCCCTCCACGGTGAGATGCGTGTTGGTCCGCCCCCGCCGTTGGGGGGCGGACCCTTCCCTGTCAGGGTACGCGCAGAACCGACACGAAACACTAAGAATGCTGCGCAACCATCACGCACATCCTCCCATCCGTATTCCCACAACCGCACGTATGTGCGCACCCCAGCTCATGCCTCGTAGCGAGCCATGGACGATGACGAACAGAAGCCGCCGCAACGGTCACCTAGGACATCCACCGGGTGCAGAGGACGCCACCCTAGAGGAGCCGATCCAACGCTTCCCGAATCTGCTGTTCCTCCCCGGATCCGATCGTGGGCAGACGCAGGACGTGGATCCCATAGACATTCATAATCGAGTCTTTGAGTGCGTCGCGTCTCTGCTGTTCTTCGCTCATACCGTGGAATTCCCAGCCGTCTACCTCAATGGCAAGGAAGACCCTTCTCGAGCCCTTCACACGGATCACGAAGTCCAGAGCGCTATCTGAGAACACGAACGTGTACTGCTCATCACTCAACCCACCCACGTGGGGCAGAGCGTCCTTGAGGGGAACTTGCTTCCAGTACTCGAAGTGCGAATATTTTTCCTCTGCAAGTATCTCCTGCAGGCATAGCTCGGCAACATTTTCTGCGGCAGAATAATCTGAACTGGAATTCTTGACACGAGAGTATCGCTCGAGCGATTCACTGTATGCTCGATATAGGACGTCGAAGATGGAGACGATGTTCGACTGGACGAGGCTGCGCGGATCGCGCATCTCAATGTAATCAAGAAGTTCCCTAACATTGCGACTAAGCCGCACTCCACCGTTGGTCGTCACGACAATGAGGCGATCTTTCGCGCGTGAGACGGCTACATTCGTCAGGGCATTATCGTCGTAGAAGTCTTGTGCAGCGGCCGGATCATTGGCATTCAGAACGGTCGACAGAACGACCGTGCCCGCGCCTCGTCCCTGGAATTTGTGAACTGTTTCCGCAAGCCAGCGACCATGTTCCCCATCGCCAAGCTCTGATTGGATTCGCTTGGTCGCTCGCGTTGCCTGCGCACGATACGGGGTCACGACGCCAAGGATAAAATCACCGGAGTTCGGGTCTCTGTTGTCTCCCTCTCCGATCCCCTCGCGGAGCACTTGCATTTCCTGAAGCTGAGCGATGATATCAATTTCCCGCTGCGAAAAGCGCCCACCCCCGTGGAGTGGATGACGTGCATGGTTACCAGGCGCAGCGTAGACAACCATGAGTGGATCGGGTGCATCCTCGCCAGGATCGCGCATCGGAATGAGCTGACCACCGTAGTACGTACGGTTACAGAACTCGATAATGTCCGGGTGGCAACGGTAATGCTCTTTCAGCAGCGTGTTCGGCACCCGCGCGGACTTCGGCATCATTTTGACGGAGTCGAGCAACGAGAGTGAGCGCACGTCGAAGCGAGCCTCAGGGGGTTCCTGCTTGCTCTCGTCCCACCCTCGGAAGACCGGACTAAGCTGCTTGTCGTCTCCGACAATCACAGCGTTACGGGCTTTACTCAGTGCCGCCATCCCCTGGGGTAGCAGAACCTGAGAGGATTCGTCGATGATGACCCAATCGAGCAGAGTGGCCGCATTCAGATTGTTACGGATCGAGAAGCAGGTGGAGGCAACAACGGGATAAGTGCGAAGCAGTTTATCCGTCTGATCACGCATTTTCGATGGCTCCACGTGTATCAGGGACCGATGTTCAAACCTGCGCAGGAGAACAGCATCGAATGCATGTCGAGAGTGCTCACGATACTCCGCTGCCACCTTGGCCAGACCATCGCCGACTGCGCGTTCCTCTGCTTCCTCGAGGCGCTGGGCGAGTTCCTGTTCATGAGCACGGTAGAAGGCCGTCTGGATCGCTGATTGAATATCCGGATCTCCCAGGTCAACACCCTTCAAGAATCCGTATGCAAAATAGCGACGCACTCTCTCAATCAGTCCGCGAATGCCGCGCCCTGGGCTCGGTAGGCAGCGCGCGAGAGCAAGGAGGTCTGCGAGAGTCTCAGAGTTCTTGCCCGTGACGGACAGGTGCGAGATATCGGGGACCGTACGCCCGCTCTCCCGTACCTTTTCTTCAAATACTTGGCGCTCGCGTTGAGTCTCCGTGAGCTTCGAGCGAAGCTTGGGAATATCACGAGCATCCTGCCACAGGGAGGCGAGGCGTTCTTCTTCGACGCGTAGAGCCTCTGGCGTTATCAATCCAGGTGATTCCTTGAGTCTCTGCTGCGCCTCTCGTTGCCAGTCACCCCGGTTCTGATCCTTGATCGTCTGGGATGCACAGAACGCATCGACACGATCCCGGCTACCGAGGGTTGCAACCAGAAAGTCATATCCTTCTTCCGTCAGTTTGTCGACGACGTTCTCCACAGCAGAGTTCGCACCCGCGACGATACCCACCGTCTTCCCCTGCGCAACCAGCGTGGCAATCAGATTAAGGATCGTCTGCGTCTTGCCTGTCCCGGGCGGGCCGTCAATGATCGAGATCTGATTCTCTAGTGCCGCACGAATCGCATTGCGCTGATCGATGTTGGAGTAGAAGGGCATGATGATCCGGTCGCTGGCACCGGTCTGCGTACTACTCGTTCCTCGCAGATATGCTTCGAGCGCCGAACCGCTGGGGGCCTTCGGTAGGTTTTCCCACAGATTTGCAAGAATCGCATCCGGCTTAGCATTGTGCTCGGCTGTCGACCACCTCTTGTTCCCCTCGCCCTGCCACGTCGCCCCCACACGCACAGCCTGCGCACGCACTTCCTCACGGACATACTTCATGATTGGAAGGCACTGACGCTGTGTTTCGGTCATAAGGTCAAGCGAGACAGAACTTCCAACGCGTGTGCATGTGCCCAGGTTGCCTTCCTTATTTCTATACTCAAGCACGTACCGAGGTTGAACCGAGGCATCAGACGTCCTGAGTTCGTACACGTGCTCTACATTCCGCCGCAGATCTCCATCAACGTATACCAAGTCCAACTCGCCAATTTTTCGGTGCATCACCTGGTTGTAAAGTCGTGCTCTCGCATGACCGAATGTACGTTTGTCACCGCTAGAAAACACGATATGGATACCGTTGCCATACGGCTGCGCTGATATGACCTTCTGAGTGTAATCCAGCCACTTTTGACCTTTTTTTGTGTCCACCAGCAGCAGTACCTGCATCTTCTTCGGATCGACGGACTCCATGCCACTCCCCCTTGAGTTTTACACCCAGGATAGGCGACTTATCAGACCGACGGTAGGTTGTTGAACACCCACGCTGCACGGGGGCGGACGCAGATGTGCATGGCCGTTCGTAGACTGCACGCATGGGTATGTCGCTTGTTTTTCTCCTCGTTGGCTTAGTGGTTGGTGCCCTCCTCGGGTACGTGGGCGCGGTGGCGCGCCGGGCGTCGACGCCTGACCAGGCAGGCACGTTGCGCGCGGAGGTTGCCCGGTGGCAGGCGCGCGCGGAGGAGCTCTCGCGGCGCGTCGATTCTGCCGAGTCCCGCTCACAGGGTGATGCTTCCGTCCTACAGGCGCTTGCCCCGGTCCGAGCGCAGCTGGAGCAGATGACGCAGCGGGTTGATCAGATGGAGCAGATTCGCGCTCGTCAGCATGGTGCCCTCGCCGAGCAGCTGCGCGAGTCCGCGAGTCGCGAGGCCGAGCTGGCGCGCACGACCGCTTCCCTGGAGGGTGCTCTGCGGTCGCGTAGCGCACGCGGCACGTGGGGCGAGGTCGAGCTGGCGCGCATCCTGGAGGCTTCCGGAATGCTACCGCACGTGGACTTCGCGGAGCAGCGTTCGATTGGCTCGCTCACTCAGGGACGAGGCCGGGGCGGGGTCACATCGTCGGGTGACCTCGGCCGTCCCGACGTCACGATTCACCTGCCCGGGCAGGGGTTCCTCGCGCTCGACGCGAAGGCCCCCATGGATGCATACCTGCGGGCGTGTGCCATTGATGAGAGCGGAGAGGACGCTGAATCTCGACGCCGCGCCGAGCTGTCGGCGCACGCGAAGGCGCTGCGTTCTCACGTTGAGGCGCTGGCTGGACGCGACTACGCGCGGTCACTGGGCGCATCACCCGAGCTGGTCATCTTGTTTGTCCCATCCGAGGCTGCCCTGTCGGCAGCACTGCGCACTGACGCGTCGCTCCTAGACGACGCGATGGCTCGAGGCGTGGCCCTGTGCTCCCCCGTCACACTACTGGCGGTGGCGCGCACGTGCGCCACCGCGTGGGCGAGGACGTCCATCAACGAACAGGCGGACCAGGTGATCGCGCTGGGCCGCGAACTGTACGAGCGCCTCGGCGTCGTCGCCGGCCACATGGAAAACCTGGGCAAGCACCTGGCCAAAACCGTGGACTTCTACAACAAGACCGTGTCGTCCATGGAAAGCCGCCTCCTGGCCAGCGCGCGGTCCGTGAGCGCACTCGAGGAGGCCTCGAAAAAGACCATGACCGTCACGTCCATCGACCCGGATGCCGCCCAGGTCCGCGCTTTCACGAAGCCTGAGTTGACGGGCCAGTGAGCGTGTCGGCGATCCCGTCCAGCTGCGCGCGGATCTCCTCGAAGGGACGGTCCAGGTCGAGCGTCGTCGCGCTGATGCGGTTGCCGCTCATGCGGTAAGTGGCGTCGGGCTGGATGTCCTCGTCGGTCGCGGCGTAGAGGAGCATGCCCGACACCTCGATGCTCTCCCCCGCTCGCTCGAACGCAATCTGCTTGTTCTTCACGTACGCGAAGATCTGGTACAGGTTCCCCGAATGCACGGTCCTCTTATCGAAGTTGCTCTGCATCGTGGCCGCGTAGTACTTCGCGTCGATGATGAGCACGCGGCCGCGAGCGCTCAGCGTAATGTCGCTGCGCATGGCGGGCAGGCCGTCCGAAACCCCGTCGTCGAGCGCCCAATCGATGAAGGACGCGCTGGCGTTCAGACGCGGATGCTCCCTGCGGTAATACTCGAGGATGAACTTCTCGTAGAGGCGGCTCATGCGCTGCTCGTCGAAGAAATCCATCATGCGCGTGGTGCCGTCGCTCTGGGTTTGGAGGAGGCCCTTGACGATGAGCCAGCACACGGCCATCAGCATGCGGTACGTGCGGTTGTTGCGGTTGTAGCGCATGTTCCAGTCGACCGTGTGCAGGTCGATCTCGCACACGTCCGCGAAGAACACCATGAGCTTTTTCAGGCTCTTTTTGCGCGCCTTCGAGATATCCGAACGCACCAGCAGCGCGACCGTCGCCTTGATGACGCGGTTCATCGTCGTGTCGACGCTGAACTCGTCGTAGGAGCACACCAGCTGGCGGCGCAGAACCGCCTGCGACTTCACGGACTCTGTGACCTCGATTTTGCCGCGCAGGGAGGAGCGCGCCTCGGTTCGGCTCACGTACTCCTGCCCGAGGCCTCGTTTGAGTTGCAGGGACACGCCCCGCTCGAGGATCGCGGCGCACAGCTCGGCCGCGTTATCGAAGTCTTCCGTGGCCACGGAACGGTAGCCCTGCTCGGTGAGCGCCGAGAAGGCGTAGGCGAGCATGTGGAAGAGGTTGCGGACGCGGATCACCGCAGCGGCCTACGCAGCCTGTCGGCCCACTCGCGGACCTTGCCGGGTTCGTCGAACCAGTACTCCTTGAGCATCGGGATGAGCTCGTACTCCACGATCGAGGCCAGGGCCGCGTCGGTGCAGTTCTCAGGTTTCATGTTGCAGAAGTAGCTGTGCCCGATGCAGAAGCCATCACCGAGGGACTCGTCCTCGGCGATCTCCTTGTTCAGCGACACCACCTCGCTCACCAGGGCCTCGAACCTCGAATTGTCGAGGCCGGCGCAGTAGTCGTGGAAGCCCTCAGAGTCGAAAGCAGGACGCAGCTCCACGAAGGCGAAGCGGCGGCGCAACGCATAGTCGAGCATCGCGAGGCTTCGGTCCGCCGTGTTCATCATGCCGATGATGTGGACGTTTGCCGGCACGCTGAACAGCTCGTGGGAGTAGAGGAGCTGGAGTTCGTTTCCGCGCTTATCGCTTTCGATGAGCATGAACAGCTCACCAAAAATCTTGGAGAGGTTACCGCGGTTGATCTCATCAATGATGAAGAAGTAGTCGTTCTCCTCATCGTCTGCGGCCTTCTTACAGAAGGAGTAGAAGGCTCCCTTGACCAGCTCGAATCCCTCGCCGGACGGACGATACCCCTCGATGAAGTCCTCGTAGGAGTAGCTCTGGTGGAACTGGACCAGCATGACGCGCGAAACATCCTTGACGCCCATCATCGAGTACGCGAGACGCTTAGCTGCGTAGGTCTTGCCGACGCCGGGCGCGCCCTGCAGGATGATGTTCTTCTTCGCCTTCAGCAGGCCCACGATCGCGTCGTATCGCTCTCGGTCCATGTAGACGGACGTCAGGAAGTCATCGGCCGAATATTCGGGGAAAACCGCCGACGGCTCCTCGATGTCCACAGAGTCGTCACCGTCCAGAAAGGAGGCCTCAATCCGTTTCACGAGTTCCTGGTCGTAGGTAATATCGGTGAGTGTCTTCATTGCGAACTGTTGATCGCTTCGCCAGCTTCCCTGACGCTTCCACGATACCTCGCGTAGGTGGGGATACTTGCCACCATCTGGGTCATAGACGTAGTCGCCCGTGACGACGCCGTGGCCGATGATCTCCTTCAAGCCTCGCTTGACGAAGATAACGTCACCAGGCTTCATCTCATTCGCGAACTGCCAGACTGCCCTCGCCGAATTCGCCTGGGACGTACTATCACCGCGAGTTTCGAGCAGCCGTTGTCGCATCTCCTCCTTGGTGGCGTACTCCCTCAGATCACCAAGCTGATGCCACCCAATCCCCATAACGCCACGCTCGTAAAACTCGTCCCACATGCAGGCGCCCCGGCCGGGGGCATAGAGCCAGTAGCGCACGGTCTGCACGCCGTCATCCCCGAGAGCAGATGCCTGCATTGTCGCCTCCTTGCCAAGCGCGGCCATAAGTACCGGCTATCCGTCGCCATGGCCACACACTACCACGGCGTGACCGGCGACACGCTTCACGCTCGCACTGGCTCGACAGCAAAGCCGGGCCACGCTCGCGCGACCCGGCAACGGCCTCGTCAGTGCGCACTCCTCAGTCGAGGTTCGCCAACACGCCCACGTCACGTGCGGCCTGACGCAGGCGCTTATCGCGCGTCCACAGCGATACGCCGGGGGTCACGACGACGCTCGCCAGGAGCGCCGCGTCGACAGCACTGAGCCCCCTGCCCCACAGCCGCCGCTCCTCGACGAGATGCCGCACGCCTTGATCATCAACGTTGCGCACGATCATCAAGCGCTCGAGCGCCTTCAGGAAAACCAACCGGTCCTTGAGGTTCCCCAACGCGAGCTCGGTGATGACACTCTGGTGCACGCATACCAGGTCGCGCTCGAGCAGGTCGACCAGAACCGGCTCAGTTTGCCGTAGGTGATCGACCCAGATGTTCGTGTCAACGAGGACTCTCATGCGCGCTTGCGGCTCCGCGGCGCGGCATCTGCTGCTGGATCGGTGCCACCGAGCGCGGCGAGCTGCCGCCCGGTCTCGATGCGGACGAGGAGTTCGACCGCGTCCCTGATCAACGCGGATCGTTCTCTAATCCCGGTCAGCTCCTCGGCGCGCGCGAGCAGCTCATCATCGAGTGTGACAGTGGTTCTCATGGCTACCTCCACATTCAGGATAGCATCACGAGCATCATCATTTGATTCGACTATTGATGCTCGCTCACGGTCACGTGTCCTCTGCCCAACAGCAAAGCCGGGCCACGCCCTCGCGCGACCCGGCTACCGCCTCGTCAGGCCCCTTCGCCTCA
>ERZ773013.2375-NODE-2375-length-10439-cov-14.892431_pt1 | contig 10439 bp, 7 predicted proteins | sample MGYA00511670_ERZ773013 | MGnify/ENA primary metagenome ERZ773013 (study PRJEB29015, sample SAMEA2738120) | human oral metagenome | biome: human oral; feature: human-associated habitat; material: saliva | place: China | collected 2257 ...
GCTCGGGGACCACGATGGGTTCCGGTTCGGGTTCGGGCTCGGGGACCACGATGGGTTCCGGTTCGGGTTCGGGCTCGGGGACCACGATGGGTTCCGGTTCGGGTTCGGGCTCGGGGACCACGATGGGCTCCGGCTCGGGTGCGGGAGCGATGATGGGTTCGGGCTCCGGCTCCGGCTCGGGTTCGGGCTCGGGGACGACAACGGGTTCCGGCTTGGGCTGCGGAACGACGATGGGCTCGGGCTCTGGCTCGGGGACGACAACGGGTGCCGGCTCGGGGACCACGATGGGTTCGGGCTCCGGCTCCGGCTCGGGGACGACAATGGGTTCCGGCTCCGGCGTGGCCTGTGGAATCACCACGGGCGCGAGTCGCGGAACAGCAATATGCGTCGGCGTCGGAATTGCCTCGGGCTCGGCTGCGGGAGCGACGATGGGTTCCGGCTCGGGGTCCGGCTCGGGGACGACGATGCGTTCCGGCTCGGGGTCCGGCTCGGGGACGACAACGGGTGCCGGCTCGGGGACGATGACGGGCTCCGGCTCAGGCTGCGGAACGACGATGGGTTCCGGCTCGGGCTCCGGCTCGATAACGGGCTCGGGTTCGGGCTCCGGCTGGGGAATCGCAATGGGTTCCGGCTTCGGCTGGGGGATTGCGACAGGCTCAGGTGCAACGGCGTGCCGAACCTTCGGGATCAGCATTGTCGCAGGAGCGTCGTCCTCGTCTACAGGCGGAGCCGGAACTGGGACAGCGGCAGGCGACTCGCCACGCTTGCGCTCGGTCGCCTGGTGATCGTGGTGTGCCTCGGCCTCGTGCGTGACGGGCACGGGCGTCGAGACCTGGTCAGTGGAGATGCCACGGGCAGGCGTCGGAATATCCGCAGGAGCAGGAGCAGGAGCAGGAGCAGGGGCAGGCGCGGGAACGGGATCGGCCGGGGCTGCGGGCGCATAGCGATCGGCGCGACGCTGAGGGGCGCCGGTAACCGCAGACGCGTCCTGGCCCTGCGGGACAGCGGGAGCATAGTGTGGAGCAGATGCACTCGGCTCCTGCGCCATCGGCTGCATTTGCTGTGTTGGCTGCGCAGGGAAAACGGCGGGGCGGTGCCCGTCGCGCGAACGCCTACGCTTCGGAGGCTTCGCTGCCTGAACAGGGGCCTCGGGCGCGGGAGCGGCAGGTTCGGGACGCGACTTGTGCTGCCAGACAAAGCCGGTATCACGCGGCTTGGGCTGCGGAAGCGACGCGAGGTCGGGTGTAGAGGAATCGGTCGTAGAGGGGCGTCGCGCCTGCTCGGGCGGGACCGCCTCCCCGCGGCCCTGATTCATCGCGGGGACGGCGCTCGCCTGTGTCGACATGCCGGCGGCTTGCGCCGGAGCGTAAGGCCTCGAGGCCTGCGTCCTCTGAGGCGTGGATGGGCGACGTGCGGGGGACGGAGATGCGTTCTGTCCTGCGCCCTGGTTGGACTCCTTCGAGCGCTTCGAACGAACCATGTAAATGACGATGACGACGACCAGCACGATGACGATGAGGCCGACGATTAAGCCGATCAGCAGCCCGAGAGAGGGACCCGAAGAGGAATCGGAATCGGACGAGGCGGGGGCTGAGCTGGCGGAGGGCGCTTGACTGCCCGGAACAGGCGTTGCGCCCCACGGATCCTTCAGAGCGTTCGCTCCGGCCGCCGCGGACGGATTCCCGCCGGCGGCAAGTGTCCCGTTCACCGTGATGACCTGCGGGACAGTGCCCGTCCACGTCGACACGGAGAGTGCTCGTCCCTCGTAGGTTGTCGCAGAGGTCGCTGCGCCCGATGTTGCAGACTGCACTTCGCCCTCGACGCTTAAAGACACGGAGGCGAAAGTGAGGGAAGCGCCGAACGTTTTCCGATACGTGGCAAGGGTCTGGTCGGTGCGAGCGGAGAGCACGAATGTTCCCGAGTCATGGAGGGTGAACTCGGATTCATCCTGGGCGCGGGTGTACATCAGCTGCATGTGGCAGACGGTGGCATCGTCGCGCGTCACGAACTCGACGTGCTGGTCCGTGGAACTACCCGCGTATGGTGTGCATGCGGATTCGCTCATCGTCCGGGAGGGATCGACGACGGTCAAGGTGTCGACGAGCTGGCCGTCCTTGGTTAGGACGTATGCCTCCGATAGGGTCGGGGCGTCCGCTGCGTGAGCGCCGAATACAACCGTCGACGTGATGAGCAAAGCCCCGAGCGTGGCGCACAGGGCGCGAAAGAATCGCATGCAGTCCTCCTGATATGAACCACTCGATTATCGTCTGTTCGTGGATACAAAGCAACGAGGGGCGCGAGTAGTGATCTAGCCTGACCGGTCGTCAAATAAAAGTGCGGGAGCTGTCAAAGGTGTGCGTCCCGTATTGACAAGGTGTGATCGTGTCCTGTCACGTAGTATGACAGGTATCTACCTAAGGTCAGGTTTTCGATGACTGGTTGGGTGAAACACTGGTGAACTGAGGAGGGGCCCTGTGAAGTGTCGACCTGCCACGCGTGCTGATATTCCCGAAATGACACGAATTATCACCGAGGGATTCCTTGACTATCCCTTGCACATCATGCTCAAGCCCTACCTCTACCGTGCGGAGCATTACCCGGAATGTGTCACTGCAATCAATCGGATGCTTGCGGATTCGTACCAGCGGGTCCGTCATGCCCTCGTCGTTGAGCATGAAGGGCGGGTCGTAGCCACGGCTCTCCTGCATGATCGCAAGGTTGGATTTATTCGCAGCTTCCTCAGTGGGGGATATGAGTTCTTTCGCTATGCTCCGCCGTTGCTCGTGAAAGAGTTCTCGGATGTTGTCGATTCCGCGGACCAGGTGACGATCGATAAAGGTGACTTCGACTGGTATCTCGAGGTCCTCTCCGTCGATAAGCGGATGCGAGGACGTGGTGTCGGTCGTTGGCTTGTCTCGCAGGTTCTTCCCGACTATGTGGCCAAGCGCGGTGGGCGTGCGTATGGATTCGTGACGTCGACCGAGGAGAACGCGCACTTCTACCTCAATGGCGGGAGTGAGCTTCTGGATCGATTCGACATACATCTGCGTGATGAAACGTGTCCCATTTGGTCCTTTCAGAGGCATGCAGAGCTTCTGTGATGAGTGATCAAACGGGCCAATTGCGCCGCCCTCCGGCCTTTCGCATGGAAACCTGCTTTTTTGCAGGTCGCGGCGCGTGATGCACGTCCCGCAGTTCCGCTTGACTTCAAGGGCTTGAGGTCTTTTAGGGTGAAGCTATGGCAGGAACTGGCTCCGGGCGCACGTACTCCATCAAGGAGGTAGCGGCGCTCGTTGGCTTGCCCCCATCCACCCTGCGCTATTACGAGGATGTCAGCGTTATTCCGGCCATTGCACGCGACGCCTCAAGTGGGCACCGCACATACACCGAGGATGATCTCGAACTGCTGACGTGGGTGTCGTGCCTGTCCGCTTCCGGGATGTCGATCGCGGACATGCGTGAATATGTCCGGTCTGGCCTGGGTGGGGAGAGGGATATCTCCGAGTTTGTGACCCTGCTGGAACAGCAGGACGCCCGCCTCCAGGAGGAGGGGCAGATCATTGAGCTTCGTCGTGAGTTCTTGCGCACAAAGATTGCCTACTGGCGCGCGATTAAACACGAGGATGCCTCAGAAGCTGAGCGCTTGGATATTGATGCGCGCGCGCTCGCGGAGCGCCTCAAGAAGTGGTCAATGCGTTCGTGAAAGCCTAGTGGGGCGGTCTTCATGCCTGCTCCGAACTCCGCCCCGCTAGGGGGCACGGGGCCGCGTATCCGGGTTGGATGCGCGGCCCTCATTCATGATCGCCCCGGAGTTTCATGATCGCCCCGGGGTCCAGTAAGGGATGTGTTGTCTCAGGTAGGCCATCTCTCGCTCGATCGCCCGGGCAAGGTGCTCCCAGGTGAGCGCGTCATCCCCGTGCCATGCGATTTCGCCGACGACGAGGAGTCTGGGGAGGAGGTGGTAAAAGAGCAGGTCTGGGGTCGTCACCGATGTGGACCAGGCGACGGCCTCGACGCCTTTGAGTCGCTCCTTGTGAAGCATTGGCGGGAGCTGATCAGCGAGTTGGCGTGCGGTGAGTGGGGGCTGGGGTGACGAGGGGTCGACTGTGGGGTGGCTGAGGGTCAGCAGGTCGGAGTCTGCGAGCACCCATGAGGCGCCCGATGAGGATGCGGCCTCGTCCCCGGTCTCATTGTGGCGTGAGGAGAGGAGAATCGTTCCAGGTGGGGTGCTTCCATAGGCGCGGGTTGCGCTGTCCCATGCGGCTGCGCGTCGGCCGTGGAAGTGGAGGACTCGCGTGGCTCGGTCGATGAAGAGGCGCTCGATGTCTTGTCCCGAGCCTAGGCCTGCCCGTGCGAGCCGTGGGTCGCGTTCCCACTGGCTCCAGTCGGTCCAGGGGACGCCGATGTGGATGATGGGGGAGGGGAATAGGTCGCACGCGTGGTGGAAGGCTGCCTCGACGAATTGGAGGGATGAGGCGAGGGGCCACAGCGTTGAGTTGTCCTCCTGAGGGGAGACGAGGTTGGGGTTTCCCAGGTGTGGGTAGGCTCGGATCGCGGCGCCGGCAGCGGATGGGATTGAGATTTCCGGAATGATGCGCACGTCCCGCTGTGCGGCGAAGCGGACGAGGTGTCGAATGTTTGCGTCGGAGTAGAAACCCTGTGTTGTGTGTGCGGGCGATGTGCGCCATGTGCCCGATCGCTGAGGTGCGCACGTGCGGTCGTACCAGTGCGCGGGATCTCGTGGGATCTGGGCTCCGATCGAGGTGAGTGCTGGGTAGCCGGGTAGCGGGAGACGCCAGCCTGCGTTGTCTGTCAGATGCCAGTGCAGGATGTTCAGGCGGTAACGCGCCATGACGGTGATGATGAGCTCCATGACGGGCACTGGCCAGAATGTGCGTGCGGAGTCAATGAGGAGGCCGCGCCACGAGCATGCCGGTGGCCTCGTGGGATCGTGAGGGAGAGGAGAGGGTGTCGTCGCCATTGCGCTTCCTAGAAGTGGACTACGCAAAGTGTAACAAGCGTCACTTATGTTGGGGGCGGGTTTGGAGGGTGTCAATCCCTTCAGTTCTGGGGGAAATGGCAAATATCTTCCGACTGTAGGGTTTGTCGTTTAGGGATACAATGTCTCTGCTAATGTGAACCTAGTCATACTCGAAGAGGAGTGTTTCATGCTGTCGACTGACACAGTGTCTCTGAACCCCAACCCGCTCGTGCAGGCCCTCGGAAAGCCCGCGAAGGAGTTTACGAAAGCCGACATCATCGGCTATATCGAGGACAATGGCATCCAAATGCTCAACCTCCGCTACGTCGGAGGGGACGGACGCCTGAAGACCCTGAACTTCGCGATCCAATCCAAGGCTCACCTCGATCGGGTGTTGACTCTCGGAGAGCGCGTCGACGGTTCCTCCCTGTTCACATTCGTCGAGGCGACCTCTTCGGACCTGTATGTCGTGCCGCGCGTGGCTACCGCGTTCCTCAACCCCTTCTCGCACATCCCGACCCTCGATATCCTGTGCGGCTTCTACGATGTTGACGGTCGCCCCCTGGCCTCGGCGCCCCAGGAAATCCTGCGGAAGGCTCAACGAGCACTCAAGGAGGAGACGGGCTGCGAGCTGCAGGCCCTCGGTGAACTCGAGTACTACCTCTTCTCGGAGGAAGAGGAGCTGTTCCCCGTCGAGCCTCAGCGCGGCTACCACGAATCGGGGCCTTTCTCCAAGTGGGAGGAAGTGCGTACGGAGACCCTTGCGCACCTCGTTGCCATCGGTTGCTCGGTGAAGTACGCCCATTCCGAGGTCGGTAACTTCGTCGCCGACGGGCGTCAGATGGTGCAGCAAGAGATCGAGTTCCTGCCCGTCGATGCGCTGGATGCTGCCGATCAGATGGTGCTCGCCAAGTGGGTGCTGCGCGAAGTCGCTCATTCCTATGGCATTCATGTCTCCTTCTCGCCGAAGATCGCCGTGGGGCAAGCCGGATCGGGCATGCACTTCCATACCCGCATCGTCAAGGATGGCGTCAACCAGTTCTCCACGGGATCTGGTCTCACCGACACCGCGCTCAAGGTGATCGGAGGCTACCTGTCGCACGCAGCATCGCTCACAGCGTTTGGTAACACCGTCCCCACATCGTTCTTGCGTCTTGTTCCCCATCAGGAGGCGCCGACCTCGATCTGCTGGGGTGACCGCAACCGCTCCGTTCTGGTGCGCGTGCCTCTTGGCTGGCAGAACATCGACGACTCGATGTTCCGCGATGCCAACCCCCTTGAGCCTCCGATTGCCGACCTGCCCAATGACTCTCAGACGGTGGAGCTGCGCAGCCCCGACGGGTCCGCAGCGGTCCACCTGCTCCTTGCTGGCATTGCCGTCGCCGCGCGTATTGGCCTGACCGAGCCGGGCATGGAAGAGTACGCGCGTGAGCGTAAGGTCGACGGCGACGCATCGCAGACCCCCGGCCTCGACCAGCTGCCAGCCTCCTGCTTCGAGGCCGCGGGCAGGCTCCTCGCCCAGCGTGAAGACTACGAGGCGAAGGACGTCTTCCCCGCGGGTCTCATCGACTCGTGGGCATCGCGCCTGATCGAGCTGGGAGATGAACACCTGCGTGATGACCTGGCGGACTCGCGTGTCTCTGTCGAGGAACTCGTGGAGCGTTACTTCCACATCGGCTGAGGCATCAGTATGTGGCCCCGACTTCATCGCCGAGGTCGGGGCCACTGTGGTCAATGGACGCCTACGAGTGGTCGGGCGGGGAAAAGCGTTCAGTGCCCGACTGCGCGTCGCAGCGGTCGTGGGCCTGCGCGCTCGCGGGTGCGTTCTCCTCGGACGTTGACGAGGTCGGAGCGAGAGACCGCCTCCCGTAGGGAGCGGCAGCGCTCTTTCGTGCAGAGGCGGAACGTCGCTGTGCCTCACGTAGCGCAGCATCACGGTCGAACTGCGCGTCGGCAGCCGCCCGGCGCGAACGTGCCGATCGTCGCGCGAGGCCGGTGATAACGGCCAGCGCAAGGACACCGGCCGTGATCGCCATGATCGGTGTGAGTGAGCGTGCGGTGGAGGCGTGCTCGCGTTCCCGAGGGGATGAAGAAGACGTTGAAACGGGCGTCGACGGTGATGGACCGGTGGAGGAACCCGCAGTGGGCGCATCGGCGTCAACGGTGCCCGTCGCGCTCACGTTGCCGGTGACGCCATGCCAGGTGACCGTGCTCGCGTCCGTCTTCGTCGATGCCCCGGGGGTGGTGATCTGTCCGTCGTCAGAGGCCTCGACGATGACGGAGCTATGCGCGATCAGGGTGACGGACTCGATGGACGCAGAAGCATCGGGCGATGCGAAGCCCTCCAGGAGACGCGTTGACGTTGACTCGAAGTGGAACACGCCGCCGTCGTCGACGGAGACAATCTCGGCGCCGCCATCGGCAAGGTCCCACGTGAAACGGCACCCGTCCACGCCGTCGACCGTCACGAGGAGAGAAGAGGTAGCCTTGGTGGCCGTGCCCATCGACTGACACTGCTCGCCAATGAGTGCCTGATCCGTCACCAGCGTCACCTGATGGGTCGCGCTGACGCCCGGCGTCATGTCGTAGACCTCGGTGAGGCGGATCTGCGTTGGGTTGTCGGCGAGCGTTGCACTCCCGCCCGCGGTCAGGGCGAGAGCCCCTGCGGTACCGAGCAACGCTCGCACACACCTCATGCGGCCTCGTCCTCCGCGCGCAGGCGAGGAACCGACGTCTTCTCCGGGCGAATGCCCACCTTATCCGCGTAAAACGCGCGGATGACCTCCATGTCGGCGCGCACGTCGCCCGTCAGCTGGTACGTCGGGCCCCAACCGAACGTGCGGGTATTGCGGTCGATGAAGCCGAGCTGAATCGGCACGCCCGCCTCCATCGCGATGCGATAGAACCCGGACTTCCAAAAGTCACGGTGCGAGCGCGTGCCCTTGGGAGTGATGCACAGCGTGAACGAGTCCGCCTCGCGGATGCGCGAAGCGACCTGGTCGACGAGGCCGTGCGCGGCGCTGCGCTCCACCGGGACGGCGCCGATCTTCTTGACGAACCAGCCGAGCACCGGCGCCTTGACAACGGAATCCTTCACCAGGAAGGAGAACGTGCGCCCGGACTTCCACATGGAAATCGCCATGAAGACGCCGTCCCAATTTGAGGTATGTGGAGCGCCAATGACGATGACCTTGTCCGGCAGAGGCTGCGTGGAGAGCTTCCACCGGGAAACGGACAGGTAAGCGGACGCGATCGCGGAAGTGAGAGCCATGAGGGCCTTTCTGGTCGTAGCTGGGGCTAATCCTACCCGTGGGGCGGTCAGTCCAGTGACTCCACGGCGAGCGTCTGCGTCATGATGTGGGGATGCCCCGGCCAGAGCGTGAGTGCCCGTTCGCGCACTGCCGCTGTTTCCACGCATACGAAGTTCTGCCACTCGCCCTCACCGATGTCGCTCATCGTGGCCGCGCCCTGCGACCAGGGGTTCCACACGATCGTCGAGCCCGAGCCGTTCTTGTCCACGACGATACGCCGTCCCAGCTTCGGGTCGACGACCTGGACCTGCGCCGTGGAGGTGTAGACGCGGTCGGTCGGCCCGATAAAAGTGATGTCGCCGCTCTGGGTGGCGTAGCGTTCGCGGACCTTGTCGTAGTAGCGTTCGCCGTTCAATCCCTCCACCGTCACGTCCTTGACGTCGCCGACGTGCAGGTAGGTGTGCAGGGCCGCTTCGATCGCGAAGGGGTGGTCGTCCTCGTTCGTGAGGGTCAGGGTGACGTTCAGTTCGTCCCCCGCGGATATGTCAAGACGCGCGCAGAACGAGTGGGGGTAGAGGGGGGACGTCTCGCCCGTGTGGTGCAGCTCGAAGGTGAACGAGGCCGGGGCGTCGTCAGCGGGTTGCGTGCTTGAGCGCAGCGTCCACAGCGATGTGCGGGCAAACCCGTGCGCACCTGCACCGTCCCCCGGCCTCGTCGGCGAATCGGTGGGGCTACCGAACCAGGGGAGACACAGGGGGATGCCGCCGCGGATTGCCTTCGCGCCATCGAGCACCGCGCGGGAGGAGAGCCACAGGACGTCGGAATGCCCGGTGGGACGCCATGACAACAGATGCGCGCCGAAGGGGGTGACAAGGGCCGAGGCCGCCGAAACGTCAGCGCTGAGCGTCGCGATGTCAGTCATAGTATTCAGTAAACGCCATCGGTCGGTATCGAGCAAATAGACCGGCCGGAGGGCGTCCAAATGAACGCCTGGCATCTGCGACGTGGTGGAATTCGCAGGATGGGGATCGCATTGCCCGTTGTTGAGCCGATATTCTTGAAGACGTATGTGCGTGAAATCGATTCGAACCGGTCGCCCCCGCGACGTGCTCGCCTCCCAACACGCATAAATCTGTATCCACATTTGAGGAGTCCACATATGTCCACGCGTCCCGACCTGCGAAATGTCGCGATCGTCGCACACGTCGATCACGGAAAGACCACGCTGGTTGACGCAATGCTCTGGCAGTCCGGAGCGTTCTCCGAGCGTGACACGGTCGAAAAGACCGGCGAGCGCGTCATGGACTCCGGCGATCTGGAGCGCGAGAAGGGCATTACCATTCTCGCGAAGAACACCGCCGTCCACTATCGTGGCCCCGCGGCGCAGGCCCTCGGCCTGGAAAACGGCGTCACCATCAACGTTATCGACACCCCCGGACACGCCGATTTCGGTGGCGAGGTCGAGCGCGGCCTGTCGATGGTCGACGGCGTCGTCCTCATGGTCGATGCCTCCGAAGGCCCGCTTCCGCAGACCCGTTTCGTGCTGCGCAAGGCCCTGCAGGCACACCTGCCCGTCATCGTCGTCGTCAACAAGGTTGACCGTCCCGACTCGCGCATCGAAGAGGTCGTCTCCGAGACGACCGACCTGCTGCTCTCCCTGGGCGAGGACCTCATGAATGAGGGCATCGACATCGACGTGGACTCCCTCATGGACGTCCCCGTTGTCTACGCCTCCGCCAAGGCAGGCAAGTGCTCCCTGGAGAACCCGGGTGACGGCCAGCTGCCCACCGAGGACCTCGAGCCCCTGTTCGAGACCATCCTCAACCGTATCCCCGGCCCCTCCTACGATGAGGACATGCCGCTGCAGGCCCACGTCACCAACCTGGACGCTTCGCCGTTCCTGGGTCGTCTCGCCCTGCTGCGTATCCACAACGGCACCCTCAAGAAGGGCGCGGATGTGGGCCTGGCGCGCCACGACGGCACCATCCAGCGCGTCCACATCTCCGAGCTGCTGGCCACCGAGGGCCTCGAGCGCGTGTCCACCGACTCCGCCGCCCCCGGTGACATCGTCGCCGTCGCCGGCATCGAAGACATCATGATCGGCGAGTCCCTCGTCGACCTCGAGGACCCGCGTCCCCTCCCGCTCATCACCGTGGACGACCCGGCCATCTCCATGACCATCGGCATCAACACCTCGCCCATGGCCG
>ERZ773013.2386-NODE-2386-length-10398-cov-3.501499_pt1 | contig 10398 bp, 6 predicted proteins | sample MGYA00511670_ERZ773013 | MGnify/ENA primary metagenome ERZ773013 (study PRJEB29015, sample SAMEA2738120) | human oral metagenome | biome: human oral; feature: human-associated habitat; material: saliva | place: China | collected 2257 ...
GACCCTCCATGAGGCCCAGTTGGGCACCGGGCCGCGGCCTGAGTCATGAATGTCGCAGCGCCACCGCAGTGCCGACAAGCCCAGAGGGCCGTCCGGGTCGAAGGCGGTGTCGATGAGGACGGCGACAGCGCGGGTCATGGTGCCACGCCCCCGCGCAGCCGCGGTGAGCCAGTAGCCGATCTCTCCGGTTCGAGCGCCTTCGGGGCCGCTCAGGGTAATGCTGAGCATGCCCACCAGGGTCGGCGATGCGTCGTCGTCGCCGACTTCACGTACCGCCCAGGTGAGCTCGCCCCCCTCGCTCCAGCCGTCAGCAACGATCTGCTCGACGAAGACCTGCGCGTCACTGCGCTGGTAGCCGCGGGGGATGACGGTCCACTCCTGGATGTCGGCCTCCTGGCAGATCTCAGCGATGCGGTCGATATCGTCGCTGGTCGGGACCGACATAACAAGTGCGGGCAGGCCGACATCCGCGGGAACGGTCATCTCAAAGGAGTCCATGGAGGCCGATGCTAGCGCCTCTCCCCTGGCTCGCTCTTGACGAGACCCTCAAAATCCTCTCCCAGGTCATTTCATGAGCCTATGCTCGAGGGCAACGTTCCCCTAGGAGAAGAGCTTGCGTGAGCACGACACCTGAACCTGCGAAACGACACTACGGCCCTGCGATCCCGCGTTGGATGCTCCCCACAGTGCACGTACGCAGACAGGGAGACATCGTCACCGTCGAACAGAGGGTTCCCGCCCGCGTGGAGAGCATTCACACGAGCAGCAGGGATGACTCCAGTCATAACGGTCACAACGAGTATCACACTCCGATCTATGAGGCCGGACTGGGATCACCGACATCACTGCCTCTCGTCAAGGAACGCCTGACCGTTCCAGCAAGCACAGTGAGCGAGCAGCAGGTTCGTCAAGCCGTGGACCGTGCCATCACCGCCTATAGCCCAGGCACGGCGGCGCTATCCGTTCAGATCAATAGAGACGCGCTGATACGGCTGCTACAGACTGTCGCCGCACTGGGACTGGCGGGATTCGGTCTGTACTTTTTCCTCATTCCCTTCCACCAAAGCACCTCAACCACGCCTCCAGGAGGCCCTTTTGCCGGTTTCCAAAAGATCTTTATTGCTCTCCCCGGTATCTTCGTCCTCGTAGCGATCGCCCTCGCGGTCGTCTGCGCTCGTGCCGCATGGATCCTGCGCACACCGAAGTTCGTTGCTGAGGAGCAGTGGGGGCTGTTACGCCAGACCCTCACCCAGCTGGCAGGGCAGGAACCCGGCTCATCACGCCCCCTGGACATTGAGGCGGGACTGCGCCGAGATCTCATCACCCACCCGAACGGAACCTCCAGCACGCGAGGAGTCACCCGCGATGGCCGCATGGGCCCTCCATGGCCGGATGCCTACGACGTCGCCAAGCGCGTGAGGCAGGGCCGTCGAGCCCTTGCCGGAATGACCGTCTTCGCATCGGTGTTTCTGCTCGTGGGAGTCTTGATCTTCACGTTATTCCTTGTCTCTGGTCAGTTCACGCTCACCCCCCTGCTCTTCGGCGTCAGCATTTTTGGCGTCCTCATCTCCCTTTCCTCCAAGCGTTGCGACCGTCTCATCATCTCCTACCCCAGCACGATGCCCGGGGAGGAAGAGCCACGAGAGATCAGCTGGGAGGATGTTGATCCCCCAACCCTGCCCGCCTGGTGCGATGCGCGTCGGCGCGAACGTTATTGGAACCTTGCAGCGATCGTTTTCCTAGTCGAGATCCTCGTTGCAGTCCTCTCAATATTCTCCTCCATAATACTGAGCCAGACAATATTCACGACCAGCGTCTCTTCGGAGGAGACTCAAACCCATGCGCTGATATTGAACTTGGTCCTCGCACTGGCCGCCATCGCTGCGGCACTTGCAACCGTCATGATCGGCGGGCGCTGGATACGGCAGAAGGACAGTGAGCTGCGCCATCAGGCAGGACTCAGCTGATCTCTGCCCATACCTACCCCACGGAGACAAGCCCTTATGAGTATAACCAGCCCCATGCCTGAGAGTCGTCGCTATGGCCCCGAAATCGCCCGCTGGAAGCTCCCCGCGGTGCGAGTGCGCCAGGAAGGAGCCATCGTCACGGTCGAGCAGAGGGTCCCGGCCCGCGTCAGCAACATCTCGGTCAGCACCACATCTGACAGCGACGGGCACGTTCGGACCCAGCGTACGTACTACTACGAGTCCGGGCTCGGCTCCGACTCCAGACTCCCCCTGGTTCGCGAACGGTTCACGGTGCCGGCATCCATCGCCGGCCGAGAACAGGTCGAGCAGGCGGTCAAGGCCGCCGTCTCCTCCTACAATCCGGGCACTGCAACACCCGGTAAGCAGTGGGGCCCGGGAATGTGGAGCAGGTTGGCTATGGCCAGCTTTGGAGCCGTCTTCTCCTTCATCGCGTTCTCCATCCTCATCATGGTCATTCCCGTCATGAGAATCGACGAGGAGGCTTACGGACGTTCCTTCGAATTTGGTTCCCTATTTCTGTTCCTGCCTGCTGGATTCATCGTCCTGGGCGTACTGATCATGGTCATTGGACTCCGGAGCGCCTGGATCCTGCGCACACCGGACTTCATCGCCGAGGAGCAGTGGCAGCTCCTGCGCTCAGTCCTCACCCGGATGACCGGGCAGCAGCCGGGATCGTCACGCCCGCTCGACACTGAAGCGGGGCTACGTCCCGATCTCATTACCCACCCTCATGGTGAGACACGCAGGCGGGGAGTCACTCTTGATGGCCGTATGGGGCCGGCCTGGCCCGACACCTACAGTGTCACCAAGACCATCAGAAAAGGTAGAATTAAGGTCCTCCTCACCTCTTCCCTCATCATCGTCATTCTTGGCGTTCTCTACATCTTCAGCAGAAGCGGGGCAGACTTTAACCCCGGTCGGATGGTCTCCGCCGTTCTGGCCTGCGCAGGAATGATTGGAATCTGCCTTATACCGTCGTTACAGGCCTGCGACCAGCTCCTGGCGGCTTACCCGACCCAGGTCCCCGGAGAGGACACTCCCCACCGCATAGGCCTCCGAGATGTCGATGTCGACAATCTGCCCGGTTGGTGCGCCGCGCGCCTTCGACAGGACTACTGGAATGCGGTATCTCGCGGCTTCTGGGTCCTGTGCGGGGCCGGAGGCGTTCTGCTCTTCATTCAGCGTCGTTCAGAACACTCAACGGACGCTTCAGCGGCATCAGCACTGTTCCCGAGTGCCCCCGTGTACATCGGACTGACCATGATTGCCGTGGCCATAACCGTTGTGGTCAGTGTTGTCTGGGCGCGCAACCGGGACGCAGGACGACGGCGCCTCGTGGGACTGGCCTGACCCTTGCGTCAGTCCCGCCTCGCAGCCTCGGCGGACCTGCGGTGCAGGACCGGCCAGCAGGTCACCATGACCAGACCTCCCAACAAGCCGTAGGCCAGGGCCACCCACAGCCCGTGGCCATCGGCGAGCCGGCCGACCACAGGTGGCGCCAGCAGTCCCGTGAGACGGGCCAGCCAGGACACGACAGTCAGGCCCAGCCCGGGTGGGAGCCCTTCGACGTCGTCGGCCGCGGAGTAGGTCACAGGCACGGCGACGGCGCAACCCGCTCCGGAGATCGCCATCCCGATCAAGGTTCCGGGAACGGAGGAGAGTAGGAGGGCGATACCCATACCGAGGGTCACCAGTGCTCCACCCCAGGCGATAACCGCTCGCTGCCCGACGGCGTCAATGATCCGGTCACCCACCAGACGCCCCACAATCATCGTTCCCTGGAGCGCAACCAGTCCCAGACCCACGCGCCCGGGGGCGGCGCCCTGGTCGGACAGGAGCAGGGACGACCAGTTCATGGCGACGTCCTCGGGAAACATGGAGGCGGCGCACAGAAGTCCGACGATGCTGAGGACCATTACTGTCAGGGGCAATGAACGGGTTGACGATGCCGGTGCAGGCGATGCCTCATGAGGCTGGTCGGAGGTCCTGTGCTGGCTGGTAGCGCGTTCGGATGAGTCATGGCCGGGCAGGAACCAGCCTGCGAGCAGGGGGCCTGTCGAGAGGACAAGCAGCACCGCCGCCGTCAGCACCATGTGGGTCCCCAGCGCCACGCCAGCTCCGGCCATGGCCTGCCCCATGGCGGCTCCCAGGACCGCCCCCAGTGACCAGGCAGCGTGGAAGCTCGTCACAATCGATGCACCCCAACGGCGTTGGACCCGCAGACCGTGGGCATTCTGCGCGACGTCGACGATGGCATCCGTCCCGCCCACGATCAGCAAACAGCCCGCCAGGACGATCCACGAACGGGCCAGGCCGGCGCCGAGGAGCGCCAGGGCCACCACGAGCATGCCCAGGCTGGCGACCTTGGCCGAGGTCAGGCGGGAGATGAGCCAAGACGCGGCCAGTCCCGCCACGAGAGCACCAACGCTGGCTGCGGCCACCGCCTGCCCGAAGGCGCCCTTGCTCAGCCCCAGCCCCTCCACGATCTCCGGGAAACGCGGCACCAGGTTGGCGAATCCCAGGCCATTGGCCAGGAACACCAGGCTGACCCCGGCGCGCGCACGGAGCAGATCAGGACTGCGCCTCACATCAGAAGGACTGCTCGGTGAGGTGACGGAGTGCATGAAGGCCAAGTCTACTGAAGCCTAGCGGGACGGACGCCTGTGGCACGGCATAGGGAGTGCTCCCCACTGCAGAGGGGAGGAACCGAGATGACGAGCCCTCCCCTCTGCCCTTAGGCTGTGACTCGTACGCCGACCTGACACCAGAAAGCGCATCAGCCCGGGTGCTCTCAGCCATGGCGGCACCCGTCACTCCCTGCCCCGTCTTACATGGAGGATTCATGTCCTACGGAACCGGCCCCGCACCCTACGGCGGCCAGGCACCATACAGCGACCAACCGGCCTACGGCGGCCAGGCTCCCTACCCGGGCGGCCCTGCCCCCTACGGCGCACCCAACCAGTTCGGGGCTATGTCATTAGCCCCCGACGTCGCCCCGCTGCCTGGTGCAAGCTTCGGCGAGGCCGTCAAGCGCTACTTCCAGCGCTACGCCCAGTTCCGAGGCTATGCATCTCAGTCCGAGTTCTGGTGGCCATTCCTCATATTCCAGATGCTCATCCCCATTGGCCTCTATATTCTGGCAGTGGCAATCGGCGCTTCGGCAGCGATTTCGGGCGCCGACGAGTTGCCTTCTGCGGTGGTCGCGATCTTTGGCCTGCTCATGCTCTACGTTGCCGCGATCCTTATTCCGTCGCTCGCAGTGATGGTCCGTCGCCTCCATGACACCGGACAGTCAGGACTGTTCCTGCTTTTCTACTTCGTCGGACTGGGGATCGTGCCGCTCATCATGTGCTGCATGCCTCCCCGCCCCGACCTCTACCGTCCTGAGTGGAGCTGAGCGAGGCTCCCTGAGAGACAACGGATCCCCGGAACCTTCTGGTTCCGGGGATCATGCATTGGTGAGGCCCGAGAGGGACGACCGTGCTGCTCATCATGTGCTGCATATCTTCTCACCCCGGCCACTACCGTCCCGAGCGAGCCTGAGCGAAGCCACCTGAGGGACAACGCAACGATCCCCGGAACCTTCTGATTCCGGGGATCATCTGCTGGTGGTGTCCGAGGGGGGACTTGAACCCCCACGCCCGTTTAATAAGGCACTAGCACCTCAAGCTAGCGCGTCTACCTATTCCGCCACTCGGACTTGTGTTGTCTCCTCCGCCTTTCAGCGGCTTGGCCGGGACCTCGCCCCGGCGACGCAGAGAAACTTAGCATGACGGCCACCGAGGCCACCAAGCCACGTTCAAGTGCTTCCCATCACACTGCGGTACTCTCGACACTCAAGGTCACCTGCATGGACCAGCTCGCCCCGGGCTCGATGGTGGGTGCGTGCTCTCGCACCGCCCCACTTTCGACGCACACCATGGCAGGGAACTCGTCGTCGGCCATGTCCGGCAGTGGCGCGCTGTGCGTGGACCAGGGGTTCCACACGATCGTCGAGGGTGCGTTGCGCTTGTCGATGCCGATGGTGCGCTGATGCCCGGGATCAGTGACGGTAATCGGCTCGGCGGAGTCATAGATGCGGTCCACGGGGCCGTGGACCGTCACATCGCCCTCCTGGAGGTGGTGGGCCTCCTGGGGGTTGCGAGCCAGGTTGTCGCTGTAAGCGGCGCCTGCGAGCCCGCTGATGCGGCTGGCGGTGACGTCGTGGACTGAGAGATAGGTGTGTGCGGCCGCCTCCACCGTGCGGGGCTCGGTCCCCTCGTTGCGCAGGCTGAGTCCCAGGCGCAGCGTCTCACCAACCTCAACCTCGTAGAGCGCTGTCAGTCGATCGCGACTGACGCTGAGAAGAGCGCGGACCCCGCCGCCGTCGGTGGTGGTGACCGTTCGCAGTCTCCAGGGAGCGATGCGCGCCCATCCGTGCTTCGGTACGGCGTCGCCGTTGATGCCGACGCCGAATTCCGGCAGGCACAGGGGGATTCCTCCACGAATGGCGGTAGCGCCGTCGAAGACCGCCTGCCGGGAAGTGAAGATGACCTCCGAGCCTCCGCGCGGCACCCAGGAGGTCACGGTGGCGCCGTGGAGGTAGATCTCTGCCGCTCCGGCCGGGGCGTCGATGAGAAGCCTCTGTTGCCCTCCCCGCCCGGGCCCTAACGCGGCGGCGCGGGGCAGACGCAGCTGGTTCGTCACGGCGGGGTGCGTCGGATTGCCGACATTCGGGGCGGTCATGGGGCCACGCTAGTAGGCTGGGCGTGTTTCGTCAGCCCGTTATCCAGCGAAGGACTGATCGTTCACCCCATGGCAACACACAGCTCTCCGTCACAAAAGCCGACTCAGGACACGTCGGCCGAGGTTCCCGAGTCCTCCGAGAGTCCCGACTCCCACCAGGCGGCGCAGGAACGCGAATCGGAGAAGAGGTCCACCCGAGAGATGCTCAGCAGCAGTGGCCTGCTGAGTCGGCTCAAGAGCGCACGTACGGCGCTGGACCGGGGGATCGACTGGGCGGAGAGGCGCCGGCAGGCGGACCGTGACTACCAGTTGCACTGGGAGTCGGCCCCGGTGGAGGAGGCCAGGCCGGTCTCTCCCCCGGTGTCCACCACCCATGTGCGCGTGGCCCCCTCGGTCTCCTTCCCCGAGACGGTCACGACCCGTTCCTCGGTCATGGACTCCCTACCCTCCTGGCTGGTGCGGGGCGGGATGGGGGCCTGGCTGGGGCTGGGCATCATCATCGTCATCGGCCTTGTCTTCTATGCCACTTCGCAGGTGATCCCAGTCTTCATCGGCCTGTTCATGGCACTGGTGTTCACCTCGATCCTCCAGCCGATGGTCAACCTCTTCGCCAGGATCATGCCCCGATACCCGGCGACCTTCCTGGCACTGCTCACCACCATCGGTGCGATCGCCGGACTGGTCACGTACGTGGTCGCCTCGGTCACCAGCCAGTGGAGCTCCTTGGCATCCCAATTCGGCGATGGCCTCAACACGATCATGGACTTCTTGGAGAAGGGGCCGCTGCACCTGACGCAGCAGCAGATCTATCATCAGCTCCAGCTCTGGCTGCGCCAGGGGCAGCACTATCTGCAGTCCAACGCCCCGTCCCTGGCCTCGGAGGTGCTCTCCAACGCCAGTGCGGTCGTCGATGTGCTCACGGTCTTGGCCCTGGCGCTGTTCGTCACGATCTTCTTCCTGGCCTCCGGGGGCCGGATGTGGCGCTGGTTCCTCAACGAGCTGCCCGCCACGATGCGGGAGTCAACCCACCGGGCCGCGGGTGCCGGCTGGTACACCTTCGCCGGGTACGCCCGTGGCACTGTGCTGGTGGCCCTCACCGACGCCATCATGGCCGGGATATTCCTCCAGCTGGCGGGGATCCCGTTGGCGGCTCCCCTGGCGGTGCTCGTGTTCATTGGCGCCTTCATCCCGATCATCGGCGCACCTCTGGCGATGCTCGTGGCCATGGTGGTGGCCCTGGCCTCCGGCGGCTTCGTCACCATGATCGTTGTCGGCGTGGGAGTGGCCGGGATCGGCCAGATCGAGGGGCACATCCTCCAGCCCCTCATCATGGGTCGCCAGGTCTCTCTGCACCCTGTGGTGGTCATCATCGGTGTCGCCCTGGGGACCTACGCCGCCGGCCTGCTCGGCGCGATCGTCGCGGTCCCGCTGATCAGTGTGCTCTGGTCCGTCTACTCCGAGCTGCACACCAAGGACGCCCCGGTCACGGGCGAGCTGCCCGCCTACTCCTCGCGCAAGGAGTGACGGGCCCGCTCTCAGCACCAGTCCCGGCTGCCGGTACCCGGAACACCTGGAAGGACCTGGAGGCGATCAGCCATGAGTGCAACGACTCCGTCACCCTTCTCCACGGTGCCGCGCACAATGAGGGCGACGGCGCGTCTGCCGATGCTGCGATAGCGGCGCCACATGCCGGCTCGACAGACGACGTTGAGAAGACCGGTCTCATCCTCCAGGTTGAGGAAGATCATGCCGGAAGCCGTGTGGGGGCGCTGCCGGTGGGTGACGACGCCGGCGACGCGCACTCGGCTCCCATGCTCCTGATCCACCAGGTCGGCTGCGCTGAGAACGCCGTCGGCGGCCAGTGAGGGGCGCAGCAGCCTCAGGGGCGAGCCCTGCGTGGACACTCCGGTCAGGCTCAGGTCGGCTGCTTGGCGCTCACGGTCGGTCATGATCGGCAGGGTCGGGGCCTGGGCGCCGACAGCGGTTCCCGGAAGCGTGGGCTGATACCACGCGCCCTGCCCCCGGCGAGAGGCGCCACCACGACGTCGGCCGTGCTCATCGGAGAGGACTCCGGCAGCCCACAGGGCCTGACGGCGCTCCACACCTAGACTGTCCAGGGCTCCTGAGACGGCCAGCGACTCAAGGCGGGAGCGGCTCAGACTCACGCGTCGCGCAAGATCCGCCAGGTCCTGGTAGGGGCCATGGGCACGGCGCTCGGTGACGATGGCCTGCGCGGACCGCTCCCCCAGCCCCTTGATCGGGGCCAGGCCCAGGCGTACTGCGAGGTCGTCGTGGACGTCCAGGGAGGACAGGGCGGCAGGATCGGGCCTCAGCAGCTCCCACTGGTCTGAGTGGCCTGCCTCCTGGTGGTCCTCCCGCTGCTCGACGGTGGCCTGCACCAGTGAGCGGTTGACGTCCGCGGGCAGGACGCGCACACCGTGGCGGCGAGCGTCGGCGACCAGGGACTGCGGGGACCAGAAGCCCATGGGCTGGGCGGCCAGGACCCCGGCGTAGAAGTCCTCGGGCTTACGCGCCTTGAGCCAGGCCGAGGCGTAGACCAGGTAGGCGAAGGAGAAGGCGTGGGACTCGGGGAAGCCGAACTCGGCGAACGACCTCAGCTTGCTGTAGATCGTCTCCGCAGTGGGCGCGTCGATGCCCCGGGACCTCATTCCGGCTATGAGTTTGTCACGGAGGGCGTCCATGCGCTCGATGGATCGTTTGGCCCCCATGGCCTGACGCAGGCTGTCTGCCTCGGCGGGGCTGAACCCCGCGGCGTCGACGGCGATCTGCATGAGCTGCTCCTGGAAGAGCGGCACTCCCAGGGTCTTGGTCAGGGCGGGTTTGAGGGAGTCATGCAGGTAGGTGACCTCCTCGCGCCCCAGCCTGCGGCGGATGTAGGGGTTGACGGCGTCGCCTTGAATGGGTCCCGGGCGGATGAGGGCGACCTCGACGACGATGTCGTAGAAAGTCTGGGGGCGGAGTCGGGGCAGGGTGGCCATCTGGGCACGCGACTCGACCTGGAAGACCCCAACCGTGTCCGCGGCCGTGAGCAGCCGGTAGACGGCGGGGTCCTCCTCGGGCAGGGTGTGCAGCCCCCAGGGACGGCCGGACTGGGAGGTGCGCAGTTCTCCTTCCGTCACGGCGTCGGGAACGGTCTGTCCCCGCTGTGCCAGTGTGGTGAAGGCCAGACGCAGGGCGGTGAGCGCTCCCAGGCCCAGGAGGTCGAACTTGACCAGCCCGGCCTCGGCACAGTCGTCCTTGTCCCACTGGAGGACCGAGCGGTTGTCCATGGCGGCCCAGCGCACCGGGCAGACCTCGGTGACGGGGCGGCCGCACAGGACCATGCCTCCGGGGTGGACCCCCAGGTGGCGGGGCAGTCTCAGCAGCTTCTCCGCGATGTCGAGGACCGGCTCAGGGACCTCGTCGCTCTGCCCGGTCAGTCCTCCGGGGCGCACTGAGGTCCATCGATCCATCTGCTTGGCCCATGCGTCCTGCACGCCGGCGGGGTGGCCGAGGGCTCGGGCGGCGTCGCGGACTGCGGATCGGGGGCGGTAGGAGATGACGTTGGCGACCTGGGCGGCACGTTCTCTGCCGTAGCGGGAGTAGATGTGTTGGATGACCTCCTCGCGGCGGCAGGCCTCGATGTCGAGGTCGATGTCCGGGTAGCCGGCTCGCCCCGGGGACA
>ERZ773013.2387-NODE-2387-length-10393-cov-2.299187_pt1 | contig 10393 bp, 8 predicted proteins | sample MGYA00511670_ERZ773013 | MGnify/ENA primary metagenome ERZ773013 (study PRJEB29015, sample SAMEA2738120) | human oral metagenome | biome: human oral; feature: human-associated habitat; material: saliva | place: China | collected 2257 ...
TGCGCATTGACAAACGTGGTGTTGCTGCGGCGGTCACTGCGAAGGCGCTCCACATCTATCTGTGCTGTCACAAGCTGGCTCTCCAGTGCGAAACGCTCACCTTCAGCAAGAAGACGACCATTCTCATAGACCAACGCATTACCGCCATAGACCACGTCTTGCGTGCTCTCTCCAAAGCCGGCACTGCTATAGACATAGCCGGAGATGGTACGGGCACTTTGCTGGGAAAGAAGACTCTTGAGATAATCGTGTTTACCGATGAGCTCATCACTGGCAGAGAGGTTAAAGATGATATCGGCCCCCGCCAATGTCAGATGGTTGCTAGGCGGTGTGGGCGCCCACACGTCCTCGCATATCTCTACACCAAATGTCACACCATCACCCGTACGGAAGAGCTGGGGAGCAGAAGTGATGCTGACAGGATGGCCCGCATAACGGAACTCCTGAGGACGCAGATCCTGAGAAGAAGCGAACCAGCGCTTCTCGTAGAACTCACTGTAATTGGGCAAGAATGTCTTAGGAACGATGCCTAGAATCTTACCCCGCTGGATGACAAGGGCACAATTGAGCAGCAGGTCACCGGCTACGATGGGCGCACCGACAATGGAGATGATATCCAACTGGCGGCTGAACTCCAACAATTGCATGACACAATTCTCGGTGGCATCCAAAAGCAACTGCTGCCGGAAGAGATCCTGACAGGTATAACCGGTGATACTCAACTCTGGGAGCACAATGATTTCCACCCCCTGACCTTCAGCCTGGGCAATGAGTGACTCTATCTCTTTGATATTACTGACGCAGTCGGCGACCTTCACCGTGGGAACTGCTGTTGCTACCTTGATGATTCCGTATCTCATAGATTATCTTTGAATGGTAGTCTATTTAATTGTAACCTGCGTGGCCCCATATCCATACTCCTGAAAAGAGGCATCCTGCCACTGGTATGACCTGTGTCTGTAGGTCAATTCATTGATTATGGCACGTCTGAGTACACCTGCTCCTTTACCGTGAATGAAAATAAGTTTCTGACCTTTCTTATTCTCATACTGCGCCAAAGTCTTGCGGAATATCTTCATCTGATACTCAAGAATATCACCGGCTTGCATGCCTTGGGTGGTGTCGAGCAATGCCTCAGCATGGAGATCTACGACAATAGTATCATCAAGCCCACGATGGCGGATATACGGAGTATTCTTTGCATTACCCTTGCTCTGACCGTCGTCGTACCGGCGCACGAGCTGCTCTTTCTGTTCTGCCGACAAGGCCTCAGTCTTAGCAGGCTCTGCATGACTGTACATTTCTTTCTTCAGAGCCTTGGTGTCAACGACGAGTGGACGGACAGGCCTGTCGTTCTCAATGATGGCATAGAGCAGAACGGGAGTCTCGAAGAACGGAGTGTCTTCAAAGGTATGCACCTTATAGAACCTCAGCGGATCAAGTCTCAGTTCCACATTCACCGGTTTTTTGAGGATGAAATTCTTGTCACGCTTATAGGCCAGCATCTGAACAGCCAGACGACCAGCATGGTTGATATCCTGAGCATTCATCTCTTCAATGAACACCCTGGTGTTGGGCTCAGCCTCACCTCCGGTCTTGACGGCATAGCTATTGCCTTTAACGGTCAGTAACAGATAACGAAGATAATAGTTGCTGTCATTAACGAAATAAGCCTCAAAATGGGGCGTGTCCAGACTGTTGTCGCTCATCGGAGCGAAAGCAAGAAAGACAGAGAGCCGGTTACCGCCTTTACGCTCCTCCGCTTTCGGACGATAAGTTACGTCTTTGGAGAGGTCTACTGTGTCGGGTGCCGAGAGGTCTACATCCTCGTCCTGACTTTCCTGCATCATGGCTTTGACGGAACGGTGACCATGCGGCAGGGGTGTCTCTGCCGCTTTCTGCTCTGCAGCCTCAGCCCGACGATTGATGATGTTAGCCGTACTGTAATCTTCACTCTCAACAACGACAACCTCATTGATGGGCGTAGGAATCTGAAAACCGTCTTCATCCTCCACCAACACTATATTCTTTCCCTGGAATCCGGCAATCTTTCCGCCACCGGTCTCACTGAGGAACTTTACTTTATCTCCTATTTTCATACCTAATGTTTTTTATTCGTTACGGCATCAGCAGGTTAGCGTCTCCGTAGCTCAGGAAACGGAAGTCATGCGAGAGTGCATAATCGTAAACCTTACGCCAGTCGCCTTTCAGAAAAGCACTGACAAGCAACAACAATGTACTCTTGGGCTGATGGAAATTGGTCACAAGCATCCTTACAATCTTATAGATGTAGCCCGGGGCTATAATAATCTGCGTCGATGTGTGCAGCGCGTCCAAATTATCACGGTTGAGATAATCGAGGATGGCCTGGACAGACTCACGGACGGACACGGCCTTACCGTTGAAAATCACGAGTCCGTCCTCGTCGTGCGGCAGATCGTAAGGCTCCCATTGCTCTACATGGAGCTCCCCTTCTGTAGCATTGGGATTCTTCAGAATCTTCACACCGATATAATAAAGACTCTCCAACGTACGCACACTGGTCGTACCCACGGCAATAGCGTTACAGTCGTGCTCAAGAAGATGTTCGAAAGTGTGACGATGAACGACAATATACTCCGAATGCATCTTGTGTCCTTCTATCTCTTCTGTCTTCACAGGCTTGAAGGTGCCTGCACCGACATGCAGTGTCACCTCATCGCGTATGATGCCATGCGCATCAAGGTCAGCCAGAATCTTATCTATAAAATGGAGTCCCGCCGTAGGAGCAGCCACACTGCCTTTGATCTTCGAATAGACCGTCTGATAAGTAACCTTATCGCTCTCTTCTGTCTCACGGTTGAGATAGGGAGGAATAGGAAGTTCACCGATAGCATCCAGAATATCCGCAAAGTTGACCTGCGGGTTATCCCATTCAAAGTCTATCCAATAGTTTGTGCCCCCACTCTTTTCCGCTGCCTTCGAACGGTCCATAGTTGCACACAGCGTGAGGTTCTGACCTTTAATCTGGAAGTCGCGCTTCAGCGTTCCTTCCTTCCATTTCTTCAGATTACCAATCATACAGAGCCAACTGCACTTGACTGTCGACTGGAACATCTGCTCATAATCGGCAGGTTCAGTCGGTTCCATGAGGAAGACTTCTATCAAAGCTCCCGTCTCCTTATGGAAATGCATACGAGCCTGGATGACACGCGTGTTATTGAAGACCATCAGAGCACCTTTCGGAAGATATCTAGGTAGATTATAAAAGACATCATCCGACAACACGCCCTTATTATCGATGAGCAGCTTGCTGTGGTCACGCTCTTCCAGCGGGAACTTTGCAATACGGTCATCAGGAAGATCGTAATTATAATCGTCTATCCTTATATGTCTTGTATCCATTGACTAATTGACTAATTGTCTAATTACGCTATGTATGTATTTATTATTATATTGTTATTGTATAAAAAGCACCGAGAATCACAACTGCCAAAGTCAGCACAAGGGTTGACACTACTACATCAATATCAGCCTTAGCATAGCCTGAGGCCGTGTATTGCGATGAGATATACTGGAACTTGGCGTTGATTTTGTAGAACAGTTTATAGAAAGCGGTATAGACTACAATCCCTACGACGCAACCATACAAAAGTCCACAGAAGGCATCGGAGGGGTAATGTAAGCCTAAATAGAGCCGTGTCCAGCAATTGAGCAAAGCCCACAGTACCATAGTAACGGAGAAAAGCCTGTCGCGTACCAACAGGCTAAGAAACACCGCCAATGAGAAAGTATTGGCGGCATGGGCCGAGAAGAAACTGAAACTCTTGTCAAGTGTTCCGGCAATAAGATTCAACTGTAGCTTTACATCCGGATCATTGCAGGGACGGAGCTTCGCCACCATCGGCTTCACGATGAAGTCATCCACGCCACTGGCAAGAATGATACACACCACAGCTCCGCCAATAATAAGTCCTATCTGCACCATCGTCTCGTTGTTTTTCACAACAAGATAGAGCAAGGCAATATACAACGGTATCCCCGTCAATCCATTGGTCAGTATAGGAACCAACGAATCGAAGTAAACCGAGTTGCTACTGTTCAGCCACCGGAGCAGTGAGAGATCAAGTGAGAAGAAACTGTCAGGCATCATTAAATCATTTCTATCTCACCGGATTTGATCCATCCCTCTCTCCCATCGCCGAGTTGAATCTGCTTCCAACCTTTGATGCCGTCATCGAGAATATTCACCCGGGTGCCTTCATGAATGACATAGGCATCAGGCATCTTGTCCTCTGGAGCCGATTTCACGCCTATTGCCGGTGACATCACGATAGCGCCACGACTGTTGTTAGACCAATGTTTCTGCTGCCAGGCAAAGAAGGTAGAGAAGACAAACAGAAAGAGGAAGGCGACACTGCCAAAGAACCCCGTCTTACGCAGCCACAGTGGCGAAGCGAAGAGGTAACAGAGCATCAGCACCAAAGCAATGACAATGCTGCAAATACCCACGACGGCCCACGTGTCCACATCGGCAAAGTTCACGATACTCTGATACACGAGGGTGAAAAAGTTGTCATCCTCGGGAGCTATCTTGTCAGTGGTCTTAGAACGGGCAAACTGAAGGTTGAAACGGATGTCCTTGTCGCCGGGAGAGAGCTTATAAGCCCGTTCATAACACAGAATAGCCTTCGAGAGACTATCTGAGCGATAATAGGCATTGCCCAGATTATAATATAACGCCGACGAGACCCCCCGACTCAAAAGCTCTCTGTAGTCGGATATCGCCTCTTGATAGTTACCTTGCCGATAGCTGTCGTCCGCATTCTGCTTGGTGACGGCGAAGCCCGCAAGAGGCCGCAATAGCATCACCAAGAATACGATAATCAATATTCTAGAATGAGTACTTCTCATATTATGTGTCATTGTTATAGAGTTATCTTCTTTTTTCTATGACATCTTCTATCTCTATGATAGCTGTCATAGCCGACTGAAAGGTCTTTTCCATGTTTCCGGCTTCATCACCTGGGGCGTAACGCTCAAACTCACACTCCTCAAGGGCAGAGATGAACTTACCGATAATCTCATCGTTCACACCATGGGAGGCGAGTTTCTCCTTGATGTTCTTCTCGGACAGGCTTTCCACCGGCATGTTCAGTTTGTAACTCACATAACCCCACAAGGCCCGCATCACCTCATCATAGAACTCGGCACTGTTGTGCTCAAACATCAGTCGGCTGGCTCTCTTCAAGCGTTTCCGTGCTATCTTATTGGCACGCTTACCGCGCATCTTCACAATATCGGCGTTCTCCAAGGCACGCTGACGGAAGATGACAAGCAATACCACAAAGGCTATCAACGGCAACAATAAACTAATCCAGTAAGCAGCACTGCCTAAGAAGAAGTCACCGGTAGAAGTGCTTTCCGAAGGACCTGTTTTCAAGGCATGGATATCGTTGTCAGCCTGGTTATTGAAGTCCTCTGAAGAACTCTTCCCATCACCTGGTGCCACATTAACGACAAAAGGCTGCGTGTGAAGGGTCTTATAGGCATTGGCATCTACATCGTAATAGATGAATGTCACCGGCGGAATGGTATACTTACCCTGGTTGCGCGGTACGGCGAGGAAATCATAAACCATGCTGCCACCGACCCCGGCATTCGTGAGTTTTGTCTTATCCGTTACCTTCGGGTCGTACTTGTCAAATCCATTAGGAAACTCCACGACGGGCTGTTTGATAAGTTTGAGGTTACCCGTACCACTGATGACAACCCTCAACGTGATGGGATCTCCGGCCCTCACATCCTTCTTATTGAGTTTCGCAGAAATGCTGAAACGTCCTACACCGCCAGAGAAACCGACAGGCTTCGCAGGCAGCGGATCGACTTGGACATCCACACCCGGCGCCACGATATTACGCTTTACCTCCACGTAGCCGGATCCTCCATTAAAGAAAGCCTCAAAAGGGTCGACGTTGCGGTTCTGCTGAACCACAATTCCTCTGAACGTGATGGACGGAATCTTGAGAGCACCTGTCATCTGAGGATACATCAGATACTGGCTCCAGGTAACACAACGATAAGGACGTCCGTTGACACGCTCCACATGGAAGCTCTTCTGCTGCGGCAAGGGTATCTCCTGACTATGGAATCCCGTCAAGTCAGGCATCTTACCTTCCAACTGTGTCAGATCAACGAGTGTATAAACCTTATATGTAAGCAGCACCGGCTCCTGTTCATGAACCCGATACTTATTGGCTGTCACCTTGATGAACAAGTCTTTGCTTGTGATAGCTGAACCTGCACGAGCCAGCTCCTCCTGTCCACCGACATTCTGATGCATCCGTAGAGCACCACCTGAGTTGCGGGCATGTCCCGACACAGAGATCCTTACCGGGCGTGAGGCCACCCACCTACCCCTAACACGAGCATGAGCTGGAGAGACAACGAACGATCCGTCTTTCTCTGCATAGACGGTGAAGGTAAACGTGATAGACGAGGAACTCGACGTGTGACCGTTGATCATCTGATAGCTGCTCTGCTGAGAGGTGTAAGGACCAGCAATAAGCTCCAGACCTGACGGTATATTACCCACCTGGAAGTCCTCCACGTCCTGCGTATTGATGGTGTAGGCAATGCGGAAGTTCTCGCCTGCCGACACCTGGGAAGGAGCCGACACCGCAATCTGGGCCTGCGAGAGATCCGTGCCTTCTATCAGAAAGCCTAAGATAAGAAAAATATATAAGAGTAAACGATGCGTCATAATAGATGATATGCATTATCAGTCAACTGTAATCATTATTCACCAGTAATTACCAGTTCTTTTCCAGTCGTCTGCGTTGCGGCTGAATCTCGTGTTTCTTGAGCCTCTGCTGAGTCTGCTGCTCCTCCTGTTCAGCATAATTGAGAAGCTGTTCAGCATTGTCTTTGCTCATCTGCTTCTGTTGTTGCTGCTGTTTCTGCTGCTGGTCCTTATCTTTATTATTCTTGTCCTTATCGTTCTTATTCTGCTTATTCCTGTTGTTCTTATTCTGGTTGTTTTGCTTGTTCTGATTCTTTTGGTTTTTTTGCTGCCTCATGCAGAGGGCGAGGTTATACCGCGTCTCACTGTCTGACGGGTTATTTCTCAGACTCTCTTCATAAGCCTTGATGGCCTCAGAGAAAAGCTGGTGCTTCTGGCACGCCACTCCGATATTGTGCCACACCATTGCCTTACGGTGCCTGGCCGTCTCACACTTGGCAGCATTCTGAAACTGCGTCACAGCAGCACTGTCCTTCTGCTGCATCAACAGGGCACAACCGAGATTGTAAAGAGCCTGCGGATTAGACGGGGCCTTACCCAGCGCTTTACGGTATTCAATCTCCGCTTTGGCATAGTTCTGCTGACGATACAGACGGTTACCACTTCTGATAAACTGTCTGTCACTCTGTGCATGGACATTAAGAGCCGCAATCATGCACACGGTCAACAGGAAGATGTATTTCTTTAATATCATCGTACTTCTCATATCACTTTCTTCTCTTAAAGAGCCTTACATTCTTCAACCTGGGGTTCTTTGCCTCCAGGACACAGACTTCCACGATGAGAATAAGCAACGCCAGTACAGCAAAAGCCTGGAACTGTTCATTATACTCACTGTAGACAACCGAGTCGGTGTCACCCTTCTGCAGTTTCGTTATCTGATCATTAAGTTGCTCCTGTGCATCAGACGTGTTGTCCACATGGATGTAAGTGCCACTGCCTGCCCTGGCTATCTCCCGGCACATTTGCTCATTGAGCGCCGACATCACGGTCTGACCGTCGGCGTCCTTCATGTAATTGCCGTCGCCCAATGGGATTGGAGCGCCCTTCGGACTACCCACTCCGAGGATGAACACATTGATACCCTGCTTCTTCGCGGCTGCGGCGGCCTTCTCCGCTCCGCCCTCATGGTCCTCACCATCAGTGATGACAATGATAGCTCGACCCACATTGTCCTGCTTCGTGAAACTGTGCATGGCAACAGTGATGGCACGGCCGATGTCTGTACCCTGGGTCTGAATGAGCGACGGGTCTATGTTCTGCAAGAACATCTTGGCAGAGACATAATCACTTGTGATAGGTAACTGGATGAAAGCATCACCGGCAAAGACTACCAATCCTATCCTATCATTGGTGAAGTGGTCGACCATGTTTTCAACCAGCATCTTGCTCTTATCCAATCGGCTTGGTGCCACGTCCTCTGCAAGCATCGAGTTGGAGATATCCATACAAATGACAGCCTCGATGCCATTGCGCTTCTCGTGAGCGATCTTAGCTCCCATCTGCGGGCGCGCCAACATAATGATGAGTACAGCAAGTGCAGCATTCATCAGCCAGAATTTTACAGCCGGACGATACTTCGACACGTCAGGCATGAGTTCTTTCACCAACGCGGGATCACCGAACTTCTTCAGCTTCCCTTTGCGCTGACGCCATACGAAGAGCCTGACCAGTGCCAACAAAGGTATCAGCCATAACAACCACAGATATATAGGATCTTCAAATCGAAGCATGTCTTTATTGTCTTACACGTCTCTTGTGAGACTTAATTATTCTTTTGTCAGGGGTCTACTACGGCAACCGCCTCAGGACGGTGTTGCGAAGGAGAATCTCAAGGAGCAGGCAAAGCACGGCTGCGAGCGCAAAGGGCTGATAAGCCTCATAACGCTTGGAGTATTTTTTCACGTCCAGCTTTGTCTTCTCCAATTGGTCAATGTCTTTGTATATTTTCTTCAACTGTGCCGTGTTTGTAGCACGGTAGAAGTTACCGTCTGTCGTAGCCGCGATGTCACTCAACGTCTTCGTGTCAATGTCCACGGGGATGTTGACATACTGTACGGTACCGCCTACGGGCATAGGATAAGGCGCCACTTTGCTGGTACCCACGGCAATGGTGTACACACGGATACCCAGCGACTTTGCTATCTGGGCGGCTGTCATCGGGGAGATGTCACCCATGTTGTTGGAACCGTCAGTGAGCAGGATGACGACCTTGCTCTTGGCCTTGGAATTCTTCAGACGGGAGATGGAGTTAGCCAGTCCCATACCGATAGCCGTACCATCCTGTATCAGTCCGCGTGCCGCGATATCCGTTCTCACATTCTGCAAGAGGTTAAGCAACGAAGCATGGTCCGTTGTCATCGGGCACTGTGTGAAAGCCTCACCGGCAAAGATCGTCAGGCCTATGTTATCATTGGGACGACCGGAGATGAACTCAGCAGCCACATTCTTCGCAGCCTCAATACGGTTCGGCTTCAGGTCCTCGGCGAGCATAGATGTCGACACATCCATGGCGAGCATGATATCGATGCCTTCCACCGTCTTGCTGCCCCATGAGTTGTGGGTCTGCGGTCGGGCCAGAATGATGACGATGAGCGTGAACGTGATGCAGCGCAACAGCATCGGCATGTCCATGATACGCTCACGCCAGCTCTTCGGGGCATTGAGGTAAGCATGCGTGTCGCTCATCCGCATCGTGGGCTCACTCTTCTTACGATAGAGGAAATACCACAACACGTATGGTATGAGCAGCAACAGCAGCAGAAAATATTCTTTATTAGCGAATTCCATTTTACATCAACAAGAGATACACATTATATATAATGTAAGCCAAGAGCAGAAACGCCACAATACCCGCCACCCAAAGCAACGTCTTGATGGTGATACGGTTGGAACGCGTCTTCCTGTCATCCTCCGACAGGCACGGGACGATCTTCTCCTCCACGGCCTGTCCTTCCTGCTTCGTCTCATCAATGAAGTTAATGGCCTTGACAAGGTTGAGGTCATTCTCATTGAGTTGCGTCGAGTATTTGGCAAACTTGACGAGGTCAGCTGTCTGGAAGAGTTCACGGAGCTCGTCGATCATCTTCCGGTCCCCCGTAGCCTGCAGTCGATTGATAATCTCATCGGTTGTCATCTCAAGGGCATTGAAACCGAAGCGTTCCCGGATATACAGTCGAAGCGTGCCGGTGAGCTGCGTGTAATACGTCTTTTGGTCCTCACTCACCTGCAGATGCTCCTTCTTGATCTTCTCTATCTCATTCAGGGCACGCTGATGTGGGGGCACATGACGCACGATACGTACTTTCGTAATGATAGGCTTGTTCTCTTTCAGTCGCACGAAGAGATAGCACCCACCCACAAAGAGGAGGAGCACAACGGCAGAAAGCCAGAAATAAGGTTTCCACTCCGACCATTCAAAAGGATTGTCCTGTACATCTTTCGGTGGAAAGAACTGATTGGGGTGCAACGTGTCGACATCTACGGTTATGATCTTCAAAGCAGAGGCAGCGCCTTGATAAGGCTTGCCGTTGACCCTCACCTTGAGAGCTGGGATAGCATAGATATGCTCATAGAAAGAAGTGATCGTATAGGTCTTCTCTACTTTCATCT
>ERZ773013.2390-NODE-2390-length-10382-cov-13.610342_pt1 | contig 10382 bp, 6 predicted proteins | sample MGYA00511670_ERZ773013 | MGnify/ENA primary metagenome ERZ773013 (study PRJEB29015, sample SAMEA2738120) | human oral metagenome | biome: human oral; feature: human-associated habitat; material: saliva | place: China | collected 2257 ...
CCTGCTTGCCGCTCATCTCGTCGCGGCCACCGTTGATGGCGTAGAGCAGGGCCTTGGCCGAGTTCACGCGGGCGCCGAAGAACTGCATCTGCTTGCCCACGCGCATCGGCGACACGCAGCAGGCGATGGCCGCGTCGTCGCCCCAGTGCCCTCGGATCTGCGGATCGGACTCGTACTGGATCGACGAGGTCTCGATCGAGATCGCGGCGCAGAACTCCTTGTATCCCGCGGGAAGCTCCGGCGACCAGAAGATCGTGATGTTCGGCTCGGGGGCCGGGCCGAGGTTGCGCAGCGTCTGGAGCAGCCGGAAGGACGTCTTGGTGACGAGCGTGCGGCCGTCTTCGCCGAACCCGGCGTCCGACCAGGTGGCCCAATAGGGATCGCCCGAGAAGATCTGGTCGTAGTCGATCGTGCGGAGGAAACGGGTGATGCGGAGTTTGATGACGATGGCGTCGATCATCTCCTGGGCGTCGGACTCGGTGATGAGGCCCGCTTTGAGATCGCGCTCGAAGTAGACGTCGAGGAAGCCGGACAGGCGCCCGATCGACATCGCCGCGCCGTCCTGGCTCTTGACGGAGGCGAGGTAGCCGAAGTACGTCCATTGGACGGCCTCTTTGGCGTTCTTCGCCGGGCCCGACAGGTCGAAGCCGTAGAGCTCGCCGAGCTTCTTCAGCTTCTTGAGCGCCTTGATCTGCTCGGAGTGCTCCTCGCGGTAGCGTGCCCAGTGCTCGGAGAAGGGCTGGTCGGCGTAGCGATCCTTGTCCTTTTCCTTCTCGGCGATGAGGTGGTCAACGCCGTAGAGGGCCACGCGGCGGTAGTCGCCGATGATGCGGCCACGGCCGTAGGCGTCCGGCAGGCCGGTGATGATGTGGGAAGAACGAGCAGCACGAATACGCGGCGTGTAGATGTCGAAGACCGCGTCGTTGTGGGTCTTGCGGTACTTGGTGAAGATCTTCTTCACCTCGGGGTTGTATTCCTTGCCGGCCTCGTGGATGGCCGTCTCGACCATGCGCCAGCCGCCGTTCGGCATCATCGCGCGCTTCAGGGGGGCATCGGTCTGCAGGCCGACGATCACGTTGTCGTCCTCGCAGATGTAGCCGGGCTTGAAAGCATCGATGTCGGCGGGGGTGTCGGTGTCAACGTCGAGGATGCGCACCTTGCGCTCTTCGGAGAGGTACTTCTCTTCGAGAGTGTTCCACACGCGCAGGGTCTTCTCGGTCGGCCCTGCCAGGAACGAGGCATCGCCCTCGTACGGGGTGTAGTTCAGCTGGATGAAATCACGAACGTCGATTTCATCGCACCAGTTACCCTTTACGAAACCTTCCCAGGCCTTCTGGTCTGCTGTCGTCATTCTTCCTCTTCTCGGATGTCCGTATCCCGTTGTGGGGACGGTGTGTTAGGAGCGGAGCTCCACAGTGCGTCGGATTCCAACGCTTAGGCCTATTGTCCTACGGCTTGGGGGGTCTCCACAACCCATATCAACCGACAGTCTATGTTCTGCGTCTCAGGATATGGAGCCAAAGTCTCTAGCGGTTAAATTGTGGGACCAAGGTCCTTAGGAGAAGAGAGCTGGCTTGACCCCCTACACTGGTACCAGTGCCCGTCCCACAAAGGAGAAAAATCCTAATGTCTGCACCCCGCCCCGTCCTTGGAGTTGGCGTTCTTGGAGCCGGAACCGTCGGTAGCCAGGTCATTCGTATCCTTCAGTCGAGCCGCGAGGATTTCGCGGCTCGCTCGGGCGCGGAGATGGAGGTGCGCAAGGTCCTCGTCCGCAATGTGGATGCTCCCCGAGACGCTCCGATTGATCGTGAGCTGCTGACGACCGACCCCGCTGAAGCGATCGACAACATGGACCTCGTCGTCGAGCTGATCGGCGGCATTGAGCCCGCCCGCACCCTCGTGCTGCGTGCGCTCAACCAGGGCATCTCGGTTGTCACGGGTAACAAGGCCCTCCTGGCCGCCCACGGTCCCGAGCTCTACGAGGCCGCCGCAGCCAATGGCGCTGACCTTTACTACGAGGCCGCTGTGGCGGGTGCTGTTCCTGTCGTTTACGGCCTGCGCGAGTCCCTCGCCGGCGACCGCATCACGACGGTCATGGGCATCGTGAATGGCACGACCAACTTCATCCTCGATGCGATGAGCACGAAGGGCCTGAGCTACGAGGAGGCGCTCAAGCAGGCGCAGGATCTCGGTTTTGCCGAGGCCGACCCGACCGCGGACGTCGAGGGCTTCGACGCGGCCGCCAAGTGCTCCATTCTTGCCTCGCTCGCCTTCCACACCCGCGTCGGTATCGACGATGTTGCGGTTGAGGGCATCACGAGCATCACGAAGGAGGATATGGAGGAGGCAGCGCGCATCAACCATACGATCAAGCTCCTCGCTATCGCTGAGCGCCGCATCGGCGAGGATGGGCGTGAAGGCGTCGCGATGCGTGTGCATCCGGCGCAGGTTCCCGCCGATCACCCGCTTGCGTCCGTTGACGGCGCCTATAACGCGATTCTTGTCGAGGGCGAGGCCGCCGGTCGCCTGATGTTCTACGGTCAGGGCGCGGGTGGCGCGCCCACGGCCTCGGCCGTTCTGTCCGACCTTGTCGCGGCCGCGCACCACCGCGCCTTCGGTGGTCACGCCCCGCGCGAGTCGGTCTACGCGCACCTGCCGATCCTCGATCCCGGCTCGACGCACACTCGGTACCAGATTCGCCTGCAGGTGGAGGACCGCCTCGGCGTCCTGTCCGATGTTGCCGGCATCTTCGCCCGCCACGGTGTCTCGATCCAGTCCGTCCACCAGCGTAACGACGAGGTTCCCGGCGCCTGCGTCATCGTCGTGACCAGCCACCGCGCCCGCGAGGCCGACCTGCGCGCCGTTGCCCGCGCGCTCGCCGTGTCCGACGCCGTGCGTGAGGTGACCTCCACGATCCGCGTTGAGGGTGAGTGACGTGCGGCTGCGAGATGATTTTGTCGCGGTGAAGGTCCCCGCGACCAGCGCGAACCTGGGTCCGGGATTCGACTGCATGGGCCTGGCCCTCGACCTGTGGGACGAGGTCTCGGTTCACGCGACGACTGGGCCCACCTCGGTCGTCGTTGAGGGGGAAGGTGCCGGAAACGTCGAGCAGGGCGAGGACAACCTCGTCGTGCGTGCCCTGCGCCTTGCGCTCGACCGCGTGGGTGCCCCTCAGGTGGGCGTGCGCATGCACTGCACGAACCGCATCCCTCATTCCCGAGGCCTGGGTTCCTCTGCGAGTGCGATCGTCGCCGGCGTGACGCTGGCACGTGCCCTCATCGGTGACGCCGATGTGCTCGGCCGCCAGGAGATCCTCGCGATCGGATCCCACATGGAGGGGCATCCCGACAACGTGGCTCCCGCCGTTTTTGGCGGCGCGACCGTGTCCTGGATGAACGAGGAGACCTCCGAAGTGGGCAGCGTGCGCCTCACCCCGCCCGAGGGCATCAACCCCGTCGCGTTCATCCCCGACTTCGAGCTGCGCACCGCCGCCGCGCGAGCCGCCCTGCCTGCAACCGTTCCCCACGGTGATGCGAGCTTCAATGTGGCGCGCGGTGCCCTGCTGGCCGCCATCCTGTCGGGTGGTGCCCAGGCGAGTGGGGGAGTGAACCTGCATGCGCTCCTCATGGAAGCCACGCGCGACCGCCTCCATCAGGAACAGCGCCGGGCCGCGATGGAACCCTCACTGGCACTCGTTGACTGGCTGCGCGGTGCCGGTTTTGCTGCCGTTGTCTCCGGTGCGGGGCCGACCGTTCTGTCTCTGGAGAAGGTGGGGGCGGATATTCGCCGCGACGCAGCTGGTGCGGGCTGGCGTGTCGTGCCGCTGGCCGTGGCCGCATCGGGCGTGCAGATTACCCGCGGAAGCCTTGCGAAAGTTGAGTTTTAGTCGCTCGGCTTCGCTGTGAGTTTGTTGGCAACTACCGCCAGCCTCGCCGTCTAAGTGACAGCGGGCTGGCGGTCTTGCTATATTTTTTTCAGGTCCGAGCCGATTGCTCGACTCCGACCGTTGCGGTGCGCCTCTGTCGCGCATCTTCCTGATCAAGCTTTTTGTTGTGCTTGAGTAATCACCTCGCCCGCTGTGGCGCATTCCAGTAAGGATCACTTCGTGAGCAACGAAACCTCCGCCGAGACGACCGCGTCGCTGTCGGCGATGAAGCTGCCCGAGCTGAAGGCTCTGGCCGCCTCTCGCGGCCTGAAGGGCATTTCCCAGCTTCGTAAGCCCCAGTTGATCGAGCTGCTGAGCAACGGCGCCGGCGCCTCGACCCCGCAGGAAACCGGTCCCCGTGAGGACGCTCCTGCCTCGTCCAAGAAGAAAGCCGACAAGCCGGCCGCCGAGAAGTCGGCAGAGGAGGCTCCTGCGGCTGAGAAGTCGGCTTCTGAGGCTCCTGCCGAGGCGCCGCGCCGCTCCCGTCGCCGTCGCGCGGTGAGCCAGGGCGCCGTTGAGCCCGCGCATGTCACTCTTGACCTGCCCCTGCCCGCCGCGGAGCGCGCCGAGGCCGCCCCGGAGTCCGATACGACCGTCGTCGAAACCGTCCTCAACATCGAACTGCCCGACGGTGATGACACCGAGGCTCGTCGCCCTCGCCGTGAGCGTGGCCGCCGGGGCCGACGTGACCGCGAGAACCGTGAGAACCGCGAGAATCGTGAGGGTCGTGAGAACCGCGAGGGCCGCGAGAATCGCGAGGGCCGTAACCAGCGCGGCGGCGAGGAGAACCTCGCCCCGATCGCCGGCATCCTCGACATCCAGGAAAACCACGCTTTCGTGCGTACCTCGGGCTACCTGCCCGGCCCGAACGACGTCTACGTGACGCTGGGCAACGTGCGCCGCTGGGGTCTGCGCGCCGGTGACGCGGTCGCCGGTGCCGTTCGCCTGCCCCGCGAGGGCGAGCGTCAGCGCCAGAAGTACAACGCCCTCGTGCGCGTTGACTCCGTGAACGGCATGACGATTGAGCAGGCTCAGGCGCGCCGCGAATTCGGTAAGCTGACGCCCGTCTACCCCTCCGAGCAGCTGCGCATGGAGACCTCGCCGAAGGCCTACACGCCGCGCGTCATCGACCTGGTCGCCCCCGTGGGCAAGGGTCAGCGTGGCCTCATCGTCTCCCCGCCCAAGGCAGGCAAGACCATGGTCATCCAACAGATGGCCAAGGCCATCGAGCTGAATAACCCCGAGGTGCACCTCATGGTCGTCCTGGTGGACGAGCGCCCTGAAGAGGTCACCGACATGCGCTCGATCGTCAAGGGCGAGGTCATCGCCTCCACCTTCGACCGTCCCGCCTCCGACCACACGACCGTCGCCGAGCTGGCCATTGAGCGCGCCAAGCGCCTCGTCGAGCTGGGTCAGGACGTCGTCGTGCTCCTCGACTCGCTCACGCGTCTGTCGCGCGCCTACAACCTGGCGGCGCCCGCCTCGGGCCGTATCCTCTCCGGCGGCGTCGACGCCTCGGCCCTGTACCCGCCGAAGAAGTTCTTCGGTGCGGCCCGCAACATCTCCGAGGGTGGCTCGCTGACCATCATCGCCTCCGCCCTGGTGGAGACGGGCTCGAAGATGGACGAGGTCATCTTCGAGGAGTTCAAGGGCACCGGCAACATGGAGCTGCGCCTGTCGCGCCAGCTCGCCGAGCGCCGCATCTTCCCCGCGATCGACCTCAACGCGTCGGGTACCCGTCGCGAAGAGCTGCTCTTCAAGCCCGAGGAGCTGCGCATCATGTGGAGGCTCCGCCGCGTCCTGGGCACCCTCGATCAGCAGCAGGGCCTCGAGCTGGTCCTCGACAAGCTCAAGGAAACCCAGTCCAACGCTGAGTTCCTCATGCTCATCCAGAAGACGACGCCCTCCGAGTGATCGGCGGGTGAGAGCGGGGCGAGTGGCGAGAGCCGCTCGCCCCGTTTTCTTGTCAGGCCTGCTCGCGAGTACCGGACAACTGATGAGGGCTGTGTCAGACTTGGGGCATGGTGAACATCGCGCCGAATTCGATCAATGCGCAGGCGACACAGGAGAACTCGCGCCGATCCTGGAGCACTGTGCGCGGATGTGCGCGCCTCATTCTTGGCCTCTTTCTCGTGCTGGTGGCTCCCCTTCAGCTGGCGATCGTCGTCTATGACCAGGCCCATCATGGGATGGGAGAAGCGGCGGACTGGCCGAATTGGACCGGCTGGGTCATGGCACTGTGTGGAATTGGCGTGTTGTGGCGCGGCGCTGGTCTTCGACGCGCGGGGCGTCAGAAAGTAGCGTTGATTGCTGAGAAATGGGCTTCCTTGGAGAGTCAGTGGGCGCAGGTCGAGCGCACGTTCTCCACTCTCGTGGGCGCTGGACACTACGAGAGTGCGCTGACGGCGCGCTACGAGCTTGCCCGAGCTGAACGTGCCAGGGTTGGCTCTCGGATCGCCGAGTACAAGTCACCGGGTTTCTTCGCGTCGCTGAGCGAGACGTCGAGCGGCGCGGGGGATGAGATCCTTGCACGGATGGAACGCCTGGCGGACGCGGATTCCGCGATCAATGCTGCGCGCGACTTTTTTGGCCTCGCGCCCGGCTGGTGCCAGGTGTGGGACAACGAGGTCGGCCCGATCATCCAAGACATGGACGTGCTTGACGACGTCGCGGATAGCCTCGAAGCAGCCAATATGGACCCGGGCATTCTGGCGGAAATTGAGGCGTTCAGGGAGCGTGTGGGGGATAACAAGGACGCGGTGGTAGGCCTCGGCAAACGCCTTGAGAACGGGCAGATCGATCCCGATCAGGCACTGGAAGAACTCGACCGGATGACCAATGAGGCGCGAGTGCGCACCGCCGAGCTCATTGAGGCGACTCTCGCAGCCGATGCCTCGTCGCTCGGACGGCGACGCTACGCGCGGTGGAAGGGGGAGGGCATCAGCCTGAGCGCGGCGAATGCGGAGTATGACGGATGCTACTGGAGCGAGGATGCCGACAATGACGTCGAGTACAACCCGGCAGCCACGATCCGACTGATCACAAACTCTGCGGGTGTTGACTTCGAAGGGCTGCCAGCCCCGGCTACCGGTGTCCTGACAGCTGGCCACTCGCCCGTCTACCTGCTACCGATGTATCTCGATCGATACCTGAGCGACGACCTGGACGAGGCCGGTGAGGGTTCCTCGTCGACCTGAACGATAGGCGCTTGCCCCGTTTTCCTGTCTCGAAAGCGGCTGAACCGGCGAGCGCGAACCTGACCGTCGTGTCAGAGTGGCTGTATGACTTCTACGACGAGCGAATCGGCAAATGAGGAACGCGGACACATGACGGCGCGCGACGTGCAGCGCGCGGCACTCGGTGCAGGGCGCATCCTGCTGGGTGTCGTCATGTCGATCGTCGTTCCCGTGTGGCTGGTATTCTCCCTCGTTGATTACACCCGGCCCACGGTGCCGGCAAACGAACTCGTTACTCCGTCTGTCGACGTGTACGACGAGACGGGGAGCTTCGAGCCGATCGACGGTCGAACGCTGCAAGATGTCCTCGGCGGCGTTGCGTTCGCGCGTCCCATCCACCTCGTCATCTTATCGACGGATGACGTGGTGGACGACAACCTGGACGAGGCGACCCTGAAGTACGCGCGGGCGGGGCACAAGGAGTGGATCTCGCCCAATGGCTACAAGTGGGCCGACGGCTACCTGATCCTGTCGGTGTCGCCGACCTATCGCAAGGTGGGGACGTACTTCGGCGAGGACATCGCCCCGGTGCTGTCCGTTCAAGAGGAGATTCAGGACGCCGCGAAGGATGACTTCCGTGCGGGCCACTGGAGTGAGGGGATGGTCGCGGCGGCCACGAAGGCAGCCGCATCCATCCCGAACGAATCGGGCCTCAGCATCGAGAACAGAGTCGTCTGGCCCGACTGGCTGGGATGGCTCATCTCGCTCACGGGCATCGGCGTCCTCGTGCGCGGGCACAGCCTGCGTCGTTCGGTGAAAGAAAGCTCGGAGCGTATTGCGCAGGGGTGGAGAGAGATGGAAGAACGCCGCTCAGAGGTGGATCGTGCCTTCCAGTCGATCGTCGATGCCGGCCACTACAGCAAGGGGCTGACCGTGCGCTACGGGTGCGCCAACCAAGAGCGCAAGAAGGTGCGCGAGCGCGTCTCCGTTCTGCGATCCCCGGGGTTCTTCGGATCCCTCAGCGCGGGCGCGGCGAGCGAGAGGGAGGATCTCCTCGAAGATATCGAGCTGCTGTCGGCCGCCGATGACGCGATCTTTGCCGCACGCGACTTTTTCGCGCTGGCACCACGGTGGCGCACTCTGTGGGACAACGAGGTGGGTCCGGTCTTCGAAGACCTGCTGGCGGCGGATTCCATCTCGGTCAAGGTGCGCAACCGCGTCAAGAAGCGTCAAGTGAAGAACGCAGTCGAGGCGTTTAACCGCTGGACGAACGAACAGAGGGACATCATCGTCGGACTCGGAAACAGCCTGGAGCGTGCGGATATCACTCCGGTGCAGGCGCTCGACGAACTGGACCGGATCGCGGCCGAGTCCCGGGCGCGCCTGACGAAGCTCATCGGACAGGCACTCGTCGCCGACACCTCCTCGTCGGGGCGTGCGCGCTATGAACACTGGGAGAGCAACAGGGGCGGCACCGTCAGCGCCAGCGATGTGCTCTACAAAGGCACATACGTGAGTGACGGGCACCGCCACGAGTACAATCCCGCCTCGACGATCCGTTTGACCGCGAACTCCGCGGGCGTTCGCCTCATGGGCAAGGCTGCGGAGAGGACCGGTCGCTTCCAGGCGAACAATGTGTCTGTCTGGGCGTACCCGACGTATCTCGACCGCTACGTCGACTACGACCCGTCCAGCTCCTCGACCAGCTCAGCGGACTACGGCTCATCCTCGGGTGGCTTCTCAGGCTCCGGCTCCTCCTCGTCCTTCTGAGTCCCATTGGGATACCGGGCAACTGATCGCCATTCGTGCCAGAGTGGCGGCATGACATCTCAGGCAACGGAAACGATGAGGAATGCACCCCAGCATCCTCTTTCGGCCATGCGCAGCGTGCGTGGCTGTGCGCGACTCCTGGCGGGTCTGGCCCTTGTTCTGGTGGCCCCCGTGTGGCTCGGCATCGCCGTCTCTACCGGTGCTACGCAGGCTCTTGCACGGCCCACCTGGTACGCGTGGGTGACGACTCTGGTGGGCATTGGCCTGTGGGTGCGCGGGTGGATGCTGCGCCGACTCGCCCGCGAGAACATGCGCAAGGCCTGCGACGAATGGGACGCGCTTGAGAAGCGTCACCTCGAGGTCGAGCGCGCCTTCCGCCCGCTCCTAGGGACCGGGCGCTACGACCGTGGTCTGACCGCGCGCCTCGAGGCTGCTCGGGCCGAGCGTGACAATCTGCGTGCCCGTATCGGGCCGGAGGCTTCGATTCCGTTCCTCGCTTCGCTGAGCGCCGCAACGGCTTGGGAAGCGGAGACGATCGTCAAGGATTTCCACGGCCTGATGGATGCGCACGTCGCGTTGACCGCCGCGTGCGATCTCTTCGCGCTCGCTCCTGCCTGGCGCGCGGTGTGGAACAACGAGCTGGGTCCGGTGCACGAGGACCTGACCGTCGTCGAGACCCTCACGGAGACTGTCCAGCGGCGAAGCTCCGAGCCGGCGGTCCTGAGCATGGCGGCGTCCCTCACGGCGTGGCTCAATGAGCAGCGCATGGCCGCACGTGACCTGGGGGCGAGCCTTGAGTGCGCGCAGATGGATCCCGCCGAGGCATTGACGCAGCTCGATCGGATCGCCGATGAGGCCAGGGTGCGCCTGGTGCGCCTCATCGAGGCGGCTCTCGGCGCCGACACGTCCATGATCGGGCGCAGGCGTTACAAGCGCTGGAGGAACGGCGCGGGGGAGAAGCTGCGCACCAACGAGACCCGCTACCTCGGTGCGTACCGGATTGCCGGCGTGACGTACACCTACAATCCCGGCCAGGCGATCCGCCTGACGGCAAATAGCGCGGGTATCGACCTCAAGGGGAGTGCGGCCCACTCCGCCGCGCTCTTCACGGCGTTTGGCGCGCAGCTCTACGTGCCTCCCGCGTACCTCCACCGCTACCTCGTGTGGGACGGGACCTCGCGGTACGGCCCCTCTCGGGCGAACTACCTGACGTCGGCTGCGAACGTCGATCCGCGCAGGAGCACGCGTTAAGCGCAGCGTCGCGAGCCGGCCTCGTGCTCCGGAGGGGCGGCGGGCGCGAGCGTCGCGCACGCCCATAGCCGATCTCACGCCCGAGGTGGCATCTCGTCATTGAAGGGGGTGGGGGCGTGTGCGATAATGTCGTGTCGGCTTACCGGTTCACCGGCATGCCCCAGGCGCTCTTTAGTGCGCTGGAAGGCGAGTCCCCGCCAGATGCGGGGGACGCTGCATGTCCGGACCCGGGGCACCAAACGATCCAGGAGAAACTCCAT
>ERZ773013.2394-NODE-2394-length-10373-cov-4.805389_pt1 | contig 10373 bp, 9 predicted proteins | sample MGYA00511670_ERZ773013 | MGnify/ENA primary metagenome ERZ773013 (study PRJEB29015, sample SAMEA2738120) | human oral metagenome | biome: human oral; feature: human-associated habitat; material: saliva | place: China | collected 2257 ...
CCTGGCTGTCGGTCGTGAAGTGGTCGATCTCGGTGTCGTCGTTAGTCGCTGTGGCGACTGCGTACTCCTCGGTCCGCACGCGAGCGGCCGGCCCGGTGAGATACCCGTTCAACAGTTCGGTCTTCTTCTGGGCATCGGCCGCGTCCATGCCGCTCTGAATCCGCTCGAGGACGGCCGTGAGACGTTCGCTGTCCAGAACCGGCTGAGCCGTCGAGGTCCCGGTGGCCTCGAGCGACGGGGGGGCGTCCCGCGAACACGCGGCGAGGGCGGCGCTGACGGCGGTCGCCGCAGCAGAGGTGAGAAGGGCTCGGCGGCTGGTCATCATGCGTGCTCCTCGTCATCGGGACTCGTGGACGCGTCGTCGCTCACATCGTCGGACCCTTGCTCGTCGGACTGTCGCTGGGGCTCCACCGTCCAATTCTGCGCCCGGGCCGGGAGGGAGAAGGCCTGCTCCTGCTGGGCCTGTCCGTCTCCGTCTCCGTAACCCGAATAGGCCGATTCGGAATAGGCCGGCCCGGACAACGCCTGCGTCTCATCCTGCCGATCCTCACCCTGGCCGTCCCCGTAACCGGCCTGGACCTGACCGTCCCCGTAACCGTAGTCGTAGCCCGAATAAGCGAAATTCGAGAACGCCTGCGTCTCCTGTTCGGCAGGCGCATAGGGGGACACGTCCTGCGCCCCCTGCGTTGTCCAGTAGGCTGCTGATTCGGGCGCGGCGGCGCCATAGAATGCCTCGGTCTCACCGGATGCGCCGTTCGGATCGTCGGAATACCCGGAGGAATACCCGTTATAGCCCATATCGGGGTACTCCCCCGCCTGATCGGAGGCGGGCGCCTGCGGCACATCGGGGGCCTCGACGCCGTCGAGGTAGACGCGCCCGGTGCGCGGGTCGGTCCAGGGCTCGCCCGAGGCCTCGGCGCGCTCCTTGTCCCGCAGCTCTCGGCGGGAGAGGCGTCGGTCGGGATCCTCCACCTGGGGGATGCCCTCGGTGGAGACGGAGTCGGCGTTGGCGATGCGGGCCGCCCGCTCGGCCGAACGAGTGCGCCGATCAACATTGGCGCGGCGCAGCTGGAGGTCGATGAAGAACAGGAAGGCCCCCACCAGGACGAAGAGGCTGCCCAGAACCAGTCCCCCGTAGAAGTACCAGGGCGTCTCCACCTGGCGCTTCCAGCTGATGGTCAGGCCGGGAGCCGAGGCCTTGCCGTCGGTCATGGCCATGACGACGATCTGCTCGTCGAGGTTCTTGCGCGGAAGCATGGCACGGTCAGCATCCTTGCCGGTGTTGAAGGTGACTGACGAGCCGCCGGTCTTCTCCCCCAGCCAGATGTCGGAGCCCGAGGCGGTCACGCCCTTGGCCTTGCGCGCCGAGCACTGAGAGCCGCCAGCCTGCGCGGAGGCGGAGGGCTGAGCGGAGGGCGCCGCGGAAGGAGCGGGAGCGGCGTTGGCCGGCGGGCAGTACTGGGTCTCATCCCTGGAGGCCAGGCTCCCGGCGTCGGCGTCGATGCTGGTGATCACCGTATAGGGCAGCGCCTTGTCAGCATCGGGGCTCATCCAGGCGTCGAGGTCGGCCGCCCTGGCCACGAAGAGGTGGACGTCCTTGCCGTCGGAGGAGCTCGCCGTCACGGTGACGTCGGACTCCGCACCACTGAGAACCCCGGGGGCCGTGATGACGTAGGGCTGAGAAGGACCGGAGGCCAGCTTCGCCTCGACCTTGGAGCCGGGTTTCCAGATGGTGGCCGAGCAAACGGCCAGGGCGACGAGGACCAGCCCGAGGACGGTCACCACCACGCTCAAGATACGTCGACTCACGACGCGGATCTCCTATGCTCGCGGACACGGTACGGACGACGGCCGGCTCCGTGGAGCCGGGTATCGCTGCGAGCGCTCACCGTGCGCCCGCCTGGGGACCAGAATCGCATGACGGACCCTGCGACCGCACCGACCTCGGCGGAAGATCACAACGAGACACGCGCTGAGCGAAGCGATATCTCCCGGAATCCCGCCAGCAGAAAGGGTCTCGCCGCCCCTCCGAGCAGCGCGGTGATCTCGATGCGGACACGGAGGAAGACGCGGAGAAACGCGCGCAGGAGATCGGACGCACCTGAACCATCCACCAGCGCAACCATCCGACCCCCTCCCACCCGGTCGAGAACCGAACCACACACCACCGACCTGTGCGCATGGTCACACTTTTGTGGTGACCGTCCTCATCACACCCAATCGTTAGGCTTGCCCTGGTGGTGAGCGTCCCCAGCTCGCCAGGAGGAGGAACCCGACGTGGCTGAGGAATACAGCGAGTTTGCCATCACGATGCGCGGTTACGACCGCGCTCAGGTCGACCGGAAGCTGGAGCAGCTCTCGCGCCAGCTGGCCGACGCGCGTCGCGAGGTGGCCAGCCTCGACCAGCGCGCCATGACGTTGGCCGGCGAGCTGGCCGACGCCCAGCGCAGGCTGCGGGAATCCGACAAGCCGACCTACGCCGGCCTGGGCTCCAGGATCGAGCAGCTGCTGCGCAGCGCCGAGGAGCAGAGCGCCTCCGTCCTGTCCAAGGCCAACGCCGAGGCCGACGCCCTGCTGACCCGGACCCGGACCAACGCCAAGAACCTCTCCGAGCGCAGCGCCTCGGAGGCGGCGACCCTGCTCGCCGACGCCCGTCGAGAGGCCAGCGAGCTGCGCTCCCGCTCCCAGGGGGAGGCCTCGACAGCTCTGGCCAACGCCGAGGCCCGCGCCCAGGAGCTGGTCTCCTCCGCCTCGCGCAAGGCCGCCCAGATCTCCGCCGACGCCGAGGCGGCCGTCACCGAGATGCGCGCCAGCGCGGAGCGTGAGGCGGCACTGGTCCTGTCCCAGGCGCGCAAGCAGGCCGCCGAGATCGCCATCACCTCCGAGCGCGACGCCACCGCCAACCGCGAGGCCGCCGCGGCCGAGGCCGACGAGCTGCACAAGACCTCCACGGCGAAGGCCGAGGAGATCCTCTCGGCCGCCAAGCAGGAGGCCGAGCTGACCGTCGGCAAGGCCAAGCGCGAGGCCGAGGAGATCCTCACCTCGGCGCGCAACGAGTCCGAGACGCTGCGTCGCTCGGCCACCGACGAGGCGGCCGCGGCCCGCTCCGAGGCCACCGAGCTGCGCCAGCAGGCGACCCTGGAGATCGCCGCGGCGCACGAGCAGGCCGCCCAGGAGGACTCCGACGCCCACGAGGCCACGCGCGAGCGCATCCGGGAGATGCAGGAACAGGCCCAGATCCAGGCCCAGGAGGCCGAGGAGCGCCTGCAGGAGGCGCTCTCCCGCGCCGAGGAGGTCCGCTCCCGCACCGACGCCGAGGCCCGCAAGCGTCAGGAGGAGGCGGTCGCCCAGGCCGAGGAGACCCTGGCCCAGGCCCGGATCGAGGCCGAGCAGATCGTCAGCGACGCCCGCGCCGACGCCGATGTCACCGCTCAGGTGGCCGCCCGTCAGCTCCAGGAGCTCGAGCGCCAGCGCGACTCGGTCTCCGCCTACCTCACCGAAATGCGCGGCGTCCTGGGTGGCGTCCTGCCTCAGGCACCCACCTTCAGCGACCACGTCGCGGCCCTGCCCCAGGAGGCTCAGGAGCCGGCTCAGCAGCAGACCTCCGCCGCATCAGCGGAACCAGCGGCCAGCGGCAGCAGCGCCAACAGTGCCAATGCTGCCAATGCTGCCGGTGCAGCCAGCGCCAGCAGCACTCACGCCTCGGGTTCCAGCAGCTCCTCGGCACCGTCAGCCACCTCGGCTCCCGCACCAGCTGGCAATACGGCTGCTGCGGCCTCGGGCGGCCGCAAGCAGGACGGCGCGCAGTCATCCCCGAAGAACGCCCAGAAGGGCGGCACCGGCCGCATCGAGAACGTTCCGCCTCCCGGCAAGAGCTCGGGCGGACCCGGTAACGCCGGCAACCGCCACCCCCGGCAGGGCAAGGGACGCCGCTGAGGCGCACTCATGACAGCCGACGACGCCGCCCGGCTCGGGGAGGAGTCATCAAGCAGCTCCGGCTCTGGTGACTCAGCGAACTCCGACTGGGCGGCGTCGCGTCGTCGGGCGGCCGCCCAGCGGGCCCGTATGCTCCAGGAGCGTCAGAACGCCGAGCACGCCCGGGCAGCGCGCATCGTCGAGCTCTTCCTCAGGGTCGCCCGCGATGAGGGACTTGAGGATGTTCCGCTGCGGGTGCGCGGGTACGGCGGAGGTAGCGCCCGCACTCCGCTGCGCGGCTGGTACCTGCGGGCAGACGAGACCGTCGGCATCGACACTCTGGGTCGCTTCTACATCCTGTCGATGCCACTGAACCTGTCCCAGCGGCTGCGCGGGGTCAGGCCGGAGAGCCAGCCGGTGCCGATGACCATCGGTGAGGGCGGACGCGACGGCGACATCGTGCCGCTGCGCTTCGCGCTGGACCGTCTGCTGCCGGGCTGGGAGGAGCGCTCTGCCGAGCCACTGGTATGACTGCCGGCGTTCCTCCTGCGCTCCGGCTACCAGAGGCGACGCTCCCAGCAGGAGGTGTGCCAGTGGCGCCGTTCCTCCAGGCCCCGATCCGCTCCGAAGAGCGACTCGTTGCTCCAGGCCACCACGTGCGCGCTACCGGCTGGAATGACGCGGTGGCAGCCGGGGCAGGTGTAGGGCTTGTCCCCACCGCGCAGGTAGCGCACGGTGAAGTCGGCCCCGCCGGGACCGGTCTGGGTGCGCGGCACGGAGGCGAGACGGTCCATGCTCAAGGGGATGTGCCCCTGCCCGTAGGGGCGCTTGGATCTGCGACGTGCCATGCCCCGATCACATCACATCCGGCTGCCGTCCCCAAGCCGAGGGCGGCAGCCGGATGCGAGAGCAGGCCGAGAGCAGACGAGGCGTAGGACGCGGGCGAGCAGTCCGGGCCGGTCTCAGCCCTTGACGGAGCCGGCCATGAGGCCGCCGACGAAGTACTTGCCCAGCAGGATGTAGACCGCCAGGGTCGGCACCGAGGCGATGAGCGCACCGGACATGGAGGCCCCGTAGTCGGCCAGGATCGAGCCGTGGGCCAGGTTATTCAGCGCCAGCGTCACCGGCCCGGACTGCGCCCCACCGCCGAAGAACAGGGCGAACAGGAAGTCGTTCCAGGCGGAGGTGAACTGCCAGATGAGGACGACGACGAAGCTGGGCACCGAGATCGGCAGGACCACCGAGACGTAGGTGCGCAGCATGCCGGCCCCGTCGACCCGGGCGGCCTCAATGAGCTCGTTGGGAATCGTCTCGTAGTAGTTGCGGAAGATGAGCGTCGTGATCGGGATGCCGTAGACGACGTGCATGAGGATCAGCGTGTGGATCCCGAAGCCCAGGTCGGCACTGGTCACCAGGCGCATGAGCGGGATCATGACCGCCTGGTAGGGGATGAACATGCCGAACAGGATGAGGGTGAAGACCACGTTGGCCCCGGGGAAACGCCACTTGGACAGGACGAAGCCGTTGGCGCTGCCCAGCATCGCGGAGATGATCGAGGAGGGGATGACCAGCGCCAGGGAGCGCAGCAGTCCGCCACTGAGCTGGTTCCATGCGTTGGACCAGTTCTTGGTGACCCAGACCTCGGGCAGGTACCAGGTCCGCGAGGGGTCGGCGTCGGCGGATCCCTTGAAGGAGGTGACCAGCAGGACGTAGACCGGAATGAGGACGAGGACCACCGAGGTCAGCAGCAGGATGAAGCGGACGGTCTGGCCCCAGCCGGGGCGGCGCGGGCTGCGCATCGTGAGTGCCTGTGTCATCGCCGCTCACCTCCTGCCCTTGGCGTCGTGGATGAGGTAGGGGATGACGGCGACGGCGACCAGGACCAGCAGGATCGTGCCGACGGCGGCGGCGTTGGAGTAGTCGTTGTCGGTCATGAAGTTGAACATGTCGATGGCCGGGACCTTGGTGGAGTAGGTGCGCTGGTCCGTGATCGACATGATGAGGTCGAAGGACTTCAGGGACATGTGCCCGATGATGATGACGGCGCTCAGGGCGATCGGGGTCAGCTGGGGGAAGATGATCGACTTGTAGAGCTGCCACTCGCTGGCGCCGTCGACCCGGGCGGCCTCACGCAGGTCGTCGGGAATGCCACGGAAGCCGGCCAGGAAGAGCGCCATGACGTATCCGGCCAGCTGCCACACGGCCGGCAGCGCGATGGCCAGGATCCCCCAGGTGGTGTTCTGGGTCCATGAGTTCTCCAGGAACCGCAGGCCGGTCATCTCGAACAGGCGGTTGAGCCCCGAGGCGCTCTCGCCCTGCGCGGAGTTCAGCAGCCACCGCCACACCACGCCCGAGGCCACGAAGGACACGGCCATGGGGAACAGGAAGATGGAGCGGAAGATCCCCTCCCCCTTGATGGGGCGGTCCAGGAGCCAGGCCCACAGGAAGCCGACCACGAGGGTGCCGGCCAGAAAGGTGACGGTGAACAGGATGAGGTTGACGAAGGAGTGCCGGAAGTCGGGGCTGCCGAACAGGGCCGTGAAGTTGCTCAGCCCGACGACGGTGGTCCCCCTGCGCCCGGAGACCTGACCGGCGGTGTGCATGTCCAGCAGGGAGGTGTTGATGTTGATCCCGATCATCCCGTAGACGAAGACGCCGACGAGGATGATCGAGGGCGAGATGAGCAGGAGGCCCGGGCCCCACTGCCTCCAGTTCGCCCGACGGCGCCGCGCGGGGGCGCTCTTGGTGCTCACAAGGTTCTCCTGATGCGTAGGTGGCGGATTAGCTCCGCCTGTCGTGGTGATGAGCGCCGGCCGGTTGATCGGCGGGAGGTCGGTCCCGGGGACGGGAGCGGACCGGTGCGGACGCACGGCCGGCCCCGCCCCCGGGGAACCGGTCAGGAGGCGGCAGCGGCCTTGAGGTCGGCCTGCAGGGCGGTGACGTCGGAGGCGCCCTGGGCGAACTTGGTCAGGGCGTCGTTCATCGCGTTGGTGGCCTTGGCCGGCAGGGCCGCACCGTGGGCGATGGAGGAGACGATCTTGTCCTTGGCGAAGGACTCCATGGCCGAGCGCTGGTACTCGGAGAACTTGCCCTTCTCCTCGTCGGTGAGGTCGGTTCGGGCCGGGATGGAGCCCTTGACCGTGTTGAAGGCGATCTGGCCGTCCTTGGAGGAGATGGTGTTGAGCCAGTTCTTGGCACCGCCGGGGTGCTTGGCGCCGTCGGGCAGGGTGAAGGAGTCGGCCAGGAAGTCGAAGACGCCGTCGGTGCCCGGGACCGGGAAGTAGACGTAGTCCTGGCCGGCCTTCTTGCCGGCGGCGTCGAAGCCGGCCACTGCCCAGTCGCCCATGACGTTGAAGGCGGCCTTGCCGTCCATGATGGGCTTCATGGCGGGCTCCCAGTCCTCGGTGTAGAGGGAGGAGTCGGTGAAGCCCACGATGGTCTTGTAGTGCCCCAGCGCCTTGGTGACCTCGGCGCCACCCCAGTCGGTCTTGCCTGCGAAGAGCCCGTTGTAGGCGTCCACGCCCAGGTCGGCGATGAGGATGGTCTCGAGCAGCTCGAGCTGGGTCCAGGCCATGCCCATGGTGATGGGGGTCAGGCCGGCGGCCTTGACCTTCTCCATGTCGGCGATCCAGGCGTCGATGGTGGTGGCGGGCTTGGTCGGGTCGAGCCCGGCGGCCTTGAGCGCGGGCACCGAGGCCCACACGACGTTGGCCCGGTGGATGTTGGAGGGCACGGAGTAGATCTTGCCGTCGGAGTCCTTGAGGCGGTCCATGAGGGTGGCCGGGAAGGCCTCGTTGAGCTTGAACTCCTCGTAGAGGCTGGCGACGTCCAGCAGGTAGCCGGCCTCGATGTGGTCCTTGATCTCGGCGCCGGCGTGGGCCTGGTAGGTGTCCGGCGGGTTCTTGGCGGCCAGGTCCGCGGAGAGCTTCTGCTTGGCCTGACTGCCGGCGCCACCGGAGACGGCCTTGTTCTCGAACTTCGTCTTGGGGAACTGCTGGTTGAAGACCTTGACCAGGGCGTCCAGACCGAGCTTCTCCGAGCCGGCCGACCACCAGGTGACGACGTCGACCTGGCTGGCGTCCCCTTCACCGGCGGCTCCACCGGACTTCGAGCCGGAGCTGCCGGAGGTGGCGCATGCGGCCAGGGTGGCGGCGACTGCAGTGGTTCCCAACCCTGCCAGCACGGCGCGGCGGGAGAGATAGTGGGTGGGACGCATGGGACTGCTCCTTAGAAACGACGGTGTCTCATGACCACGGCACCGTTGCCGCGGGCGGCGAGGCCAGATGTTGTCTAGTCATCTGAACTCGCAAGGAGAGTAGACCTAAACTGAGCGAAACTCAAACATACGTTGCGCGAACAATCATTGTACCGGTCGTGAATGACCGGTCCATACCAGCAGCGGCAATGATTCGTCCGCTGCCCAATCTGCTCCGACGTGCGAAAAAGGGTCCTCGCCGCTCGGGTGAGCGACGAGGACCCGGATGGAAGAGCGGCAGGGCCTTACGGTCCCCCGCACCCCAAGGTGGTCCGTACCAGGAGCGGGTCGGGCCCGGGCGGGCTCTCAGGCCGAGCCCGGGCGCCGAGCCGGAGGGCTCGAAGGACTCAGATGAGCCCCATGGAGGCCACGGTGTTCTTCTCCTCGACGAGCTCGGCAGCCGAGGCGTCGATCTTGGCGCGGGAGAAGTCGTCGATCTCGAGCCCCTGGACGATCTTCCACTCACCGTTCTCCGAGGTGCAGGGGAAGGAGGAGATGATGCCCTCGGGCACGCCGTAGGAGCCGTCGGACATGACCGAGGAGGAGGTCCAGGACCCGGAGGTGCCCAGCACCCAGTCGTGCACGTGGTCGATGGCGGCAGAGGCGGCCGAGGCCGCCGAGGAGGCGCCACGCGCGTCGATGATGGCGGCGCCGCGCTTGGCGACGGTCGGGATGAAGTCGTTCTCGACCCAGGCCCGGTCGGCCAGGATGTCGGTGATGGGCGAGCCCTTGACGGTGGCCTGGGTCAGGTCGGGGTACTGGGTGGAGGAGTGGTTGCCCCAGACGGTGACCTTGTCGATGTCGGTGACGTGGCAGCCGGCCTTGGTGGCCAGCTGGGCCAGGGCGCGGTTGTGGTCCAGACGGGTCATGGCCGTGAAGCGGGAGGAGGGGATGTCGGGGGCGTGCGAGGCCGCGATGAGGGCGTTGGTGTTGGCGGGGTTGCCCACGACGAGCACCTTGATGTCCTCGGCGGCGCCGGCGTTGAGGGCCTCGCCCTGGGGGCCGAAGATGCCGCCGTTGGCGGAGAGCAGGTCGGCGCGCTCCATACCGGCCTTGCGAGGCATGGACCCGACGAGGAAGGCGATGTTGGCGCCCTCGAAGGCGGCCTTGGCATCGTCGAAGATGTCGACGCTGCCCAGGGTCGGGAATGCGGAGTCGAACAGCTCCATCGCGGTACCCTCAGCGGCCTTGACGGCCGGCGGGATCTCCAGCAGACGGAGGTTGACGCGCTGGTCCGGGCCGAGCAGAGCGCCGGAGGCGATGCGGAACAGCAGGGCGTAGCCGATGTTGCCGGCAGCACCGGTGATGGTGATGTTGACGGGAGCGTTAGCCATCGAGGACTCCTTCGAGACGTGTGTCGTCGCGGGCCGCAGGCGGCAGCCCGGCAGGACAACGCTATGACGTTCGCGCAGGTGGACACACCAGTCCACCACATTTCGTGACTCTCACCACTCCCCCGGGTCGTAGAGGTGAAGATCCTCCTGGTCCCCAGTGATCTCAACGAGATACTCACCGCCCCTGACAACGCCCGTCCCGATCGATACGCTGGGGGCCTCCCCCAGCCCGTTTCTCGCCTCCAGGACCGTGATGAGCTCACGCCGATCCCCCGTGCCCATTCCTGCGCCACTACACCGCGGCTACCCGTCCCGCCCCGCGGTCTCCTCGCCTGCGGGGCGCCGTGCGGGGGCTATCTCCTTCGGTCTGACGCTGCTGGGCGCCCTGGGATCGGGCTGGTGCCTCATCTCCGCCGGACGTGCCCTGGGTGCGCTCCTGAGCTCCTCGTCGGTTGCGGGCCCGCTCGCCCAGGCGCTGGCCGCGGAGGGGAGGCCGAGGGCGCCGGGGGCGATGCTGGCCAGTTGGGCGTGCGGGGCGCTCAGGGCGGTGAGAAGCCAGGAGGGGAAGGCGAACGCCGGGATGGACAGCCACAGGGAGGCGCGCGAGTAGGAGAACGAGGACCGCAGGAGCAGGCGCACGACGAGCCCCCCCATCAGAGTGGGGGCGGCCCGGTAGGGCACTCCCCCCACCACGGATGTCCCGCCCAGGACCGCGGCCCACAGGTCCCCGCCGACTCCGAGGGCGTCCTTGGGGGTGAAGTCCTTCATCCACACGTTCGAGGCGACGGACATGTACGCCCCGAAAGCGGCCACGAGGCACAGGGCCCAGCCGACGAATGCGGCCTCCGCCCCGGCGAGGGCGCCCCTGG
>ERZ773013.2397-NODE-2397-length-10369-cov-3.679853_pt1 | contig 10369 bp, 6 predicted proteins | sample MGYA00511670_ERZ773013 | MGnify/ENA primary metagenome ERZ773013 (study PRJEB29015, sample SAMEA2738120) | human oral metagenome | biome: human oral; feature: human-associated habitat; material: saliva | place: China | collected 2257 ...
CTCTGACATTCTTTATTTTATATCTTATAGTTTAATATATCCACTTTTTATCTTCCTATATACAGTTGATGGATTTATACCCACTGCCTTGGCAGCCTTAGTTATATTTCCATATTTTTTAACTGCATTCTTAAGGATTTCTTGTTCAACCAGCCTATGGGCATCATCTATATTCATAATATCCTTTATCACCAGGCTAGTATCCCCCCTATCACCTCTTATAGTAGAGGGCTTATCTTCAAGCTTTTTACTTTCTATTATATCCTCATTACTTTCAAGAGTAAGAATCCTTTCGACCTGTTCCAGGTAGATATTTTCCTGTGGTGACAGGATAACCAGTCTTTCTACCACGTTTTTAAGCTCTCTTATATTACCCTTCCAGTCGTTTTCTACCATCCTAGCCCTGGCCTCAGTTGACAAGCTTACATTCCTATTATACCTTTCATTGAAGTAGTTTATATAATAGTCTGTAATAGGCAGGATATCATCTCTCCTGTCTCTTAGAGGTGGCACAACTACTGGTATTACATTTAGTCTATAGTAAAGATCCTGCCTAAAGATTCTTTCGTCCCTCAGTTCATCAAGGGTCTTGTTTGTAGCACATACATACCTTACATCTATATGCTTGGACTTGGTGCTACCAATCCTCATTATGGCATTTTCCTGGATGGCACGCAGGAACTTTTTCTGGGTCTTAAGTGGCATCTCTCCTATCTCATCCAAGAATAGGGTGCCGCCATCAGCAGCCTCCATAAGCCCCATTTTACCTTCCTTATTGGCCCCGGTAAAGGCTCCCTTTTCATAACCAAAGAGCTCTGACTCTATCAGTTCCTCAGGTATAGAGGCGCAGTTAATGCTTACAAAAGGACCATTACACCTCTTACTCTTAGACCAGAGGCTCCTAGCTATTATTTCCTTACCAACACCAGATTCTCCCATTATAAAGATAGAGGCATCTGAAGGTGCAACCCTCTCTACTATGGCCTTTACCTGCTTCATCTCTTCACTGGCACTGATATATTCAACTACATTTTCATTATTTTCACTAGATATCTTGGCTAGGTTTATCAACCTGGATACATCACGGCCTGTCAAAACTCCACCCTTGAAGTTACCATTTACATCGTAGTGGGGAATCGCAGTATAGGATATAACCTTGCCATTTGGGTATACGATCTCCCTATAGACCTTCTTCTTTTTTTCTATCATCTCAGTAATGACAGGATTCGAAACTTTGCCATCTTTAACTAACTCATCTATACTTTTTTTCAAAACATCCTTTCTCTTAAAGGGTAGGATCTGGTCACAGATGCTATTCATCTTCTGCAATATACCCATTTCATTGAAGACAACGATTATCTCATCTATATGCTCGATTACATTCTTTATGCCTGCATCTATAGTTAGGTCATTATTGAAGATATACCAGTAGCAAACATCCTTACCATCTATATAAACCTCATATTTTTTACCAATTAGAGAGGTGTTCCTTATCCTAAAGGACATGGGACCCGATGTCTTTTCCAATAGCTCTTCTATATCTAGCTGCCTGGTATTATCTAGGTTTCTTAAACCCAAAAAATCACAAACAGACCCTATTTGCTTATTTTGACAGAGGATAGTCCCATCCTCATAAGAAACTAGGGATGGTAAATCAATATTCATCGTAATACTAATCAAAAGAGATTTTTCCATATATTTCTCCCTTCTAAGCCTAAGAGGCCCTCATGTATATAGATACATCTAAACTAGGTCTTCCTAGCAAAATACCTATATATAAATAATAGCACAGATATTTGATTTATTAAATACCTGTGCCATTTAAACTTGCTTATTTACCTATATTCTAGGCTTATTTATTTTTCAATTACGGTTATGTGTAATACCTTCTATCCTAAGACTAGAATTATTTACCACAACAGTTCTTATACTTCTTTCCACTTCCACATGGACAAGGATCATTTCTACCAATCTTTTCCTCTACATGTTCTGGTGTGGACTTACTTGGCTTTCTATCTACTCCGTCCATATCAGGAGATTCTAGGCTGTCTACATCAACTACCGCCTTTCTCTCAACTGGAACTTCTATCTGTATATTAAATAGGTATGAAACTGTATCCTCCCTGATCAGCTTGTTCATTTCGTCGAACATGTCAAAGCCTTCCATCTTATAGGCTATAACTGGGTCTATCTGACCTATAGCCCTAAGACCAATACCCTGACGCAGCTGGTCCATGGCATCTATATGGTCTATCCAGTGGTTGTCTACTGACTGAAGTAGTATTACTCTTTCTACTTCCCTCATTCTCTCAGATCCTATAAACTCTTCCTTTTCTGTATAAAGAGCTAATAGCCTTTCATATGTAGCTTCAAGAGCTTCAGATGATGTCATCTCAGCAAAGTTAAGGTCATCTATCACCCCACCTGGCAGGTACTTTCTATACATATGAGCCCTATAACCAGCATGATCAAATTCTTCCTTTTCATCAGTATAAAGGGCTACAGATTCTGTAATTACATCCCTCATCATCATCTGAATCTGGTCTTGTAGGTTCTCTCCAGATAAGACTCTTCTTCTTTCAGCATAGATTATTTCTCTCTGCTTGTTCATTACATCGTCATATTCAAGGACATGCTTTCTGATACCGAAGTTCTTTCCTTCGACCTTCTTCTGTGCATTTTCGATTGACTTAGTAAGCATCCTATGCTCAATTGGAGTTTCATCATCAAGACCAAGCTTTTCAAGCAGACCCTGGACTCTTTCACTACCAAATAGTCTCATTAAATCATCATCAAGTCCTATATAGAACCTAGACTCACCTGGGTCACCCTGACGACCAGCACGACCTCTTAACTGGTTATCTATTCTACGAGACTCATGTCTCTCTGTACCCAATATACATAAACCACCGGCTTCTATAACCTCTAGCTGTTCAGCATCGGTCTGCAACTTATACTCTTCATACAACTTCTTATATGTCTTTCTTGCTGCATCATATTCTTCATTGGCTTCAACACCAGCTACTTCATTGGCTGAATTTACCCTGTTGATCATCTCGTCAGTGAAGTTTAACCTCTTCATTTCCTTTAGAGCCATGAATGATGGGTTACCACCTAGTAGTATGTCGGTACCTCTACCTGCCATATTTGTCGCAATCGTAACGGCACCTAGTCTACCTGCCTGGGCTATAATCTCTGCTTCCTTTTCGTGGAACTTGGCATTCAATACTTCGTGGGCTATTCCCTCTTCTGCCAATATACTTGAAAGTAACTCAGACTTTTCTATTGAAACAGTACCTACTAGGACCGGCTGCTTTCTTTCATGTCTTTCCTTTATATCCCTAGCAACCGCCCTGAACTTAGCCAACTGGTTGGCATATACAGAATCTGCTAGGTCCTTTCTCAACAATGGCTTGTTAGTTGGAACTTGGAATACGTCCATCTTGTAGATTGACTTAAATTCTTCTTCCTCTGTCTTTGCTGTACCTGTCATACCAGATAGCTTCGTATACATTCTAAAGTAGTTCTGGAATGTAATTGTAGCTAGAGTCTTAGACTCTCTCTGAATCGTCAAGCCTTCCTTGGCTTCTATAGCCTGGTGCAAACCATCAGAATACCTTCTACCAAACATCAAACGACCTGTAAACTCATCAACGATTATAATTTCATCGTCCTTGGCTACGTAGTCAACATCCTTCTTCATTATTACATGGGCCTTTAGGGCCTGGTTGATATGATGATAAAGCTCTGTATGTTCCATAGTAGTTATGTTATCTACATTGAAGTATACTTCTGCCTTCTTTATACCAGTTTCTGTAAGAGAAACTGCCTTATCCTTTTCTTCCTTCTCATAATCATCCTCATTCAGCGTAAGTATAAATACATTAGCATCTGAATATAGGTGGGTAGACTTGTCTCCAGGTCCTGATATGATAAGTGGTGTCCTTGCTTCATCGACTAGGATTGAGTCAACCTCATCGACAATAGCGTAATTAAGACCCCTCTGAACCATCTGTTCTTCGTGTATAACCATGTTATCCTTCAGGTAGTCGAAGCCATACTCATTGTTAGTACCATATGTGATATCACAATCATACTGCTGCTTTCTTACCTGAGGTGACTGTCCATGAACTATTACACCTACGGATAGGCCTAGGAACTCATATATCTTTGCCATCTGATCACGGTCACGCTTTGCAAGATAGTCATTAACTGTTACAACGTGTACACCCTTGCCTTCTAGGGCATTTAGGTATACTGGACAAGTGGCAACAAGGGTCTTACCTTCACCTGTCTTCATCTCGGCTATACGTCCCTGGTGTAAAACCATACCACCTATTAGCTGGACCTTAAAGTGTCTCATACCTAGTATTCTTGTTGAAGCTTCCCTTACAACTGCAAAGGCATCTACTAGTATATCGTCAAGTGTTTGTCCATTCTTTAGTCTTTCTTTGAACTCAGGTGTCATGGCCTTAAGCTCTGCATCTGTCATGGCTGCATATTTTTCCCCAGCCGCATCTATCTGATCAGCAATCTTACTAAACTGCTTTAAATCTTTTTTATCTGCCATATTAAAAAGGCTGTCTAAAAAACTCATTCACGTCCTCCTCTTTTATTTACTTACAAAATTATTCGTACATAGTCTATTTTACCACAAATACGTAGTTTTGAATAGTTAAAAGATTTTTTAGTATTGATTTTTATTTAAATCTAATATATTATGAATATATTGCAGTAATTTATAATATACATTAAATTACATAAATATAACTAAAATGAGAGGTGAATATTTATTGAAAAAAACTATTAGCTTAAAATCTGAAAGTCTTAGGGATATCAGAACTATAACTGGTTCAGCCTTGCTGATGGCAGTAGCCGTAATTATTGACTTTTTTAGGATTGTATTTTCAAATATAATGGAGATATCCTTTAGCTTTTTGGCCTTAGCCTTGACTGGTATGCTATACGGTCCCCTTGTAGGAGGAGTTGTTGGGGGAATTTCGGACATAATCCAGTATATAGTGAGACCAAGTGGACCATTTTTCCCAGGCTTTACCCTAAATAGCATTATTTCAGGAGTTATTTTCGGTATCTTCTTGTATAAGCAGGAGCTAACAGTAAAGCGTGTAACTATATGTGTCTTAATTGAGGGTATCATCACTGTCCTAATCCTTACACCTATTTGGTTAAATATACTTTACGGTGCAAAGCTATTTGCTATACCTAGATTAATCAGATTCATAGTAATGTTACCTATAAAGGTAGGTCTTATCTATGCCTTTGGTAGGGTAATGGAAAAACATAAGTTATTTGAAAAATTTAGGGCTGCCTAGCCTGCAATATAAATGGGATACAGCAAATATCCTATAAAAGAAAAAAGCTTTTTACTAGTGGCTATACTAGTAAAAAGCTTTTTGTATTTAGCTGACCTGGTCTTTGACCCCACACTCGCCTGCTGGAACTTTCGCTCTGGGGTTACCGCACTACTAATCCTCTCGATTTTCTCGGCAGGACTTACCTCTAAGCCGCGCCATGCTCACTCTCCAATTTTTAGGAGTAGCTTACGTGGATCCTTTTGCCCGCGACTGGCTTGGACTTGCAACCACAGACCTAAATACTTTATTTAGTTTATAATTTTAACCCCTACTTGTCAATATCTTTTTCGTATTTTCCTGTTAAAAAGGTTAGAGATACTAGCTCTTGGGCTCCTGCTAGTCTTAAAACCTTGGATATTTCATCGACAGTGGCCCCAGTTGTAAATATATCATCTACTATAAGTATATTCTTACCATAAACTAGGTCTTTGGCTTCTTCCTTTAGCTTAAAGGAATTTTTCAGCATCCTCCTTCTTTCCTGTGATGATAGGCCGTGTAACTTGTCTGTATTCTTGACCCTTTCTACTAGGCTTACCATTGGCAGGCCTATAAGAGCTGCCAGGTAAGCTCCTATTTTCTCAGCCTGATTAAAGCCTCTAGACTCTAGTCTCTTCTTATTAAGAGGAACGAAGGTAATTATATCCATCCTGGCTACCAGGTCTTGATGTGATTCTAGTAAGGAGTCAGCCATTATTTCCCCTATTATCTTGGCCATATAGGTTTTAGCACTATATTTTAGCTTGAATACCATGAGTTTTGATAGGTCTCCATACTCTATAAAGCTAATATTTCTGTCAAACAAAAACCTCTTCCCTTGACAATATGGACAAGCCTCTATAGGTCTATCAAGCTCCAGGCTGGTATTTATGGTAGGTTTTCCACAGCACTCACAAGAATTGTGTATAAAAATTATCTTCTCTAGGCATTTTTTACATATGGAATACCTATTTGACCTAGATATTGGCATATGGCAAAATATACAATTCAAATTCTGTGGATAAACCATATCCAAAATGATTTTCCAAATTTTTTCAAACATAAAAGCCCCCTTAATTAGGAGGCAATTACGTAAATATTATACTAATAAAAAAACTAGCTTTGTTATCTTATTATACATCGACTATGAAAAATCCTGCTTCTAATCTTCAATTATTGAATTTAATTTAAAACTAGTCAGCTTGTAGGACAAGTTTGAATACCTATCCTGGTTCATATTATTGGATATCATATAATCTAGATACTTTTTGTTACCAACTATGACAACCAGCTTCTTGGCCCTCGTTACAGCTGTATACAAGAGGTTTCTACTCAATAGCATAGGTGGTCCCCAGGTCATTGGTATAACAACTATAGGGAACTCACTACCCTGACTTTTGTGGACTGTTGTACAAAAACAGTGGTCAAGCTCTGATAGCTCGTCATACTTGTACTTAAAAATTTTATATTCATCAAAAAGAACATATATGGTCTTGTTATGCTTGTCTATATGATAGATATATCCTATATCCCCATTATAGATACCTTCTCCATAGTCTGTGTTTTTTTCATTTTCCCACTTTTTGGAGTAGTTGTTCTTTATCTGCATCACCTTGTCCCCTACCCTGAAGGTCCTTTTCATAAGCTCAACCTCCTGCCTTTCACCCCTAGAAGGGTTTAGGGTCTCCTGTAGGTTTATATTTAGGCTATGTACACCCGCTAAGCCCTTACGCATTGGCGATAGGACCTGGATGTCTTTGACGGAATCAACCTTATAAAAACTTGGTAAACGTCCCTTTACTAGACTCTTTATTTCCTCTAGTATTTCAGAATCCTCTTCCTTGTTTATAAAGTAAAAGTCTGTATCCTTTTTGTTGGCAACAATATCCTGTCCCTTATTAATCCTATGGGCATTAACTATTATGTCGCTTTCCTGGGCCTGCCTAAATATTTCTGTCAGCCTTATAGTAGTAATTACACCTGAGGAAATAATATCTCCTAGCACATTACCGGCCCCTACTGATGGTAGCTGGTCTACATCGCCTACCAGTATTAGTCTGGTCTTTGGTGAGACTGCCTTTAATAGGGCATCCATAAGAAATATATCTATCATAGAAGACTCATCAACAATTATTACGTCGGCCTCTATAGGTTCTTCTTCATTTTTCATAAATATAGACCTATCATCTGTATCGAAGGCCATCTCTAAAAGCCTATGTATGGTCTTGGCCTCCTTACCTGTTGTCTCTGTCATTCTTTTAGCAGCACGCCCTGTTGGGGCTGCTAAGGCAACCTTATTCTTGTTTAAGTTAAATAGGTTGATTATGGTATTAATTGTGGTTGTCTTGCCCGTTCCTGGTCCTCCTGTCAGTACCATAACCCCATTTTCAAAGGCGGCTCTTACAGCTAGCTTTTGGTTATAGTCAAGGAAAAGGGACTGGTCCTCTTCAAATCTCTCTATCTCTCTATCTATATCAATTTTTAAGTCCCTGTGCTCATAGGAGTTTAATCTAATTAACCTATTGCATACACCTACCTCTGCCTTGTGGTACTTGGCCAGGTATATAATATTGTAGTCTCCAAGCCTTTCAATCACTATCTTCCTCTCTAGGGCCATCTCGTATATCATAGTGTCGATTAGGTCCACATCGAGGTCAAGCAACTTTTGTGACTCTGACCTCACAAGGTCCTCTGGCAAAAAGGTATGTCCACTATTAATAGAGTTTTTCAGGACATGGAGTATTCCCTTTTCTATCCTGTATTCTGAGTCTTTTTCTACACCTGACTTTTGCGCTATCTCATCAGCAATTGTAAAGCCTATACCCACTACCTTATCCACTAAAAGGTATGGATTTGTCCTGATTACATCTAGAGATTTTTCACCGTAAATCTTGTAAATCTTCATGCTCATCCTTGGGCTGATCCCATAGGGAGATAGGGCTACTATTACATTTTTAACTCCCATATTTTCCTGGTAACTCTCTATTATGGGCTGGAGTTTTTTCTTGCCAATTCCCTCAATTTCAAGGAGTCTTTCAGGCTCATTTTGTATGACATTTAGGGTTTCTAAACCAAACCTTTCAACTATCCTCTTGGCTGTCTTCTCACCTACACCCCTAATCACACCTGATGATAGGAAGGAAAGTATCCCACTAATGGTAGAAGGAACCACAATTTCGTAGGAATCTACATTTAGCTGTCTACCATATTGGTCATGTACCTTCCACTCACCCTTGACTAGGATATTCTCGCCGGCAGTTAGGCCAGGCATATAACCAGTGATCACTTCTGTATAGTCTTCAATTTTTAATCTTGCTACCGTATAGCCATTAGCATCATTCGAATAAACAATATCGACAACACTTCCTTCGACTTGGTCCATTTTTCTGCCTCCTAACCTCTTATAGTCACTTTTATTTTTTTGTAAAGCTTTTTTCAAAACTTTTTTAGATTTTTTCACTTACCTATATTTATTCTTATTTGATGCTTCCGTTAATTGTATTATAGGAAATCCAGCCAGTTGCTCCTTCATACTTTATCTTACACCACATTCTCTCTGGGCTTTCTACATAGGTATCAATTACATGAACCTCTGTGCCTGAAAGTAGGGTTTTTAGGATTGCAGAGTTCTTAGAATGGTCTTCCCTCATATTTGTATTTTTTGCCCTTACAATCTGGTCTGTGTTTTTAATTTTTGATGCTAGACTAGAATCAGCCTTTTCCTTTTTCGGAGTTTTACCATTTGGTGATCCATCTAAAATCTTAAAGCTAGCAGACATAGGCTCTCCCAAAGGCAGACCTACATCACTTGGAAACATTGTTTCATCAAGGTCTACACTGATAGTAACATTTTTACCATCATACTTTCTTACATAGTCAGAGTCTGGTAAACACATTACCTTAACTTGCCTAGTAGTCATATGCATTCCTCCAGATGACCTAGCAGTTATCTTTTGAGGCCTAGCTAGTATAAATATTATGTACTCCTCATTTGGATTAGAATGCTCAGGATTAGGATCATCTATCCCTTGTACTTCCAATACCTGCATATAAGTTAAAACCCTAATTTTTCCATCCAGTACAAGCCTTCCTGCATTTTTCTCTTCCCTAATCATGGCCTGGATCTTCTCTTTATTTGAGCCTGCAGTAGAATTTGACTCCTTATCTCTTTCCTTTGCTCGTATTTTATCCTTGCTAGCACTTTCGCCATCTGAAGTAATTTCTTTACTAGCAAGCTTTTCAAGCTGACTTTTATCATTTATTTTTGACCATACTATCTCTTGGGTGCTATCATCTTCTGGCATTTGGTCATACCTGCCTTCCCATTTGGTCTCACGCTTTAATTGACCATTTTCTATACTTATATTTTCTACACTTGTATCACCTGTTCCACTAGATGTTTCAATATATTCTAGACCCTTATAGTCGCTTTTAGACATTATATCTCCCCTAAAACCTCCTACTCCTGCAGCACCGTATATTATTGATCCACTGCATTCAATTAGCTTCTCTTCCTTTTCATTATAGGAAAATACCTTTACGTATCTTAGTTCAGAATTCTTAGATAGTAATAGCTGGGGTATCTTTTCACCGTCCATCTTTACAATTGCGTATTCATATTCCCTAGCTTCCTGACCTTCATCCTGGTAGTCATGCTTATCTGCCTTATCCAAGACCTGCTTGTATACTTTGGCAATTTTTTCATCTAGACTCTCAACCTTGACTTCTTCCTTTGTTTCCTTGTCCTGGCTCTTGCAGGCCCCCAAGCTTAAGGCCAATATAAATACAATTGAAAGTAAGGCTATTTTTTTAACTGCTTTTGATAATTTAAACATGACTTCATACCCTTTCCTAGAAAATACCGCTATTAATAATTTTATACTCCGATTTAAAAAATTCTATGATTAAAAATTTCTATATCATCATATAAAGTTTAACACATTACTTGATAAAAAAACAAATTTTCTAGAAATAATACTATCATTTTTTGAAATAGGATTATTTCGAAAAAAAGCGTT
>ERZ773013.2398-NODE-2398-length-10367-cov-2.802851_pt1 | contig 10367 bp, 10 predicted proteins | sample MGYA00511670_ERZ773013 | MGnify/ENA primary metagenome ERZ773013 (study PRJEB29015, sample SAMEA2738120) | human oral metagenome | biome: human oral; feature: human-associated habitat; material: saliva | place: China | collected 2257 ...
TGATTTTCAACAAAAGCGTAGGCAAAGTCGTGTGTCAGTCCCATTAAAAATAAGCTGCGCGCCACATCTTCTTTCATATTGAACACTTCGCGAGCCAGATTGTAAGATTTGTACGCCACTCCGCGCATATGAAATAATCGCGAGTCTGACAGACCAATGAATTCCGGGTTATTTTTCATGATGCTTGCGTGTTGCGACGGAATAAATTGATGAATTGTCGGCGAATTGGGCGACCGACGATGTTGCCGAATGATGCGCCAATTGCTACTGCTACGCCGATGAGAATTGCTCGCGCTAAGATAGCCAAGGCTGGTAGAAAGTTTGCGCTGTTTGGTGGGTATAGAACGACTCCCATTAATCCGTTGTAAAGCGATAACCCTGGGACTAGCGGTACGATTCCCGCCGCGATGATCGCCAGAGAAGGGAATTTCCATAATCTGGAAGTCATAACTGCGACCAGTCCAATTACCGCCGCCGCGATGCCGCTCGCTGTTACGATATCAAAGCCAAAACTCATGGCTAATCTTGAAATCCACCAGCCGAAAATTGCTATCAATCCAGAAATGATCATCCCTAAAAATCGAGAATGATTCCTCAGAACGAACGCCGCCGCGATAATTCCAGCACCTAAATATTGCGTGTGTCCGTCCGCCAATGTCAATCGATCTGGTGTTGCTGGGAAAGTAATACCGAATTTTGTCGCAATGTATAATCCGACCATCACGCCAGCAATTACGCCGCCCGTTGCCATTACGACTTTTAATAATCTGGCGTTGGCCGTCATGTAGTATTCGTCGATTGCGTCCTGGAATGCGCCGACAAACATTAGTCCCGCGACCAATAAGACAATTCCGCTGATAACCAACAATGTTGCATTGACGCTTAGCCCCAGATAATTGCTACACCAAGCTGCGCCTGCCGCCACCAATGTTACGAAAATCGCCACGAGGGCTTGCGAATAAAACAACGGCGCGCCAATACGCCCCAGCCACCTCAGTAGTCCAGTCGCTAGGAATCCGAGCAGAAACGCGATTGATGCCATGAGCAAACTGCCGCCGTACAGAATGATGGAACCCGCGCTCACTAATCCGCCCGCCGCGTAAACGACTAGTCGGGAATGTTCGGTGGGTTTTTTGAGTATTTGCTGCAATCGCTCCTCGGCTTCTTCCAGGGAAAGTTGTTTGCGACGAATGTCAAGGGCTAATAATTGCAATGCTTGAATCAATTGATAATTAGGATCGTCAGGAACGATAACTCGCGCCATCGTCAAAGGCTCATGGCTAACTCCGCGGTCTTGAGAAATTGTCACCAAAGTGTAGCTCACATCCACATGAACGGGTCTGCGGCAATATGTCCGCGTGATTCCTTGCGCCATACGAACCACATCGCGCGCCACCACGCCCATGCTCAGAAGTTGCTCGGCAATCGTCATAGCCAGGCGCAAAGCTCGCATATTTGGCGTCAAACTTTCGTCAATTTTCTCCAGATGATGCTCCGGCTCAAAGCTGTAAAGATTAGCGACTCTGGCTAATGATTGCTCAATGAATTTTGGTACTTTTTTCTTCACAATATCTAGTGTAACAAATTTTATACCAATAGAAATAGCCCGCCAAGAGAGCTCTAGCTCAAGGCTTAAGCCTCAGCGAGCTATTTCTATTAGGCGGGCGGGGTGCCCTTGGTGCAAACGTCACTCACCTTATCGGGAGCGGTTTGCGGCGTTAATCGCTAGAGCTTCTGCGATGTCTCGCTGCTCTTTGGAGAGCATTTTCTCGTAGGCCTTGGCGAGAGCCTCGGCCTCCTTCCTCCTGCGCTCGGATTCATCGAGCTTCTCCTGAAGCTCGACACATTCATCTAGAAGTTCGTCGATTGTGACGCTGTATACCTTAAGGCATACAGTCATCCTCTTGTTAAGGAAGAGGATCGTGTATACAAGCGTGACAGTAGACACGTAACCAACGATCGATAGCATCGACAGCTTCGACGGCACCAGCTCCGCTAGCGACGGGAGCTGGTGAGCTCCTAAGACATAGGAGACGAAGACAAGCAGCAGCGGAAGTAGCAGAACTGCCAAAAAACATAATGAGTAAATTTTTTGGCTGCGTTCGTGTGACCTGATGTCGTCTGCAATGGCATTTGTCACACGGTTTACTTGCTTGTTCATGTTATCACCCCTTCGGTGATGTGATCGGTTTTTTACGACTAAAGGGCAACTTGCCCTGAAGACGAGCTTCGGGCGAAGCTAGCATTATTTATATCACACATGAATAAAAAAGTCAATATAATAAAAAACAGCCCCAGTTGGGACTTAATAATTTCAAGGAATAGCGCAAGCAGATGAAGATATAAGATTAGATGCCTGGCGTGACATCAGCCCTATATTAACGTCTGCTTGTCACTATGTTGCTCCTGATAACTTCCCGTTAGGAACTAACGGGAAGAAAAATCAGAAGGCTAGAGTTGAGAACGTGGCGGGATTGAAGGCACGAACCATGAATTGGGATGTCCAAAAACAGAGTAGTTATGGTATGCATGGAGGCCATTCTCGTAATCATAAACCATAACTTCTACTCGCCCCTCGCGACGAAGGAGGCTAAGGGATACCACGCCTACCTCGTAGACAAAGTTATTCGCGCCGGGGAATGGAAAGCGATCTCCTTCTCGGAGATTTATCAATTGGATCCTCGTGCTGTAGGGCATAACAATGACAGTCGCTCCCTCATCACATTCTTCATAGTCGAAGAGCCAGTTGAGGCCACCAGCACACATCGTAAAAGTATTAAACCTGGCAGCAAAGTTGTTTACTTTCAGTGTGAAGCTGCTGACTCCGTCCAGTGTGGAGGCGCCGATATGCATCGTGAATACAGTCTGGCCATTATCAGCCTTTTGGAGCTGAGGGGTGTCGTCCTCTGATGTGACGTTGGGGATAATAACTACCTTAGTTTTTGAAGCCCAGTAGTTAATTTTTGAAGCCCCGAAGTTAGTTCTTGAAGTCCAGGAGCTAACTTTTGAAGTCCAAAAGTGGAATTCGTTTCCTATTTTCCCGAATTCGGGATGGGTTGACTTTGGGAAATAAATCTTGATAACGTCATCATCCTTGAGCCACTCAATAGTAACGTTCTCAACGTGGACGGTGACAGCCTTCTTGCGGAAGATATCATAATACTGGGTGCGACGAAATGCCATTTTCTGGCCCTTTCTTATCTCTCGCGGCGACTGTCGCCATCTTTGCCTTTCGACAAAGACCATGCTGCTACCTAATTTGAGCATGAAACGAGATTTCAATTGTCAATTACATCTTCTATCAACAACCAAAACCTCGCTTCATGCTTAAGTTTCGTCTTATATCTTATATCTTACATCTGCTTGTCAAGGTTCGCTTTCGGACAAGGAATAAATCTCAACTCGTCAACAAAAGCCAATGTTATTTATATCACGCGATAATATTTAAGTCAAGAGAGATTGGCGTAAAAATAGGATTAAGCGAGTTTTTCGGCGTTTTTGGCCTGCTTGTAGGCTTTGGTGACTGGCGCCAGACCGCGCGCAACGCGTTCACGATTGGCTTTTAATTGCTTTTCATCGCGGAAAGACATTTTAATTGGCGTTCCTGCAAAATTGAAAGCTTCACGTAAAGTTCGCTCCAGATAACGTTTGTAGCTCCAGTGGACAAATTTCAGATTGCTGCCATATATAACAAACCATGGCGGAGCAACGTCCGTCTGGACAATGTAGCGCAGTTTCGGATGTGAGTTTTTCAGGCCAGCTGGCGGATGTGCGGCGATGGCTTTCTGCAAAATGTCGTTTAAGGCGCGAGTTTTGCATTCTTGGCGACGACGCTTATAGATATCAAGCGCTAGGTCGAATAACTTAGCGACATTCTGCCCAGTGGCGGAAGAGGTGAATATTAACGGCGCGTACGGCGTGAACTTGAAGTTATAGCTGATTTGTGGCGCGATTTCATCGTGTGTGTAAGCGTCTTTCCCCTCGACGGAGTCCCATTTGCTGACGACCAGAACAAGCCCCTTGCCCGCCTCGTCAATAATTCCAGCTAGGCGCTGATCCAATTGAACGTTAAGCTCATTGACGTCCATAAGAAGCAGACAGACGTCGGCTTCGTTGATCGCTTGCATGGTGCGAAGAACTGAGAACTTTTCAATTCCCGTTTCTTGCTTTCCTTGGCGGCGAATTCCAGCGGTGTCGAGCAGCTCAATCGTCTGACCGTGATAACGAACTTGAACGCGGTTTACATCGCGAGTTGTGCCGGCGACGTTGGCGACGATGGCTTGCTGCTTGCCCGCCAAAGTATTGAACAGATTACTTTTGCCGACGTTTGGTCGACCAATCAGCGCGACGCGAATAATGTCATCAGGCGCGATTTCGGTGGCTGGCGGAATAAGTTCGGCGATGCTATCAAGAAGCTCCGAAATGCCAATGCTGTGTTCGGCGGAAGTTTTTATGATGTTTTTAATGCCGAGTCGCTTGAATTCGTCGATAGGAAGAGAACCTTTTAAGTCTGCTTTATTGGCGATTAAAATGACTGGCTTGCCGCTTTTTAGGGCTTTTTTGGCTAATTGTCGATCGGCATCAGAAGGATATGCGGTAGAGTCGACGGTTACGAGGATTACGTCGGCGGCGGCGGAGGCGTCAGCGATTTGGTCCTGAATGGTCGCCTCAAATTCGTCTTCGGCAGTCTTCAGTCCAGCCGTGTCGATGAGCCAAAATTGCGAATAGTTATCTGACGGCGCAGAATCTACGTTGCGTCGTTTGTACGAAACTTTACCAACGACATTGTCGCGTGTCGTGCCAGCTTCCCTGGCGACTATGGCCGTGCGAGAGCGCGTCAAGCGATTGAATAATGAGCTTTTGCCGACGTTGGCTTGCCCGATGATGGCGACTGTTGGTAATTTAGACATGATTATGAATTATATCATTTTTTAGCTATTTCGACTATTGTATTGGAGGTCTCTTCTATTTTTATTAAATGCAACAGCTATAACTCCTTTGGGATTATTGTGATGATAATTGATACGATTACTGCATGAGCGTGCTATCTTTGTATAATCTAATGGAGCAATCTGACCGTCTTTATTAAACGGTCGAAGCTGGAGATATTCTGTGTTAACAGTTCCGTCTGTTTTAAATACTAGTTTGTCTGCGATATATACACGAGAACCTTCTGTCTGTTTTTTGGATATGATTACGCCACCGCCTTTTTCTAGGTCAAGCAGATAGTAATTACTGCCGTCTATTGTGGGTAAAGTTTCCAGATCTAGAGATTCTGCTATTTCTTCTAGCTTAACAACTAATTTTGCATAATCTGATATTTGCTTCTCGGTGATGTCTATGGGGAGTTCTCTCTTTTTTCCTGAATATACTTCGGTTATCTTGTCATGTCCATACTCAGTATCAGCTTTAAGATCTGCGCATATTCCGTTTAGGGATATTCTGGCTAATTTCCTTGACAATTCTAATTTATCACGTGTGTTTAGTGTTTCCATTTTACAATTATACTTTCTGTCAAATTTAACATAAAAGCTATATTACAATATTTATCGTAAAATGTAAAGAGCCGCGGAGTAGATTATGAATTCGTGAATTTCTCTTCTCGCCATTCGCCTCTCTTGAGGTCGCCGAGCGAATAATTGCTAAAGTTTGTTCTATGGAGTTTTTTAACAGTGTAGCCTAACGCATCGAAAGTTCGCCGAATTTGACGATTCCTTCCCTCACTCATTTCCACTATCCAACGACAATCATCACCTTCGTGTTGTCTTTCTAGCGTCAATTGACTGCGTCCGTCAGGAAGCTGCACGCCAAAATCATTGATCATTTGGCGATGTAGAGGTTGTAATGGTTTGTCGATTGTAACGAGATATCGCTTGATCTTGTAAAACGACGGATGTGTCATGCTGTGAGCAAAATCGCCGTCGTTCGTCATTAGAATCAGCCCAGAGCTGTCTTTGTCCAGGCGACCAACGGGTTTTAAGTGGTGAAGGTTTTTTGGTAGCAATTTGTAGATTGTCGGAACGCCGCCCTGAGAAGCGCGCGAACAAAGATATCCAGTTGGCTTGTGTAGGATAATGAGCTGTTTGGATTGTAATTCTAGCAATTTGCCGTTGTAGGAAATTTTATTTGCGTCAGAAATTTGTTGACCCAATCTGGCGGGCTGACCGTCAATAGTAATCTTCCCTTTTTCTATCAATTCGTCGGCTTTTCGGCGAGAAATACCCAAGCACAGCGCCACGAATTTATTGAGGCGCCAAGATTCTTGCTTTGTGTCTGGGTTTATCATTGTTGCGGATTTATCGGTGGAAATTGCGTCGGCTGAGGAGTTTCTGATGGTTGATGCGGAATGTTTTGCTCTTGAGGTTGTGCTTGGACGGGAGGTATTACGTTAGCTTGCTCAATAGGATTTGGTGTTGGTTGAGGTGTCGGAATTGGCTGAGGTGCTGGAACTTGCGCTGGTTGAGGCTCTGGAGTTGGTTGAGAAATATTCTGTGTATTGTCCAATTCTTCTGCCATAAGCTTGGAAATATCTACAGAATTCTGGGAATCATCAGCTGGCAAAGGTTGAATCACACGATCACCAAGCCCTGATGGTCGTGGTGCGGGCGATGAGAATGGTGCCATGGGCTGTGGTAGAGTTGTTGGCTGGGGCTGAGGCATCGGAATTGGTTGCGGTGCTGGAACTTGCGCTGGTTGAGATAGCGGCTGTGGTGCTGGAGCAAATGCTTGTTGCGGATGTTGTTGTATGAGCGGATTTACTACAGAAGCTGTTGGTGTTGCAGCGGGGGCGGCTGGTTGTGGTGACAATGAAGAAATATCAGGTCTAGTAATTGGCTGCGGCGCTGCTGGAGCTGGCTGAGGTGTTGGAACGACTGGCTCATATGTATGAGCTGGTTGTGAAACTGGCACTGGATTTGTGCCGACTCCTGGAAGATCTCCCAAGGTTTCGTGAACTGCCCTCACAACATCCTCTATTCCCACCTGAGACTTCACCAAGTATTTATCAGCGCCAAGTTGCTCGCCACGCTTTCTCTGGTCCTCTGAGGACAGCGCGGTCATAATAATAACTTTAACGTCTTTTGTTTCTGTCGTTGAGCGTAAAATGTCCAGCATATCAAAGCCAGAGATTTTCGGCATCATCACGTCGCTTAAGATTAATCGCGGACGTTCTTTAATTGCCATGGCTAGAGCTTCTTCTCCGTCGCCCGCCGAAACGATATCGTAGCCCTCCGCCAAAAGTCGTACACCGTAAATTTCGCGTAAGCTTTTGTCGTCCTCAACCAATAAAATTTTTGTCATATATTTATACTATACTGAAGTTTTGACAAAAAATCCATAGTTCTTATGGCTATTATTCGCGACCAGGAATTGACAGTTGCTGGCGTTTTCTTCGCAATTCTTCCTCAATTTCAGCCAATGTCGGCTCGGAGGAGCTTCTGGTTGGCTGTGTAGCTTCTGGCTGGATTGCTGGAGTTGTTGGTACGGCTGGGGTTGAGTTCTCAACAGTTGCAGTTGCGACTGGACTTGGATTGACAATCTCGCTATTATTTTCAGTTGCGACATCTTCTGTTTTTTCTTCTGTGGCAATTTCAATTTTTTCTGAAGCCAGAGAATCTGGAGTTGAATCTTTAGAACCTTCAATTTCCGCAGATTCTAGTCGCTGCTTGGCTTCCGAACTATTCATGCGAGGAATTTCCAAATAGAAAGTACTCCCCTCTTTATATTTGCTTTCAACTCGCAAATTTCCAGACATCGCCTCAGCTAAGCGACGGCTCAAATATAACCCCAAGCCAGTTCCGCCAATTTCTCGCGTGTCAGAATTATCCACTCGATAAAATTTCTGGAATAAATGCGGAATATCTTCGGCTGGAATGCCAATGCCGCTATCTTTCACGCTCACAGAAATCTGTTTATCGTCGCCGGTAACATTGACGACAACTTCGCCCGACGGCGTATACTTGATGGCATTCTCAATTAAATTACTGACGACTTCCCGAAAATGGTCGGGGTCAATATTGGCATAAAAAATCGGCTGCAATGACTTCTCCTTACCTTCATCAATTATGTCTGGCATAAAGATGTAATTGAGCTGTTTTTCATCAGCTTTTGTCGCCAAACCATCAAAAATATCCTTCAAAAATTCGTTTACGTTGATGATCTTCGGGTTATTTTTCATTCGCCCGTCTTCGACTTTGCTAATGTCGAGGAGATCTTGGAATAACCGTCCCAGATGTTGCGCCGATTCGTGGGCTTTGGTAATGAAATCTCGCGCCTTTTCGTCAATATGTGCGGTGGCTGGATTTAACGCCAGACCCAAATAGCCCTCAATTGATGCAACTGGCGTGCGCATCTCGTGGCTGGCGGTGGAGATGAACTCGGCTTGCTCGCGTTCCTCGGCTTTTTCTTTGGTGATGTCGCGGAAAACTACGATGATTCCTTCACCGTCCGTGCCGACTGGAGAGCTGACAATTGACACTAAAATGCGTTTTTCGGAGCTGGTCAATAGGAATAATTTATCGTTGTGCGTTGGCTGGTTTTTTGATAGAGATTGGGCTATTGGATTCTCGAGGTCTTCTACGTCCTTTCCGTCTGAGGTGACGAGTTTTAAGACGCTTTTCCAGTTAAGTCCGAGCGCGTCGCCTTGGTCCCAGCCGATGATTTGTTGGGCGGATGGGTTTATCAGTTCGATGTTGCCGTCTTTGGAGATCGCCAGAACACCGTCGTCGATGGCATTAATCACTACGTCAGATTTGCTCTCAACCGCGGAAAGTTTATTCTCCAAGCTGGACGTATTGTCATCAGTTTTTTGGCGGCGAATCCATAGAACGAGGCTGAAAATCAAAGGTAAAAATCCGAAGAATAGGTAGCCGATGATGAATTGTATGTTTATTCCCTGTTGAACGCTGGTGGCTATAATCTGCAAAATAACCAAAAGTCCCATCATTCCTAAGATTATTGCGCCGAAAAATCCTGCAAAAATTGCCACGATAATCCACATAACTAGGAATGGTGAAACGACTCCGCCGCTGGTGATTATGGTGGTTACGGCGACAGCGACGGTTAACAAATATACGAAAATTCCGATTTCAGTTTCGTGTTTTCTGGGAAGCCAAAAACATAAAATCAGCACAATTAAGCTACCGATTCCTGCTACGCCAGCCGCCAAATCTGAGACTGATAATCCGATTGGTAATTGATAACCGGTCGGTATAAATCGCGCCCATGCATATAAAAGAATGATTGTGAAACAACTCAGTAGCGCCACTTCACACAATCTCCTTAGCCAAAATCTGGAAATTGCGTGAGGCTTAAAGTAAATCCCGCCCTTTTTCATGCTTTTATTATGGCGAATTTTCAGAAAAATCTCAAGTGATAAATATGACGTAGAGGTTGTATGGATGCGGAAAAGTAGACAAGCCTCCCCTTCTCGTGGTATAATCCGTGGAGTTACGGCCCTATCGTCTAGCGGTTAGGACACCAGGTTCTCATCCTGGCAACCCGGGTTCGATTCCCGGTGGGGTCACCAAGAATAGTTAACTTATTAAAAAACATCTATATGAAGGTGTTTTTTTAATTTGTGAAGCAGTATGCTTCAATCCTCAATATTCTTCAACTTTTCGTATAGACACATACTACAAACCGTACGTAGATGGTCTAGTTGACGATCTGTATGGCTTTATAGCTAGGGGTGACTTAGAGTTTATAAAGTAACAAATCCACCTCGTCCCATTCCTCAACCACTGTGGTCAAAGTATACATAGCGATGGTTTTGGCGTTGTCGTATATTTGTTCTGATGTAAGCTTCTTTAAATCTCTCAAGTTAAAGAGGTTGATGTTGTTGGATTCGCCGCTAGCTATATCATGTATCGGATTTTCCGAAGTAATAAACGCATAACTTATGTCCGTGTGATAATGCCCGCCACCAGCAGGATATGTGTGAATCGCAATCGGTTGAGGATGCAGTTTCACTCCAGGCAATGAAGCAAGTCTATTGTAATGCGGCTGCAATAACCTCAGCTGGTTTTTGTCGTAGCCAGATTCTTCGGCTATTTCCCGTAAGACCGCTTGCCACGGTGTCTCGTCCAGCTCGACATGCCCACCAAACTGCAATAACCTGTTTAGCTTGCGGTGCTTATGTAAAATAATCCGAGGTTCAGCACCCTCTGTTATTTTCACAATATATCCGCTAACGCATATATCGTGCTGGCCAGGCTGGTTATGTATATGAGGCATACTATAAATTTTACTTTAATTGTGGCGTGCGGTCAAAAGGATGCGCAAGGGTAACCTTTAGAGGGCGGGCAGGTTATAAATTGCGCTATTTGACACAATGTAGCTACCCATTTATATTTATTAGCAGAAGAGAG
>ERZ773013.2399-NODE-2399-length-10364-cov-2.878747_pt1 | contig 10364 bp, 6 predicted proteins | sample MGYA00511670_ERZ773013 | MGnify/ENA primary metagenome ERZ773013 (study PRJEB29015, sample SAMEA2738120) | human oral metagenome | biome: human oral; feature: human-associated habitat; material: saliva | place: China | collected 2257 ...
CCATGGGGTCGCGGACGCGGAGGGAGCATGCCATTCCTCAGCCATGGGTGGTGGTCCTCGCCGCGCTGGCGGGAGGCGGGGCCGAGGACCACCACGTCGCAAGAGCCCCGTCGCCCGACAGCGCGCTCTCGCTGGTGGCTAACTCCAGCCTCGATTATATGGCTCGGGGTGAAATGGACGCCACTTGTTACCAACACTGTGCAAGAGGGGATTGTCTCGCTTTTTGGAAAGAGCCCTTTTGTGCGGCGGATGAATGCCAAAGACGGGCTCTTCTACTATGTTTTTGCGGTTCCCGTGGCCGCTCCGCTTTCCCAGGAGGGGCGTTGCCCCTTTTGCGCGCGGCCCGGCTTGGTGGACGTTTTTGCCGTTCAACTGGGACACGAGATCTCCTTCGGCGAGTACGAGATGCTTAAGGAGGTGTTTTCCGGGCTGCTCGACGTGGGTACGGATAAGCTTGGCACCCTCGACACCCCTGTCGAAAAGTGCGGGATTGTTAACCGCGATGGGGAGAGCGCGTCATCTTTCGCTGCGAGTAGTAAAGAGCTCATCTTTACCCCCGCTGCCCTTGGGCCCGATGATTCTGATGCTATCCATGCCTTGGTCCAGATGATCGTGACCGTGCACCTGTCCGGAGTCTCGATTGACGTCTTTCGAGGAGAACGGGATACGGGCTATCTCTCGTTTGCAAACTATCTGTCGTACCTCTGGCTGGACTTCGGGCGAACGTCATCGAAAGCTCTTCTGGGCTATTGTGCCTATTGCGGAAAGGCGTTCTCCCTCGTAGGCCATCGGGGAGTGAAGCGCCAGTATTGCAGCGATGAGTGCAGGACTAAGGCAAAGAACGAAGCCAGCCGTCTTAAGACGCGTGAGGTGCGGGAGCTCTTTCTCTCTGGTCAGAGCGTGTCATCCATAGCATCGAGGGAATACAGCGGGAATCCTAAAGGGGAGGCCCGAGTAAGGGAGCGGCTTGAAGGTTGTGTCGAGCTAAAGCATATGCTTGATGACTCAATTGAACGGGATGGATGGCGCGGCTCCCAGCTCTTGCGTCGCTGCATCGACGAGGGCGTACCGATGGACAAGCTTTTAAGCAAGAGGCGGATGGAAGAGCTCCGGAAACTCCACGGTACTCAGTAGAGTCGCTGGTTGGGCATTGCCATGTCCTGCACCCTCTTCTGTTTTTCGGCGAGGTTCGCGCAGGCATCTTGATATTGGAGGGACAGCTGCTTGACGTTCTTCCATTGCTTGATGAAGTACGGGATTCCGATGAGAATGCCAATGGCAGCTACTATTGCGAACAAGATGAGAAAGACTACCGTGTTCCCAAAGAAGAGCAGGTCCTTCTCCTTTCCGAGTGCCCAAAGCCCCCAAACTCCCCAAACGCCCGCAAGGGTAATAAGGGACGAGAAGAGGAGCGCCAACGCCTGGATGTCACCGTTTGGGGAGAGCATTGTCGCGATGGTCGGGGCAATCATGAGGGTGAGAAGCGGCCCAACGACAGACATCCGCTTGGCCCTATTCTCTGCTTCCGAATACGCCATAGAGAGGTACGCGACGTCATTCTCCGCCTCGTGGAGTTCGTCGACTGCGAGTCGCGAACGAACATAGCTTGATTCAAGAGCCTGGCGAACAGCATCTTGGGTCGCTCCAGCGTTTGAAGAGACAGCGTAGTCATTCACTTCGATATCAGTCTCGTCGAGGCGTCCCTTCTCGGAGGGATCGGACGTCGATTCGCAACGCGTGAGTAGACTTCCGCAGTTACCGCAAAACCTCGCGTTGGAACTCATGGTTGCACCGCAAACTGAGCACTTCATCTGAGCATCCCTTCTCTGGTGGTCTTGGTGATGCGAATGATAGAGAGGTGTATTACTCAATTAAATGGATTTTGACCGAGTAAATTAATTGTCTCCTCGAGGCCTTTGCGCCCTTCCACCGATAAATGAGAGATTGCTGCTTGATGTATATCATATATATGATATTAAATAAGTAACATTAGTTCCGTAAGCGTTGCCTCGCCTCATGCCTTGAGACCTAAATGGCAACGCGGCACGCTGCGGGAGGGAAGGGGAGCACATGAGCAGGATCGTTATCGTCGGCGCAAACCACGCGGGGACCGCGGCTGCCAACGCCATCCTCGACAACCACCCCGGCAACGAGGTCGTGATCATCGACCAGAACAGCAACATCAGCTTTCTGGGGTGCGGCATGGCGCTGTGGATCGGCCGGCAGATTTCGGGTCCAAGTGGCCTCTTCTACCAGACCAAGGAGGGCTTCGAGGCCAAGGGCGCGACGGTCCACATGGAGACGCGCGTCGAGTCCGTGGGCTACGACGCCCAGGTGGTCCATGCCGTTGGGCCGGACGGTATCCGCCTCGACGTGCCCTACGAAAAGCTCGTCCTTGCCACGGGCTCGCTGCCCATCATCCCGCGCATCGAGGGTATCGACCTCCAGAACGTCCAGCGCGTGAAGCTCTTCCAGGACGCGCAGGCAGTGGTCGACAAGCTCCAGGACCCCGCAATCCGCCGCGTGACCGTGGTTGGTGCGGGCTACATTGGCGTCGAGCTGGCCGAGGCCTTCCAGCGCAACGGCCGCGAGGTCACGCTCGTCGACATGGCCCCCACCTGCGTCTCGAGCAACTTCGACGAGGAGTTCTGCGGCCTCATGGCCGAGAACCTCCGCAACCATGGCATCGAGCTGGCCTTTGGCGAGAAGGTCCTGCGCCTTGAGGGGGTGGGCGGCAAGGTTGCCCGCGTGGTCACCGACAAGGGCGCCCACCAGGCCGACCTCGTGTGCATGTGCATCGGCTTCAAGCCCAACATCGAGCTCTTTGCCAATGCGGGCTTTGACACCCTGAGAAACGGCGCCCTTCTCGTCGACCACCATCAGGAGACCAGCCGCCGTGGCGTCTATGCGGTGGGCGACTGCTCGAGCTGCTTCTACAACGCCAAGGACGGCGAGCCGGCATACATCGCGCTGGCGACAAACGCCGTGCGCTCGGGCATCGTGGCCGGCCACAATGCGTGCGGGGCGGCGATCGAGGGCGTGGGCGTGCAGGGCTCCTCGGGCATCTGCATCTACGACCTCAAGATGGTGGCAACGGGGCTTACCGAGGCAGCCGCCCGCAAGGCGGGATACGACGCATGCGTGAGCGACTTCTCGCAGGTGCAGAAGGCGACCTTCGTGGAGGGCGAGAACCCCGAGGTCAAGGTGCGCGTGGTGTACGACGGCACCACGAGGAGGGTCCTTGGCGCGCAGATGGCGTCGGCCTACGACATGAGCGCGGGAATCCACATGTTCTCGCTTGCAATTCAAGAAAAGGTAACCATTGACAAACTCTCTCTGCTTGATATTTTCTTCTTGCCACATTTCAATCAACCGTACAACTATATTACAATGGCATCCCTCTCTGCAAAATAGACGGATGAAGATCAAATAAATATCCACCGGCATAGCCGGTGGTTTTTCATTTTCGGGCATAGCCCTATCTTAACTGGCAGCACACACGTGTGCTTTTTATTGGCCTGCCAGCCATGCATTTTTTATTTGCTACCCGTAAACGGGTCTCTCGGATCAAATATACTTAATTGATCATTTTCTCTATCTACTTTCAATTGATTTGATATATATTCCTGTATTGCTTTTGTATTTTTACCTACGGTATCTACGTAATATCCTTTACACCAAAACTCTCTGTTTCTATATGCAAACTTCATGTTTCCGTATTTTTGAAATATCATTAGACTACTTTTTCCTTTCAGATATCCCATGAAACTCGATACACTTATTTTTGGTGGTATACTAAGTAATAGATGTATATGATCGGGACAAACTTCTCCTTCTGTTATTTCAACTCCTTTCCACTGACATAATGTTCTTATTATATCTCTTATCGCTTCCTTTTTTTCTCCATAAAAGACTTTTCTTCTATATTTTGGTGCAAATACTACATGGTACTTACAATTCCATTTGGTATGTGCTAAACTGTTATTGACATTATTTTGTTGAGACATTTTAATGTTCCTCCTAATCTATTCTGTTTTTCATCAGCTGGCAGGCTTTTATACAGTTTAGCACATTAGGAGGTTTTTTTCACCGCTTAAGCTCTTTTGAACCACGCGACTATCGCGTGGTTTTCTTTATACAAAAAAATCCCGACTGCACAGGGCAGCCGGGATCGGACATGAAAAGATAGCTATATGGATATGATGTAATAGGTTATCCGTAAGGGCACGGAAACCCGGAAATAGAATATATCCCCTTTAACAAGATTTTAATATAGCGAAAAATAAACACGACGATACCTCCTTTGATACCGCCGCATTTTCGTATGATATTATTAAATTCAACCTTCTCCGTTATTTACAGCGGCCTTATTTTGGATGTAATGTTATTATGTGCATAAAAAATTTATCTCCTTACCACAGACCTTTCGATTTCGTTTTTGAGAACGCTTTAAGCGAAAGACCATCCTTCTGCTTTTTCTCTTATACTTATGAAACGTTGATAAAGACCCTCTTGTTTTATCAGCTCTTGATGAGTTCCTTTTTGAACAACTTTTCCGTTATCAATTACAAGTATTTGATCTGCGTTTTCTATGGTCGCTAACCTATGTGCAATAACAATTACCGTTTTTCCTTTCGTTAATTCTGTAATAGCTTGTTGAATCATATGTTCATTTTCCGGATCAATACTTGCAGTTGCTTCGTCAAGAATTATAATAGGAGAATTTTTTAGAATAGCACGTGCAATAGAAATTCTTTGTTTTTCGCCGCCTGATAAATTTGCTCCACCTTCTTCAACAATCGTTTCATATCCATTTGGAAATGATGTAATAAATTCATGGCACCTTGCTTTTTTCGCTGCTGCTACAATATCTTCATAGGTTGCATTAGGATTACCAAACTTTATATTGTTGGCGATTGTGTCATTGAATAGATAAACTTTTTGAAATACCATAGAAATATTGCGGAGAATACTTTCACATGTCATTTCCTTTATATTGTGTCCGTCTATTCGTATACTTCCTTTGTTCACATCATAGAATCTCGCAATTAAATTACATATAGTCGTCTTCCCGCTTCCGGATGGACCTACGATTGCGGTTGTAGCACCTTGAGGTAATGTGAAGCTAACATCTGATAAAACTGTTTTTTTGTCATAAGCAAAAGAAACATTTTGAAACTCTATATTATATGCATCTAAAGATATATCTTTTCCATTCTTGTCAATTTCTTCTGCTTTCTGAATAGAATCAAGTTTGTCCAATGTCGCATTGATAACCTCAATTACATGGATAGCACTATTCACTTTTTCCAAATGATTGAACAAAACAAACGAAAACATATCAAGCATAAGCATGACAAAAATAGGCATACTTCCATTCAAGGTGAGATATGCTGAAGCAATGACTACGCCAATGGAAGTAGTTTTAAGAATTAACTGATGCAGGCAATTATATGGACAATATTCCAACTCTAATTTTACGTTTACTTTTTTATGGTTTTGAAATGCGTTCCTTATTCCTTCTACGGCTGCACCTTCCTGTTTGAAGGCTTTTACGACTTGCATTCCTCTCAAATATTCTATTGTGTTTTCTACAATTTCATCTTGGGCTTTTTGATGTAATACTGCGTTACGGTGTGATATTTTTTCAAGTGCATACATAATGCATGTAGAAACAAGTAGCCCTGTTAAGGATATAACTCCTGCTATCGGACAGAATATTGTCAAAGATATTATCATCACAACAACTGTTATATGACCATTAACGACAATATCTATCATATGCATGCAGTACATTTCTATAAATGAAAGATCAGTTGTAGCAGCAGAAGATAATTCTCCTATATTATTGTGATTGAAGAATCCAAGTGATACTTTCTTAAAAAGGTTTCCCAACTTGATACGTTGCTCTGCTGTCGCCTCATATCCCACACTTTCTTGCGTAATTGCACGCAGATACGATGAAATAAATCGTAATAATACACATACAATAACAGAAAAAAGGAGTTTCCATATCATTGTATGATCTAATGGTTCTTTTCCGTTAAAGTCATTCAAAATGGCATTTAATCCATAAGATGACAGCATAATCGGTAAAGCAGTAAATATTCCATTCAAAAAAGCAAAGATAAATCCTATATATACTCGTTTTTTATAGTTTCCAGTCCAATCAATCAACCTTTTTACAGTTCTGAACATATGCTTTCCACCTCCTGTTTAGAATTTGCAGACCAATTTCTTGCTCCTATATGAGCTTCCCACATATTACGATAGAGGGGATCGAAATCTAATAGCGATTTATGTGTACCGACCGAATGAATTTCTCCATTTTTTAAGACAATAATTTGATTAGCGTTTGTTATAGTAGATAATCTGTGTGCAATAACAAAAAGTATTTTCCCTTTGGTTAGAGCAGATATTGATCGTTGCATTTTTTCTTCATTTTCTTGATCTGCAAAAGCAGTAGCTTCATCAAGAATAACTATAGGAGCATTTTTTAATATCATTCTTGCAATAGAAATCCTTTGTTTTTCGCCTCCAGACAATCTGTTTCCGGTATCACCTGCTTGCGTATCATATCCATGCTCAAACTTTTGTATAAAGTCATCACAGCAAGCAGCCTTTGCAGCAGCATAAACTTCCTCATCCGTAGCAGATGGTTTGCCCATTCGTATATTTTCTTTTATGGAACAATGGAAGAGAAAGTTATCTTGAGTAACAAAACTTATTATGTCAGATAACTGTGATATAGGAATCTGACGTATATCTATACCACCAATAGATATAGAGCCTTCGTCTACATCCCAAAACCGGGCTATAAGTCGTGCAATCGTAGATTTGCCACTTCCTGAAGGCCCTACCAGAGCTGTAAAAGAATCCTCAGGAACCGAAAATGTAATATTGGAAAGAACTTTATTATCTTTATTTTTACTATATGCGAAAGAAACATTTTTAAGCTCTATATTGTGGTTCTCTATGGAAAGTGAATTTTTAGAATCAGGAAGCTCTGTTACATGTAGTAGCTTATCTACATCATGAATTGCATATTCTACCGCCTTAACATTACTGACGTGTAATGTGTAATTCATTAAAGGATCAACGATGCCCATTGACAGAATAAAGCACATTACCATGTTTTCAGGCGATAATGTACCGGTGGCATATAAAATCATTCCTACAGGTAAAGTTCCTAAAAAGGTGGATGGAAGCACCGAATTTCCAAAGTTCATTAGTTTCCACACACTTTTATACCAGTTCAAAGTGTAATCCTTAAATGATTTTACAGCTTTTGAAAATTTTTCATAGGATGTAGAAGATTGATTGAAAGCTTTGATTACTTCTATTCCTTCAACATATTCAACAATCACTCCATTTACATAATTGCTGGATTCCATATAATCGGCATACTGTTTATTAAAATTTTTCATCATACTAAAATATGCAACAGAAGCAATCGGCACAGTTATTAACATCGCAAGAGCCATACGCCAATCTATGCTTATTAAATATATAAAAACAGCAATCGGTAGGCATAAATTAGAAATTCCTTCAGGAATCATATGTGCTAAAGGTAATTCGATGGTTTCAACTCTATCTACAATTACGCTTTTTAATTTTCCAACAGATTCTTCAACTACTGTTCCAAGAGGAGCCCTCATCAGCCGCTCGGCAAGAGCAAGTCGTATGTTCTCCAAAATACTATACGCAGATGCATGGGACAGACTTGTAGAAATACCATGAAAAATATACCTAAAAGTATATCCGCATACAGCGATCAAACCCCATACCCAAACATTAGGAATTGTAGCCGAACCGTTTATAAATGAAGTAATAATATGATACACACTCCAATGAGGTATAAGACCTGAGGCTACACTAACCAAAGCACATATAACAGATAATATAATTTTGCCTTTACATTGTGATGCAAAGGAGAAGACAATGGAAATCCAGCTTCTCTTTTTCATTATTTGTTCCTCCTTCAATAAAAAATAGAGAGTATCGTATATTATTCGACACTCTCTATTCTACCAATATTAAATTTTTCATCTACTCTACATAGGTATGCTTAACTCCATTTAGATTTTAATTTTCCTATATTCTAATGGGGTTACACCTTTTATGTTCTTAAACGCCTCTGCAAATTTACTGCTGTTTGAATATCCCACTTCTCCTGCAATGGTTGAAACAGTTTTATCGGTTTCTGTAAGGAGTGTTGCAGCCATGTTTATTCTGTATTTTTTCATGTATGAGTATATTGCTGATCCATAGATTCCTTTGAAACATTCTTTTAAGGATGATTCTGAAATATCAAATTGTCTTGCAAGTTCTTCAATCGTGTAATGGTGTTCCGGAGCAGCCGTTATAAAATTTTTTATAGCTTTTACTTTTTCAACTTTAGTTTTATAAAAATATGGTCGTTCTTTACAAATGGCAGAAACATCCGCAATTTTTAATGAAACAAGAAGTTCCAAAATTTTGATTTTAAGATATTCCGATTTAATTGAATCTGGCACATTATAAATCTCGGAAAAAATATGATCAGTTAAAGAATCCCCATGTATAATACAAGGTTTCTCATTCAAAGAAAATTTTTTCTCCAAATCAAATAAATCTATGGAAAAAAGTTGTAATTGCTCCTTAACGCTGCTTTCCATAATATCTGTAACAGACAAATTGATTGTAATACCATGATAATGGTTCAAGGGGAAACTACAATAGCGGTATTCTGCAACATGCAAATTTTCAATTAAAATATCTCCCGGTTCTAAATACAAATATTCATTTGAGGAAGTTTCTGATTCCATTCTCCCTTCACTGCAATGATGAATACTAATATAATGACCGGGTTCTATTTTTCTTCCTGTTCCTTCTTCAGAATGAAAACTGTTATACATCAATGATATTCCCGGATAAAGAGGGTAATATATAACCGTACCATCTGCATTTCCACCGTTAAGCTGATATACAGAACATAAATCATCTTTACAGAGCAATTCAAATTTTTGCTCTTTGAAAATTTTATCAATATCAAACACTACTATCACCTCGCTGTAAGAAAAATTTCTTTAAGCGTTCCGTTCCACTTAAATCTAAAGGATATTGTTCTTTCACCATTCCATTTTCTAAATGAAGTATATAAGTGCAACAACTTGCTATAAGCTCATAATCATGAGTAACAACAAGTACAGTTTTTCCTATCTGTGATAAATCAGTAAGTTCTTTTGCAACATCTCGCATATGAAGAAGATCCAATCCACTTGTAGGTTCATCAAAAATCATAATTTCACGTTGAGAGGCCAAAGCACTTGCTATTGCTACTCTTTGTTTTTGTCCTCCTGAAAGTGAAGCGGGATGCTTTTCCTTAAATTGAAGTAATTCAAGTTTTTTTAATATCAAGTCAATCTCCGGTTCATTCGGGTTTTTCATGCTTAATATCAATTCTTCATATATGCTTTCGGCAAAAAGTTGATGATTCACATCCTGCATTACCATATAACAATAGGAAAGACGCTGCTTTCTATTTAACGCTTTACTGTTTATTGTTATTATACCCTTACATCTTTTTTCAAGTCCACAAATACATCTTGCAAAAGTTGATTTTCCAGCACCGTTATTTCCTATTATTGCAATTACATTTGCTGCTGGTAAAGTGAGAGAGGGCACTTGTAAAGCTCTATCTTTCTTTGTGTATGAAAAGAAAAAATTTGAAAAAAATATTTCATCCTCTCTCTTCATGTTCTTTACAGACAATGGAAATAAATTTAGTTCAAAAGGACGAAGCCCCATATCTATTTGCTCGGATATAGATAATTTTTCAATATCGGCACTGGTATATTCTTTTTGTATTTGCCCATCCTCCATATATATTACACGATCAAAGAGACCTCTCAAATAATAAAGACGATGTTCAGCTATCACAATGGTTTTGCCTTGATTTTTCCATATTGAAATCATTTTCCGAAGATCATCTGTTGAATGTGTATCTAAATTGGAAGAAGGTTCGTCTAATACAATAATGGAAGGGGAACTGACTGATACTGAAGCACATGCTATTTTCTGTTTTTCCCCTCCAGATAAATTAAAAATATTTTTACCAAGGAGATGATTTATATTGAACATGGCAGCTGTTTCAAATATACTGCTGACGATTTTATTTTCAGGTAATCCTTGATTTTCACACGCAAAAGCCAATTCACTTGTTGAATCCACATTGAAGAATTGAGTTCTTGGATTTTGGAACACGCTTCCAACAAATTTTGAAATTTCATAAAGTGAAAGTTTACTAAGATTGCGGCTATCAATAATTACATCACCTGATAAACGGCCATTATAATAATTTGGAATAAGCCCATTTATCAACC
>ERZ773013.2404-NODE-2404-length-10351-cov-3.267385_pt1 | contig 10351 bp, 10 predicted proteins | sample MGYA00511670_ERZ773013 | MGnify/ENA primary metagenome ERZ773013 (study PRJEB29015, sample SAMEA2738120) | human oral metagenome | biome: human oral; feature: human-associated habitat; material: saliva | place: China | collected 2257 ...
AACACTAAAACGCCAGCGCTGGGGTTCTATACGACCAAAGTCGTTGAACATAGCCTTAAAATTCGGCGAAGCGAGGAGCGCTGCACCGGTTGCCGTGCGTGCTCGCGTGCGTGCAGCATGGGCATCACGGTGCACGAGGGGGAGCGCGTGCGCTCGGGAGAGTGCATCGACTGCATGGAATGCATTGATTCGTGCCGCCCCAAGAGCCTTGCGACAAGCGCCAATCCCGCCGTCGCCGGAACTGCGGCTGCGCTGGTGACAGCCGGGCTGGTCTACGTGGGGCGCATTGGCGCCGAGGGACTTACGGGGGCCGCTGAGGCCGCGCAGGCCGTGAGCGTCTCCTCGCAGGGGCGGGGTACCTATGCAGATGGTGCCTACACGGGCGCTGGCCAGGGGTTCCGCAGCGCCGTCGACGTTCGGGTGACGGTCGAGAACGGCTACATTACCGACGTGCTGGTGACCTCATATCAGGATGATGATGAGTTCTTTAGCAAGGCAAAGGTCGCGATGGTTGATGGGATTATCTCCGCACAGGGCGTCGACGTGGCAACGGTGAGCGGGGCCACCTACTCCAGCCAGGGAATCCTCGAGGCAGTTGCCAACGCGCTGGGGGTCGAGGGAACTACCGGTGCCGGCGCGTCAACCGAGATGACCTCGGGGAAGGACACGACGAGTGAGACCAGCGCCGATGCCACCTCGAGCAGCGTATCTGGCCTCGACCTGAGTGCGGTGGCTGATGGAACGTACACCGGCTCTGGTACGGGGCTTCGCGGGACCACGACGGTCTCGGTCTCGGTTGCGGGCGGCAAAATCACCGACATCCAGGTTGTCTCCTACGAGGATGACCAGCAGTACTTCGAACGCGCGGAGTCAACCATGGTGAGCGAGGTCCTTGCAGCTCAGAGTTTGGGTGTGGACACCGTGAGCGGGGCCACGTTCTCGAGCAACAGCATCCTCGAGGCCGTTGCCAATGCGCTTGACATCGACTTCACCAACCCCAACTCGAGCCTCTCTTTGGGTGGGCACCATGGCAGGTAAGTGACTACGAACATACGTTTGCCTTCCATTCCAGACCGCCTGTCGATGGAATTATGACCAACATGTTGGTCAGATGAGATACTCGATGTACGGCGAGAGAGAGGAGGGGCTATGGCGTATATAGAGGTCGATCTTGAGGGAGCACGTCACTTTGGGCTTGCCGAGGCAAAGGCTGGGTTTAGCGGCATTGTCGCTGACGTGGAGTCTGCGGGGGAGGCCTGTGTCATTGAGCGCTATGGGAGGCCGGCGGCGCTCGTGGTTCCCTATCCCAGCGCCGCTTCGGGTACCACGCGCGCAAGGGGCGTGCTCAAGTCATATGCCAGTCCGGAGAAGCGCAAGCAGGAGAGTGGTGCCTTTGCTAGGGCAATGGAGGTGAAACATGTCGGAGAAGCCCGTGCTTCTTGATGCGAATGCGGCTCTTCGATACCTTCTCGAGGACAATGACGAGCAGACGGAAGAGGTCTGTCGCGCGGTTACCTCTGGAGCGGAGGTCACGCTGGAGGTGCTCGCAGAATGCGTCTATGTGCTTTCGGGCGTGTATGGGGTACCGAGGTCGCGTGTGGCAGAGAGTCTTGGCCTTCTCCTCGATGACGTTGCGTGCCAGCGGCGGGGCATCGTGCTGGCTGCGTTGGGGCTCTGGTCGGGCAGCCGCTTTGACTTTGTGGACTGTGTGCTTGCGGCCGAGCATGCAGAACTGGGGAGAGACATCCTGACCTTCGACAAGAGGCTTCTCGGCCTGCTTGAGAAGGTCGAATAGCTTGCGCTACGAAAAGGCGGCGCCGACCAAAGCCGGACGCCGCCTGGGGTGACACAATGGCGGGCCCCTCGCTGTGGCGTGGCTCGCTTGCCCTAGAGTTCCTCGCGGAGCTGGTCGACAAGCTGCGAGAAGTACGCTAGCGCGTCCTCGACGGGCTTGCGCGTGGACATGTCCACGCCGGCACCACGCAGGAGCTCGATGGGAGGCTTGCTGGAGCCGCCCTTGAGGCAGCCCAGGTAGTCCTGCACGGCGGGCGCGCCCTCGGCGAGGATGCGGTTCGAGATGGCAATGGCGGCCGCGTAGCTCGTTGCGTACTGGTAGACGTAGTAGCCGTAGTAGAAGTGGGGGATGCGCGCCCACTCCAGGCGGATGCCGTCATCAACGGCCACGGCGCTGCCAAAGTACTGCGCGTTGAGCTCTCCCCAGCGCTCGCAGAGGGCGTCGGCGGTGACGCCGCGGCCGTCTGCGTTCATCTCGTTCACGTCGCGCTCGAACTCGGCGAACATGCACTGGCGGTAGAGGGTCGCACGGAAGGACTCCACAAAGTTGTTGAGCACGTAGGCGTGGGTCGCGGGGTCTGTGGTGTGCTCGAGCAGATAATGTGAGAGCAGCGCCTCGTTGCAGGTGGATGCCACCTCGGCCACGAAGATGGGGTAGTCACAGTAGGTAGGTGATTGCGTATGGCATGAGAGGTATGTGTGCACCGAGTGGCCCATCTCATGCGCCAACGTGAAGACGTCATCGAGGCTTCCGTCAAAGCTCGTTAGGATCACGGGGTTGGTGCCATAAGAGCCAGCGGAATATGCGCCGGAGCGCTTGCCGGGGGTCTCGTAGACGTCGATCCAGCGCTGTTCGAGACCCTGGCGCACGATGGCCAGGTAGTCCTCACCAAGTGGCTCGAGCGCCTTTAGGATGAGGTCCCATGCCTCCTCGTAGGTGAAGGTGAGGTCCACGGAGTCGACGAGCGGCACGTACATGTCCCAGAAGTGCAGCTCGTCCACGCACAGCACCTGCTTGCGCAGGCTCGCGTAGTTGTGGAGTGCGCCGAGGTTCTTGTGCACCGCGTCCACGAGGTTGTTGTAGACAGAGGTGGGAACCTCGTTGGCGTCGAGGCAGTACTCGAAGGCGTCCTTGTAGCGACGGGAGTCCGCAAAGAACTTGAGCTGCTTGACCTGAGCGGCGAGGAGCCCGGCACAGGTGTTGCGATGTGCGCCGTAGCTCGCGTAGACCGAGTCGAAGGCGGACTTGCGCAGCACGCGGTCGTGGTTGCGCTCGAGGCTGATGAAGCTGCCGTGGCTCACCGCGTGCTTCTCGCCCCTTGAGTCCGTGGCGTCCGCAAAGGTGAGGTCGGCATTGTTGAGCTGCGAGAACACGCGCTCGGGCTGGGCCGCCGCGTCACCGGCGCGTGCGAGGATTGCCTCCTCTGCCGCCGAGAGGCGGTGCGGGCGCATGCGCAGCTCGCGCTCGATCGCGCGACGGTAGTGCTCAAGGGCGGGCTCCTCGGCAAAGAAGGCGGCGAGCTTCTCGTCCGCCATGCCAAGAAGCTCTGCCGAGAACCAGGAGCAGGCCTCCTGCGCCTCTACCTCCAGGCCCATGACCTGGTCGGAGTAGACCTGGTAGCGTGCCACACGGGTATCGACGTCGGCGCAGCGGTCGGCGTAGTTGCCCAGGCGGCTGAGGGTGACGTTTGCCTCGTCCGAGAGGCGCAGGTAGGCGAGAAGGTCTGCCGCCGAAGCGCTCACGCGCCCCTTGTAGGCCGCGAGCTTGCTGGGGAGGGCCTTGGCGTCCTCGAGCTGGCGCTCGAAGTCCTTGTCGTCCGCGCACATGGATGAGAGGTCCCAGCGGTACTTCTCGGGAATCTGGTCGCGCGACTGGTATTGCATGCGTGCTCCTTAGGGTGGAGTTCTTTCAGACTTCCCCATGGTACACGCTGGGACGCACGCCGGTCGAGGCGCTGGGCAGGCGGGGTCGTTGGCTGGTATGGCTACACGCGGCCGGGCAGCTGCGCCACGGCCTGGTCCAGGACGTGGCCTTCCATGGCGTGGAGCAGCTCGTTGAGCCAGAACCCCTCCCTAAGCTGTGGCGCATTGTCCAGCGCGTAGACGCGCAGCGTGTAGGTGTGGTCGCGGTCGGGCGGCTGAGGGCCGTTGTAGCGGCAGGTGAGAAGCGGGTCGCGGCTTCCCACCAGGCGTGACGCGGACGAGTTCTTGCCCTGCACCATACCGGCAAAGCGCCGGTTTGAGGCATCCTCGGGGAACTCTGTGGCGCTTGCCGGAATCCCGCAGGCGCACCAGTGGATCCAAGGGAAGCCGCATACGGGGATAGAGTCGACGTCGTAGAAGACCACTGCGAGCGTTGCCGTGTTCGCCGGTACACCCGTGACCTCAAAGGGGAACGAGCGCGTTGGGGTGCCCGCATGCTGACCGCTCTTATCGGCATACTTTGCATATGCGTCGGGGATGTAGCCGTTCTCGTCGAGTTTCACATGCACGTCCATGGTTGCCTCCTATTGTTGGATCGCCTCGTCCTCTCGGCATCATTGTATCCGCAGCCGCTACGGCCCCAACCCCAACCCTCGTTCTTTATCGGTATCTGTGAAACGCCGACTGCACTTTTCCAGGTAAACGCCAGTGCGATTCCCATATTCCGATAAAGAACGGGGAGGGGCACGAGAGGGGGGGCACGAGAGGGGACGTACGAGAGGGGCACATGCTAGAATGGCCTCGCCCAACGCGAGTCCGCGGAAGCGGCCGGACGAAGGGCTCCAAAGCAGGTCGCGGCCCCAGAAGCGACCACACCACAGAAGAGAGGCGCCAGCCAACGCGACGCCGACAACATGTGAGGAGAATGCAATGCTCAAGAACACCAATCTCACCCGTCGCCAGGCGCTCGCGGCCCTGGGCTCCATCACCGCCGGCCTCGCGCTTGCCGCCTGTGGCACAAGCCAGACGCAGTCCACGGACACCGCCGCTACCGAGGACGTGACCGTCCGCGTGGCCTCCCTCAAGGGCCCCACCGCCATCGGCCTGGTCTCGATGATGGACTCCACCTCCGGTGTCCCAACAGAGGACGCACCCACCGAGCCCGCCGAGGGCTCGACCGGCATCACCTACTCCTACACCATCTCCGGCTCGCCCGACCAGGTCATTCCCCAGGTCATCAAGGGCGAGACGGACATCGCCCTCGTGCCCTCGAACGTCGCCTCGGTCCTCTACAACAAGACCAAGGGCGGCGTGCGCGTGATCGACCTCAACACGCTGGGCGTGCTCTCCGTGGTCACCGGTGATGCCTCAGTTGAGCAGTTCGAGGACCTCGCGGGCCACACCGTCTACCTCTCCGGCCAGGGAGCGAGCCCCGAGTACACGCTCAACTACCTTCTCGACCAGGCGGGCATCAAAGACCAGGTGACTATCGAGTTCAAGAGCGAGCACAGTGAGTGTGCCGCCGCCATCCAGGCGGATCCTACTGCAGTGGCGATTCTGCCCGAGCCCTTCACCACGGCCACGCTCGCCAAGGACTCCTCGCTCATGGCGCCCGTGAGTCTGACCGACGTCTGGGACCGCTACGCCGCCGGTTCGGGCAGCCAGTTCGTGATGGGCGTGACGGTTGCGCGCGCCGAGTTTGTGGACGAGCACCCCGAGGCCATCGCCGACTTCCTCTCGCGCCACTCCGAGTCCGTCGACACCGTGAACGGCGATCCTGCCGCCGCCGCGCCCCTCGTGGTGAAGGCCGGCATCGTGGCCAGCGAGGCCATCGCCGAGAAGGCCATCCCCAAGTGCAACATCGTCTGCACCACGGGCGAGGACATGCGTACGGCGCTCTCCGGCTACCTGCAGGTCCTCTACGATGCCGATGCCTCCTCGGTGGGCGGCGCGCTCCCGGGTGACGACTTCTACTACGAGGCCTAGGCTGCGGCCGAGGTGTCAAACGAGAACAACGAGACGCCTGTGACCCCTCGCGACGCCCTGCGCCGCGCGGGTGCCGTGGCCTTCTGGCTCCTTGTGTGGCAGCTTGCTAGCATGACGGTGGGTTCCGAGCTCCTGCTCGCGGGCCCCCTAGCGGTGCTTGTGCGGCTGGCGCAGCTCGTTCCCACGGCTGCCTTCTGGATCACGGTGGGCTTCTCGCTGGCGAGAATCGCCGCCGGCTTTGCCGTGGCGTTCGTGCTGGGGCTGGCGCTCGGCCTGGCCGCGCACCGCTGGCCCGCCTTGGCGGAGCTTCTCGCCCCGGCGGTGAGCTTCCTCAAGAGCGTGCCCATCGTCTGCGTGATCGTGCTGCTGCTCATGTGGGTGGGATCGGCGCGCGTCTCGGCGATCGCGGTCTTTCTCGCTGTGTTCCCCGCCATCTACTTCAGCGTGCTCGAGGGGTGCACGGCAGCAAGCCCCGGTCTGGGCGAGCTTCTCCGCGTGATGGGCGTCCCCGGCTGGCGGCGCTTCCTGGCAGACACCTGGCAGCAGCTCCTCCCGTACCTGGTGGCCACGTGCAGGAACGCCTGCGGCATGGCGTGGAAGGCGGGCGTGGCCGCCGAGCTCATCGGGAGCCCCCGTGGCTCGATGGGGGAGCGCATCTACCAGGCAAAGCTCCTGCTCGAGACCGGTGACCTCTTTGCGTGGACCATCGTGGTGGTTGCGCTCTCGTGGGCGTGCGAGAAGGCATTCCTTGCGCTCCTGCGCGCAACCGGCGGCTGGGCGCTCTCGGCAAGCGTACCTCGGCCAGTTGCCGACCGGCGCCAGCAGCCTGCGGCAGCTGCGATCTCGCTAGACCAGGTGACCCTTGGCTACGACGGCGAGCCCGTTGCCACCTGCAACCTTGAGCTTGCGCCTGGCTCGCGCACGGTGCTCTCGGACCCCTCTGGCGCGGGAAAGACCACGCTGGTTCGCACTGCCTGCGGCCTTCTCGCCCCGCTCTCGGGGTACGTGGAGGCGCCGGCCTGGGGCGAGCTCTCGGTGCAGTTCCAGGACACGCGCCTGGTCGAGGCAATGACTGCCGAGCAGAACCTGCTGCTCTGCTCGGCGGGTACCCTCTCGGCGGGAGAGGCGCATGCGCTCTTGGCGGAGCTCCTTCCGGAGGACGCGCTGGGCAGGCCGGTCTCCGAGCTATCCGGCGGGCAGCGCCGCCGCGTGGAGCTGGCGCGAGCGCTCGCGCATCCGGGTGCGGCGGTTGTTCTCGACGAGCCCTTCGCCTCGCTCGATGCCGCCTCGCACAAGGTGGCGGCCGCCTTTGTGGTGAGCCACCTTTGCGGACGCACGCTGCTCGTTGCCTCCCATGCCCCTGGCGACGCGGAGCTTCTCGACGGGCGGCCGGCGCGGCTGGGATAAAGCGCGCTGCGAGAGGGGTAGGAGATATTCTCGGAAGAATTATTCTTGCGAGAATAATCGAGGCTTCGCCGAGACGCCCCTACTTCGAGTATGCCGCCCGCACGCTGACGCCAGGGATGGCGCCGATGCGGCCGGCCATCGCCGCGATGGTGTCCTGCGGCGCATCGACGGCGACGGAGATCACGTTCATGTGTCGCTTGGGGTAGGGGATGCCCATGCGGCCGATGATGATGCCGGCATTCTCGTGCAGCACCTCGTTGAGGCGCGCGACCGAATCCGGGTCCTCGACGATAATTCCCAGCACCGCTACGCGAGTCTCCATGGCTGCCTCCTGTGGCTTGCATTTCTCTCAGTTCCAACCGACACAATATGCGCGCCCGGCGAGAGGAGTCGCCGGAGGGCATCGTATGTTGCAAATCGCGCCAAAAACGGCGTTGCGGCGACAAAAAGTCGCCGGAGAGGGGAGTTTGGTGCATTTTGCGCCAAAAGGGGCCTTCCGGCGACGGCGCCACTGGCGGCGCGGCCCCCCTACCGCGCAAGAAGCGGCGTCAGCTCACCCTGTGAGACGATCGTGACCTCGTGCATCGCGCGGCTGATGGCGGTGTAGAGCCTACGGCGCGAGAGCTGCGTGTCGGGATAGACAGCTGCCTGCGCGTCAGGTACCACCACGTGGTCAAACTCGAGGCCCTTCGCCAGATGCAGGTCCATCACCACCACACCGCTCGCCGGCATGAGGGAGTCGCGCTCCATGAGGCGCACGCGATCCCCAAGCTGCTTCGCAAGCCAGTTGGCACGTGCGGCATCGGCGGCAACGATGGCGGTGAGGCCCTCCTCGCCTGCGGCCTTCTCGGCAATGCGTCCCAGCTCAGCCACGTATCGCTCTGGGTCGCCGTCGGCAACCTCCACGATGCGCGGCGGCGTGCCCGCTCGCTGCACCGAGGTGAGACGCGCCCGCTCGTCCAGCGGCAGCAGGCTTGTGAACAGCGCCGTGATCTCGGGACTCGATCGGTAGCTGGTGAGAAGCTCGCAGGTCTCGACCTCGCCATGAGTAGACGAGAAGACCTGGCGCACCTGGTCGAAGGTGGCCGTGCCCTCGCGGATGGCCTGGTGCTCGTCGCCCAGCAGCATGAAGTGCGCGCGCGGGAAGTAGCGCGCAAGCACCATGAGCTGCGTCACGGTATAGTCCTGCGCCTCGTCCACCATCACGTAGCGCGCGGACTTCTCGCCGCCACCCATCACCAGCAGCTTGAGGTAGACCCACTCGGCCGCCGTGAGCGCGCTCTTGCCCAGCACGCGCATGCCAATGCGGTCGATGCGCAGCCAGTTGCCGCGCTCGATCTCGTCGTGCGCGCGGGCAAAGAGGTGCCGCACGTATGTGAGTGCGTAGGCGGCGCACTCCTCGTCGTCGGCGGGACTTATCGTCTGGCCAAAGACCTCGACCTGCTCCTCCACGTCCAGGCCGAGCATCTCCTCCCACACGTCCTCGTTCTTCGAGAGCGTCGCCAGCTTGCGGTCAAGACGGTCGTGCAGCTCGTCCTTCACGAGGGCGGTGAGGCGCGGCCCAACGGGGATCTGCGAGAACTTGGCAACGGCGCCCGCCACCGAGGACGCCCTGAGCATCACCCGGTCGCCGAGGCGAACCTCGCGCAGGTCGTCCGGTTCAAGCTTGAGCGTGCGCACGCCCTCCTCTAGGCGCTCGAGTTCTGCCGGGTCGCCGTCGCGCCCGTCGCCGCGCTCCGAGAGCCCCAGGTCGGCGAGAAAACCGCGCCACGTGAAGATGCGGGGGTTCTTCTCGCCCATGCTGGGCAGTACCGTGTCGATGTAGTGCCGGAAGACGTCGTTGGGCGTGAAGAGGAAGACCTGGTCGGCCGAGAGCGTCTTGCGCTCCTTGTAGAAGAGGTAGGCCACGCGCTGGAGCAGCACGGAGGTCTTGCCCGAGCCGGCGATGCCGCTCACGAGCAGCACCGGCACATCCTCGTGGCGAATGACCGCGTTCTGCTCGCGCTGGATTGTGGCGGTGATGGCCGCGAGCTTCTCGGAATGGTGCTTCTTGAGCGCGCCGAGAAGAAGCGAGTCCTCGATGGCCACGGTGGTGTCGAAGTACGAGTTGAGCTTGTCGCGCGTGATGTCAAACTGGCGGCGCAGCAGCAGGTTTACGGTGCGCGTGCGGCCGTCGACCTGGTAGGAGGTGGGTCCCATCTCCTGATTGTAGTAGGTCTCGGCCACGGGGCTGCGCCAGTCAACAATGAGGGGGCGCTTGTGCTCGTCGGTCATGCCCGCAGCGCCAATGTAGACGTCGCGGGGCGGGCGGCCGGGGCGCATCTCCAGCGTGACCTTGGCAAAGTACGGCTGCCGCAGAAGCAGGAGCACGCGCTGGAGCTTCTCGACGGTGAAGTCGTGGTACTGGTTGTACGTGTCGATGACCGAGTTGAGCGTCTCGATGGCGGCGAGGGTCTCCATGGTCTCATCGGTGCCGCCAAAGTCGGGGCGAATCTCCTCGCTCATCTCGCGCAGGTCGTCCGCCGCGCCCTTGTGGCTGGTCTCAATGTCCTCGGTGAGGGCGTCGCGCAGGGCGCAGAGCTGGGCGTATATTGCGCTCAGGTGGTCTTGCTCCTCGCGGAACGTATCGTCGTGCAACTCGTCTGCCATGCGTCCTCCCAGTGCCCGGCACGAAAGCGTGACGGACTATTGTAACGCGAGAGGGACGCGGGGCGAGAGGGACGATGGCTGCGCAGCCGTGGCCGCGTGCGCTCGAAGGCGCTAGGCAGTTGCGCTGCCGTCGGTCACGAGCCGCACGGTGCAGGACGGAAAGCCTCCGGCGTTCGAATACACGACGGTGCAGGGCACGCGGTCGGGCAGCGCCTTGGGGTCAAGCCCTGCACCCAGAGCAAGCGCGCTCATCTCGCCCGTGTTGAGGCGCCCCACCAGCTCCTCGAAGACCTGGCAACGCCAGGTGGAGCCAATGCCCAACGGTCCCTTCTCGCGCACAAACTCACCGGGCGCCGAGGTGACGGAGTGCTTGGTCATCTCGAGGCCCGCCCTCAGGACCATGGTCGTGCTCTCAAAGACAAACTCCTCGAGCCTCTCGGGCTCGCGCCTGCGTATGGGCATGGGTAGGTACCCCCCTGTTGCGTGGATGCGTTTGTGGCCTTGCGCCGCGGGGCGGCTAGTCGCAGGCCTTCTCGATGCGCTTGCGCAGCTCGTCGATGCCAAGGCCGGTCTGAGCCGAGGTGAGGATCAT
>ERZ773013.2407-NODE-2407-length-10344-cov-2.674993_pt1 | contig 10344 bp, 6 predicted proteins | sample MGYA00511670_ERZ773013 | MGnify/ENA primary metagenome ERZ773013 (study PRJEB29015, sample SAMEA2738120) | human oral metagenome | biome: human oral; feature: human-associated habitat; material: saliva | place: China | collected 2257 ...
TATATACGGGCTATGCCTTCGGTATGGGTGTTGAACGTATTGCTAACCTCAAGTACCGTGTAAGCGACCTCCGCCTCTTCTCAGAGAATGATACCCGCTTCCTTGAAGAGTTCAAGAGCGCATATTGATAAGTATAAATTTAGTTGTATTACACCGTGGTATAAGTGTTGTTGCGCGGGCCTATTCTATTTGAAAGTAGAACGTAGTCCATGCAACAGTATCACTCATGGTGCTGGTCCTTATCTGATACAGACGGAAGGCTCCTGTACGGCTGTCCGGATAGTACGCGTTGTAACTGCTGCTGTTGAGGATGACGAAGTAGACAATATCCGTTCCTTCCTCTTTTCCGTAGGGATAAAGATGCAGGTAGTCGTTGTCGTACCAATAGATATTCTCCCCGTAGTAGCCGTTCTCTTTGTAGAGTGGACTACCGCCGGGCAGGCTGACATCAAGCTTACCGTTCTTGATGGTCAGGTCAAGCGCATAGCCGCTGTGCATGAAGTCGGCAATGCGGTAATGCCCTCCTGTGAGGTCAAGTGCCGTTTCTTCCCATGGTGTGTCGAGCACACCGGCGATCCTGCATTTTAGTTTCACGCTCTGCGGTACGGTGGCAGCCCCTGCGAAAGACAATCCGCCATCGAAATAGGTGTAGGGATCCACCTCGTCGCCAAGGAGTGTCACGCTGTAGCTGTATTTCTGTCCCGCCTTTGCCGTATCTGGAATGAGGACAGCCAACGAGGATGTGGAGTCACCGTCGGCAAATGTCACCTCACTGGCGATTTTCACTCCGTTAGTGGTCGTCTCTCCTACATTGACCGGTACTGTGAGTGCTCCACGGGTCGTGTTGCGCACCACTTTCAGCTTGATCTGATAACTACTGTGGTTCGTAGGGTCAAGCAGCGCCGTTTCCTCATTCCCGCTGGAGAAATGCACCTGCTGGCAGCCAGCCTTGAGCGGTTCAGCTGGCTGGTAGTCATCATCCGGCGATGAACAGCCTGCAAGGACCGGCAGCGCCAGCACGGGAAGCAGCAAAAGAATAGTCTCTATGTTCTTCTTCATAGTAAGTTCTGTCTTTGTAAGTTACATATAATAGCGGACAATCCTGCCGGATGCAGCCTGTCAGTTGGCAGCCTGTTCCTCCAGTCCCGACGGGTCGGGATTGTTCTTGATGGCGCTGTTGTACTGCAACTCGGAGTTGGGAATACAGTAGTTCATACTCGGTGCCACATATCCGTCAGTGAAAGAATATTGGTAGTCGCTGGGGTGATTGGTGCCTTCATACTTGAGCGTGAAGCCCTTTCTCAGGCGCTTGTAATCGAAATAGATGAGTCCTTCTCCCCAAAATTCGATGCGCTTCTGATTGATGAGCTCGTCGGTAAACTCACGCATGGTCGTCGCCTTGCAGTGATAGGGCTCTGCATTGTCTTTGGTGGTTGTGCAGCGGTAGGTGTTCATGAAGTTGTCCAACAACTGTTTGCCCTTGTCAAGGCTCTCAGCGTGTGCAGCCGCCTCAGCTTCGATGAAGTACATCTCTTCGACGCGCATCAGTGGGATGTCGACGGCAGCGCCCTTGGTGTAGTCGTTCATGTTGTTGTTGCCCGGCTTGAACTTCAGGCTGGCGTAGGCAGGCAGTGAGGAAAAAGTCTTAGCCTTCAGGATGGTGGCGTACTTCGTGATGCTCTCTGCCTGTCCGGCATCGTCGGGGTCTATCCAGGTGGCACGTCTCCAGTCGGCTGTGTTGATGTCGTCATAGAGCCTGCGGTCAATCATGCGGGTGGCATTGTAGACACTGGTGCCGATACCGAACTCGGTCTCAGCTGACATGAACGAGATAAAACTCTTCCAGTTCCAGTCGCTGTCGGCGTTCATGTCGTCAGAACCAATCTGCACGGCAAACATCCAGGCGGTGTTCGTCTTGTTGAAGCCGCTGTACCATTGGCCTTTTGACATCGGCTTGTATCCCTTCTGCTGAGCCAGCCTTGCATATTTGACGGCATTCTCGAAACATGCTTTCGCTGTGCTCACTCCGAGCTTGTTCAGGGCAGCCAGACCCGGATCGTCCTCGTGCGCATTCATGGTGGCGAGGTCCTCCGGACTCTGTTCGAATCTCGAGCCGAGCGTGAGCCAGAAGCGCGCCTTCATACCGTCGACGACCGCCTCGCCAGCCTGGTTGGCAGCCTCGCGGCTGTAGCCGTTGAGCAGCGTATCGGCGCGGTTGAGGTCGGTGAGGATGAAACGGTACATCTTGTAGAACGGTGCACGGGCGTTGTGGTAAGAGGAGTCGCGTGTCGTGTTCTCGGTGATGATGGGCACGGTCAGTCCGTATAAGCCGTCAGCCTTTGCCTGCGCGTCGAGCCTGGCATAGTCTGTGTTCACATATTCGTAGAGCTGTGACATGTTCAGGTAAGCCAGCGCTCTATAGACCAGCGCGTCGCCTATATACCCTGCTCCTTCGTCAGTTGCGGCGTGCACGTTGGCTCCTGCTTTGATGGCAAGGTTTGCCTTGGCAACCAGTCCGTAGTAGAAGTTCCAAGTGTCATAACTGTAGGCGTAGGTAGGCCCCAGATAGTCGCCACGGGAATAGTTGGCATAATAATCGTAGCCTGTTCCGGCAATGGGTATCTGCCCTGTCATGGCATCAAGGGCAATCATCTGTCCTGCGAAGCCACAGGCACCATAGGAACCGCCCATATACAGCATCTGAGCGGCGACGGCATTGGTCAGTGCTTTCATGGCACCTGCCGATCCGTTGACCTGCTGCTGTATCATGCCGTTGGTAGGAAAGGTCTCATCCAGACAACTGCTGAGCAAAGGCACTGCGAGGGCAACGGCAAGAATTGTTTTGATATGTATCTTCATGACTTTTGCTTTTGAGATATCGTTTAATCTGTTCAGAACCTGACGGTCAGTCCGCCTGAGATACTGCGGGTGGGCGGGTAGAGTGCACTCGTCTGTCCGTCGAGGGCTGTGCGCGGGTCGTAGCCTTTTCGCTTGGTCCAGTAGTAGACATTGTCGCAGGTGCCATACACTCGGATGCTCGTCAGTCCGAGTTTCCTTACCAGGGCGGCGGGGAGGGTGTATCCGAGACTGATATTCTTGAATGTCAGTGAGTTATTGCTGGTCAGAAAACGGTCAGAGACCGATGTGTTGTCCAGATCTCCATACTGGAACCGCGGGATGTTGGAGGATGCATTGTCCGGTGTCCACGCATTGAACAGGTCCTTGTGTAGGTTGGTGCGCTCCGTTGAGGCGGTAGGAGATCCCATGAGATCCATGTAGCCGTTGTCGAGTCCTTTGCCGCCGAGCGAGTAGAGGAAGCTGGCGCTCAGGTCGAAGCCGTATGCCGAGAAGGTGGTTCCGAAACCGCCATACACCTTTGGGTTGGCGTTGCCGCAGAGATAATAGGAGGCAGCCGAATAGTTGGTTGTCGTCGTCTGTGTACCGTCGCTCCCCGTCTTATACCACGTCGAGCGTCCTTCGCTGTCGGGACCGGCGTATTTAGGCAGATACCAAGTGTAGAGCGGCAGTCCCTCGCCAATAAAAAAGTTGTAGGTCGAGAGATTACGGTATCCGTAATGTCCATCCGTCTCCACGATCTTGTTGGCATCGGGCAGGTAGGTCACTTCGTTGGCGTTGTGCGAGAGGTTGAGGTCGACACCCCAGTTGATGTCCGCCGTACGTATGATGTCAGCATTAAGGGACAGCTCTACACCTTTGTTGACCATGTTGCCCACGTTGTCATAATACCCGGTATAGCCCAACGAGAGCGGCGTGGTGAACCAGAGAAGCATGTCGGTGGTCTTACGGTGATAGCATTCGATGCTGCCGGTCAGCCGGCGGCTGAAAAACTCAAAGTCGATACCGGTGTTGAAGTTGCCGTTCTTCTCCCACGAGATGTCCTCTTTACCTTTCGTCGAGAAGCTGAGGGCGGGTTGCCCGTTGGCAGTGGTGAAACTGTAGAAATCGGTATAACGGAAGTCTCCGATCTTGTCGTTGCCCTGCTCGCCATAGCTTGCCTTGAGTTTAAGCTGGTTAATCCACGAGGTCTTAGGGAACCAAGTCTCCTTGTTCATGATCCATGCACCGCCCAGCGACCAGAAGCTACCCCAACGGTGGTTGGGTGAGAAGTTTGATGTGCCGTCGCGACGGAAGGAGAAGGAGGCGAACCAACGGCTCGCATAGTCGTAGTTGGCACGGAAGAACCATCCCTCGACATTATAGACAGAAGAGTTTCCGGTGGCGCTCGTCAGTGTCGCCGCACCGTCAAGCTCCCTGTTGACAGCATAGTTGACCACGTGGTTCTTGCTGGCACCTAACGTCATGTCGCAGTCACGTGTATACTCATGGCCCAACAGGACGTAGACATTGTGGTTCCCCATACTCTTGGAGTAGTTGAGCAATTGCTGTAGGTTGGTAGCGTACGTACGGTAGCTGTAGGTGCTCACGTAGCCGCCTGTCTGCCCAAGGTAACCGTAGTCGGGGCTGGAGCCTCCCATGTTGCGGTTCTCCGTGTCATACACATTGATATTGAGCGTGAGCTTGAAGTCCTTGAGGAATGTGATGTCCGAGTAGGCTGCAAAGCCGAAAGCCTGACTGTCGTTATTGTTCTGTTTGAGGAGGTCGTCCTGAATATAGTTGTCGCCGCGGGCGTTGGGTCGGATCACTCCTGTGACGAGACCGTCACCGTAGTCGAACCGTCTGCCGTTGCTGTCGCTGAGGATATTGCCCCGGGCGTCGCGGATGTAGACAGGATAAACAGACGGCATATAGAGTGCCGCGGAGACACCATAGCTGTTGCTGTTGCTCACGTTGTGGACATAGCGCGCTGTGCCGCCAACCTTGAGCCAGGTACGTGCCTGATAGTCCACCTTCAGCATTCCATTGTAGCGCCTGAAGTCGGAACCATGGGTGATGCCTTTGTTGGAGAGGTAGCTGCCGCTGCCATAGAAGGAGAACTGGTCGTTACCGCCATTGACACTCAGATTGTACTCCTGTCGCAGACCGTTCCTGATGCCTTCATCGTGCCAGTTGTCGGGATAGAGCATATAATCATTGCCGCCATAGCTGACGATGTTTCCCGCAGTGGCCTTGGGATTGAGCCGTCCGTTCTGACCGATGAGCGCCTGTCCCTGAGGCACGCTATAGACGATCTCGCCCAAACCGCCGTTGCTCTGTCCGCTGACGAGCGCACTGTTAGCTGACTGCCATGCCTGGACAGGCGACTGTTCTTTTGCATTCTGATAGTAATTGTATAGTCCCTTATAATACAGTTCATAGTATTGGGCAGGGTTCTTAACATAGTCGTAGTCGATGTAGGCGTCGGAATTGGATCCCCATTTTGCATCAAGCGTGATCTGTGCTTTCCCTTTCTGGGGATGCCTGGTGGTGATCATGATGACACCGTTGGCACCGCGCGCACCATAGAGCGCATTGGATGCCGCGTCTTTCAAGACGGAGATGCTCTCAATGTCCTGCGGGCTGATATCGCTGTAATAGCCGGCGTAGGGCAGTCCGTCGAGGATGATGAGTGGGGAATTGCCGGCATTGATACTGCTCACGCCGCGGATACGGATGACGGGATTACTGCCTGAAGCGTCGCTGCTCTCCACCATCTGTACGCCTGCGACTTTTCCGTTGATGGCCTCTAAGGCATCGCTCGTCTGGCGGCCGGCTATCTCGGTGCCCTTGATAATACCTGCCGATCCGGTGAAGCTCTCACGCTTCTGCTTGCCGAAGGCAACGACGATGACGTCGTCGAGACTCTTCGCATCGCTCACCATCACAATTTTCATTGTCGGCTTGATGGTGGCACGCTGCTCCTTCATGCCTAAATAGCTGATAACAAGCGTACGCGAGGAGGAGGGCAGACCGGACAGGTGGAACTTTCCTTCTGCATCCGTCACCGTGCCGCTGTTGGTACCGTCAATACGCACGGATGCCCCTGCGACAGGTTGTCCGTCGTCACCGGCGACGACTACTCCCGAAACCTCACTGACCTGTGCCATGACACTGGCTGAGCACATCAGTAGGGAGGTGAATAGCATTTGGATTCTCTTTCTCATAGGCTCTCTTTTATACCTTACACATTTAATATTGCAAAATTACCTATATTTTATTAAATACGCAACAATATGTGACAAAAAGTAATAAAAAAGTTTATGAAAATGCTGTATTGTAATAAATATTACCGCCTGAAGTATTAATTGTGATTCAATAATTCCGCAACGCCGTCTTCATGTCCGGTCAAAGAGACCATGACTGCCGCCAACGGGTAGGCAAGTGCTATTTCCAACCGGGATTAGATATACCTGTCAAGTTCCAATATGCTATATATAAAAATGTGTAGCCGTTTCATCTATTTCATTCGATGGGGAAATCAACATTATAAGACAGATTGCCTTTTACTGAGAGTTGCAAAGAGAGATGAAACCACATGTATGGCATTTACGGATGAAACAAAAACGGGTCGCGATGCCGCAACTATTTTGCGGTACAATTCGGAAAATTAAGATGTAACAGCCTGACACGGTCGATAGTGTTAAAAATACATACAAAGTGACAAATATCAAGCGAAATATTTGCATAGTTCAAACAAACAGTGTACTTTTACACCCATAAAACAAACCTGTAGATTCGTTAGAACTATGAGACAACTTAGAACTAAACTTTTCGCAGCCGGCATAACTGTGGCTGCGCTCGCTGCCTGCGGATCGACGACCGACACACAGATAACTGTCAGCGGCCTCAATCCCAAGGACTTCGACTCGACCGTGATGGGCAAGAAGACGGAACTTATCACGCTGAAGAACAACAACGGCATGGAGGTGTGCCTCACCAACTACGGCGGCCGCGTGGTGTCCATCTGCGTACCTGACAAGAACGGGAAACCGACTGATGTCGTGCTTGGCTACGACAATATCCATCAGTATGCTGACACCCTCAACTCTCCTTCCGACTACGGATCCAGCGTAGGCCGCTATGCCAACCGCATCAAGGACGCTAAACTCACAGTAGAAGGCAAAACCTATAAGCTCCGTGCTAACGACAACGGCAACTGTCTGCATGGGGGCGGCAACACGGGATGGCCTAACAAAATGTATAATGTGCAGTTGAAGACCGACTCGTCCGTGGTCTTCGCCATCACCTCTCCTGATGGTGACAACGGCTTCCCCGGTACCGTGAAGGCTACGGCAACCTACACCGTCAAGAGCAACAACACGCTGGACATCGTCTTCCAGGCTACGACCGACAAGGAGACCGTGGTCAACATGACCAATCACTCTTACTTCAATCTCAACGGCGACCCATCAAAGAAGGGCGAGAACCAGATTGTATACATCAATGCCGACAAGTTCACGCCTGCCGACAAGTACTATATCCCCACAGGCGAGATTCGTTCCGTCGAAGGAACACCAATGGACTTCCGCAAAGCGCACGCTCTGTCTGAGCATATCAATGATTTCTCCTATGATCAGATCAGGAACGCTACCGGTTATGACCATAACTGGGTACTCAATACCTACAGGAACGGCAAAGGTGATGACAAGACAGTTGCCGCCAGCATGTATTCTCCAATCACAGGCATTATGCTTGAGGTCTACACCAATGAGCCTGGTCTACAAGTCTATACCGGCAATTTCCAAGGCACAGGCATCGCCTGCAAGCACGGCGTCAAATACCCGAAACATGTAAGCGTGTGCTTCGAAAGCCAGAAGTTCCCCGACTCTCCGACAAAGATCACCAACCATACCCCAGGATGGGAGTATTCCAATCCTTATCTCAAGCCCGGTCAGAAATACTACAGTCACCTGGCATTCAAGTTTTCATTGAAGAATTAATATACAGTCAATAAACTTTTAAACTTCATCCAAATACAATGAACTGGTCAACACATGAATTTACATGGCTCGACTGGGTGGTTTTTGCTCTTGGCATCGCCTGCGTCGCAGGAGCTGTATGGCACGCTCTCCTCAAAGCCAGACGCGAATCAAAAGAAGCTGACAGTGAGGAGTTCCTCTATGGCAAAGGTGAGCCGTGGTGGGTCATCGGCATGGCTATCTTCGCGGCTAACATCGGCTCCGAGCACCTTGTAGGCCTCGCAGGAACAGGCGCGCAGAATGGCGTGGGTATGGCTCACTGGGAGATGCAAGGTTGGATGATTCTTATCCTCGGGTGGCTCTTCGTACCTTTCTATCAGTTGCTTAACAAAAAGCTCGGACGTATCATCACGATGCCTGAGTTCCTCAAATACCGTTACACCAAGCGCACAGGTACATGGCTCTCCGTCATCACCCTCGTAGCTTATATCCTGACCAAGGTCTCTGTGACAGCTTACACGGGCGGCATCTTCTTCGAGTACCTCCTTGGCCTGCCTTTCTGGTACGGTGCCCTGGGGCTCATCATCATCACCGCTATTTTCACCATTCTCGGAGGCATGAAAGGCGTGATGACACTGTCAGCTATCCAGACGCCTATCCTCATCATCGGATCGTTTCTCGTACTCTTCCTCGGCCTCGCAACGCTCGGTGGCGGCAGCATCACACAGGGCTGGACCAACATGATGAACTATTGCTCCCAGCTGCACGACGGCTACGGCACAACCCACATGTTCCACTGGGCTACCATCAATGCCTCAGGTCATCCTGACCCACTCTATCATGAGTATCCCGGCTTCGTGGTGTTCCTCGGTGCTTCCATCATCGGTTTCTGGTACTGGTGCACTGACCAGCATATCGTTCAGCGAGTGCTCGGTCAGAAGAAAGGAGAGGACAACAGGGTAGTGATGCGCCGTGCACGCCGTGGCACGATCTGCGCCGGTTACTTCAAGATTCTCCCCGTCTTCATGTTTCTCATCCCCGGCATGGTTGCAGCAGCACTCTCCGCCAGAGGCATGTTCCATATGGGCGACACCGATGGTGCATACGCATACATGGTGAAAGACATTCTCCCCGCCGGTGTCAAGGGTCTTGTCACGGTAGGATTTGTCTGTGCTCTCACCACCTCTCTGGCAGCCTTCTTCAACTCTTGTGCGACCCTCTTTACAGAAGACTTCTACAAACCATTGCGTCCGGGTAAGAGCGAGGCTCACTATATCTTCGCAGGACGGGCGGCAACAGTAGCCATCGTGGTTATCGGTATCGTCTGGATTCCTGTCATGATGAGCCTCGGCAAGCTCTACAGTTATCTGCAGGGCATCCAGAGCCTGCTCGCTCCGGCTATGGTCGCGACCTTCTTCCTCGGCATCTTCTTCAAACGCATCACGCCGAAAGCCGGTGAATGGGGTCTCATCGTGGGCTTCCTCATCGGTATGCTTCGCCTGCTGACAAATGTGCTGACTGATACAGGAAATGCTCCTATGGACGGTGCTCTCTGGAACGCTACGGCCTGGTTCTGGCAGACCAACTGGCTCGTCTTCGAGTGCTGGCTCCTTGTCTTCATCGTCGTCTTCATGTTTGTTGTCTCTATATTCACGCCGAAGCCATCTGCAGAGCAGGTTGCCGCCATCACGTTCACAGCTGATTACAAACGGCAGATTCGTGAGAGTTGGGACTGGAAAGATGTAGCAGGCTCCTTAGGTGTGCTTGCACTCTGCGGAGCTTTCTACTGGTACTTCTTCTAAAATAAATTATGAGACAATACTATAGCGAACACAGTAAATTCTATGTCAGTGTAGACTGCATTGTCTTCGGCTTTGAGGGCTCACAGCTCGAGGTTCTCATCGGCAGACGCCAGATGGACCCGGGCCGTGGAGAGTGGTCACTCTACGGTGGCTTCCTCGGTGAGAAGGAGAGCCTTAATGATGCGGCTCACCGTACACTTCTCGAACTGACAGGCCTCGACGAGATGTATATGCGTCAGGTCGGCGCCTTCGGTGAGGTAGACCGTGACCCGGGTGACCGGGTGGTGTCTGTCGCCTATTGTGCACTCCTCAATGTCAAAGATTATGACGACTCATTGAGAGAGAGATACGGTCTCGAATGGGTTACGCTTGACAAACTCCCGGAGATGTATTCGGACCACCGCCTGATGATCCACAACGCCGTGATGCAGCTCCGCAGACGTATCTACAACAGGCCACTGAGCTTCAACCTTCTCCCGGAGATGTTCACGCTTACACAACTGCAGCACGTCTTCGAGGCTGTCATGGGCGAACCTATTGACAAGCGCAACTTTCGCAAACGCATCAAGCAAACAGACTTTGTGCAGCAGACAGATATCATCGACCATACGACATCGCGCTCGGGAGCTATGCTCTATCGCTTCAACAAAGAGAAATATCAAGAAGAACAGACTTTTAAATTATAAAATAAATGATAGGTGTTGGATGTTAGGTGATGATGATCA
>ERZ773013.2411-NODE-2411-length-10330-cov-2.579270_pt1 | contig 10330 bp, 9 predicted proteins | sample MGYA00511670_ERZ773013 | MGnify/ENA primary metagenome ERZ773013 (study PRJEB29015, sample SAMEA2738120) | human oral metagenome | biome: human oral; feature: human-associated habitat; material: saliva | place: China | collected 2257 ...
CCCGAGCCAACAGATTGAGGTAAAAAATGTCGCCCCAACCTTGGGCGAAGGCGCCGTGACCGATAAAGTGTTCCTTTATACCGAAGCGCAAAATCCTGATGAGCAAATGACCGCCTTTGAAGATGAACATGGCACTTATATATTCAATAGTAAAGATTTATGTATGTTAGATTCGCTAGAAGATGTAATTAAAGCGGGAGTTCATAGTTTAAAAATCGAGGGAAGAGTAAAAACTCAATATTATGTTGCTACAGTTATAAGAAGTTATAGATTAGCTCTTGATGCAATAAAAAATGGCACTTATACAAAAGAAATGGCAGAAAGACTTCTTCTCGAGATTAAAAAAGCTAGTCATAGAGATTTCACAAAGGGGTTCTACTATAAAAAGCCGGATGAAAATGACCAACTTTACAATTCAAGCTCATATATAAGAACTTATGATTTTGTTGGACTTGTCTTGGATTACGACAAGGAAACAAAAATTGCAACTATAGAGCAGAGAAATAGAATTTTTGTTGGAGATGAAGTTGAAATTTTTGGACCTAGAGATGGATTTGAAACTTTTAAAATAGAAAAAATGTATGATGATAAAGGCGAAGAAATAGATGTTGCACCGAGGGCAAAACAAATTATAAAAATACCTTTACCATTTGAAGTAAAGCCTTGGGATATAATGAGAAAGCAATTATCTGATGAATAAATTCAGGAGAAATTTATGATTGAACTAAAAAGAATTCAAAGAGATGACTTAAGACGATTATATGATATAGAATATTCAAGTAAAACACCTAAATGGAAAGAATATGATGCCCCTTACTTCGATGATTTTGAATTTAAAACTTATGATGAATTTATTCTATCAAGCGAAATAGAATTCTTTTTGGGAAAAAGAGTAAAAGGAATTTATTTTGATGATGTTCTAATTGGAATAGTTTCAAAATATTGGGAAAACGAAAAAACTAGATGGCTTGAAATAGGAATTGTAATTTTTGATGATAATTTCTGGAGTAAAGGAATCGGCTCGAAGGCACTTTCTTTATGGATAGATGAAATCTTCAAAACTGAGGAAAATTTAGAACATATCGGTCTAACAACTTGGAGCGGAAATATAGGAATGATGAAATGTAGCTTAAAAATCGGTATGATACTTGAAGGAAGAATTAGAAAAGTTAGATATTACAATGGAGTTTATTATGATTCTGTAAAATACGGAATATTAAGAGAAGAATTTAATTCTATTAGTTACTAGGAGGATAAAAATGATATTTCAATATGGAACTATGGCAGGGATTATAGAAGGAGCTTATAGTGGAAGCCTAACTATAGAAGAACTACTAAAATACGGTAATTTTGGAATTGGTACATTTGATGGCATTGATGGTGAAATGGTAATTTTAGATAGTAAAGTTTATAAAACAGATTATTTCGGTAATTCATATCTTCAATCAATCAAAGAAAGTACACCATTCGCTACAATTACTACATTCGAAAAAGAATACCAGAAATTTGATAATCTTACGTTTAAAAACTTATTAGAAAAAGTTCAAGATTACTTAAATCAAAATTATTTCTATGCAATAAAAATTTCAGGAAACTTTCAGAAGATGAATACTAGATCTCCAAAAAAACAAGAAAAACCATATCCACCTCTACTAGAAGTACTAGAGAATCAAAATATTTTTCATTATGAAAATACACAAGGTATAATAGTTGGTTTTTTCTCTCCTTATTATGCCCAAGGATTAGGTGTTGGTGGATTTCATTTACACTACATTAGTAATGATTTAAAAGCGGGTGGACATATCTTTGATTTTGAAATATTAAACGGTCTTGTAGAAATTTCTAAACCTTTAAATTATTCATTAAAATTTCCAGTAAATGACGAATATCAAAATATAAAAATAGATGAAACTACTCTTCATGAAAAAATTAGTATCGCAGAAGTTAAAAACTAAAAATTTAAATTACATTAGGAATTTAAGTAGCAACATATACCTATATTCCTAGTGTTTATTATTTCTCATACCTTGAATTCGATAGAAATCAATTATACAGAAAAAAGAGGCTCTTTGTCAAATTCGGGGCATGGAGAAAAACAGGAAATGAAATCTAGGCAGCATTTTGCTGCTTAGATTTTTTCTTGTTTTCTTTAAGTTTGACATTATTTTTATACTCAGAAACAAATAATCTAGACATAATTAAAATGCGCAGTGTCAAGATTTTTGTGTAAACACAATCTGATGCTTTAAATAAAGTTAACTATTTATAATTTTATTAGTTCTTATGGCTTTTATTCTTTAGAGTTTAATAAGATTTTTCAAGAGATTTTGTCAAGAATTTAAAGAAGGCTTGCCCTTGTTCTTGACAAAATCATAGGAAAATCTAAACTCTAGAAGGGAATAAAAGCTAGTTTATATATATTTCTTCTTTCATATTCTCTAATTCTTCTTTTGCCATACTAAAACCGTAGTGCGATATATCTGCATATTTTACGTTATATTCACATGCTGATACACAAACATATCTGTTTAATGATCGCTCATTAGGAAATTGTTCTTTTTTCTTTATTCCTTTTTTTAAATGTTTATTATAATTTTCTATTATATTTGTTGTATAAATACTTCTCCTTATTGATTTTGGAAATAAATAATATGTAAATAGACAATCTCTAACATCTAGTAGACTATTTGTTACTTTTGGGTATTTTCCTTTGTATTTATCTATAAATAATGCTAGATTTTTTTCTGCCTCATCTTTCGTCAATGCTTGATACACCGCTTTTAAATCTTCTGATATTTCTGTTTTATCTTTTGATCTTACTTTTAGTAAAACATTTCTTATTACATGCATCTAACATGTTTGATACTTCGCTTTAGGAAATGCTTCTTCAAGCTTTTCTTTCATTCCTTTTTATATTGACGTTTACACTTTTGAAATTAATTATGTTGAAAAGATAAATTTCCAAAGTGAGTTTTAATATAAAATTAAAGTGGAAGTTAAGTTGGGAAAAAGAAAAAACAACAGAAAACGTCCTAGGTTAAATTCCAGTATAGAAAAGTAGGTTTTGCTCTTGAAAATAACTCGTAATAAATTATACTATATCCAAATTTATTTAAGACATTATCACTTTTCATTCACAGAAAATTTATCACTTTACTTAATATTTGACAAATATGATAAATTAATATATACTATTAATAATTTGAATAACACATCTTTAATGTGATCCAGAGAGGTCAGCAAAGATTTATTAATTGGAAAACCAAGTTTATTTATGCTGTCCTGCTCAATAGAGTAGGCTATTTTTTTGAGGTGAAGTATGAAAAAACGAATTCTTTTCGACGAAACAATGATTTCTAGAATGATTACTAGAATTGCGAATGAAATTATCGAACAAAATAAATTAGATGATATAGTTTTAGTAGGTATTCAAACTAGAGGGATTCATATCGCCAAAAGATTGAAACAAAAAATCAAAGAAATTGAAAATACTAATATTCCAGTAGAAACACTTGATATAAAATTTTATCGTGATGATTTAGAAAAAATAAGTGAAGAACCTGAAATAAAAGTTCCACGTTTTAAACTTGATTTGACAAACAAAGTTGTAATTATTGTAGATGATGTTCTTTATACAGGAAGAACGGTAAGAGCGGCGATAGATGCCATAATGGATGCAAGTCGACCAAAAGCAATTCGTCTTGCTATTCTTGTAGATAGAGGACATAGAGAACTGCCAATTAGAGCAGATCATATTGGAAAAAATATTCCTACTTCAAGAAAGGAGAATGTAAAAGTTCATTTAAATGAAGTAGATGATGTTGAGGAAATATTATTAATTTAAATATAAAATCTTTTTAAGGTAGTCCAGAGAGGCTAACAAGGGATTGAATTTAAAGTTTTTACTTTATTTGAGTATAGCTATATTTAGGTATAACTATGCCCAGATAATAACTTGAATTTAATAGTTGATGAACAGTCATACCTTGTAGCCAGATGGATACGAGGTATTTTTTATACAAAATGGAGGAATTACTATGAGAAATATAGTAAAAATGTCTGATCTGACAAATGAAGAAGTTTATCAACTGATAGAAAGAGCTTTAGAGTTAAAAAATGGTAAGAAGGTAGAACCAAGAGAAGACCTATATGTAGCGAATTTATTCTTTGAAAACTCAACTAGAACGAAACATAGTTTTGAGGTAGCTGAGCACAAACATAGATTAAATGTAATAAACTTTGAGGTCTCAACTTCATCAGTAAATAAAGGTGAAACTTTATATGATACATGTAAAACATTAGAGATGTTAGGTTGTAACATATTGGTTATTAGACATGGTCAAGACGCTTACTACAATGAGCTGACAAACTTAAATATCTACTTAATGAGGTTTTGGCAGTTGGCCTCCAATAAATTCTATCCGGCTAATCAGTTGCGTGCGAAGCAAGTCGTGCAGTTGGGAGCAGATAATCTTGATCGGGTAGAACGACTGATGTTTGACACTCAAGTTAAATCTCTTTGCTTAAACGATTCTTCTGACCTTTCTTATGAGGACTATGAGAGCTTGAAGCCCCGATTGATCGCCCTGTTTGAGCGAAAGTTGCCCACGAAGAGTCAGTTTGAAGTATAAGGTCTTACTTTTTATCTCTGTTCAGCTAAAATAAATGAAAGATACCTTCTCCAAGGCGGATACGATGGCCGTGAAGGGCGTAGCTATACTATTCATGCTATTTGCCCATCTGTTTAATCGTTCGCAGCTGATAGACTTGTCAACGCCGTTAGTTTATGTTGGTGAGCAGCCGCTTGTCTATTTGCTCATCTTTGCTATGAACCCCGTTCACTTCTTTATATTTTTAAGTGGGTATGGTTTATCTTTGTCAAATAAGAACGGGGGGGGTAAAAGATGTTTGCGTCTTTATTCGCATTATTGGCTTACGCTCCTGCTATTTGTGCCCTTGGGATGTATTTGGGGTGACCCGCAAGTTTATCCCGGTAGCATCGTCACCATCTTTAAGAATATAGTAGCTTGGGAAAATTCCTATAATCATGAGACGTGGTTTATGCTACCCTATGCTTTGTTGGTTCTGACGGCTCCTTTTATTTTCCGACAGATAGATCGAAGAGGATATAAATGGATACTATCCCTCTCTTTCTTTATTTATTTACTGGTCAGATTAGCTTCTCGCTGGGATGGTAAATGGTTGGATGAATATCGCTTATTGTTTTGGATAGACAGCTACTTTACGCTTTTGCTACCTTTCCTTTTAGGGGCCGCTTCAGCCCAAAGGTTTCCCCTTTCGCGTCTTAGAGAGCGTGTGCCGACGTGGGTGCCTATAATTGGCTTACCACTTTTGATGATAGGTATTATTCTTGTGCGCAATACGTACCAATCTGTCTTTTATCCTTTTTATGTGACAGCTTTCATCCTCCTTTTCGTCTGCATTAAGCGTCCGGCTTGGCTTGATCGCAGTCTGAATGTCTTTGGCCGTCGCTCTACGAGTATGTGGCTTGTCCATACCTATTTTTGCTACTATTTGTTTCAAGACTTTATATATGGATTCAAATATCCGCTGCTCATCTTTCTTGTGCTGCTCTGTATTAGTTATCTTGTAGCTGTTGTGATAGATAGATTGAATGCTTTTCTCCAAAGGTATTTAATTGTGTGATTATTATGAAAAAAAGAATACTCTTTATGATTGGTACGCTGCAGTCGGGCGGTGTGTCAAAGAGCATTGTTAATCTGCTCAATGTGATGGACCGCACAACGTATGACGTCCATTTGCTTCTGCTTGATCGGGCAGGAGATATTCTTTCTCCATATCTTCCTTCGGATATTACAGTTCACGTCAATCGAGAAATAGAAAGTCTTCATCGTGGACTCAGGGGGGTACGTGCTTTGCTGTTTACTGGTCATTTGTGGTTAGCGCTAGGCTCTTTGATCCGTATGCTGCTTTCGAAATTTTCCCGCGCTTGGGCAGGTAGATGGCTGGCTTATTTGATGCCGCGTTTTACGGATCTGACCTTTGACCTCATCATAGATTATGGTGGCCAACAGCAGTTGTATTATATGGTAGATAAGTTGGATGGGAAAAAGAAGATTACGTTTTTTCACAATGACTATAGCAAATGGCCCTATTACTATGCTGCAGATAGGCTGTATTATCCTAAAGTAGATCAAATTCTTTCGATTTCTCAGACTTGTGTAGATGTTTTAAAAGCTTATTTTCCTGATTGTAAGGATAAAATTTCAGTAATGCAGAATATTTCTTCTCCTGTCTTAATAACCAAGCAGGCCAATGAGACTGTAGATTTACCTATTGCCCCTTTGTTGTTAGTTTCTCTTGGTCATATTATGCGCAGAAAAGGCACAGATTTTTCGATAGATGCGGCTAAAATTTTGCAGAAAAAAGGTATAGAGTTCAAATGGATGTTGGTTGGCAAGGTGGTAGAGAAGGATTTGATCAGGCGAATAGAACAAGAGGGTTTAGCGGATCGCTTTGTTGTTTTAGGTATTCGCTCTAATCCTTATCCTTATATTAAAGCAGCCGATATTTACGTCCACCCTGCTCGCTTCGAGGGAAAGTCTATTGCTTTAGACGAGGCTAAGATTTTGTGCAAGCCTATTATCGTAACTAATTTCTCTACTGTTAATGATCAATTTGAGGATAGAGTGAACGCGAGCATATGCGAGATGAATGGTGGCGCGTTGGCTGATGCAATTATCGAATTGGCTACCAATAAAGAGCTATGTCAATCCTATGTAGATTATTTAAACGCTCACATTGTTGACAATTCTTCAGAAGTAGAAAAACTATACGCATTTATTGATTAAGCATATAAGCTATGCAATATATTATTTTACTTGTCGTTACGGCTGTATTGGCTTGGGTTAACTTTGACAAGCCTAAAGTTTCTAAATCGTTTTTCCTTACCTATTGTCTTCTTATCGGCATCTTTGTCGGTATTAGCGATATGCTGGGTGGTTATGATAGGTATATTTACGCTGAAGCTTTTGAGGCACAGGCATGGAGTGTGCATTTAGGAAAAGGATTGTTTAATGCTGATTTCCTCTTGCTTTTTAAAAATGAGCCCGTATATGGATTGCTGAATAGCCTCGTGGGGTATTTTACGCCGAATAGATACATCTTCATTTTGTTTATTTCCCTTTTGATTTACGTGCTCTTGCCCTTATCTTTATATAAACATACGAAGTATCCATTTTTCAGTCTGCTCATTTGCCTTGGGCTGATGTTCTTCTTTAGTTTTACTTACCTGCGTCAAGTGCTAGCTTGTGGCCTTTGTTGGATGGCTATTCCTTTTGCTGTTGAACGTAAGTTTTGGCGCTTTGCTATATTTGTCGTGGCTGCGACTTTGATCCATAATTCAGCAGCTTATTTTATCCTCTTATACTTCATCCCACAGAAGAAATATGCTCCTTCAAAAATTCTTCTCGTGATGAGTCTCTTGTTCCTTTTAGGACTGAGTGGTATAACCAAGTCTTTATTTCTTGTGGCAGGTGGTGTAACCGAAAACATGAAGGTTGTAAGTTATTCTCAAACGGCAGAGTACGGATTTCGTATTGAATATGTGATTGAGTCGCTTCTCTTTCTTTTCATCTTATTGAAGAACTATGCTAAGGTACAAACAGATAGGCGGAGCTTGGTCCTGTTGAATGTATATCTGATGTTTTGTGGTGTCTTGCTCTTTTTCTGCCGTTCTTCTGATGGCGGCCGTATTGCTTGGTACTGCTCTTTGGGTGTGATGATTATGATGTCTGAATTTTGTAGCTATCGCAATACGAACGGCTTGCGTAGTTTCGTCACTGTGCTTTGTATAGTCCTTTATTTGCGTATCTTTTTTGCTTGGGGTATTTTGATACGTCCTTATAAGACCTTTTTATCCGTTGGCCACAGATCAGATGACTTTATCTATCAAAGTTATGAATACGATTACAAATATGATCATGATAAATTCTACAATCTGATATACCCAGAGAAATAAGAATAGAATGCAACTGATAGTTGATCCCCGTCTAAAATATAATTACGCCTCCTGGTATTTATACGGCCTTGCTCAAGTTGTGGGGAGGCGTAATATCAGCTATGATGTTCGTCCTTTTCGGTCGCTAAAATACGAGACGATTCCCGATTATAATAGCGGGCTGGCGCTTATTTACAAAGAAGGGACGTTTGTACAGAAGATATTTATAGATACAGAAGATCGAGCCGTAGTGTTTGAAGATCGTTATGAATGGTGTGATGTCTATGGTAAAGTGAATCCTACATTTGAGCAGGCAACACAATTGAAGAAATTAAAAGCAATAGGCCCAGAATTTGGCATCACCCTACACCGATCATTCATTTCCGTGTTTAACTGCCTTTTACATTACATAAAAGGGCGGAAGCATACAGCGTTGCCTTTTAAAGCTTATTTGCGAGATTATCTTTATACCAATATCAGACGACGTCCATTAGCTCATTACACAAGGCCAATTCAGGTTAAGGATCATTATATCTTTCACGCTTCTACTCTTTGGTATAATCGCTTTGCAGCAACAGATACCAATATGTATCGTGGAGAATTTTTGAAAGCTTGTCAAAAGGCCGGATTGCAGATAGAAGGTGGACTTTATTTCCTTCATGGTGACGACGTGTTGGCTGAGATGCCGGACTATCCACGTTATAAGGAGCTTTATAAAGATTTTATTTATGAACAGCGCTTATCGATGGACGACTATATTTGCAAGACGCAAGAAAGCGTACTTGTTTTCAATACGCCTTCTGTTTGTGAATGTCATGGCTGGAAGTTGGCTGAGTATCTTTGTATGGGAAAAGCCATCATATCTACGCCATTAACCCGCGCAATGCCTGGAGAGGGTTTGGTGCATGGGGAGAATGTACATTTTGTACAGACGCCGGAGGAAATATATGATGCCATTGTTCGTATAACGCAAGATGTAGCATATAGGCAGAAGTTGGAGCAAGGCGCCCGCTCATATTTCAAAAAATGGATTTCGCCCGAGCAAGTTATTCGGCGCCTGTTAAATCATTCTTGCTCTTCTACTTGTTGAAAAATTATTGAATGCGAATTCGCTATAAGTATCTACTTCTACTGAAATGAAGCATACGACATCGTGCTAAAGCAAGAAGGAAACGAAAGAAAGACGACTAAATGGGCGATAAGCAATCGGCAGTAATTATTGCTTTCAAGCCTAAGCCATACTTCCGCTCTCGTATGCACAAAGACTTGTCCATAGGCGGCGCAAAACTTTCTTATAGGAAAGAAAAAATTGTCTTAGGAGAGAATTTTTCCGATCATAGGAGAGAATTTTTTCGATCTCCTAAGCAAGTTTTGCCACTCTCCTAAGCGTGATTTTCCTTGGCTTATTCAGAGAAAGTTTTAGCGCTCCCGCTCTGACGACGGAAGGCCTGATTGCGATGTCTTTTACCGTAGATTTGCAAAGTATGCTTAGCCTTGATGCCAAACATTTGTAAAACTCATTGAATATACAGAATCGTTCCACTAAATTTGTAGCAGTCATAGGAGTTACTCATATTTTGTAACTGATTTAGATATAATCATAAAGTTGCGAAAGACAGTTTGCTTCTACAACCTTTAGAGGACTTTTCTTATATCGAATTTACGTTAATTAGACAATGTTATTTACTATTTTTACTCCTACTTACAATCGCGCAGATTTGTTACCTAGAGTCTACGATAGTCTTACGCGGCAGACGTTTAAGGACTTTGAATGGATCATTGTAGATGATGGCTCTACTGATCATACGGCGGCAATTGTAGATGAGCTTATCCGTAAATCGGAGGAAGTAGGTTTTTCCATTCGTTATTTTTATAAAGAGAACGGAGGGAAACATACAGCCCATAATTTGGGAGCGAAAGAGGCATTAGGAGAATTGTTTTTTATTGTAGATAGTGACGATGTCTTGCCGGATAATGCCTTGGAGATTGTAGCTGAAGAATGGAAGAAGATTTGCCATGATAAGTCATTCGCCGGTATTGGAGGATTAGATGCTGATTTTTCAACAGGAGAAATTGTAGGCACAGGGCTTCCTCAAGAAGTAATGGATGGGAATCATGTTGAAGTTAGATTTAATCATCCTATCGATGGCGACATGAAAGAGGTGTTTAGAAGTGATGTCTTAAGAGAATTTCCTTTTCCGGAGGTTCCCGGTGAACATTTTTGTCCGGAAGTGTTAGCTTGGAATCGCATAGGAACGAAATACCGTTTACGCTTTCTCAATAAAGTTATTTATTGGGCAGAATATCAACAAGGAGGTATCACTTCCAATATCATAAAAACGCGCATGG
>ERZ773013.2412-NODE-2412-length-10329-cov-15.893420_pt1 | contig 10329 bp, 6 predicted proteins | sample MGYA00511670_ERZ773013 | MGnify/ENA primary metagenome ERZ773013 (study PRJEB29015, sample SAMEA2738120) | human oral metagenome | biome: human oral; feature: human-associated habitat; material: saliva | place: China | collected 2257 ...
GATTTTTGGGTGCTGGTTTTTGTACTCTTGAGTTAACCGTTCGGCCCGCTACTCTCGATGGAGTAGACGGGCCGGATTTCTATTTTCTGGTCTTTACGTTGAGAAGCCACATGTGTTGAACACATGTGGCTTCTCGCCGTTAAGCGGGTTGGGTTCCATCATGACGAACGGGCGAGTACGGGGTCGGGGGAACCCGTATACTGAAAGAGTTCGCGCCGCCGGGTACGAAATGGCTTGTGGAAGCTATGAACGCTCCCACCGAGTAAGGCATCTAAACCGGCGCTGGCGCATGTGTACGACCGGGACCTTACGGGTCCCGAACTTTTGACGTTTCTGCGACTAGAAACGATAACTAATGAGAGGTTGACCGCCCCTATGACGACGCAGTCTACGGATTCTTCCGCCACCACTGACGAGCACCGTAACCGTAACGCTGAGCGTGCGCAGCTGCACTCTACGATTTGGCGTATTGCGAATGACCTGCGCGGTTCGGTAGACGGCTGGGACTTTAAGCAGTACGTGCTGGGTATGCTCTTCTACCGTTACCTCTCTGAGAGCCAGGTGCGCTTTGTTGAGAAGAAGTACAGTCTGGATCAGGCTTTTGAGCAGATTCCTGATGAGGCTTTTGACGAGGATACTCGCCGCATGCTGGTGGAGGAGCGCGGCTTCCTGCTGCTGCCCTCGCAGCTGTTCTCTGTGGTGCACGCGAAGGCACGTCAGGATCAGAACCTGAACGAGACCCTGGCGAATGTGTTCAAGGCGTTCGAGGAGTCGGCACGCGGTACCGATTCCGAAGCGAACGTAAAGGGCCTCTTCGACGACTTCGTACTGGACTCCAACAAGCTGGGTGTGAGCCCGGCGGCTCGTCACGAGAACCTGCTCAAGCTCATGGATGCTGTGGCGGACATGAACCTGGATAAGGGCTACGAGGATAGCGAGAATGACGCTTTCGGTGACGCCTACGAGTTCCTGATGGGCATGTACGCGGCGAATGCGGGTAAGAGCGGCGGCGAGTACTACACTCCGCAGGAGGTTTCGGAGCTGCTGGCGAAGATTGCCATGGATGGCCGTGATGCCGAGCAGATTCGTACCGTGTATGACCCGGCGTGTGGTTCGGGTTCGCTGCTGTTGAAGTTTAAGCGTGAGCTGGGTAAGAACTCGGACGGCCTGCGTTTCGTGGGTCAGGAGATTAACCTGACGACCTATAACCTGTGCCGCATGAACATGATGCTGCACGGTGTGCCGGTGGATGATTTCAGTATTGCGCACGGTGATACTCTGATTGACCCGAAGCACCGCGGTGGTGCGGGCGGCGATTTTGAGGAGCCGTTCGGTGCGATTGTGTCTAACCCTCCGTATTCGACGAAGTGGAAGGGTGACGATGACCCGACCCTGATTCACGATGACCGTTACGCCCCGGCGGCTGTGCTGGCGCCTAAGTCGAAGGCTGACCTGGCGTTTACGATGCACATGCTGGCGTCGCTGGATGAGGCGGGTACGGCGGCTATCGTTGAGTTCCCGGGCGTGCTGTACCGTGGCGGTGCGGAACGTAAGATTCGTGAGTATCTGTTGAAGCAGAACGTGGTGGATGCTGTGATTCAGCTGCCCGCCAACCTGTTCTACGGTACGAGCATTGCGACCTGCATTTTGGTGTTGAAGAAGGGTCGTCGTAAGGACCATTCGGTGCTGTTCGTGGATGCTTCGCAGCTTTTCGATAAGGGCACGAACCAGAATATTCTGGGTAAGGCGCACCGTGAGAAGATTCTGGATGTGCTGGCGGCTCGTGAGGAGCGTGAGCATTTCTCGGCGCTGGTTCCGGTGGAGAAGTTGCTGGAGCAGGAGGCGAACCTGGCGGTGTCGAGCTGGGTTGAGCCGGAGGATACCCGTGAGCGCGTGGATATTGTTGAGCTGAATTCTCGTATTGAGGGTATTGTGGCTCGTCAGGCTCAGCTGCGCGTGGAGATTGACGCTATTGTGGCGCGCCTGGAAGGTGGCGAGTAGTCGTGGCGGAAGCAATGAATTATATTGACCGCCTGGTGGCTGAGCTCTGCCCGGACGGGGTGGAGTTTTACCCTATTGAGGAGCTGTTCACCACCCGTAATGGCTACACTCCGTCTAAGTCCAATAGCAGCTATTGGGAGAACGGAACTGTTCCTTGGTTCCGTATGGAAGATATTCGTGAAAATGGCGGAATTCTTTCAGAATCTTTGCAGTCAGTTCATGAAAGTGCTTTAAAAAAGGGTGGGATGTTCCCTGCTGGTTCAATCATTGTGGCGACTTCTGCAACGATTGGTGAGCATGCGCTGATTACTGTAGATTTTTTGTGCAATCAAAGGTTTACTGTTCTGATTCTTAAAGACGAATTTAAGAGCCTTTTGTCTCCCAAATTCCTTTACTACTATTCGTTTGTTCTGGACCGTTGGTGCCTTGCAAATACTACGCAATCTAGTTTTGCCAGCGTGGATATGAAGCGTTTCAAGAAGTTTGAGTTTCCTGTTCCGCCGCTGGAGATTCAGGAAGCGATTGTTGAAATTCTTGACAAATTCACGAACCTGGAAGCGGAGCTGGAAGCGGAGCTGGAAGCGGAGCTGGAAGCGCGTACTCTGCAATACGAGTACTACCGTGATTCGCTCTTCGAAGCCCTCGACTGCCCCCGTGTTCCTCTGGGCTCTTTCGCGCAGCTTGTGCGTGGTTCAGGCATGCCGAAAACCGATTTTTCCGAATCCGGTGTAGGTGCAATTCATTACGGTCAGATTTACACGAAATTTGGTACTGCAACCGCAGAAGTTATTGCGCATGTTCCGGAAGAGAAAGCGAAAAAACTTGCTGTAGTTAACCCCGGTGATGTCATTGTGGCTAATACGAGTGAAAACCTTGAAGATGTTTGCAAGGCTGTAGCTTGGGTTGGAGATTCCGACATTGTTACTGGCGGTCACGCAACGGTTATTAAGGCTCCTGAGCAGAACGCAAAGTTTATTTCTTATTACATGGCGACTGGTCAGTTCAATAAGGATAAAAGGCGTCATGCTTTCGGTACGAAGGTTATTGATGTTGCGCCTAAGAACCTTGCGAAAATCGAGTTTCCAGTTCCCTCTCTGGAAGAGCAGCAGCGCATTGTCGATATTCTCGACCGCTTCGACGCCCTAACCGCCAGCCTCTCCGAGGGTCTACCCGCAGAGCTCGCAGCGCGTCGCAGCCAGTACGAGTACTACCGCGACCAGCTACTTACCTTCCCCCGCAAGGGCGAAAACCAGTAGCCACCCGCGCATCAAGTTGCGCATCACGCGCACACCCCGTGCAGGGGCGGCACCCCGCCACCCCTGCACGGGCCGCTAGAGCTCAACCACATACCTCAACCACACTCAACAAACTGGGCCTACTAACCCCGAGCCCGCTAACTCTGAGCCCAACCATCCACACACTCAACCCCCTACGCAAAGGAGCACCCCGTGGAAACCGTACCCAACCACCCCCGCCCCGCCGAAGGACGCACCGAGTCCATCCTCAGCTCAGACGACTTCACCGTCATCGCCAAGCTCAAGGGAACTGGCCTCTACGAGGAATGGAAGGCCCAGCACCAGAAGAAGCGTGAGCACCAGAGCGAAGCGCAGCTCGAAGCCGAACTCATCGAAACCCTCAAAACCCAGGGCTACGACTACCTGCCGCGCCTCACCGACGAAGCCGCGCTCATCCGCAACCTGCGCGAACAGCTCGAACGCCTCAACACCCGCCCCGAAGAAGGCGCCTACGGCCCCAACAGCGGCTTCCACTTCACCGACGAAGAATTCGACCGTCTTCTCAAGAACCACATCGCCCGCTCCAACGACGGCATCCTGGAGAAGGCCAAGCTCATCCAGGAAGAACGCTTCATCGACTTCCGCCTCGAAGACGGCACCCTGCGCAACATCATGCTCATCGACGCCGCCTACCCCGCACGCAACCGTATGCAGGTCATCAACCAATACCGCGTACCCGCCCCCAACGGCAAGGTACTCAACCGCTACGACGTGACCATCCTCGTCAACGGCCTGCCCCTCGTGCACATCGAACTCAAGAAGCGCAACGTAAGCATCCGCGAAGCCTTCAACCAGATCGAGCGATACCAGAACGAAGGCTTCCAGCAGGACAAGCACCGCCTCTTCGAATACGCCCAGATCTTCGTCATCAGCAACGGCTTCGAAACCAAGTACTACTCCAACACCGTGCGCCACAAGCACGTCGAAGACCAGCAGAAAGCCGGCCGCAAGACCGCCTCCGGCGGCTCCGCAGGCAAGAGCTTCGACTTCACCAGCTACTGGTCAGACGAACAGAACAACCGAATCAACGACCTGATTCTCTTCGCGCGCACCTTCCTCACCCGCCACACCCTGGCGAACATCCTGACCCGCTACTGTATCTTCACCGTAGGCCAGGACCTGCTCGTCATGCGCCCCTACCAGATCGCGGCAACCGAGAAAATCATCAAGCGCGTCGAAATCGCCAACAACGACCCCAAGCTGCTCGGCACCAAAGAAGCCGGCGGCTACATCTGGCACACCACCGGCAGCGGCAAAACCCTCACCAGCTTCAAAACCGCACGCCGCCTGGCAGAAACCGGACTCGTCGACAAGGTACTCTTCGTCGTGGACCGCAAGGACCTCGACTACCAGACCATGCTCGAATACAACAACTTCCAGGCAGACTCCGTCAGCTCCACCGGCAGCACCCGCGAACTCAGCAACCGCCTCGCCGACCGTGGAACTAACATCGTAGTCACCACCATCCACAAGCTGTCCAACCTCATCACCGCCGAACCCGAGCACCCCGTCTACAAGCAGCGCGTAGCCATCATCTTCGACGAATGTCACCGCTCCCAGTTCGGCCGCATGAACACCGCCATCAAGAAGAGCTTCAAGAAGTACAGCATGTTCGGGTTCACCGGCACCCCCATCTTCGACAAGAACTCCGCAGGCGGCCCCGGCACCACCACCGTCGAAGTCTTCGGCGACTGCCTGCACACCTACACCGTCGTTGACGCCATCAACGACAAGAACGTGCTGAAATTCCACCTGGAATACACCAACACCAGCCCCGACTTCGCCGAACTCGAAGAAGCCTCCTACGCAGACGAAATCGCCGCCGAACGCGCCGAAACCCCCGACGCGAAGGAACTCGCCAAGTTCGCAAGGAGCAAGGAAGTACTCGAAAGCCCCCAGCGCATCGAAGCCGTCGCCACCTACATTCTGGACAACTACGACCGCAAAACCAACCAGAGCGCAGCCACCAGCTACGACATCAAAAAGACCCGCACCATCAACGGCGTCACCGAACACTACGTAGAGCGCGTGCGCGGCTTCAACTCGATCCTGGCAACCTCCTCCATTGACGCCGCCTGCACCTACTACGACGCCCTCAACACCCTGCAAGAAGAACGCATCGCAGACGGCACCCTGCGCCCCGAACAGAAGCTCAAGGTCGCCATCATCTACTCGCAGGGCAACGGCGGGCAGCTCTTCGACACCTTCGGCGAAGAAGAAAACTTCACCTTCGCCACCGAAGACACCGGCAGCCGCATGGACGGCTTCCTTGAAGACTACAACACCATGTTCGGCACCAACTTCAGCACCGACGGCGACTCCTTCGACAACTACTACAAGGACGTCTCCCGCCGCATGAAGGTGCGCGAACTCGACCTGCTCATTGTCGTGAACATGTTCCTCACCGGCTTCGACTCCAAGACCGTCAACACCCTCTGGGTGGACAAGAACCTGAAGATGCACGGCCTGGTGCAGGCGTACAGCCGCACCAACCGAATCCTCAACTCGCTCAAGCCCTCCGGCAACATCGTGTGCTTCCGCGACCTCGAACAGGCAACCAAGGACGCCTTCACCCTCTTCGGCGACACCGAAAACAGCAGCGGCCAGTCCGCCCTCGACATCGCCTTCACCCGACCCTACAAGGACGCCTACGCCGCATACGACAAGGCCGTGTCCGACCTGCGCGAAGAATTCCCCATCGACGAGGGCGGCTCCATCACCGTGGACACCACCGAAGACAAGGCCCGCTACATCGAGCTGATGAACCAGGTGCTTAAACTGCAGCAGGAACTGCGCGTGCACGACGAGTTCATCCGCGACGGCGGCAACGAACTCATCAGCGACTACGACATGCAGGGCTACACCGGTGTCTACAACGACATCTACGAAGAAGCCCGCGAACTGCGCCGCGAACAGGAAGAAGCGAAGGAAGGCGCCGACAGCGAAACCGGCGAAGGCGAAGAAAAGCCGACCGCAGTTGACCTGTTTGATCGCGTATCCTTCCTGACCGAACTGGTCAGGCAGCAGGAAGTCGGTGTGCTCTACATCCTCGAGCTCGTCAAGGCAGCCCGCGCCGCACGCCACGGCAAGGCGGCAGGGGAGAGCGGCCCCTCCGAAACCGCGCAGGACAGCGTGGAGCACTTCCGCGACCGCGTGCGCCTCGCAATTCGTAACGACGCCGACCTGCGCGAAAGCGGCGATATCATCGAGGACTACTTCGACACCTACCTGAACGAGTCCGAAGACCACGACGTGCAGGAACACTTCCACCACTACGTGACCGACCGCCGCACCCGCGAAGAAGACACCATCGTGAAGGACGAAGAGCTGGACTCCGCAGAGACCCAGCGCGTCGTCAACCGTGCGCTCAAGGAAAACCGCCGCACCATTCCCGGTAAAATCAGCCGCCTGGTCAAGGGTAAGATCTCGCTCTTCGGCGGCAAGCTCGGCGGCGCGAAGACCGAGGACGCAGCAACCAAGGCGAAGCGCGTGAAGCAGAAGCTGGAAAAGCACATCGTCCGCTTCATGCCGTTCCTCGGCGGAGAATAACCCGCGGTGACGTGCTGTGACCAGCGGTAGTAGTCCGCGGTAATCCGCCCAGAGGTAATCCGCCCAGAAGCCACATGTGTTGAACACATGTGGCTTCTCGCCGTTCATGGGAGGAGCCTTCTCGGCAGGGTAGCAGTCTTCACCATCTCATCTCCGCGAAGCGTATGCGGGCGGTGGGGGAGTGTGCCTCCAGAAAACCCTCGTCACACATATTTTTTTTGCGTATTTTCTCCGGCGCGGGGCGGTGCAGCCCCTTATCTTGTCAGGGGCGCCCCGTATCTTTGGTGGTAGAGAACAACGACGCGTTCTCATTCCTCCATCGAGCAACCTAAGGCAACCAAAGGAGAAACCCATGTACACGGATGGCTACTACAGCGATGAAGACTTCCGCACCTTCTGCTCCGGTCAGGACGCCGCCAACGTCGACGACTTCTTTACCGACAACGGCGAATACCTCATGGAACACCTGCCCGAAGTCACCGACCGCGAGTTCCTCGCCGGCCTCCGCTACGGTAACGGCTGCGATGCTCTCTGCCAGAGCGGATACGCCTTCGACGAGGCGGAAGATGCCCTCCGCGACATGTACGCGCTCGCCGTCTGAGCCAGGATGCGGCGGAGCCGCCGGGGGAGTAGGGCCCTGCATTTTGACGGTGCGATGGCCTGACGGAAGTGGCTTGCATTGCCGTAAGAGCATGGGCATCGTTTGTGTAGGCAAATGTTGTTTGATAGCGAAAATAATGTATTGCGGTTTTTTGACTGTCATAAACCGCAAAAGAGTGCAAACATGGCTAAATTTCCTGTAAGGTGGTTCTGGGACTCATAGTGATGCGCCGGTGCATCGATAATGCGAGGTACCTAGTCTGGGTGCTTTTGGATACGTTGCTTTACCTAAAGAAAGCTTCTCGACTAGCACATACACACCATCACCGACGATTGGAGCACCCCTAATGGGACCTGAATCCGTTTTGACCCGCCGCACCCTGCTAAGCGGCGGCGCACTATTCAGCCTGACCGGCCTGCTCGCGGCATGCGGTCAGCAGGCCGCTAATGAGGCTGCCGGCTCGACTTCTTCCGCCATGCCGAGCGAAACCGCTTCAGCTTCTACTGCGGCATCTGACGCTACTTCTGCATCGGCTACCCCGAGCCCTGTCATTACCCGCGGTTATTCCGGTGGCTCGAAGGCCCCCGATGGCGAGTACCGAAAGGCCGACGAGTATGGCCCCGCACAGAATGTTCCTCTTCCCAAGGCTAAGCCCCAACAGTACCCTGAAACCTTCGCTGGGCTACGCGAGATGATGCGTGACTGGATTAAAGCCCGAAACTACGGTATCCAGACGGGCGATATGCAATACGTGAGGCCGTACATGCTGGATACCTTCAAGAGCGATATTGAATTCCTCAACTCCATCGAAAAGCTTTACAAAGAAGGCGGCTGGGTTATCGAAGGAACCTCAGAATACCAGGCCGAAAGCGACCTCATGTATGACGAAGAAACCAAAGAATATTGGGTTCTCACGCGACGTCTATGGACTTACGGGCTCTATATTCACCCGAATGGAAAAATGCGTAAACGTACTAATACTGGTAATGAAAATGAGACTTTTATGTTTCGATACCGTTATAAGGATGGTTACTGGTATTTGTCTGAGTATCGCTCGAATGAGGAGCTCCGCAAAGAGGGGCTCATTAAATAATGGATAGTAAGACAGTTCGAGTATTCTGCGTTTCGATCACTTTTGCTCTGGCAGTCAACCTTTTTCCTCCGACGTACGCTCTGGAAGATACTTCAGATTCCAATAGTCACAGCGTCGTAGATATAGCCAATGAAGACGGTTATGCAACAGCAGATACCGATGAGGAAGTGAACCTGTCCCCTGCCCAGGAAAATACTGCTGTATCTAGTATCAGAGTGACCGCAGAAGAGCTAGAAGCCGCATTTAACGCAACTCATCGTCTCATGCGTGACAGTAAGGGAGATGAATACTACGCTTCAACTACCGATAAAGATTCCTGCGTTACTCCCGATAACCGACCAGGGCGATATTCTCACACCCGCATGATGCTCGACGACGGCAACGACTACACCGGATACTACAGCCCCTCCGGCCTCGGCACCTTCTGCATCCCAGCAGAATCCCGCACCCTAACCGCCAATAACCCCGGAGAGCCCCGCAAGCCAAGTCCTGCCGAGATGCTTCAAGAAATTGAAGACAAATTCGCTCACACCGACATCCGACCCCCTATCCTCAAACAGTCCTATAACTCCGGTAACGGTACCGGCAGGGCTAAGGGCGACCCGAATGTTTATAAGGGCGACAACATCAACTTCTACGCTGAAGCCCCGACCGCTTCTTGGGAAGGTGAGCTTTCGGTAGGTCACGTTGAAATCGAGTCTTACCCGGTACAAATGACCGTCCAGTACGGCAACGGTGACGAGGGCAGCTTCTACACCATCGGCGAACCTATTTACCCGAAGTCAGGCTCGAAAGCACGACCGACTGCGACCAGTTATGTGTATAAACGTTCGGGTAACTTCCATGCGTACGCAACGGTTTCTTATGCTGGCCGGTACCGCGTCAATGGTGGCCCGTGGCAGGCTCTGCGTACTGTCGTTAAGAAGGATACTGTCGACCCACTGCTGGTGCGTGTGTGGTGGGTTGATGTAGGACGCGTCGGCGGCACCTGCGATGAAGACGATACTCGTTGGGGCTGCCAGAATGACCCGACGATGGGTAAGAAGGATAACCCAAACCCGCGCCTACGCAAGGCTGATGTTCGTACCGGTCAGCGTTGGCATCTAAACGACAGCGGTGACGGGGACACGGAGTATTCGTTGCACCGCGACTGGCCTGACATGTAAATCAGCTCCGACCCAACATATAAATAACAGCAGCAGGCGGCCCCGGACATGTAAGCGTCCGGGGCCGTTTTTGTTTTACCGTGCTGTGCCGAAAAATTGTGCCATAGGTTAGTGTCTATAGTCGTAGTTAAAAACCATGGCAGAAGACGCTAAACCATGGCACAAATTCTGCACGGGTTACAGCCCCGTAGCGAAAATTCTCGGCGTAAAAAGTCTCGGCATGAAAACCCATACCGCGTAACAACTCGTAACACCCCCTTGCGGTATACCCCCCTAGGGTATATACTGGAGCCATGGAAACCACTAGCAACCAGTGCTGCCACAGCACATCCGCCCAGGTCAGCACCGCATCCGACGCACCCGCCGAGAAACCCGCCAAGGCGCACACCGGCGCATGTTGCGGCGGCGAGGCACCCGAAACCCAGTACGGTTACGCCTCCAACAAGGAGGCGCACCTCAAGCGCCTGCGCCGCATCGAAGGGCAGGTTCGCGGCATCGCCCGCATGGTCGATGAAGACAAGTACTGCATCGACATCCTCACCCAGGTTGCCGCGGTCTCCAAGGCGCTCCACGCCGTCTCCCTGAACCTGCTCGAAGAGCACATCGGCCACTGCGTGACCGGCG
>ERZ773013.2421-NODE-2421-length-10298-cov-3.336132_pt1 | contig 10298 bp, 8 predicted proteins | sample MGYA00511670_ERZ773013 | MGnify/ENA primary metagenome ERZ773013 (study PRJEB29015, sample SAMEA2738120) | human oral metagenome | biome: human oral; feature: human-associated habitat; material: saliva | place: China | collected 2257 ...
ATTATTACCCTTAATGTGGAATCATCTTGCTCATTTGTCACAATGTTTACATCGCAAATGTAAACATTATTTCAGAACCAACCAAACAAAAAAGCGGAAAAAGATATTTTTTCCTACAAATTCTCTCATTCTCCGCACTACCCCCCCCAATTTTTGCAATCTGAACCAAACAAAACAAATATATTAAAGACGGTATTTTATAATATTACCAAGAATGTTTCATTATTTTGGGTTGAAATCTGTGCAAGCATACCAAAAAACGGACACCCATTTGTGCTGTACTACAACACAAATGGGTGCCAGAATGGTGAGCAGTGAAACTCAAATAAAAACTAAGCTTGTTTCTACGCTGCCTGAGGAGCATCAGTAGAGGACATCTGCGGCTTGCGGAAGCTCTGCCATAGCGCAAAAGCAAAACCGAGTGCCAAGAGAGCGAGCGTGATGTAGGCAATGATTTCTGTGGTGCTCACAGAAGATGGACGGAAAGTGAGCACGAGGGTGTGCTGACCAGCAGGCACTTTGACCGCGCGCAACACATAGTTCACACGACCCACAGGGATGTCTTGACCATCGAGCGTAGCTGTCCAACCAGGATAGTAGATTTCGGAGAGAGCAACAACGCCACCCTTGTCACTCTGCACAGTGTAGCGGAGTTCGTTGGGTTGATAGTGCGTGAGCTGCGCTGTACCCTTGCTCAATGTAGAAGTAGCGAGGTCAGTTTTGAAGCGTTCGTCCGCTACAGCAGCGTGTTTCAAATCGGTCTTAGCAAGCGCCTTGAGTTCTGCATCGGCATTAGGCACGAAATCTAAACGGTCTACGAACCAGGCGTTACCATTAGTCCCCGGATTTTCCACGGCAAACTGTCCACCAGCCAGAATCACCCACTTCGTGTTGAGCATATTGAGCACGGGCGACACGGAGTCGGTATGCAATTCTTGACTTACTGCTTTCACGAGATCGGCTTGTGAGGTGATGCCACGAGCAGCTAAATGATTACTATCGGCAAGGAGTGTACTATAACGCTGTTGAATGGTTTGGTTGAGTGCTACGCATTCTGCGTTGAGATAAGCATCAATGAGATCTTGGTAGCGATGGAGCTTAGCAGCGTGGTAGCCTCCGACTGATTTGTGCCAATAAGCTGTTTGGTTGCTGGTTTCGTTAAAAGGACTACCGCCATTGCCGAGATTGAGCACACGATAATCCAAAGATTTGTCTTGGAGAATCGTTTCGTCAGCAGGAGTCTTTTTCAAGCCTTCTTCCATGGTTTGAGCTTCGGAGAAACTATCGTTGTTGAGATAACGCTTATTGACCGTCCACATATCTCCCAAAGTGAGGACCAACAACACGCCAACAAGGGCAGAAGCTGGAACTTGTTTGGGATATTTGGCATAGGCAACTACTCCGATGATAGCAATGGCGATGAGGAAGAACGAACGCCAGGCATCTGCAGAAAGGATGGAGCCGTGGAGGGTGATGATTGCAGCGCGATAGCTAGAGATAAAGTCGGCAGGCACGCCCACAGATTGCAGTTGGGTGAAGATTTCTTTGTCACTGTCTGCTAAGAGATTGCTCATACTCGGAGCCACGGCTAAGAGCAAACACAGTCCTGCAGAGAACACACCAGCGAAGAGGAGGGAGTATTGACCGCGTCGCGTTTTCAATAAATCTTCAGGACGGCGAATCACCTCAGACAACGCCAAGATAGCAAGCAGAGGGATGGTGAACTCCGCTACAACGAGAGCGGAAGAAACGGTGCGGAATTTTGCATACATCGGCAAATAATCGATGAAGAAATCCGTCACTGGCATCAAGTTTTTACCCCAAGCGAAGAGGAGTGAAAGGAAGGTGGCAGCGAGGAGTCCCCATTTCATTGGACCGCGCACAAAACCAAGGCTGAGGAGGAACAAGAAGCAGATGATGGCACCGACATACACGGGACCTACGGTGAAGGGCTGATTTCCCCAATACTGATTGATGCCAGGCAACGAACCTGCATTTTCTCCCATCGCTTGTTGCAGTTGTCCGGCGTGTTGGAGCGTTTCTTCGTAGCCATTGAGCTGGTCGGCATTGTCCAGTTGTTGGATACTTGCTGAACCACCGCCTTTGAAGTTGGCAATCATGAGGGTGAGGGTTTCATCGATGCCATAGCTCCACTGGGTGATGTAGTCGCGGTCGAGACCATTGGTGGCACGCTCGGTGCCTTCGGCATTGTCAGCTCCGCTTGCACCAGTTTGTGCAGCAGCAGCGGCAGATTGCTTCGACATCTTAGCAGGATTGAAGGTGAGTTCGCTCTTGCCGCGCATTGACTCCTTAGCATATTGCCAAGTGTGGTACATATTGGGCAGATTCATCATCAAGCCCATGAGTCCCCCTACAATGACTGCTCCTGAAGCTTTGAGCCATTGCGCCCAAGTGTGTTTGCGTGCAGCTTCTACACCGTAGGCGATGACCAAGAAGAGCATCACGAAGAGGAAATAGTAGGTCATCTGTGGGTGGTTGCTATAGAGCTGCAAACCAGTGAATAGGGCAGTGACGAGTGCACCCCACAAGTATTTGCCGCGATAGGCGAGCACCAAACCGGCGATGGTGGGGGGAATGAAGCCTAGTGTGGCAACTTTCCACAAGTGACCAGCGGCAATGATGATGAAGAAATAGCTAGAGAACGCCCAAGCCACGGCACCGAAGGCGGAAACCAACGGACGCTGTTTCAACGAGCGCATCAAGATGTAGAATCCAAAGAGATAGAGAAACACAAAGCTCAGAGGACCTGTGGAGAGGAGCGTGATGAGACGTCCCACCCAGCCCAAGAGAGCCGAAGAACCATAGGTGGGCGAAATCTGGTAGTTGGGCATTCCTGAGAAGATGCCGTTGCTCCACCAGCTTTTTTCGCCTGTGGCATCCAAAAGTGGGGCTTGTTCGCGGCTTTGCCACATACCAGCCACAGTGTCATGTCCACCCAACACGAGGTGTTCTTTGAGCGGAGTGAAGAAATATGCCCAGCTCAAGAGCATGAAGCTCAAGACGAAGAGCAAATCTAAACGATAACGCAGGAAGAATTGTTTCATATAGTCTTTGAAAATGGGTATTATCAGTGTGAGGATGGGGACTGCTTCCTCCCAAATGTCGGGTGTTGTGCTGACGATGAGGGGAGAAAAGAAGAACCTATCTATACTTATACGCGCAAAGTTACGGAAAAGTGGACAAAACACACTATCTTTGCAAGAGAAATCAACGACAAGAACTTCATGAAACTAGGAATTATCACGGCGATGTCCGAAGAACACGCGCAAATAGCGGCTTTGCTAGAGCAGCGCGAAGATATTTTGGTGGATGGCCGCACTTATACTACTGGTAAATTAGCCCATCACGAGATTGTGCTCATGCAGTGTGGCATTGGCAAGGTCAATGCTGCCGTAGGCGCTACGCAACTCATCGCACGTTTTGCCCCTGAAGCCATCATCAATTCGGGATGTGCTGGCGGTATCGATGCAAAATTGGGGGTGATGGATGTCGTGGTGGGTGCTGAAACCACCTATCACGATGTGTGGTGCGGTGAAGGCAACCTCTATGGTCAGGTGCAAGGGCTACCAGCGCGCTTTGCCGGTGCTGAGCCTCTCTTGGCGGTGGCGCGAGAGATGGTGGAAGATGCTTCGATTCAGACGAAAATCCACACAGGACTGATTTGCACAGGCGATAAGTTTATCACCGATCACGCGATTTTGGCAGACATCAAAGCGCAATTCCCCGATGGTCTGGCAGTGGACATGGAGAGTGCCGCCATCGCTCAAGTGTGCCACCTCGAGAAGGTGCCGTTTGTGAGCTTCCGCATCATCAGCGACACGCCAGGTGTCGACGAGCATTGGGCACAATATGAGAACTTCTGGTCGGAAATGGCGCACCGCTCTTTCGACATCACCAAACATTTTATTTTAGGAATTAGAGGTTAGACGTTAGAGGGCTAACGCTATTGGACTAGATATTCTAGCAAACGAGAAGAACTAGATACTCTAGAAGAATCAGAAAATCTCAAGGACGTCTAATTTCTAACCTCTATTCTCAAACTATTTTGACAATGAAAAAGATACCTTCCTTTACTGTAAACCATCTCACCTTGCATCGTGGAGTGTATGTGAGTCGCCAAGATGCTGTGGGCGGAGAAATTGTGACCACCTTCGATGTACGCATGAAAGCTCCCAACCGCGAACCAGCACTGCACGTCAACGCCATCCACACGATGGAGCATTTGGCAGCCACTTTCTTGCGTAACCACCCCACGTGGGCAGAGCGTGTGATTTATTGGGGACCCATGGGCTGCCTGACGGGTAATTATCTCATCCTTCGTGGTGACCTTACCTCTGAAGAGGTGTTGCCGCTATTGGTGGAAACCTACGAATTTATTGCCAACTTTGAGGGTGAAGTGCCAGGAGCTACGCCTCGCGACTGCGGCAACTATCAGCTCATGGATCTCAACATGGCGCGTTGGGAAGCTCGCAAATACCTCGATGAGGTGCTCACGAAAATCACTCCCGACCGTTTGGTGTATCCTGACTAAACTCTAGAGATTATGCAAATTCTCCTTTCGCCTGCGAAGGATATGACGGATAGTCCTTCTGTGTCTTTGCCATCGCTCACGACGCCTCTGTTTTTGGCGGAAGCCGAACACAATGCAGCGCAGATGAGCGAACTGACGACGGAAGAATTGTCGCAGTTGCTCAAAATCAATCCGCAACTTGCTGCCCTCAATAAGCAGCGATACACCAATTTTCCTGCACTCACTCCACAAGCTGCGGTGCTTTCCTACACGGGAATGGCGTATCGTCATCTGCGTGCTGCAGAGTTTTCGTCCGAAGACCTTGCTTATGCCCAGCAACACCTTTGGATGACGTCTTTTCTATATGGTTTGACCCGTCCACTTGATGGTATCAAAAACTATCGTCTAGAAGGAAACGTGGTTTTGCCCGATCATGATGGACAGACCATGTTTCAGTTTTGGCGCACGCGTCTCACCGATGTGCTCATCGATGCCGTGAAAGCCGATGATGGTGTGCTCTTCTTCTTGGCGAGTGGCGAGATGAAACAACTTTTTGACTGGAAACGTGTGACGAAGGAAGTGAAGGTGATTATGCCTACTTTCCAAGTGATGACGAATGGCAAGTTGAAGACAATCGTGGTGTATACCAAAATGATGCGCGGTGCTTTGGCGCGACACCTCATCACGAACCGAGTCACTGCTATAGAAGACTGGCTATCCTTTGAATACGAAGGTTTCGCCCTACTTCCTGATTCCACTGAACTACGACCTGCTTGGGCTATTCTTTAATGCTTTCTCCTTAAATATTTTACCTTTATGTATAGTGCACTTCAGCAAATCCCCCTCTTTTCTGATTGCACGCCCGAGTTGCTCGAAGCGTGGCTCTCACAAGTGCCCCATCGCTTTGACACTTTCGCTCCTGGCGACCGCATTGTGGCGCAGGGCACGGCGGTGCGTTCCATTTTCCTCTTGACCCACGGAACGGTGCGCACACAGATGGCGCAAGAGGGACGCGACTTTACGCTCGACCATTTGGAAGCCCCAATGCTTTTAGCGTCTGCATTCGTCTTTGGCACCGAAAACACCTTCCCTGTCTCCGTGGAAGCTGTCACAGAATGTCAAATGTGCATTGTGAACAAAGAGGCTTTTTTTGACTTTATGATGAAGCAGCCTAAGGTGATGCGTCGATTCATCAGCGACATCTCCGACCGCACGCAGTTTTTGAGCAAGAAGCTCCGCGCTTTTGCTTTGCAAAATCTGCGCTCTCGCGTGCTAGACTACTTGCGTGAGCATCAACCTCTGGAGAGTGTGCAAGCGGCTGCCCAAGCCTTGGGAGTGCTGCGCCCTTCGCTTTCGCGCGTTTTGGGAGATTTGCAAACAGAAGGGCTCGTGGTGAAGACTGGAAAAGGCTGGAGCCTGACCTAAAGGCACAGATGATTTCTTTTTCCAGTTTGTTTCTTCCTACCTGCCCGTTTTGATTTTCCTATCTTAACTATCATATCCTTAATATGAAAAGTTGTTTGTCCTTTCGTTCTAACGGCTTGTTTCAGAGTTGTGTGACCCTTCGTTTCCGTTGGGTACTTCTACTTTTCACCTTCGTCACTAGTTTTTTCTCCCTATCCTCCACGAAGGCGCATCCCCTTGTTACTCACTCTCTGCCTGCGAATGCGACCTTCACGCGTGCGCCACAAGAGAAAGCAGCTGCGCCCATCATTGATTATTTCGTGGTCTACGATCCTTCGGGCAAGGCTGTAGCAGCCCATCGAGGAGGTATGGCAAAATATGCGCAAGAGGTGGTGGATTCCATCAATGCTGTGTTGCGCAATTCTCATGTAGAAGGGCGTTTTCGTTTGGCAGGCTACATGGAGATTGCCGAAAAAGCGCAGAGCATCAACCAAGGTTTGGGACTCATTTCAGCACACGAAGAAGTGCGCCGAAGAAGAGATGCCGTAAAAGGTGACCTCGTGGTTTTACTTTCTGAGCCCGTCAACGATGGTGCTTCGGGATTGGCAACGCAGGAGGCAAAGAGCATTGATGCTGGTTTCTCCTCCGTCCGTGCTTCTATGGCAGCCACGAGTTACACAGCAGCTCACGAAGCAGGACACAACATTGGTTGTCAACATTCGCGTGAACAAGTCGATCGCGGCAAACACGAATACGCCGTTGGTGCAAGCCGTCCGCAATATCGCACGGTGATGTCGGGACCAGCCGACAACGTGGGAGGACAAGTGCCTATATTCTCAGGTCCTCAAAGTGTGTGGAACGGAATAGTTTTGGGTTCTGCCACGGAAGATAATGTGCGCATGCTGCGAGAGCGTATGCCCATTGTGGCGCAATTCAGCGAAGGCAACACCCAAATCAGTTTTGCTCCTACAGAGTGGCGTCCCGATTATCATGCACAAACCATAGAAGTGAAGATGACCACCACGGCTGCTTATTTGGTGAGCAGTGACGCTTCGTGGCTCACCACCGATTTGAAGTCGGGATACAACAGTAAAACCTTCAGACTCTCGGTGGCAGACAATCCGCAGAAGGAGTCGCGAGTGGGACATCTTCGTTTTGAGCTCATTGGCGACGATGAATCTACCTTTGTCAACTACACCGTAGTTCAACAAGGCACAGACCCTTCCTCTGATAAACCAGAACCTAAGCCCGACCCCAAACCAGTCGAGCCCGTCAAGCCTGCTCCCAAACCAGTCGAGCCCGTTAAGCCTGCGCCTAAACCGGTAGAGCCCGTCAAGCCCGTAGAACCGGTTAATCCACCTAAGGTTGAAGAAAAATGGAGTATTTCTCCCAATGACATCCATGTTTCTGCTAAAGACACCATCGTCGTGCTCACAATTGATGCGCCTGCAGAGTTTTCTCTCCAAACCTCTACGATGTGGTTCAGTAGCACTTTGTGGCAAGGTCAGGGCAAGACCAAGATTCAACTGATCGTTGACCCCAATGAAGGGGATGAACCGCGCAATGCCGTGTTGGATTGTCACTTCTATCTCCCTCAGTCCAACCGCAAAGTTGTGGAGCATGTGAAAATCCTGCAAGATGCTCCTATCAAGAGTGGAATTGCAGGAGTACCTACCACAAACTCCCTCAACTATCCTTGTCGTTGGGAAGGTGATGTTCTCCAAGTTGCTGCTCCAGAAGGTGCGAAGGTTGAGGCGATATCCCTTGAAGGACGCGTGTTGCAGCAAACTGTAATCAATCAGACTTCTTGCTCTTTGCGTATCCCTCGTGGACAGTCCGCTCTCCTCGTACGCGTTACTGTAAAGGGGCGTGCTGTTGTGCAGAAAGTATCTCGTGCTGATTTGGGTTAACCCTTATCTTCGTATTCTAGCAAAAAAACAAGGCAGTGCCAAAACAGACGTTTTGGCACTGCCTTTTGTTGTGTCGTGACCTCAGCTTTCTTTCAGCGCAGTCGCAGGCGGTTGTCCTTCATGCGGTGTGTGAAATCTTGCAGGTAGGCTTTGAGCGTGAGCAACATGCGTTGCATCTCTGGTGACTTCTGGGCAGAAAGGTCGTGCTTGAGCTGGGGATCCTTCGCTTTATTGTAGAAACCTAGCACCTTCTCTCCATCGAAATGGAGCACCCATTCGCCAGCTATCATTTGATACATCTGACCAATCGAACTGACGGCAAAATGTGGGGCAGAGGGAGAGAACACATTGTGCCCGAAACTGATCATTTTGGGCTGTTGCAAGTCGAGGAGGTCGAGGAGAGTAGGGAGGAAGTCGGCTTGCTGGAAAGTCTTGTCCGAAGTGCCCACCCATTCTTCGCGAGCATCGTAGAAGAGGAAGGGGATGCTAAAATGCCCCACAGAGTTGTTATATTCTGGTCTGATGCCTGCTACGGCGTGGTCGGCGGTGATGATGAAGAGCGTATTGCGAAACCAAGGTTGCGTGCGTGCCGTTTGGAAGAATTTCCGCAGCGACATATCCGTGTAGCGAATCAAGGCGTGATAAGGCACTTCGTCACGTGGGAACATCTTTTCATAGCGTTGAGGAAGATGGAAAGGGTGGTGCGAACTGATGGTAAATTCAGTGGCAAAGAAGGGTTGGCGGAAGGTGCTGAGCTGATGTGCGAAGTATTGCAAAAACTCTTCGTCCCAAATGCCCCAACCTCCATCGAAATCTTTCGGGTTATTGTATTCGTCCATACCGAAGTAGGCATCGAAACCCATCTTTCGAGAGAAGGCATCAAAGCCCATCGAACCATTTTGCGCATTGTGAAAGAAGGCGGTGTAGTATCCTGCGCGCTTCAAAAATTCAGGGAGTGCAGTCAATCCGTTTCCTGCGTAAGGCGAAGTGACAAATGGCTGCCCCGGACGTGTGATAGACCCGAAGAGTGCAGGCATGGCATCTACCGATTGTGTGCCGCAAGCATAAGCATCGGTCATCACAAAGGAGTGAGCCAGCAGAGAGTCTACGAAAGGAGTGTAGGTGGGGTAGTTGGGTATCTGACGATTTAATCCGCCCACCCATTCTTTCGCCATACTTTCCCAGATAATCATCACGACATTGCGACCCTTGAAATGCCCACTCCATGCGCCGTCAGTGGTAGGGATGCGCTCAGAAGAGAAGTAGCGTTGAGCTTCCTCCTCAGAGAAATAAGTGTGAATAGGCATGGCAGTTTTTCCTGCCGTTCGCAATAGGGTGAAAGGGGTGTTGAGGACAAGAGCTTGTTGTTGAGGCTCGTTGCAATAAAGAGAGGCATTGTGTGGGGCTAGTGGACGGAGGTCGCTAAATGTGCCACGGACACAACCCATGGACAGTACAGCTGCCACCACGAGCAAGCAGCTAGATACCAAGGCTTCTTTGCGTGCTTGCCAATGAAGCACTTTGACGCGAGGCAGATGATCTAGAACCATCCACACAGCGATGATGCCAATGGTGAGAAGGGTGATGGGGAGGAAGTCCCAGAGAAATCCCAAGAAGCGAAGAGGGTTTTCGTTAGAAAACTCACGAAACACAGCCATTGTGGTGCGATTGAGTGTGAATCGGAAGTAGACCACATCGGTCATGTTAGCCATCAAGCCCAAAATGTTGGGAAGAAGGTAAGTCCATCGCAATAAATGCTGTCCCCATCTCTGACTGCTCCATCGTTGTGGGAGGAAATGCAATAAGAGCATGAGGGCATTGAGGTAGACTAATGCTGCCAAGTCAAAGCGCACCCCACCTCGAAAGGCGAGAAGTGTGGAGGAAAGGTCTTCAAGATGGAGCAAGTCGGCATTGTGCCAAAGAAAAATCACTCGTGCTAGAGTGAGCATCGCAAAGGCAAGCAGGAGACGCCATAGGAGCACACCATATTGAGAGATACTGAAATGCGGAAATCGGAGGTGTTTCATTGCGAAACGAAGTGTTGAGAGGGGAATAAGAGAGGTGGACAACACTCGTTAGGGAGTTGTCCACCTAATTTGATGCGTAAAAGGATTAGGACTCTTGTGAAGATGCCCCTTCGGTTTGTGTAGCCTTGTCGCTTTCGATGAGTGCCAACAAGCGGTCTACAGCTTCTGCCGTGGGAATGTTGCGCTCCACGCAGACCTTTCCGCGATAAAGGCTCACCTTGCCAGGACCTGCTCCCACATAACCATAGTCAGCATCTGCCATTTCTCCAGGACCATTCACGATGCAACCCATGACGCCAAGTTTCAGTCCTTTGAGATGCGAGGTTGAAGCCTTGATGCGAGCTATTGTTTCTTGGAGATCATAGAGGGTGCGTCCGCACCCAGGGCAAGAGATGTATTCCGTTTTGGTCTGGCGCAAGCGACCTG